>Ga0070706_100000395_pt1 | contig 52527 bp, 48 predicted proteins | sample KBSK5501metaG_FD_65476 | JGI IMG/M metagenome (GOLD analysis project Ga0070706, IMG submission 65476) | Corn, switchgrass and miscanthus rhizosphere microbial communities from Kellogg Biological Station, Michigan, USA - KBS K5-50-1 metaG | ecosystem: Host-associated > Plants > Roots >... | reverse complement strand
GCGGCGAACGCCATGAGATACGGTGGCGGCGCGGTCGCAATGCCTTCAAACAACGCGGTCTTGTGCACGATCCCGCTGAGGTTCGTAGTCCCGGCGCTTAAGGCAATGGCGAAGATGGAGAGGATCATCGCCGGCTCGGCCAGCGAGGCGACGATCGCTTCCCGGCTGCTACCCATCCCGCCAAAGGCCGAGCCCGCATCCAAGCCGGCCAGGATCAGGAAGAACGTCCCCAGCGCCAACAGATATACCAGCGCGATGATATTGCCTGCGAAATTGAGTGGCATGTTGGACGTGAAAACCGGAACCAGCATACCGGCGGTGAGGGTCGAGCCGAAGATGATGTAGGGCGCGGCCGTGAAGATCCAGGAGGTCGTCGTGGAGATGACGGGCTGTTTGCGGAAGAGCTTCGCGAGATCGGCGTACGGCTGCAGAACGTTGGCGCCGCGCCGGCACTGGAGCCGCGCCTTGACCTTCCTGATCAAGCCCACAATGAAGGGCGAGGCAGACAGCAGTACCACCATCTGTAATAGGACCACGAACATTGCGCTTCCCATCGTCATTCCTACAACGCCAACAGCAGCAACAGCACCAGCGTCACAAAAATGTAGGCCAAGTACAGATGCAGGCTGCCGGCTTGGATGAACCGCAGGCGATCGGCAGTGAGAGAAAAACAGGTGATCACCGGATCGTAAAGATACCGCTGAAAGACGGGTTCGATATGGAACTCAAACAGCTTCCGCTTCGCGAAATATCGGGACTCCTCCAGAAACTCAGTCTCCAGCTTGATCGTCGGCTGATAGATGGTGCTGAAGACCCGCTTGATCGGTTGGACAAAGCCCGTGGCCGAATATTCCATGCGCGGCGTCAAATTGATGCCACACCCCCACGTCTTGTAATAGCGCTTGCTGAGCCGGCCGCCGAGCACGAGGGCGACGAGCCAGCCGAGGAGCATGAACGCGGCAAGCATACAGGCCAGGACCGGTGGGGAGACACTTGAAAACTCCATGCTTACCGGCGCCACCACCCAGCCATCCACAGCGATGAGATTCGATGACGTCACCGATCCCAGAAGCGAGCCGATGACATGATCTAGTAGAGGCACCACAATCATGGGGCCAAGACCGAACAGTCCGCACAGCACCGCTAGCGTGCCCATGCCGATACGCATGCTCATGGGAACCTCGCGCGCCTCGCGAGCGTGCGTGCTGCGCGGTAGCGCGAGGAAAGACATGCCAAACGCTTTCGCGAAGCAGGCGAGGGCTAGAACGGCGGTCAAGGCCAGCATGGCGGCGGCGATCGGGAGGGCCAGCTTGAGAAATACCACGGGAAGATTGAAGCTCAGAAACAAGCTTTGGAAGACAAGCCATTCGCTGATGAAGCCATTCGTGGGTGGGAGCGCAGCGATCGAGACCGAACCGATCAGGAAGAACAACCCGGTCCATGGCATTCGGCGAAGCAGGCCTCCGTACTCCTCGATATTGCGCGTGTGGGTCGAATACAGGAGCGACCCGGCGCCGAGGAACAGCAACCCTTTGAATAGGGCATGATTGATCGTGTGGTACAGGGCGGCGATCAGGCCGAGCGCGGCAAGCTGACCTAGGCCGAAACTTTGAAAGACCATGCCCGCGCCGATCCCGAGCAGGATGATGCCGATGTTCTCGACGCTGTGAAATGCCAACAGGCTCTTCAGGTCATGCTCCATCAGCGCGTACATCACCCCGAGGAGGGCCGAGACCGCGCCGATTCCCAGCACCGTGAAGCCCCACCACCAGGGGAATTCCCCGCCCAGGAAATCGAAATAGACTCGCAGCAGGCCGTAAATTGCGATCTTGATCATCACGCCGGACATCAGCGCTGAGACGTGTGACGGAGCGGCCGGGTGCGCGTACGGTAACCACACATGTAATGGAACAATGCCGGCTTTGGTGCCGAAACCGATCAGGGCGCCGAGGAAGATCAAGGTCTGAAGCGAGGCCGGCAAGGAGACCTGTGCCCCTTCCCATGCGTCGAACGAGAAGCTGCCGGTGTGCTGATAGAAGATCATAAATGTGAGCACGATGAAGGCCGTCCCCACGTGAGTCATGATCAGATAGAAAAATCCGGCATACCGGACGTCCGCCTTCTCATGCTCGGTCACGACCAGGAAGTACGAGACCAACGACATCAACTCCCAGACGAGCAGGAAGAAGAGTCCGTTGTCCGCCAGGACCACTAGATTCATCACGAAGAGAAAGGCGTTGAAGAGGGCGCCGAGCGCGCCGATCGACACCCGGCCGTAATACTCAGTGGTGTAGCCGAGCGCGTAGACCGACACGGCCAGTCCCACCAAGGAGATCGTTAGAACAAAGAACGCGGACAGCGGATCAAGTCGGATTGCAAAGCTGAAATAGGGCAAGCTCGAGGCGATGGAGAAAATAAACGGCTCTTGCTGAAGAAGTTCTTCTACACCCAGTGCGATGCCGAGCCCGCAACTGGCGGCTGCGAACCCATGAGCGAGGGTGTTTTGGACTTTCGGATGTCCGGGGAAGCATGCAGGCAGGATGACGCCAGCGCTGTACCCCGCGAGGAGCACACCCAACAGAACGATCACCTTTACGAACTTTCCTTCCTAGTAGAGGAGAACTGTTGCTTCTTCAATCCGACACGATTCTTTCACTAAATGCAAGATACATTCCTGAATAGTCGTCACAGTCAACCGGCGTCTGTATAGGAGAAATGAAGGCATCCGAGATCGAGCGTACGAAGCAGTGTAGATCAGCGAGGAGGAATTTTCTACAAAAAGCGGAAGGGGGCTGGCTGGAGAATTCAAGACGTTGGAGATTTACGGTATCTGCAGTCTCTGTAGCATTTCGCGTCAGATATTAAACCGCCACCTGTAGCCTTTCTCAGCATCCGCCGATTCTTTCCTTCCCCCCAGTAGCAAACTGCCTGACTCCACAGGAAGTTGGGTGACACGGCTGTGCTCTTCATTCTGGCATGGGGTTCGCAAATAATATGCCTACGTGACGGTGTCCGGCATTAATAGGTGTCGATGCCCGGAGTGAACACTAAGGAGGACCTGATGACTCTTAGCATGCTGATGGCTGGACTGATGATGATGCTTATGGCCGGTCCGAGCCTAGCGGCGGAGAAGGACATCACGATTCCGCGGGTGTCGCCCAAGGAAATAGAGATCGCGAGGGCCCTGAAGAATCCTCTCCCTCAGACCAGCAAAACTATCGCCAAAGGCAAGAAGGTGTACCAAGGCAAAGGCTCGTGTGTGCTCTGCCATGGGGTTGACGGACGTGGGACGGGTATGGGCGCCCCCAGTCTTGATCCCTCGCCTCGCAATTTCCATCGACCTGGATTTTGGCAACACCGTACAGACGGCGAACTGTTCTGGACCATCAAGAACGGTTCGTTCGGAACTGGCATGGTGGCCTATGGCGGCTTTCTGACCGATGAGGAGATCTGGGCGGTGATTACCTACGAGCACACCTTTGCCGACAGTATGGAGCAGAGCAAGGGAATGGGCGACGCGGGCTCGGCCATCGACGACCGGCCCATGCGACCTCACGAAGGAGGGTGCTGTCAGATGCCCGAGCAGAAGCCTAAACCGGAGAGCAAGCCATGAATCTCACCATTGCGTACCGCGGAGGATTTCGCTTTGACGTCTCTGGCCGCGACCATACCATTGTGACCGATCAGGCGACGGAGGACGGGGGTAGTGATGCCGGCATGACACCCGTGGAACTGTTCGTCGCCTCGTTGGGGACATGCGTCGGATATTTTGTGGCCCGCTACTGCGCGCGGCATCATATCTCCTCGGAGGGTCTCTCTATCGAACTAGACTGGGATTATGCGGAGCAGCCACATCGTGTCGGAGAGATCCGGCTTCGTCTGATGTTTCCCGCAGACATTCCGGTGGCGCAACAGCAAGCGCTCCTGATGGTCGCGCAGGGGTGCACCGTCCATCGCTCGCTCACAATGCCACCGAAAATCGAAATTGAGCTGGTTCAGCAAAGTGCTATGGCCGAAGGAGCATGACAATGAAAATACTCTCGATACTTGCCACCCTTTTGATCGTCGTCGTCTTCAGTTCGTGGGTGGCGGCGCAAAATGAGATGCCAAATGTCGTCAGAGGAGCGGCCATCTATGAGCAACATTGTCTGCGGTGCCACGGAACAAGCGGGGATGGCAATGGCCCTGATTCAAAGTTTTTGATCGTACCGCCCGCCAACTTTCAATCGGCCGAGTCCCGTCTAAAGCCGGAATGGGAGATGCTGAATATCATCTCCTACGGCATCATCTTCAGTCCGATGCATGGCTGGGGGGACCGGTTAAGCGACGAAGAGTTGTTGGATGTCCTGAGCTACGTCCGCAAACTTGGTTTCCTGGGAAGCATCACGTAGACGGTGGGCGGAGGCGCCTGCCCATGAACGAAAGCTGGCAGCATGAAATTGAGGTGGCATCATGCCTGGCCCGCGAGGCGGGCGCGGCGATCATGGACGTGTACGCGACGAGTTTCGCGGTTGCCTACAAAGGTCCCAGTGATCCGGTCACGGAAGCGGACAAACGTGCGAATGAATTGATCGTCGCAGGCATTCTAAATGCTTTTCCGAAGGACAGCATAGTCGCGGAAGAGACGAGCGACCGCTCTGGAGCGCTGAAAGAAGGACGTGTGTGGTACATTGACCCTCTGGACGGCACGCGAGATTTTATCAAAAAGAACGGTGAATTTTGCGTGATGATCGGCCTGGCTGTAGATGGACAGGCGCAACTCGGAGTCGTGTACTGACCCGTGGAGCAGGTTTTATTCGTGGGGATTGCTGATCAGGCAGCCTGGAAGGAATTCAATGGCGCGCGCACGACGCTTTCAGTGTCAAACGTCACGAGGGCCGAGGAACTGCGTCTTGTGGTCTCGCGCTCGCATCGCAGCGCTCTAGTCGACGACTTCCGCACGCGCACCGGGATCGTACACGAAATTCGTTATGGCAGCGTCGGTCTGAAGGTCGGCCTGCTCGCCGAGGGGAAAGCGGACGTTTATATTGAGACATCGAGTCTCTCGAGTGCGTGGGATGCCTGCGGCCCCGAAGCCATTGTCCGAGGCGCTGGAGGTCGTTTTACGGATATGATCGGTAAGACGTTACACTACGGGGGCCGTGATCTTCACAACCAGCGCGGCCTTGTCGCAACCAATGGCGCTTGCCATGATTTCGTGATCACAAATCTCGCGCCACTGGCGCGGGAGGCCCAGCTGTTCTAGCAACCCATGCCGTTGATCGCGATGAGAGAATAATATTCCTAATCAATGTGCGCGGTCCTCGACTGTGATACCGTCTCGGCTTTTAAGGATGATGTTGCCGACACCAATACCCTTCGCGCTCAAGGACAGCTATGAGAATTACGCGAGGAAAACTGGAAGAGTACATCCGGAAGCGATGGGGAGCTGAGGCGACCATTCGCTCGATGGGCAAACTGGGCGGCGGCCAGTCTGCCGACATGCAGAAAGGCTTTGGGTACGGCTCGCCGATCTTGATCGAACTCCTTGTGAGCGGCAGGACGCGCAAGGTCGTGCTGGAAACGATGCGTCCGGGTCCCAACGGGCATGAGCATATGGCGGATCGTGCTCACGCCATCTTGTGGGACTACTACACGTACAACCATTTGCCTCGACATGTGCGTGCGTTGGATGTCGGAACCTTTACTAAGAATGGCGACGCTCGCTCAGTCGCGGACGCAGAAGAATTTTTTGTCATCACGGGGTTCGTCGAGGGACGCGAGTATCAGTTCGACCTTGGGCGGATCGCTCGAACCGGGAAGCTCGAACCCCTCGATACGGCGCGCGCGAGTGTCCTAGTGGACTATCTGGTGAAGATCCATCAACGGAAAAAGCGCGATCAAGGCCTCTATCGCCGAGCGCTCCGCGATCTGATCGGCCATGGCGAATGTATCATGGGCGTCATTGACACTTATCCGCTGCGGCCACGCTTTCTTACTCCGGCCCTTCTCGAGTCTATCGAGCGCCGGTGTAATGCCTGGCGGTGGCGATTACGCGACAGGAGCGGGCGGCTGTCGCAAGTGCACGGCGATTACCATCCATGGAATGTGATGTTTCGAAAGGGCACGGATTTCTCGGTCCTGGATCGTTCGCGGCAAGAATGGGGAGAGCCGGCTGACGATGTCACCTGCATGACGATCAACTACCTCTTCTCGTCCGTCAATCGCTGGGGCGACCTGCGGGGTCCGTTCGAGCGGCTGTTCCGGCTGTTCTGGGACCGCTATCTCGAAAGGACCAACGATGCGGGTGTCCTTGAGGCCGCCCCGCCATTTTTTGCCTTTCGTGGACTAGTGGTGGCGAGCCCGCTCTGGTATCCGGATGTCACCCTCTCGACACGCCGCAAGCTATTTAACTTCATTGAGAATGTATTGGAGCAGCCTCGTTTCGATCCAGAGTCGGTGAACGATTTGCTGAAGGAGCCGGCACGGTGAACAAGGCGTTTGCTGTCTGGCTTACGGGGCTGCCCGCGTCGGGCAAAAGTACGATCGCTCGGGAACTCAGCGCGGCATTGGTAAAGGCCGGGTGCACGCCGGAGGTGCTGGAGTCCGATGCGCTCCGACGCATGCTCACCCCCGATGCGACGTATGCGCCGCCGGAGCGCGATCTGTTCTATCGCGCCTTGGCCTTCTACGGCAGCAGGCTCGTGGCGCATGGGGTGCCGGTGATCTTCGATGCCACTGGCAACCGGCGTCAATATCGAGACCTTGCCCGGGAACTCATCCCGCATTTTCTCGAGGTGGCGGTCGTCACGCCATTAGAAATAGCCGAACAACGAGACCAGAAGGGGACCTATCGAAGAGGTCGCGAGGGAAAGATCTCTACGGTTCCGGGATTGCAGGAGCCGTATGAAGCGCCGCTGAAGCCGGAGATCGTAGTTGATACCACCTTCTTGAGCGCCCCCTCGGCGGCGGAACAGATTATCGAGAGCCTGCGGAAGCATGGATATCTGGAAAAGGTAATGAAAACTTAGGCTCACTCAGGAGGTAGCCATGCTCTTCGTACAGCTGAATGTTCAGACTGGTAAGCGTTCGCGAGCCTTTGTACAGGGCAGACAGCTGGCCGCCATCGGTAACGCCTCAAGGCGCGCTAAAGGAATCGCCTTTCCACAGGTCTCGCAGCGTCCATAATCGCCGTTGGCGATCTTGCCAAGGGCGCGGTCGATTGCTTCGATCTCCGCCTTTTGCTGGTCGTCCAATTGGGCCAACAGGCGAATAAGCACCTCATCCTGGCCGCGCTCCACCAACTCGCTTTCAACGTCTGTCTCGAGCCAAAGCAACTCTTCTTCCAGATGCGCGACTTCCCGGAGAAGAGCGCGGCGTTGTCTTAAAAGCTTATTCTGGAGTTCTTGTATCGGAAGCATGCGTCGATCCTTTCATGATCGTGCGTCGCTTGCAGTTGGCTTAAAGCAAAGACAGTGCCAGTCGTAAGTGGCTGGAAATAAGCTTGCCTGTTCTTGACGGTGCTGCCCTTTGCCACAGAAGTAGACCCGCGTTTGCTGTGAAATGCACCATTCAGGTTCCCACCCGCACCGCTTTTCTGAAAATGCCACTCCTGCTCCGGAGCTAAGTCCTTGTCGCAGCATGCTCTTAACGACAAACGGCCAAGGCTGGCTGTTTGGTATCACTCATGCTTTAAATTGAAGTGACAGGAATGCAAGCAGGGAGGGAGTCGGATGAGCGATCTAACCTACATTCTGGTGGTGGATGATAACCCGTCGCGCCGCAATTGGATCCGTCATGTGCTGGGAACTCTGCCGTGCTGCATTATGGAGATTCCGTCTGCGCATCAGGGTTTGCGGTCGCTGAGGAAGGTCCGACCGAGTGTGGTAGTGGTGGGAGAAGAGCTTCGCGGGAGAAGCTTTCAAAGGTTTCGGGCCGTGATGCGCCGGCGCTATCCGGACATTCCCGTTGTCGTGGCCTCAGGTGCCTGGCCAGTTGGACGGGACGTGACGACGATGAGTCCGGTGGCCTATCACTGTCTGTTGCTCTGCGCCCAGTCCCAGGAGGCGGGATTGCGGGCAACTATGCGAAGGGCGCTGGAGCAGCAATCAGATAGTGTTCGAACGAGCGCTGATTTGGCCGTGAAAAGGTATGCTTGCGCATGACCAACTAACTAACTTACTAACCAGGAGGTGTGCTATGAATGTCATTACGCGTTGGAATCCGTTCAAAGAGCTTGAGGAAATGGAGAATCGCTTGTCCACCGTCTTCGGCCGGGCGCCCGTGAAGCGAAATGGAGAGGGAAAGGAGGCGATGACCGTGGCGGAATGGGCACCGCTGGTGGACATCACCGAAGATGACAAGGAGTACCTCATCAAGGCGGAGTTACCGGAAGTTATGAAGGAAGACGTCAAGGTATCGGTGCAGGATAACGTCATCAGCATATCGGGGGAACGGAAATTTGAAAAGGAAGAGAAGGGTAAGAAGTATCATCGAGTGGAGCGCGCTTATGGGAGCTTCTACCGAAGCTTTACCCTTCCGGAAGATGCCGATGGCGGCATAGTTGCCGCCGAGTTCAAAGACGGCGTGCTCAAGGTGCGCTTGCCGAAATCCGAGAAGGCGAAGCCGAAGAGCATCGAGGTGAAGGTCGCGTAGGAGGGCAAGCCATGGCCATCCCACACAGATTGCGTTTTGTAGAGATTCTCTCGGCGCTTCATGCGAATCATTGCGAGCAGAGCCCTGCACAGTCTACCCGGCAACTCCGGTGGCTGATTGCAGGGTTCGTGTTCCTTGCGCTGTTTCTGGTCTCTTTGCGGGCGATCGGGTGGGTGTGACGATGCGAATGCTGTTGGCGGTCGATGATTCCAAATCAGCACGTGTAGCTGCCTCCGCTATGAAGGTGATGCAGCCGCCGGTTGACCTCCTCGTGCTCCACGTGGTTGATGTCGCGCCGTACCAGCACCCCTCGGTGCCTCCGAAGCTGTCCAGGGATTACTACGGGCGGGTGCGGGACTGTTTGGTGGACCTCGCCCGCCACCTGTTGGAGGAGATCAAGGCCAGCCTCCCGCAGGACCTCCGATCGATCGAGACGTCGATAGTCGTTGGGGACCCCGTCAAGACGATTCTCGAGACCGCAAAGCGGTACAATCCCGATCTGCTGGTGTTAGGCTCAAGGGGTCTGGGCTACGTGCAGCAGTGGTTAGTTGGGGGTGTGTCCTATCAGGTGGCCAGCCAGGCAAGTTGTCCGGTACTGGTCATCAAGCGGCCGATCAAGAAGCTTCGCAAAGTGCTGCTAGGGTATGATGGATCAGACGATGCGGACCGCGCGGCGAATTTTCTGGCCCGGGAGCCTTTCCGAGAGCCAGGAGAAGTGACGATTGCGACTGTCTGGCCTAAGCCGCCCGCGCTGCCGTCTGCAGTCAAGGCAGATGCCAAGTTTTTTGTGGAGAAGGTCAAAGCTGCGGCGGCTGAATTGGTAGAAAAAGTCAGGCAGCACCTGCCGGTGGCCCGGTATAAGACGTCGACCGAAGTAGTGGAAGGGGAGTCGGGGAAAGTCCTGGTGCGATTGGCAAAGGAACGCGAAAGCGATCTCGTGATCGTCGGCTCCCGCGGCCTAAGCGGAGTCAAGCGCGTGTTTTTAGGCAGCGTGTCCCACACCATCCTGCACAAGGCCCCCTGCGCGGTGCTGGTTGTGAAAGGCCAAGATGTGCCTCACCAGGAGGAGAACATGCCGGCATCGGAAAAAAAAGCAGGAGACGGGCACAAAGAGCGGTCACCCGACGAATGGCGTGAGTGTCTGATCTGTGGGAAACCGGCCGGCGAATCGATTTGTGAGCATTGCAAGATTATCGTCCAAGCTGAGGCTCTCGCGCAAAAGCGCAAGATCGAAAAGGGAGGGGGCGGATGACGATTCTGCTGGCAACGGATTTCTCTAAACCGGCGCTGAAAGCGTACCGGTATGCCGCTGCCTTGGCTCTCGGCCTCAAGGCCCGACTTCTGGTGCTGAATGTTTTGCCGACCGCGATGCCCCTCGATCCTGAATACCCAGTCCATGCACTGTATCTCAAGCAGGTCCACGAAGAATCGAAAGCGGAGCTGGAGCAATTCACCCGGCGCGCTCAACAGGACGGGCTGCGGTTCGAGACTCATCAAGTTCCGGGAGACCCGAGCGAGTGCATCATCGACATGGCTGACGCAGAAAAGGCCGTGCTGATCGTAATGGGTACTCACGGACGGACCGGCCTCGATCGTGTGCTCCTGGGGAGTGTTGCCGAAAAAGTAGTGCGCCAAGCTCGCAGTCCGGTGATGACGGTCCGCGGAACCGAAGCTGATTCTCAACCGGTGTCCGGAGGCCTCCTGCCGATGGGCTGCTTCCTGGTGCCGATCGATTTCTCCGACTGCGCGCAGGAGGCCTTCGAATTTGCGGTGAGCCTCGCCAAGCCGGTTGGCGCCGTCATGCGTCTGATTCACGCGTTCGACCAGCCCGCCTATCCGCTGGACTTCAGCTTGTTCAAGGTCACCGACGAAAAGGCGCTCCACGCCCGAGTGCGCGAGCGCCTGCAGAAATTGGTGACCGTCCTGAAGGATCAAGGAGTCTCCGCTGAAGTGGTGTGCCAGGTGGGCCTGCCGGCCGATGTGATTTTGGCGCAGGCCACGATGATACCAGGCTCGATGATTGTGATGGGCACGCATGGACGACGCGGATGGCAGCATATGGCGATGGGCAGCATCGCGGAACATGTGGTACGGCATGCGGCCTGCCCGGTGTTAACCGTGAAGAGTCCAAAATACACGGCCGCGCTTGCCGCAAAATCACCACCGGAGGTGAGCCATGCTAAGGAAAGTTGATGAGCCTAAGCGAGAAGCGGTGGCACGCGTGGCGTACGAGCTATACCTTCGCCGCGGCAAAGAACCCGGGTATGACCTGCAGGACTGGTTCGCGGCTGAGCGCTTACTGCAAGAGGAGGGGAAGCGCAGGGCCCAACAAGCCAAGACGAATGGGTCTCGTCGATTACCGGAGAGACGTAAAGCCACTCGTTGACGGTCGCTGAGGTGGCTAAGAGTCTCTGTTCTGTGGGCAACGCTGGATATAGTGATCGCATCCTGCACGCCATCTGTCACATGCAAGAATGACATACTGCGTGAGTCGAGCCGTCCCTGGTCCAAAAGCTCGCGTCGGATCCATCGCTCCTCGCCACAGAATGTGCCGTATCAAGTGGGTCGGAAGGCGAGAGCAACTTAGAGTTGAACTTCGTGGTCAGAAATGTTTTGATCGTTCGCAGTCCCATTGTCGTCAGCGCGGCCATGACCTTCGGCTCGATGTCGGTGATCACCAACGCACGTCGGCTGCCGCAGGCAAGATTGTTGCGATGATTTCGCGGTGGATTCCATGAGCAACAAGTGTGCGCATCCACTTTCTGATAAAGAGCTCAAGGCCATGGACGCCTACTGGCGAGCCGCGAATTATCTGTCGGTCGGACAGATCTATCTCCTCGACAATCCCTTGCTGAAGCAACCCCTCACGCTCGAGCACATCAAGCCGCGCCTGCTTGGGCACTGGGGCACCACGCCGGGCTTGAACTTCATCTACGTGCATCTGAATCGGGTGATCAAGAAATACGACCTCAACATGATGTACATCTGTGGCCCTGGTCACGGTGGGCCTGGCATCGTGGCGAACACGTACTTGGAAGGGACCTACAGCGAGGTATACCCGAACATTTCTCAGGATGAGGAAGGGATGAAGAAGCTGTTCAAGCAGTTCTCCTTTCCGGGCGGCATTCCAAGCCATGTGGCGCCCGAAACGCCCGGCTCAATTCATGAGGGCGGAGAATTAGGCTATTCGCTCTCGCATGCCTATGGCGCGGCATTCGATAATCCTGATCTGATCGTGGCATGCGTCGTGGGCGATGGGGAGGCGGAAACGGGCCCGCTTGCCGCCTCCTGGCACTCCAACAAGTTTCTCAATCCGGGGCGCGATGGCGCCGTGCTGCCGATTCTGCATTTGAACGGCTACAAAATTGCCAATCCGACCCTGCTCGCCCGGATCCCGCAGCAGGAATTGGAAAGCTTGTTCATCGGCTACGGGCACAAGCCCTACTTTGTCGAAGGGTCAGAGCCGGAAGCGATGCATCAGTTAATGGCGAAGACATTGGACAGGGTCTTTGATGACATTCACGCAATCCAGCACGAAGCCCGGGTGCAACAGCATACCGATTCCCACCCGCCTGTTCGTTCCAGATGGCCGGTGATCATTCTCAAAACCCCGAAAGGATGGACGGGGCCCAAGGAAGTGGATGGCCAGAAGACCGAAGGATCGTGGCGGTCGCACCAAGTGCCGATAGCCGAGATGTCGAGCAAACCGGAGCACGTCAAGCTGCTCAAGGCGTGGATGCAAAGCTACCGGCCTGACGAGTTGTTCGATAAAAGCGGCAAGTTGATTGCTGAGCTTGCCGAGTTGGCGCCGAAGGGGACGCGTCGTATGGGCGCTAACCCGCACGCCAACGGCGGGTTGTTGCTCACCGACCTTCATCTGCCCGATTTCCGAAATTATGCCGTAGAGGTGGCGAAACCCGGCGTCGTGGTCGCGGAAGCGACACGGGTGCTCGGCGGTTTCCTGCGGGATGTCATGAAGCAGAATATGGAAACACAGAACTTCCGCGTAATGGCGCCTGATGAGCTCACCTCGAACCGGTTGGGAGCAGTCCTTGAAGTAACGAATCGCGCATGGATGGCCCAAAGGCTTCCCGAGGATGATCACCTGTCGCCTGACGGGCGGGCCATGGAGATCCTGAGCGAGCACACCTGCCAGGGGTGGCTGGAAGGCTATCTCCTGACCGGCCGGCATGGCGTGTTTACCAGCTACGAAGCGTTTATCCACATTGTGGATTCCATGTTCAACCAGCACGCCAAGTGGTTGGAGATGACGCTCCGTATTCCATGGCGTCGCCCCATCGCCTCCCTGAATTATCTGCTGAGCTCACACGTGTGGCGGCAGGATCACAACGGCTTCTCACATCAGGATCCGGGGTTCATCGACTTTGTGATGAATAAGAAACCTGCCGTGATTCGCGTGTACCTCCCCCCGGATGCGAACACCTTGCTCTCGGTGGCCGACCATTGTCTGCGCACCCGGAACTACATCAATGTTGTCGTCGCTGGGAAACAACCGTCCTTGCAATACTTGGACATGGATGCGGCGGTGAAGCACTGCACCGCCGGTATCGGAATTTGGGAGTGGGCAAGTAACGACAAAGGGTCCGATCCGGATGTCGTCATGGCGTGTGCCGGGGATGTGCCGACGTTGGAGACTCTCGCTGCCGTGCAACTGATGCGACAATATCTGCCGGAACTGAAGATTCGGGTGGTGAATGTGGTGGACCTCATGAGGCTTCAGCCAAAGGAAGAGCATCCCCATGGCTTACCGGATAAGCACTTTGACACCTTCTTTACGACCAATAAACCTGTGATCTTCGCGTACCATGGTTATCCGTGGTTAATCCATCGGCTGACGTATCGAAGGACCAATCACAAAAATTTCCACGTGCGCGGCTACAAGGAAGAAGGGACCACCACAACGCCGTTCGATATGGTCTTTCTCAATGATATGGATCGCTTTCACCTTGTCGCGGACGTGATCGACAGAGTGGGCCTGGGCTCGATTGCCGCCTATGCCAAGCAGGCGATCCGCGACAAGCGCATCGAACACCAGGAATACATCAGAAAATATGGGGAGGACCTGCCGGAGATTCGCAATTGGAAATGGCATCACGATAGGTGACCAGCATGGTGCTCTGTGGAGAGCTTCAGCTCTATCTCGGTGATTGCGACCGCGCAATCCGACCTTAATTCCCTCCGGTTTTATCTGGTGGTGCGTCCTGCCACAGCGATGAAGATCCGCTATGTGGCAGAACTCCTCAATCCAAGGCTCGGATCTCTCCAGCCGTTGTCCTTGCTGTGTAAGTACGCTATTGCTCGGCATTTCTTCCAATTGTTCATAACGGAACGGTGCTTGCATTTGTTTGTACTAACTGATTCAAGGTATGTCACCTAGAGGAGGGGTTATGGGAAATCTGACACGTTCTTTTATCTATCTGTTCGTCCTCGTTGCGTTAGTTTCCGTAGTCGTGATGTCAGCTCGCCTAGACAGAACTTCACTGGCACAAGCGCCAACTGATCAGCGAGTGGAGATCGTCATACGCGACTATGGCTTCGAGATCATGAAAGGGGCGCCGGTTCGCCCAGGGCTACCGACCGTCATCATTCTGAGAAATCAGGACATTGTACGGCATGGCTTCACATCGCAAATGCTCATGGGCATGCTGGTGCACGGCGAGGGTGAAGGCGTTGCCACATACGGCAAGGGCGTGGAGGGATTTTACATTGATCCCGGCAAGACGCTCGTCATTCGATTCACCAATGATCGGCCAGGGAAATATAACTTCCGCTGCGATCTCCATCCCAACATGAAGGGGGAGCTGTACGCGCTGGAAGTCCCGACCGCATAATGCCTAGTCGTCATGGTGCCGGAGCGCCCGAGGCCTGAGAGGATGGTCAAGGAATTTTGGAGTCTCTCGCCCGTGCGACTCTTGTCCTTCCTTCACACCAGCAAGGAAGGCCTGACGCAGGCGGAAGCCCAGCGGCGTCTCACAGCCGCTGGGACGTCCAAGCTCGTCGGCGGCCGCCACGGCGATAGTCTGGCGCTCCTTGTTCGTCAATTCAAAAGTCCCATTATCCTGATCCTCCTGTTTGCCGCCGGACTGTCATCCTTCCTGAGCGACGCGTCCGATGCTCTGATCATCTTGTCCATTATTCTCGTGAGCGCCTTGCTGGGATTTTGGCAGGAGCACGGGGCGGCAAATGCGGTCCAAAAGCTTTTGGCGATGGTTCAGGTCACTGTCGTGGTCTTGCGGAACGGACGCCAAACAGAGGTCGCGGCTGATCAGGTGGTGCCCGGCGACATCCTAATCCTCTCCGCGGGCGGCAGCATCCCCGCCGATTGTCTGATTCTCGACTCGAAGGACCTGTTTGTTGACGAAGCAATGCTGACCGGCGAGACCTATCCGGCAGAAAAATGTCCCGGGCTGCTGCCATCGGACACACCCCTGAGCTGTCGAACCAACGCTCTGTTCATGGGCACGCATGTGGTGAGCGGCAGCGGCCAGGTGTTGGTCGTGCGGACGGGGGCCGCCACGGAATTCGGCCAGGTCTCTCAGCGGCTGCGGCTGCGCCCGCCGGAGACCGAGTTCGAGCGTGGCATCCGGCGGTTCGGCTATCTGCTGATGGAAGTGACGCTCCTGCTCGTCATCACGATCTTTGCAATCAACGTCTATCTCGCAAGACCTGTGCTCGAATCCTTCCTCTTTGCGCTTGCTCTTGCCGTCGGCCTGACGCCACAGTTATTGCCGGCGATCATTAGTATCAATCTGGCCCACGGCGCAAAGCGCATGGCGGAACGGAAGGTGATCGTCAAGCGACTGGCGAGCATCGAAAATTTCGGCAGCATGAATGTCCTCTGCGCGGACAAGACCGGGACATTGACCGAAGGCGTCGTGCATCTGCATGGCGCCCTTGACATACAAGGCAAGCCCAGCGAGAAGGTCCTGCACTACGCCTGCGTCAACGCCTGTTTTGAGACCGGCTTTGTGAATCCCATTGACCAGGCGCTGAAAACGATGCCGGGACAGGACGTTGCTCGTTATACGAAGTTGGATGAGGAGCCCTATGACTTCGTCCGAAAGCGCCTGTCGATCCTTGTGGCGTCCACCGGAGGCCACGTTATGATCACCAAAGGCGCGCTGACCAGCGTCGTGAACGTCTGCGCGCGTGTGCAGACCGAGGACGGGCAAATGGCAGGGATTGAATCCATGCGCGACGAGATCCAGCGTCGGCTCGAAGAATTCAGTCTGCAAGGCCTTCGAGTGCTGGGGATCGCTTATAAGGAGGTCGGCCCGGCGACACGCATAAGCAAACAGGATGAGACGGACATGACGTTTCTGGGATTTCTGATGTTCGCCGATCCGCCGAAGGCTGGCGTCGATGTGGCGCTTCGTCAGCTCCGGGACCTTGGCGTGGCGGTGAAGATTATCACGGGGGACAATCGGCTGGTCGCCGCCAGCATCAGTCAGCGGGTGGGGTTGGACGGACGCTGCCTCCTCACCGGCGCCGAACTTCGATCCATGACCAATCAAGCCCTGCTGAACCGCGTGAACGAGGTGGACCTGTTCGCGGAGGTCGAGCCGAACCAGAAGGACCGGATCATTTTGGCACTGAAGAAGGCGGGGAACGTGGTGGGACTCATCGGGGATGGGATCAACGATGCCTCGGCCCTACATGCCGCTGATGTCGGGATCTCAGTGGATAGCGCAGTGGATGTGGCAAAGGAAGCGGCGGACATTGTGCTGCTGGAGAAGGATCTGGCGGTGCTCGAAGAAGGCGTGCGGGAAGGACGCCGGACGTTTGCCAATACGCTGAAGTACGTGTTCATGGCGACCAGCGCCAACTTCGGCAACATGTTCAGCATGGCAGGGGCTTCTCTGTTTCTGACCTTTCTTCCGCTCTTGCCGAAACAAATCTTGTTGACCAATCTGCTGACTGATATTCCTGAGATGACCATCGCAACCGACCGCGTAGACAAGGAACTGACGGCTTGCCCTCGGCGATGGGATATCAAGTTCATTCAAAAGTTTATGATGACCTTCGGCTTGATTAGCTCGGTGTTCGATTATGCGACCTTCGGGGCGTTGATACTCATCCTGCATGCTGACACGGCGCAGTTTCGAACCGGCTGGTTCATGGAATCCGTGATCTCGGCTGCCGCCGTTGTACTGATCATCAGGACCCGAAGGCCCTTCTTTCAGAGCCGGCCTGGGAGGTATTTGGTAATGGCCACAGGGGCGGTGGCGGTTGTGACGTTGCTTATCCCGTATCTGCCGCTCGGTTCGGCCTTTGGCTTCCGCCCGCTACCGCTGCCGTTCTTTATATTACTCGCAGGGATAGTCGGCGCCTATATTCTGGCGGCGGAGTTGGCGAAGAAGGCTTTTTACGCGCGGGTGACGTCTTGAACATGATGAGTTCCATTTCAGGGCTATCCCAGGTTGAAGCCACTAAGCGATTACAGGCTGAAGGCTTCAATGAGCTGCCTGCAGAACGACGACGGCCTGTGTCCGCGATCGCCATTGAGGTTGTGCGCCAGCCGATGTTTCTGCTCCTGGTGGCTTGCGGCGCGATCTACCTGGCGGTCGGCGATGTGCGGGAGGCGCTGATGCTTCTAGGATTTGTCTTTGTGATCATGGGCATCACCTTTTACCAGCAGCGCAAGACAGAGCGGGCATTGGAGGCCCTCCGGGATCTTTCGAGTCCGCGCGCCTTGGTGATCAGAGGCGGGGAGCAGACGCGTATTCCTGGCCGCGAGGTGGTCCGCGGAGATCTCCTAATACTTTCGGAAGGAGATCGGGTGGCGGCCGATGCAGTGGTACGGAGCGCTTCGAACCTCCAGGTGGATGAGTCCTTGTTGACCGGCGAATCGGTGCCGGTGCGTAAGCGCCCGGCACAGGGTGCATGTGAGATGGGGCCGCCTGGTGGGGAAGGGACACCATGTGTCTACTCGGGGACGCTCGTTGTGTCCGGACAAGGCCTGGCTGAAGCGCGGGCGACCGGGAGCCGAGCCGAGATCGGGAAAATCGGGGAGGCGTTGCACTCAGTCCCCCAGGAGAAGACACCTCTTCAGCGGGAAACCGGTCGTCTCGTGCGGATGCTCGCGCTGGTGGGCCTCGGACTCTGTCTGCTGGTCGCGATCATCTATGGCCTCACACGCGCGAACTGGCTCCATGGGCTGCTGGCCGGTCTCACCCTCGCCATGGCTCTCCTGCCTGAAGAGTTCCCGGTCATCCTCACAATTTTTCTGGCGCTCGGGGCATGGAGGATATCTCAACAGCGAGTACTGACCCGCCACCTGCCGGCGATCGAAACCTTGGGATCGTGCACTGTCTTATGCGTTGACAAGACGGGCACCCTCACCCTGAATCGTATGTCGGTACGAAAGCTGTGCCTCGGCTTAAAGAATGGCGCCGACGAATGTTACGAGATTCACCGCGCGGAAGATGAACTTCCCTCACGCTACCATGAGCTTGTGCTCTTCAGCCTGCTGGCCTCAAAACCGAACAGCATCGATCCTATGGAAAAAGCATTGGGGGGTCTGGCGAGGACCGCGCTCCCGGAGAACGTACTGAATCCAACGCTGTTCCGGTTGAGTCGCGAGTACCCTTTTACGCATGAACTGCTCGCCATGTCCCAGGTCTACGAGACCAATGGCAACCACTGTGTTGTAGCCACCAAGGGAGCTCCTGAAGCGATTGCTGATCTCTGCCGTTTGGCCCCTATAGAACGAGAGGCGCTTACTGCCCAGCTTTGCAAGATAGCGGAGGAAGGGCTTCGCGTTCTCGCCGTGGCCAGAGCAAGTGGTTCCCTTGCGGCGTTACCGGCCGATCAGCGAGGGTTCACATTTGAGTTTTTGGGGCTTGTAGGGCTCGCCGATCCTGTGCGGCCGGCCGTTCGCAGCGCTCTCCAGGAGTGCTATACCGCCGGGATACGCGTCGTGATGATCACCGGTGATTATCCCGTTACTGCGCTGAACATTGCCCGACAGATTGGGCTACAGTCCCATGACGAATGCATCACGGGACTGGAGCTCAATGCAATGGACGATACCGAGCTGCAGCGCCGGATCAAGACCGTGAATGTCTTTGCCCGGGTGGTGCCCCAGCAGAAGCTCCGCCTCGTAAGCGCGTTCAAATCCAACGGCGAAGTGGTCGCCATGACCGGCGATGGAGTAAACGATGCACCGGCGCTGAAGGCCGCCCATATCGGTATCGCCATGGGAGGACGCGGCACGGACGTCGCGCGCGAGGCGTCCACTTTGGTGCTGTTGGACGACGATTTTTCCTCGATCGTCAAGGCAGTCAAGATCGGCCGGCGGATTTTCGATAACATTCAGAAGGCGATAGGCTATACTTTTGCGGTCCATGTGCCAATCGCCGGGATGTCCTTGATCCCGGTGCTGTTCGCCTGGCCGCTCGTGCTGTTCCCGATCCACATCGTGTTCCTGGAACTGATTATTGATCCCGCGTGTTCTATCGTGTTTGAAGCCGAACCGGAGGAGAGTGGGATCATGCGGCGGCCACCGCGCAGGCCGAACGACCCGCTGGTGCCCCGCCGGTTGCTCACGCTAAGCCTCCTGCAAGGCGTGAGTGTCTTGGTGATCGTTCTCGGGATCTATGCAATTGCGCTGCATCGCGGCCAGGGAGAGCTTGAGGCACGCGCCTTAGCCTTCACCACTTTGATCATTTCCAACATCGGCCTCATTTTGACGAACCGCTCGTGGTCGCGGACTATCTGGGAAATGATGCGCTCCCCGAATGTCGCCTTGTGGTGGGTCGTCTCCGGGGCAGTGGTGTTTCTCATGGTTGCGCTTTATACTCCATTTTCCAGGGAGTTGTTCGGTTTCGGATTGTTGTACCCCAACGACGTGGCTATTTGTGTCCTGGCGGGAACGCTCAGCGTGCTCTGGTTTGAGGTGCTGAAGGTCATGGGCCGCCGGCCAGGCTGGGCGCAGCGCGGCCTCGCCGGAACATGAGATCAAGGGGGATAGGCGCTAGGCAAAAGGAGGTGTGGATGCGTCCAAGAAACAAGTGTGCGGTCTTGGCTATCATCAGTGTCGTGCTCGGAGTCACAAGCTGCCGCTTTGGACCGCCACCTCCCATGGCAGATGTGGGAGCCACGATCATTGGTGCCTCGGCGGACATTCAGGCGGATCAACGCACGGTAGACGAGCTTATGCTCACCTTTCATAAAGCGGACGAAGCCCTACGCCAGCAGGACCTTGACGCCCTAATGAGCATCTATTCGAAGAACTACAATTATCATGGGATCGATAAGGCCGAACTTAGAAACATATGGCAGGATTTCTTCAAACAGTATCGCGACTTCTCCAGCACGCACGTGTTCTCCAGCATCACGGCCGCTACAACGAACAAGCCGCCGACGGCTGAGATTACCTGTACCGGCAGCCTGTGGGCCGTCTCGAAACTCACGGGCCGGCGAGTGAACATTGATAGTTGGTACGGCGACATACATCATTTGGTGTATGAAGACGGCGCCTGGCGTATCCAGGGTCATGCATGGGAAGCGCCGCGCGATACGCGCTACGTGCTGAGCCCGCATCCGTTCTTCTGAGACTCCTAGTAGGACCGCGGCATAAAGCGACAGCCATTGGTCTGAGTCGTGTGTCAGAATTCCTCAGTGGCGGGGTCCCGAGTTGACGGCTGAAGGTCTCGAAACGATCTAAGGCAAAGAAAAATTTGGGTCTTTCGTCCCGGAGCCCTGCGTGCATGATTATTGCCCCCTTGTGGTGTGAAACCTCCAACAAGGAGCATAGGAATGAAAATCATATTGGGCGTGGACGGATCTAAGTATGGCACATGGGCAACCGACTGGGTCTTGGCCTTGCCTTTTTCCCGCCCGCGGCGAGTCGCCGCAATACACGTCGTGGACATCGCGGCCTTGCGGGCGCCGTTCATGGTCCAACCGGCTATGCCCGGCTGTGAAGGGTTCATCCAAGCCGAAGCGAAACGGCTTGAGACCCTCGCTAAGCGGGTCGCCAAAGAGATACGGCAGCGTCTGGCGGCTCTGAAAGACAAGGCCAAGGTATCAGTGGAAAAAGGCCCTGTGGCCTCAACCATTCTTAAGCATGCGACCGGCCGTGACGCCTTAGTGGTGCTCGGTCACCGGGGGCTGACTAATCTGGACCGCTTCTTTCTCGGAAGCGTGTCCACGCAGGTCTCCCTTCACGCACGTTGTTCGGTCCTGGTGGTGAAGGGACCGGCGCGCCCCCTTCGTCGGGTACTGCTTGCTGTGGATGGGTCCAGGTCCTCGGACCAAGCGCTACAGTTTTTGTTAAAGCAAATGAGCCCGACGAGCAATGGACGGATCGAGGTTCAAGTCCTCCAGGTGTTGCCGCCGTTCGCTCATACAAAAGAAGCGATGGCCTGCATGGCGCGCACAACACGCTATGCTCAAAAACTTGAAACTGCCGGCTATATTGCAAAAGACGCGATACGGGCAGGCGATCCGGCCGAGGAGATCATCAAGGCAGCGACGAGTTTTCATGCGGATCTTCTGATCGTGGGTGCGAAAGGGTTAAGCGCAGTGGAGCGCTTTCTGCTGGGAAGCGTCTCATCAAAAGTGGTGCGCCACAGCGCATGTTCCATTCTCGTGGTGCGATAGTTTTTTCTCGACGCTTCACAGGATGTTACTTTTTGGCTATGCCTAGCACACCACCCTGGAGGGTTGATGGAAGGGACTATTAAAGCGGCTACCAATAGAGTTCTGGTGGTGGACGACGATTCAGAAATGACGTCCCTCCTCTCGGATATCCTCAAAGACGAAGGCTATGCTGTCGATACCGCCTCTTCCGGCGAGCAAGGGCTCACCAAGATGGGCGATTGCGACTACCAAGTAGTGATCAGCGATTTGAAAATGAAAGGGATGCCAGGCCTCACCCTGTTGCGGGAGATCAAACGGCTCCATCCGGAGACAAATGTGATCATCATGACCGCCTTTGGCTCGATTGAAACCGCCATCCAGGCCATGAAAGAAGGCGCGTATGACTACGTGACGAAGCCGGTCAAATCCGAGGAGATCGCGCTGACCACGCGCAAGGCGATGCAGGAGGCGAGCCTCCGTCGCGAGTTGGTCTGGCTGCGGCGAGCCGTTGAGAAGGAATACAGCTTCAATCAGATTCTGGGAAAGAGCAAGCCGATGCAGGAAGTGTTCGATCTTATCCGGCGGATCTCGGCCAGCCCCAGCAATATCCTGATCACGGGAGCAAGCGGGACCGGCAAGGAGTTGGTAGCGCGCGCCATTCATTTCAACAGTCCGCGGTCTCAGGGGCCCTTTGTACCGGTGAACTGCGCGGCCATTCCGGAACACCTCTTGGAGTCCGAAATGTTTGGCCACGTGAAGGGCTCTTTCACCGACGCCAAGGTAGACCGCAATGGATTGTTCGAAGAGGCCCAGGGCGGCACACTCTTTCTCGATGAGATCAGCGAACTGCCGCTGAGCCTGCAGGCGAAGCTGTTGCGTGCTATTCAGGAAAAAGAAATTCGCCGGGTCGGGGCGGCCCGGTCGATTCCGGTGGACGTACGAATCGTGGGGGCCACGAATCTGGACCTGGTCGAGCAGGTCCGAGCCAAACTTTTTAGAGAAGATCTCTACTATCGGCTCAACGTCATCGAGGTCCATATGCCGGCTTTACGGGAGCGCACGGAAGATATTCCCCTGCTGGCGATGCATTTCATCAAGAAGTATGCCGAACCAATGAAAAAGACGGTTTCCGGGCTGACAGAAGGCGCCCTGGCGCTGCTGATGGATTATGATTGGCCAGGGAACGTCCGGGAACTTGAAAATGTGATCGAGCGGAGCGTCACGCTAACGCGAGGTGAGAAAATCACGCCCGAGGATCTCCCGCCGGTCGTGCGCGGAAATTCTGGCGAAAGGCAAATGATCGAAGAGGCGGCCGAGAAGACCCGCACGCTCGCGGACATGGAGCGGGCGTATATCCTCCGCATTTTGGAGAAGACCGGCGGCAACAAGTATCAAGCGGCCCAGATGCTGGGAATTGACCGCAAAACCCTGTACCGGAAACTGGACGAGATCGAGAAGGCAAAAAGAGACTCATGAAAGGTCGTAAAGAGTTCCTGCGTCTATCTCCCGAGGAAGAGCGGCTCTTGCCGCAACTTCAACCGCTCATCACCCGGCATATGGATGAGCTGGTCAAGGCGTTTTACCGCCACCTCCTTCAGTTCGACGAGACACGTCGTCTGCTGTCGGATGAGATCATTACCAACCGGCTGTTAGCGGCCCAGCGCAAATATCTCCTGGAACTGGTGGGCGGGGATTACGGACCGGAATACCAAGAAAACCGATTAAAGATCGGTCATGTGCATGAACGCCTTGGGCTGACCCCGCAATGGTATCTGGGTGCCTACCAGCTCTACCTGTCCTCGATCTTTGCGATCATGGTCGAAGAATACAAGGGCCGGCCCAAGCAGCTTCACGATCTCTCGCAGGCGCTTCTGAAGGTGGTGTTCCTTGACATCGGCCTGGCCCTCGACGCGTATATTGAAAAATCCAATGAACGATTGGAGTTTGCCAACCGCCAGCTTGCGATGTTCAGCCGCGAGCTCGAAACGGGACTGACCGCCAAGGAACATGACCTCCGCCAGTCCCAAGAACAGCTTCGTCATACCGAAAAACTGGCAGAACTGGGAACGCTGGCTTCCGGCATGGCCCATGAGATCGGCACGCCGATGAACGTCATTCTAGGACGGGCCGAGTTTCTCCAACGGAAGACGAAGGATCCAGAGACGGCCAAGGGATTGCAAACGATCGTTGATCAGGTCGAGCGCATCACGAAGATCATGAACCAGCTCCTGACGTTCGCACGGCGGCGGCCCATTGAGCGACGGGCCACGAACATCAACAAGGTCATTGAAGACACCCTCGAGGTGATGCAAGAGCGATTCGCCCGGCATCACATTGCAGTCAGAAGTCAGCTGGATCCGGCATTGCCAAAGGGCGATGTGGATCCAGATCAGATCGGACAGGTCTTGCTGAACCTCGTCATTAACGCGCTCCATGCGATGGGGGATAGTGGAGGCTTATTCGTGCGGACCGCTATCGTCCCGATCAGTAAAGGTTCCGCTGAGAACTATGCCGAGATGATCGAAGTCTCCGTCGCTGACACCGGCTGTGGCATCGCGGCGGCGGACCTCGACAAGATCTTCAATCCATTCTTCACGACCAAGGAAATCGGCAAAGGTACGGGCCTGGGTCTCACGGTCGTCCATGGGATTGTTCAGGAGCACGGCGGCTTCGTCGTGGTCGAGAGCGAAGTCGGCAAGGGCACGACCTTTCGCATTCGGCTGCCGATCGCTTCCTAGAGAGATCACGAAAGGTTGCGTTGTTGACCCTGAGAAGACGTCACAAAAGAATTTAGATAAGTTAACGCGAGAGGAGCCGGCGGTCAGCGCTCTTGAATGATCAACGCCGACCGCCGCTTCTTGCCATGGGCTGGATAGACGTTACCCCTTGCCTCATCAGCCTCCGCCTTGGCCCCTCAGCGAAAGCACAAACATTTCCCCCTTCATCTGTGGATGGAGGTCGCACCAGAAGGCATAGGTCGCGCTTCCCTCGCCCGTACCGGTAGAAGGTTTGTTGAAGTGGAGGATCATTGTCTTTCCTGGTTCTACTCGGTACACATTGGGACCCATTCCTTTAGCCAGGTAGCCATCCCCCTCGACCTTCACCTTGACATCCTTGAACAATGAGGAACTGAATCCGTGCACAACGGTGTCCTCGTTGCGCACAACAATCTCCGTCGGTTCATCCTTTAAGGTATAGCCGCTCACTTTCCATTCCTTGTCCTTGGCGACGATCTCGATCTTCTTGGTGGGCTCTTCAGCCCGGACCGAGGCGACTGTTCCTAGCTCCGACCAGGGAACAGCGAACCCCATGACCCCTGTAGCGAGCAGGCCTACCGTAAGCATGCCATATGATTTCTTCATAGGTCCCTCCATGATTGGTTAATGAATGTTTCTTCAGCGGCAACATGCCGCGCCTTCTGCCCGCAACGTATGCAAGCCGCATACCCATCGAACCAATGATCCAACGTGTTTGTGGGCAAGCGCAGTGTTATTGGGCAGATTGAGTTATGGACTCAAGATGCTAGCACTGGATATGAGACTGATTCGCGGCGCGTTCTTAGTCATTTTGCCACATCTCCAGAATATGCCGTGTGGTGATTTGCCTCAATCGACACGTCCGGAACCACCCACCTTTGCTGTCGCATCTTTCCACATATCCAGAACTGAATCTTCGTTCACCTGCGGAGTTTTTCGCCACTCCAGCAAGCTGATTGTTTCGGACATTCTGGTAACTCCACGAATTCGTAGGCAGGTTTGGCTTCCTGGCTTACGGCCCGCATCTTGCTCAAATACTTCTTTCAAAGTTGGAAACCTGTGAGGGTTGAAATGTGATGACAGACGGGAAATCGAAAGACAAACCCGTGAGCGTATTGCTGGCCGATGATGATGTAGCGATGCGCACTCTGATTACTGATGAACTTCAGGATGAAGGCTATTCGGTGATGCAGGTGGCCGATGGTCACGCTGCGCTCGACTGCGTGGATGAGTACGCTCCGGACCTCATTCTGTCCGACCTGCGGATGCCGCACGGAGGCCTGGAGCTGGTGGCTCGCTTTAGGGCGCGTGCGCCTAAGACACCCATTATTTTGATGACCGCATTTGGAGATGCGACGACCGAAGCCCTGGCCTATGAGAAAGGGGCGTCGGCCTATTTCAACAAGCCGGTGCGGATGGGGGACGTGAAGGCCGCCATTCATCGACTCTTGAATCATGATGGCAGGTAGGGTAACGAACTGTTCCGTCATTCAACATAAGGAGGCAAGTTATGAGTAGTCAGTCTAAAGGACCCTCGAAATGGCCAAGTGTGGGCTGCCTGGGTCTTTTACTTCAGGCGGGAAGTCTCGTGTTCGCGCCAGCGTCGTTTGCCGCGGATGAGCATGCGCACCATGCGTCGGCCAATAGTCCTGGGTGGGCGGAGCAGCTCAAGGGACAGACGATTTTTGAGAACACGATGGAGGGCCGCCCTGAGCGTGCGCAAAAAGTGGATCTGCAGCACCAACGGTTAATGCAGCAAATGGACACGCAGGCCGAAGGCCAGCGAACGTCCGGTGGATATAACACGATGTCCACCATGCACCAATTTATGGGCCAGGACGGGGCGAGCTTTCTCTTAGCCTCTGACAATAAGTCAGAACCTGTGCTGTCGGGCGGCGGTCGGTGTCCGTCCACCGCGCCGGTCAAGAAATACGACATCTCCATGATCTCCATCGAGATCACGCTGAACCAGTGGCTCGACTACTATCCGGGATACATGTACATCCTGACCGAGGACATTGCCAAGGCACGTGGTGAGGAAGCTCGCAACAAGGCCGCGCGAGACAACGAGAAGGATCAGTTCGACACCGGGGCGGTCACGAACGGCCTCCAGGGGGACATCATCCAGCCTTTGGCGATCCGCGCCAATCAGGGCGATTGCGTGAAGATCACCCTTCACAACCAGTTAGAAAGTGAGTCAGGAAGTCTCCATATCCACGGGGCAAGCATGATCGTCAGCGCCACCGGGAAGCCGGCGACCACCACGAACCCGGATACGGTCGTGGAACCCCGCAAATCCGTGGACATGGAGTGGTACATCCATCCCAACACCCAGGAGGGTGTGCGCCAGTTCCATTCCTACAGCAATGACCGGGAACTGACGGTCATGGGCCTGTTCGGGGCATTCGTCGTGGAGCCGAAAGGCTCGCGCTATCTTGATCCGCTGGGTACAGGTCCTGCGCCGGAGGCGAAGAGTGGTTGGCAGGTGATGATCAACAACGGCTCCGGGCCGGATTTCCGCGAGCACGTGATCTTCTACCATGAGGTCGGAGACGAAGCGTTCCGGCCGGTCAACAAGAAGGGCGACTTTCTGCCGCAGCGCGATCCTTTGACCGATGCCTACCGTCCGGGTGGCCGCGCGCTGAACTATCGGAGCGAGCCATTTGGCATCGACGAAATGCACCTGCAGCACGAGTACTTCGGTTTCGAAGACGAATCCTTGGCCTACAGCGCCTACACCTTTGGCGATGTGCCGACGACCCTCCCGCGCGCGTACTTAGGCGATCCTGTGAAGTGGAGGATCGTGCACGGCGGATCAGAGGTCTTCCATTCGCACCATCCGCACGGCGGCTCCATCCGTTGGCCGCGCAGCCCGCGCGCTCTGGACACAGAGCTGTGGGCGACCGCAAAGAACGGCCCTGTCAAATATCCGGTCATCCGGACCAAGACCGACCGCGTGGACGTCGAGGTGATCGGACCTGCCGAAGCGCTTGACCTGGAGAACGAGTGCGGCTCGGGACTGTGTCAGCAACTGGCTGGGGATTTCTTGTTCCACTGCCACGTCGCGCATCACTATGTGGCGGGAATGTGGGGCTACGCACGGACCTATAACACGCTACAAGTCGCGCAATCTCACACCGATGTTATGCCGGATCTGCGGGAGTTGCCGGATCGGCAAGGCCGTATGGGTGTCGGCGTCACCTCGGACAAATTGATCGGTAAGACTGTGGATTGGTTCGGCAAGACCTTCCAGATCGTGGACAAAGGCAAGACGAATTGGAAGAGCGACCCGGCCGTCGTGACGTTGAAGGATTGGGTGGAAATCCAGCTGCCCACCATGGGCAAACCGGGCCACAAGGATGACGAGAAGGGCCAGATCATGGCTTATGATGCCACGGTGCTGGACTGGGCCTGGAATGGCAACATGGCAATGACCGAGAAGGAAAGCACTGCGGCCAATCCGAAGTACAAGTCCCCGAAGCCGGGCGAACGATTGCCGATCCTGTTTGAAGCGCGGACCGGCAAGATCGCCTGGCCGACGATGAAGCCGCATTTCGGGAAGCGCGTGCCGTTCCCGCCGAACCACAACGGGGCGCCATGGTTGGAGATGATCCATCAGGATGAGAGCGGCGCGCGGACGCCGGATCCGGCGAAGCCGGGCGAACAGGGACGCTGGAGCCTGTGCCCTGAGAACGTGGGCCGCAAATACTACAATCTCCACTTCATCCGCACGCCGATCACCTTGGCGAAAGCGCAAGGGAAGGAGCCGGCCATGGTGGATAAGGACGGCTTGATCTATGTCATCCACGAAGAGGAGGAGGAGACCCGGAACAACGACGACAAGAAGTATCCACTCGTGATTCGCGCAAACGTCTACGATTGCGTAGACGTGCTACTGACGAGCGAGTGGAACGACGATGACTTCACGAACTTCCAGTCGTCGAAGATCAACATCCATCCCCATTTCATGCAGTTCGACAACCAAGCGTCAGACGGCGTGATTTCGGGCCTTTCCTATGAGCAATCTGTCCGGCCGTTCACCATGCTCGAGAAGAAACAGAAGCAAGGATTGCCGGTGCCGATGAACAGTGTGCTGACGGCGGCAGTCAAAGCCGGCAGCAAGAGCATCACAGTCAAGAATGCGAAGCAGTATCATGTGAACACCGAGTTATTGGTCGGCGCGGACAATGTGAAGGGAAATGAGATCCTTCGCATGGCGAAGATTGATGGCAACACCATCACCTTCACCAAGCCGTTGAAGCATGATCATCCGGCTAACGATATCGTCACCGTGGAGTTTGTCCGGTATCGCTGGTGGGTGGACTCGGACCTCGGCACCGTCTTCTGGCATGACCATGCGTTTGGGGCGACGACCTGGCCACACGGCGGGTTTGGCTCGGTGATCATCGAGCCGCAGGGCTCCACGTACCATGATCCGAAGACCGGCAAGCAGATCCGCAGCGGCCCGATCGCCGACATTCATACGACAGAGCCAGTGGGCTACGGTGTGAACGGCAGTTTCCGCGAGCTGATGGTCTCGATTCACGATACTGTACCGCATACCGTCAACATTATCCAGGCGGGCAATCCGCCGGGCCAGCCGGTTGAAGTGGCACTGGAGGGTGGGAAGACGGTGTCCTTCCAGATGCCGGAACACATGCTCAATGCGCCCAACGCATATCTTAATGGTGGGACACACACCACCGGCAGCGGCCTGAACTTCCGAGCCGAGCCGCTGGCGCGGCGCTTAGCGAACAATCCGGACACCTCACAGCTGTTCAGCAGCCTGGCTCATCGGGATCCCGACACGCCGCTCCTGCGGGCATATCTCGGGGACACCATCGTGTTCCGGCTCCTGCATCAGCTGATGAACGAGTCACACGTATGGACGATTTCCGGTCACACCTTCCTGACCGAGCGGTATGCGGGGGACGCCAATCGGAAGAACTCGATCCACATCGGGATCGCGGAACGGTATGACCTGGTGACCAAGGCCGGCGGCTTCCAAGGCATGCCGGGCGATTATATTCATTTCAACGGCCGCGCGTCCCACTTTGCCGAAGGCGGCTGGGGCATTGTGCGGGTGTTGGATAAGGAGCTCCCGGACCTGAAGAGACTGCCGGCCGGGACAAGCAAGGATGAAATCCCCGCGGCGCCGGCCTCCGTGTGTCCGGATAGCGCACCGGTGAAGACCTTTAACGTGGTTGCACTGGATCGGCCGCTGAATTTCAATCCGAAGTCGAAGGGCGCTATCGAAGTGGACTTCGAACGCAAGATCGAAGTGGCAAACCCGGAGGGTAAGATCTTTGTGCTGGAGGAAGAGGCGACACGCGTGGCGACCGGTCTGCAGCCGAATCCGTTGACGCTGCGGGTGAACCTGGGCGACTGCATCAAGGTGAACCTGAAGAACAAGATGGCCAATAGCCGAGCGTCGTTCTTCGCGCCGGGGCTGGGGTTTGATCCGCGCGACTCCCAGGGGATCAACGTCGGCAACAACGCGGGCGATCAGACGATCGCGTCAGGCCAGAGCCGAACCTATACCTACTACGCGCATCCCAGTAATAAAGAGACCACCTCCTTGGTGTGGGACGGCGCAAATGTGGTGACCAATCCAAGGAACGGCCTGTTTGGGGCGGTCATTGTCGGGCCCAAGGGCTCGAAGTATCGTGATCCCGTGACCGGCGAAGATCTGTCTCAGAAGAACAGCTGGCAGGCGGATGTCCTCGTGGACGCGAGCCTGCCGGAGAACACCGGCAAGAGCAACTACCGCGATGTCGCCCTTTTCTTCCAAGATGAGGACAACATCATCGGGACCAGCTTTATGCCGTATGTGCAGAACGTCGCAGGATTAGTCGGCGTGAACTACCGATCAGAGCCGTACAAGCAGCGCCAGGAACAAGGCTGCACGCTTGGGCATATCTTCCAGGCCTGCTCGGCGGGCTCACCCGAGGATCCGACCACGCCGCTGATTCAGGCGCATGCCGGCGATCCAGTCCGAATCCATGTGATCGGAGCCTGGAGCGAACAGAACGGCATGTTCGGTGTCGAAGGCCATGAGTGGCCCATCGAGCCCTACATGACGGGCGCGGACATGATCAGTGTGGTGGAGTTTGCCGGCTCTGAAGTGCTGGATGCGTTCCTGCGCGAAGGCGCGGGCGGCCCATACCGGCTGGCTGGCGATTATGTCTGGTCCAACCAGCGACTGCCGTATTCGCAATCCGGGCAGTGGGGCTACTTCCGTGTGCTACCGGTTGGTGACCAGCGGATCCTGCCTCTCACGAGTGGGGTTGTGGGCAGCCAGAAAGCAGAAGTGGAACCCACACCACCGATTGCAACGCCGACCTCGGGGGCAGGGACCGCAACGAGGCAGGAACTAAAGTAATGAGGCCTGCGAAAGCAAGTGAACTCAGCGAGGGAGCGACAGCGCTCTCCCGCTTTCTTGAGCGGCCGAATGATGTCTTCTTGTCGTCCTGAACAATGCGTCACGGCGTCCAGCATGACAACATCAACCAGAAAGGGAAACGGAATGAGTGTTTGGAAGACGGTCCAGCATGGCCTCATCGGAAGCAGCGCCGTGATTCTCATGGCAGCTTCGGCGAGCTGGGGGTATGAGGAATCCCCCGTCAAGGATGGGGGCATGCTTGGGGGGAATGTTACCTTGAAAGGAGAGAAGCCCATTCCGCGAGCCTTTAATCTGGTCACCTTTCCCGATCCCGTTTACTGTGGTCGCATCTCAAACGGAAGCGGGTGGCGATTGCTCCGGGAATTTACGGTTGGAGAGAACCACACGGTGAAAGATGTCGTGGTGATGCTGACCGGGATTGACAGAGGCAAGCCCTTTCCGTTTCAAGACCCGCGCATTGACGCGAGCGATTGCCAGTTCAAGCCATTCGTGACCGTCGTACGCAATGAGGAGAAAGTCGCGGTCGTGAACATGGATCCGGTGATGCATGACATTCAGGCCTATGAGACGTCTGAATTGGGCCCGCGGGTGCTCTTTAATGTGCCGCTGCCGATGAACCCGCACCACCCGAGGACGGCGGGATTGGATGCAGAGTATCACAAGCACATGGCCGGCGAGCCGATGACGCAGACGATTCACATGACCAAGAGTCGACGAGTGTTTGTTATGCAGTGCGGGTTCCATGCGTACATGGAGAGCTGGGGGCTCGCTGTGGACAATCCCTATTACGCCTTGACGGATGCAAAGGGAAACTTTGAGATCAAGGACATCCCGCCCGGGACGTACAAGATGATCGTCTGGCATCCGCAGGCACGGGTAATCATTGAGCAAAACATTACGATTCAGGCGAAAGGCGCGACGACCGCAAACTTCGAACTACAGCCGCGGGAGGGCCCGCGTGCCGGCATGGATGCCGTGGAGAATCCTCGTTTCAGTCTGCGGATCCTTGGCGAGCGCCAGATCAAGCCAACATTGGAGCTTCAGCAACCTTAGCCATTAGTCATCAGGAGGCAAGACATGAGAAGCTCTCCACGCCGTAATCTACTTGGCGGCGCCGCGTCCGTTTGGATCGGAGCACCGAGTCTTCATGCGGTGAAGAGCGGCCGGAAAGATGTCGCGGACATATGGCCGAAGTGGAGAAAGTTCTCGCTGATAGGAGTCATTGTCGCGCTCATCGCCGCGGTTACGGCGCAGGTAGTGAGCGTCCGAGAGGCTCAGGCGATCCCGGCGTTTGCGCGCAAGTACGATTTCGCCTGCAATGTGTGCCACGTCCCATCCTTTCCCAAGCTCAACGACTTCGGAAATCTCTTCCGAGACCATGGCTACCAGCTTGGCACAGATCAGGAGCTTCCAACCTGGGAAGGCCTGACCAAGGGTTACTGGCCGGTCTCGTTCAGGACAACCGTCGGGTATCAGTTCCAAAACAAGACCGGACTCCTCAATGCGACCTCGGGTGTTGGGGACGTCACATCCACGTCGGGAAGCTTTGGGTTTACGGGTCTGGACGTCCTGAGCTTTGGGATCCTCCACAGGGATATCAGCTTCGGCATCGTGTTCACGCCGGCGCTTGGCAGTGCCGGCTTCGGCACGTCACCTAGTGATGGTGATTTGGAATCGGCCTTCATCAAGCTCGACAATCTCCAGCGCTTTATTGGGCTCGGGGAAAACAATTATCTCATGAACTTCAAAGTCGGCAAGTACGAGCTGGATCTCCCCTTCAGCGAGAAGCGCAGCCCTACACTCAACACCACCTTTCTCATCTACCACTATATTGCCGGGATGCCTGTCGTTGGAGGCGGCCTGGCTGGGGTTACCAATCCGAACGATTTTATGTTGGGAGAGAACCATCCTGGCGCTGAGTTAGCTGGAATTACGCCCACGGCGTTCACGAACGGCTATTTCCGCTATTCGTTAAACGCCCTCTCCAACAGCGATGTGAACAAAGGACAAACCGGAGGCGGTCGCGCGTTTCAATTCTACGGTCATGTGACCCAGTCCTTCGGCGGCTACGGGGTCGTGTCCGGCCAGCGGATCGGCCTCTCTGGCATGGCGGGCCAAGCGCCCACGGTCCCTAACGCGGCAAGTCTCGCAGGGGGGACAGGCGAGAACAACCAGCCCTTCTCGCGGGCCGGCGTCGATGCGAGCCTGACGTGGCTGGGGCAAGTAAATATCTTTGGCACTTGGATGTTCGCCAAGGATAGTCAAAACCTGTTCCTCAACAACCCGAATGTCACTCTTGTGGGAAGCGCGCAGGAGGCTCACTGGAACGGGGGGTTTATAGAAGCAGATTACAACCCGATTCAACTGCCGAAATGGCTGTTCATCTACCGCTATGACTGGATCACAAATACGCAACAACCGGATAGCGGATTTTCTCTGCCGGACGGGCGGGTTGTGGGGAACTTCAACAACACGCAGCAGCATACACTGGGAGTCAGGTACAATTTGCATATTTCAACACGGACAGATTTTGCCCTTCACCTGGAATACAGCAACCTGCGAGGTACGCACACAGCCGCTTCAGGAGGAGATCAGCGACAAGACACGATGCTCGCCGGCTTAGATTTCGCTTTCTGATTGCAGAACCCTTCCCTTCAAGGGAGAGGATATGAACCTGAAAGGAGGGACAGTGTATGAGGTAGCCCCGCATTCGCGGAAACCTGAAAAAGGGGACAATGGCTCCGGGGGAAGTTACTAAGAATGGATAGTCCCCAATCAGGGACAGAAACCCTGTCCCACTTTAAGGGAGGCAGTACAGATAAAAGAATGAATAGCATCAGCACCAGAGACGTATTGCTGTTATTAGCGCTGATACTAGGAACGCTGGCGCAGTTCGCTTTTGCAATCAGCGACGATCGTTCAAAAGGGAAGGCCCTCTACGAAAAACAATGTCTGTTCTGTCATGGCGCGCAAGGACACGGGGATGGTGTAATGGGGAAGTCGCTCACGCCTCCGCCCGCCGATTTAGCTAAGACGAAGGGGAAGTCTGATAATGAACTGCTCACGATCATTCAGAATGGACGTCCGCCGACAGCAATGCCCGGTTTTAAGGCACAGCTATCTGAACAGGAAATTCAGGATCTCGTGGTATATATAAAAACGTTCGGAAGATAAGTTGAGCCACACAGTATGTTTGTGAGCCGGATCCGATATTCAATAATCAGGAGTGCACAGAGTAGGCAGCGACGTACTATACGGCAGCGATGAAAGGAGAGAACAGAGAACAATGTATAAGAAACTCATTCTTGGCGTATTCTCATTATTGGTTTGGATTGCATTTTTGTTCCAAGGGCTTACGTTGCCAGTCCAGGCAAAAACTAAGATCACTCCTGGAGCCGACGTACAGGCGGATGACAAGAGTGTCCGTGAGATACTCGTTTCTTTTCACAAGGCTGAGGAATTCCTCGAAGCTCGCAATTTGGATGGCCTAATGGGTCTCTATTCGAAGGACTATGGCTACAACGGGCTCAAAAAGGACGATCTCCGAAAAATCTGGGAGAGCTTATTCGCCGAACACAAGAAAATCGCTAGTGCTCACATGTTTTCCAAGATTATCGTGGTGGCTGGGAAAAATCCGACGGCCGACATCACTTGCATGGGGAGTCTCTGGGCGACCACTGTTCCGACTGGCCACAGAGTGAATATCGACAGTTGGTTTGAGGAGGAGCACCACATGGCGTACGAGGATGGCGCGTGGCGAATCCGGGGACATGCGGGTGAGGCCCCCAAGGTCCTGCAATTTGGAGTCGCACCACATCCACTCTTTTGATGTGATCTTTGAGGGGCTCTAATGGAACTCTGGCACTTGTATGATTCGCCGGGGGTAGGGGGCTGACAAGCCGAAATGAACTGCCGGTTTACGCGCCTGACCAATGCCTGTTCCAAGAAAACTGGCTAATCATATTCACGCTCTCAGCCTGACATTCATGTGGTATAACTTTGCTCGGATCGATCAGGCACATCGAGTCAGCCCCGCAATGGCTGCAGGGGTTGCCGATCATGTCTGGAGCTAGAGGAAATTGTCGGACTCCTCGAATCGTGAAAGGAGGCTGTCATGGGAGAGGTCAATGCCACGATCTATCTGAAAGAACGAGAGCCGGAGAAAGGATGGGTCTATACGCATTGGGTGTTGGATGTTGGAAAAGGTCAGGGACCAGTTCAAGAAGATATTAAGATAGTGTGCGCGGAAAGTAGTCAGCGGTATATGAGCCGCGAGGAAGCGATGCAAGAAGCCAAATCCAGGATCAAGGTTAAAAAAGGAGTGCGGTTCTCTTTCTGAGAGTCAAGTTCGCTGGGATGCGAAGAGTTTAACCTGAGGTGGTTCAAATCATACCAGTGCCGGAACTCTCCCTCGCTGGACAAATCAGCATCTCGCACTATGAGGTGTGGATGCGGGAGCGTGACAACGAAAAACGGAGGAAGGACCTTGCTCCCTAAGAGGGGCTGCGGCAGGTCATACGGTGAGCAAACAGCTTGGAGAGTTGGCGCTGGCGTTGATGTTGGGGATCAGTATGCTGAGCAATGCTGCTGAGGCGAGGACGGGTAGGCCCGCCGTTGACCCGGAGAATGCCGAAATCATCAAGGGGCCAACTAGTGAAGATTGAAGGGGAATTGTATGTCATGCGAAGTGCCGATGGCGAAGAGTTCAGGTTCCATGTCAAGGTCGGGGATAAAATTGAAGTTGAAATCACACGGCAGGGAACGGTTGAGACCATACGGCTGTCCGGAGAGTAACACGCCATATACAAAGGATCTTGCCGCTCTTCTATATCGGACTGCCGACATGCGATTTTACGATAGATATGAGGATAGGAGATCGCCCCGAAGGAAGTAATCTTTATTGCCGCAAGTCGGCGTTATTGGGAGAATACAATGCCTGAAGCCGCAATCCTCAAGGCCCTGGAAGACAGCGGTCCTTGCACGGTCGATGCAATTATCAATGCCCTTCCTGATTATTCCCGTGATCAAGTGATTGCCGTCATTGACCGCCTCAAAGAAGATGGAAGACTACTCTTCTGTGCGCAGACAGACTTAGAAGAGGTTATCTCGAAGCGGGCCATAAAATTTGATTTGGAGGGTGTTCTCATGGCCTGCCAAGCCGAAATCAAGTGCATGCGACGTCTTGATCTGCCGGTTTGCTGCGGAGGAGAATGCCTACCTTTCCGCCGAAGAGGCCGAGGCCAAGGACTAACAACGCGACTGCAGCCCACATCGCAATCCTCGTCGGCGTGGCGCTGAGTCCGAAGATCCCCGCGGCCGGACCCCAAGCGGCCATGACCAGGATCCCCAGATTCAGCGCGCCGACCTGAATCCATTTCCATTGTTCAACCTGCGCGGTCAGACGCTCCAGATAGTGACGCCGCTCCTTCTGATTGTTCACGCGAGTCAGCGCAAGGATCACCGGCAGCATGTGGCTGAGGGCTCCGATGATAGTCTGGAGAATAAAACCGATGAGTGCCATGTGGCTGTAGCTCATCAGGTGAGCAGTTCCGATGGGATAGGCTGGCGGCTCGGTGCGGTTGTTCCAGGCGAGTAAGATACCGACCATCACGGTCAGCGCCAACCAGCCTGTGCTTCCCAGCAAATGCAGAACCGGCAGCGACCATTTGTTCGGCGCCGCCCACCAGGTGCGAAGAATATTGGTCCCGAACACCGACACGCCGAGGAGGACAATAACCCCTGCGACGACCTGGACCAGTGGGACCCCGAGAAGAAATCCGGCCACCAGACCGGCCACACCTGTCGGTAGTAACACAAACGCGAGGACTGCCAAGCGGTCGCTCGCAAGGCGCGCCGCGCTGACGGTCGGAAACATCGTCTGCATGGTCCCGATGATGGTCAATGTCACGAAGCCGAGCAAGTTCAAATGCAGGTGGGCCAGCCGGACCGGATTTATGTTTTCTGGATCAAGCCCGGCAAAGGCGATCAGCTCGCCCAGAACAATGCCGCCGAAGAGCGAGAGAACGGCGAGTCCATAGAACCAGAGATGCAGGCCCGGTCGTGAGAGACTTTTGCGAACCATCGATAACGTGTCGCCCAGGAGTAGCAAGAAGGCCAGGCCGACGGCTAGTCCGGAGAGCCCGACGATGGGGTACTGTAACGTGCCGAATCCGACCACCATGCCGAGCACGCCACCGTTGAGCAGGAGATATTGGAGAGCGCGGCTCTTTTTCGGTTCATACGGGACCATGAGGAGCGGCGGGATGAAGGTCAACAGAGCCCCAAAGATCATCTGGGTGACTCCGCCGAGGAGGGCGGAATGGACGTGGATGAGTCTCAACTGGGGGATGGCTGGGAATCCCAGTTCCTTGGCAGTCCAGAAATAGAAGCCCAGGAGGATCGAGACGAGAAGCCAGACTAACGCTGTCAGAAGAAACAGAGGCGGACGGACAGCAGCCAGGTCATGCCTTTTTTTCTTTCCGTTCAGCAAATCTCGTAGAGTATGATCCCACTTACGCATGCGATCATAGCGCAATCCACGGAAAAGCGCATCTGGCAGCGCCGATCCACCTCCTGGGTGACGTTGAAGCGAGAGGTCCCTTCATGAACGTGCTGGTCCTGAATACGGGAAGCTCATCCGTCAAGTTCGCGGTGCTGCACCTTGCGGAAGTAGCGCTGGCAAATTCGCTATTGTCCGGGCTCGTGAGAGGATCGGTCAAAGGGATCGGGGGTCTGGCGACTTTGGACCTAACCATTGCAAACGGCCACCCGGTCCCGTTGGAATGCTCCATTGCCGACCATCGGGAAGCCATTGAATGGATCTTTGAGCAGTTGCAACCCTTACGCGACGATTCTGGAGGTACTCCTCTTTTGCCAGGGGTGGAAGCGGTGGGGCATCGTATTGTGCATGGCGGTGATCGCTTTCAGAATGCTGTCCGGATCGATGACACGGTGCTGGAGGAAATACAGGCCCTATCTGAACTGGCGCCCTTGCATAACCCCGCTGGCCTTGCTGGCGTCCGGGCAGCGCAGGCGGCACTTGGTCCCGATATCCCGAATATTGCGGTATTTGATACGGCGTTCCATCATGCCATGCCGGCGCGCGCGGCGACCTATGCCATCCCCTTCGATCTCGCCGCCCGTCATCGCATCCGACGCTACGGATTTCATGGCATCGCTCATGCTTCGCTGATCGCCGGCTATGCGGCCGCCACAGGAAAGGCCGTCGCAGATCTGAGCCTCATCATTCTTCACCTTGGCAGTGGATGTTCGGCGGCAGCGGTTCGCGCAGGCCGCTCGATCGACACCTCGATGGGCTTCACGCCACTGGAAGGTTTGGTGATGGGCACACGCTCAGGTGACCTTGATCCTGCTGTGGTGAGTTACCTGGTTCGCCAAGAAGGGGTGGAGGCGCAGCAAGTTGAACAATGGCTTAACGAGCGATCCGGGCTCCTCGGGGTCTCCGGTCGATCGCGGGACATAAGCGATCTACTGGCCGCCGCCGAGCAGGAGGATGACTCGCGCGCGACCCTCGCCATCGATGTCTTCTGCTATCGCGCCCGAAAATATATTGGGGCATATCTTGCTGCGCTTGGAGGCGCCGATGCGGTGATCTTCGGAGGCGGCATCGGCGAACATGTGCCCGCGGTGCGCGCCAGGATCTGTGAAAATATGGAATGGTGCGGGTTGTTGATAGACAAAGAGAGAAATGCGAAAGTCGTTGGGCTCAGCGCCGGCACGGCGGCACGAATCAGCCCTGACGATACGCGGTTTCCCGCCTATGTCGTGCCCGCCGACGAAGAGAGCTGGATCGCCCGAGAAACGGCAGACTGTTTACACGCTGAGCGCTCTTGAAACAGCGGCGTGCCCGAATCTGAGGCGGCCGCTTGCTTTCCGTCAGTTGTTTCACTTAGACTCGGCCGCTCGGTGTCGTGCGATATCAACCCTAAATGGAGGTGCGTGATGAAGCCAAGTCTGTCCAATTGCTCAAGACCATTCCTTGTGATAATCATGGCTCTTGCCACCGTCGTCTGGGCCTCTCTGCCGGTTCAGGCCGCGGACGATGCCACATTCACAGCGGTCGAGAAGGACGGCGCAAAAATCTGGGAGGGCGGGGGCACCGTCGATCTGAAAGCTCATGGCTCCGGGCCGCTAATGTTGAAGGTGAAGAATACTCTGACGGCGGAGCACGGTTTTGCCATCGATAGCATGAAAGTCAAGGAAGTGATCAAGCCGGGCGAGGAAAAGACCATCAGCGTGCCGCTCGAGAACATCGACAAAACGGTCACGGAGCACAAAGTCTATTGCCAACTGCATCCTAAGCACGGGGCTGCCACGTTGAAAGTGACCGGTAACTAGCATTTCCCGGCCAGTATCTTGCTCTTGCGCGAGACGCGGGGAGCGCGCTGTCTGAAGGCGGCGCGCTCCCACCGTTTTTCGGCGGACTGAACCCTCCTTTCTCGCAGTTGACACTCCAGCCGGCCCCTCCTAGAATGCCGGATCATACAACCGCTTGCGGGTAAAATCTTGGAGGGGTTTTTATGAAGGAACTCAAAGCTGAGTCCATCCGGAACATTGTTCTCCTCTCCTACAACGGCGCAGGAAAAACCAGCCTGGTTGAGGCCATCCTCGCCGCCGCCGGCTCCATTGCACAGATGGGGTCGATTGCGGCCGGTACTGCGGCGATGGATTACGAGCCAGAGGAGCATCACCGAAAACTTTCCGTGCACTCTAGTCTCTGCCAGTTGTCCTGGAACGATACGGGGCTCAATCTTATCGACACACCGGGCGCGCCCAGTTTTTACGCCGAAGCCAGACAAGCGACGTACGTCGCGGACTCCGCTGTGTGGGTCCTGAATGCGGCGGCCGGTGTCAAGTCGGAGATGGAGAAGCCGTGGGAATATGCGTTAACGATTGCCCTCCCTGGGTTGATTTTCGTGACGGGTCTGGATAAAGAGCGAACCACGCTCAAGACTGTGGTGGAGGCGGTAGAGCGCACCCTGGAGATCAAGACCGTGGTCTTAACCCTTCCGATCGGGCAGGAAGGCGCCCTGGAAGGGGTGATTGATTTGATCAACGGCGAAGCCTACCGGTATGCGGCGGAGGGCAGTGGGAAGCGTCAGAAATGCGAGATTCCTTCCGCTATGACGGAAGAAGTCGCGGCGGCGCGTAAGGCCGTGATTGAATGCGCAGCGGAGGCCGATGACCAACTCTTGGAAAAATATTTAGCGGAAGGGTCGCTCTCCGAGGCGGAGATCATACAGGGGTTGAAGGCCGGGACACTCAGCCGCAAGTTTTTCCCTCTCCTCTGCGGATCGGGCGTCAAAAATATCGGCACACTTGAGTTGCTCAACGCCATGCGTTCGCTTCTGCCGTCGCCCGTGGAGCGGATGGCGGCCCGGCCGGTGGAAGCGAAGACCGCGAATGGAGGGGAAGCCGCCTCGTTGTTTCTCTCAACCACAGCGCCGTTTGCGGGCTATGTGTTCAAAACTCTCATTGACCCGTTCATGGGGCACATGAATTATGTCCGCGTCTATTCTGGTTCCCTGGCAACGGATGCCGGCTTCCTCAACGGCACGCGAGGAGTCAAAGAAAAAGGCGGTAAGTTGTTCCATGCCATCGGGAAAAAATACGTGCAGGTGGAAGCGGCGGTCGCCGGAGATATCGTCGCCATGCCCAAGCTTAAAGACACGCAGACCGGCGACACGCTGACATCCGACAGCAGCGCGCTGATTATTCCCAAACCTCCGCTCATGCGCCCCTTGATGTCCTTCGCGCTGGAGCCGAAATCGAAAGCGGACGTGGAGAAAGTCAGCTTAGGTTTGCACAAACTCGTCGAGGAAGATCCCTCTCTAGAATTCACGAGAAATAATGAGACCCATGAGATGATCCTGAGCGCCATGAGTCAACTTCACGTGGATGTCGCATTTGAGAAACTCAAGCGCAAATACGGGATCGAAGTGAACGTTCATACGCCGAAGGTACCGTACAAGGAAACGGTGCGAAAACCGGCCACCGCTCAAGGCAAATACAAAAAACAAACCGGCGGGCATGGCCAGTATGGCGACACGTGGATCAAAATCGAACCGCTGCGCCGAGGGGCAGGCTTTGAATTCGTCAACCACATCGTGGGGGGGGCGATTCCAAGAAACTTTATCCCCGCCGTTGAGAAGGGCGTCGTGGAAGCGATGCACGAAGGCATTGTCGCCGGGTTTCCTGTAGTAGACGTGAGAGTGACCCTCTACGACGGCTCGTATCACGACGTAGACTCCTCGGAAATGGCCTTTAAGATTGCCGGCTCGATGGGATTCAAGAAGGCGGTGGAGCAGGCGGCCCCCATTCTGCTGGAGCCGATCATGAGCGCGGAGGTCAGCACCCCGGATGATTTTGTGGGACCTGTGATCGGCGATCTGAACAGCCGGCGGGGCCGAATTCAGGATACCATTCCGAAGGGACACGGAACTCTGATCAAGGCGTCAGTTCCATTGGTGGAGATGTTGAAATATCAGGCTTCCCTGAACTCGGTGACGGGCGGCCGGGGCACGTATTCCATGGACTTCCTGACGTACGAGGAAGTGCCCCGCGAACTTGCCGCCAAAGTTATTGAAGAGCAGAAAGCCGGCAAAACCGCCGTGGCGGCATCCTAGAGAATTTTGCTCGCGCCTTGCAATCAATCCTCATTAGTGGTCGCTACTCCAGGCGAGGCCTCTGGGATTTCGTCCCAGGAGCCCACACCGAAAGGAAAAACTTTGTGAAAGCAGTCCGCTGCTCCATATTCCTGCTCATGTCAATCGCGCTGTCATCCACTGCGTTGGCTGAGTCTTCAGATAGCGTACAAGCTCGTGACATTGTACGCCAAGGTACCTGGGAAGCAGGCCTTGCGGTCGGCTATCTTCAGGGCCTAAAGGTGTTCACCTCTGCCTCAGCCAATCGCAGCGCGGTGTATGCTCTGCCCCGGCTCGGGCGGGTGGTGACTCCGATAACCGGTAAGAGCTTTTACGAGGGCAACCTAGAAATTCTGGTCGAACCCTTATACGCGCACTACTTCAAACCGTTTGGAGCCTCGGCGGCGGGCGGCTCATTGCTTTTCAAATACAATTTTCTCAGCTTCGGACGATGGATGCCGTATTGGGATGTCGGCCTGGGTATGCTCTGGACCAATCTTGCGCCCCGTATTCAAGAACAAAGCACCCCATTCAATTTTGTGCTCGAGACTGGACCAGGCGCGCAGTACTTCCTGAGCTCGACGGTCGCCTGGGGAGTCGGGGTCCGTTTCCATCACATCTCCAATGCTGGAATCGGGGACCGCAATCTGGGACTCAATTCGGTTCTTGCGTATACCGGAATTTCTTTCTTCTTCCACTGAGTGAAAATCCTGCGTCGGCGCGCGTGACTTTAGCCGGCAGAATTCCGCGATCTGCGCGGCAGCGCCTGCCCTGGCCACTTCATCCGCCTGGATGGGCAAGACACCGGCCTCAACTTGACAGGATCATCATGACTGATCTAGCGTATGCCGCTTAACCGGCATCCAGATATGATGGCTCTGGAAAGGAGCAAAGTGGTGGCAGCGCAGGACTTCAATCCATCCACCGTGCAAGTTATTCTCCAAATGCGCTGGCGGTAGTCAGACTGCTATGGTCGCAGCAATCAGCCAGGCCGAGGATCTTCTTAAGGGATACGTCTTTACTGTCCAGGAGTTCGCGCGGCTGACGGTACTCGCCGTCGCGGGGGTTTTTCAAAAACCTTCCTACGTGCAAGAGACGCTCTATTACATGGACCAGATCGGGGTCGGCTCCATGTTCATCTTGGCTCTCACCGGCCTATTCACAGGGATGGTGTTGACACTGCAGGGCGCCATCCAGCTTCAGCCTTTCGGCGCTGTTCCATACGTCTCGCGACTGGTCAGCACCTCAGTCGTTCGCGAACTGGGCCCCGTGTTGGCCGCCTTGATGATCGCTGGCCGCGTCGGGACCGGAATCGCGTCGGAATTAGCCTCGATGCAGGTCACGGAGCAAATCGACGCCCTGCGCGCCGAAGGCACGGACCCGATTAAGAAGCTGGTGACCACCCGGTTGCTGGCGTGCCTGCTGATGGTCCCGGTCTTGACCGTGATTACGAATGGCATTGCGATGGCGGGGGGCTATCTGATCGCGCGGCTCTACCTGAACATCGACTCGTTTTTTTACTGGACCTGGGCGTTTGAGGCCCTTCGTTCCATAGACCTCGTCTATGGGGTGATCAAGCCGCTGGTCTTTGGGTTTATCATCTGCATGGTGAGCTGCTATACGGGGTTAACGACGACGGGGGGGACAGTGGGCGTGGGACGGTCCACAACCCAAGCCATGGTCACGTCGTCGGTCCTGATCTTGATGTCGGATTTTTTCATGACCAAGCTGTTTATCTATTTGGGCTGACGTACTCAGCAGTATCGCTGCTTGCCAGCGAAGCGAAGCCTCTCAGGGATGTGCCAGATGCCGACGCAAACTCGTAGCGCGATTATCAACTTTCAGGACGTCTCGCTCAGTTTCGACACGCGGCGCATTCTACACAACATTTCGATGAAAGTGCTGGCCGGCGAGACAGTGGTCATTATAGGCGCCAGCGGGTCGGGGAAGACGACCATTCTTCGGCTGATCTTAGGGCTCATCCACCCGGACTCGGGGCGCATTCAGATCGACGGGCAGGAGATCGTCGGCCTCACCGAGGAACAGATGACAGGCATCCGCGCAACGATGGCGCTGGTATTCCAGGGCGCGGCTCTCTTCGACTCGTTAACCGTGGGCGAGAATGTCGGCTATCGACTCTGGGAGCAGAGCCTTCTGGAGGAATCCGCCATCGAGCAGAGGGTGATGGAAAGTCTGCAGTTCGTAGGGTTGGATATTCCCGAGGCGATGCCGGCGGAACTCAGCGGAGGAATGAAAAAGCGCGTGGCCATTGCCCGGGCGTTGAGCAGCAGCCCGCGGGTGATTCTCTATGATGAGCCGACAGCTGGGTTGGACCCCATCAACACGCATATAATTAAGGAGCTGATTCTCCGATTACAGCGTGAGGAGCATGTCACCCAGGTCGTCGTCACGCACGACATCGAGACTGCCTATCGGGTGGCCGATTATCTGATCATGATTTACCACGGAGAGAATATCTTCCATGGCACTGTGGACGAAATCCAGGCCTCCACGGACGGGCGCATTCAGGCCTTTCTACATCCGGCGGAAGTCCTGACGACGCCGGCCTGTTTTGCGCACAAAGATGAAGACTTCGGGACCCTTCCTGCAAAGCAAAAGGCACTGCCGACGTGAGGCGACCGGGATCCAAAAGCTGGTCGCAACTGAAGGTGGGCCTCGTGATCCTGCTGGCCCTCGCCGGAGTCCTCGTAGCGATCCTGAATTTGAACGAAGGCCTCGGTGTTCTGACACACCGCGTGTTGCTACGGGCAGAGCTTGATGACAGCCAGGGGCTGAAAGTCGGAGCGCCGGTGCGTATGAGTGGCGTCAGCGTGGGGAACGTGAAGCGCATTGCCATTAATGGGCGTCAAGGTAAGGTCGACGTGGAGTTTACGGTCATAAATGAAGTGCGTGCGCTGCTCCATCAGGATGCGGTCGTCGTGGTGCGTGCCATGGGTTTGTTGGGAGACAAGTATCTGGAGATTCTGCCCGGCAACCCGGGACAGCCGCTGTTGCCGGTAGGAACAATCCTCATGGGCCGCAGTGAGACTGACATCACTAGTGTGGCGGGCAGTGCGAATGACACCTTGGCGATGGTGAACCGGACTTTGCAGGAGGTCCAGGCGATTATTGCCGGACTTCGCGAGGGGAGGGGCACCGCGGGCAAGCTTATGACCGACGTAGAACTCTATGATCACTCGAGACAGCTTATCGAAAAAATCACGGCAATCTCTGAACAGGCGTCCCACCTTCTCGCGCGTCTCGAACGCGGCGAGGGCACACTGGGCAAACTACTCACGGAACGCACGTTCTATGATCGCGCCAATTCTGCGCTGGATGAACTCCAACGGCTCAGCGTCTCTTTGAACAAGCCCGATGGTAGCCTGGCCCGCCTGGCCCGGGACCCAGCACTGTATCAGCGGTTGGACAGCGTCACCGCCAAGGGCGATGCGCTTGTCTCCAAGGTGGAGCGAGGGGAGGGGACGCTTGGCAAACTCATTACCCAGGACGATCTGTACCGGCGTGCAGACAAGGTCTTGAGCGAGGTGGAAGCTCTTTTGGCGGACGTGAAGAAAAATCCCACCCGTTACTTCAAATTCTCCGTGTTCTGAGTTTCCGATACGGCGGTTGCGACAGATGCCTTCTTACCGGTGGAGATCAGTGTTCGGGTTACTTCTCCTTCTCCTTCGGCAGTAACACCGAGTAAAACGCCCGATTTTCACGCATCACGCGAAGAAGCACCGAATCTCCCTTTTTGATCTGGGCGAGGGCCGACTTAAATTCGTCTGCTGAATTGACGGGCTGCCGGTTGAATTCCTTGATCAAATCCCCCTCGCGCAACCCCTGTTCCTGCGCGGCGCTTCCGGACTCTACTTTGCTTACCAGAACGCCTTTCTTATCCTTAATTTTGAATTTCTCCGCCAGCTCCGGGGTCAGGTCCTGCACATTGAGGCCCAGTTTGAGTTCGGGAAGAACGGGTGCCTGCGGAGCGGGGATCGAAGCCATGACCGCATCCTCTTTGCGTTCTCCGAGATCGACAGGCAGGAGCCGACGTTCGCCGTTTCGGATAATCTCCAACTCGACCTTCGCGCCTGGCAGGAGACCGGCGACGGCTCGCGACAGGCCGCTGGGCGTCTCAATCGAATGTCCATTGACCTTGGCAATGATGTCCCCGGGGTGAAGACCTGCCCGGAACGCGGGCTCGTTGTCAAAAACATCGTTTACGAGCACACCGTCACTCTCCTTGATGCCGAACTTGCTAGCGAGCTCGGCCGTCACTTCCTGGATGCCGACCCCCAGCCACCCGCGCATCACCTTGCCGCGCGAGCGAAGTTGATCGACGACTTGAAGCACCATGTTCGAGGGAATGGCGAACCCGATGCCTTGTGCGAAATTAATAATCGCCGTGTTGATGCCGATCACCTCGCCATTCACATTGAACAGCGGACCCCCGGAGTTGCCGGGATTGATCGAAGCGTCGGTCTGAATGAAGGCTTCGTAGCGCGAGAGCCGCACCGCGTCGCGTTCCAGGCCGCTGACCACCCCGAGAGTCACCGTGCGGTCCAGGGCAAACGGATTGCCGACTGCCAGAACCCATTGGCCGACCCGCACTTTGGAAGAGTCTCCGAATGGCACCGTGGGAAGGTCGTGATCGGTGGCGACCTGGACGATGGCAAGATCGGTATCGGGATCCCGTCCGATCACTTGGCCAATGAACTTGTGCCGCGTAGAAAGTCGCACCTCGACTTCTTTGGCGTCTCCCACCACGTGGTTATTCGTGACAATCAGGCCGCGTTTATCCACGATGACACCAGAGCCGGTGCCGGAGCTGTTGGGGTTGCGCTCCCGCGGGTTTTCGCCAGACCGGACAGTAGTGGAGACGGGGGCGATGTTTACTACCGCCGGCTTGACCCGATCGGCCAGGTCCATGAAGACGCCTTGAATTTGGTCGACCAGCCGCTTGCCTTCGCTGTCTTGTGCCGCTCCCGAAAATCCCTGCGGGACTGCGAGGAAGAGCATTGCGCAAAGACTCGCCGTGACGAGCCGGGGCCACTTCGTTTGCCGGGTAATCATGAAGATTCTCCTTGGATCCGAACGCTAGGGGTATCGTAACAAACAATCAGGAAAATACCAAATCTCGGGTATCGGCTAGGTTCTGAGGATTTGGAGAGCCGGTGCAACGGAAGACCGGCTGCCAAGAAGGGTAATGTCATCCCCGGCTTGCAGCACAAGGCTGCCAATGGGTATCACCAATGTCTGTCTTCGCCGCACGGCGACGAGGCGTACAGTGGGCGGAAGCTGGAGATCCACGAGGCGCTTGCCATCGGCCTGGGATCCGGGGCTGATCGTGACGCGCTCAATGGTCCCGCCACCTTCCTTGAGATCTTCCTGAAGGCGGCTGAGCGGGACGACCAGAGTTTCATCATTCAGAGACGCCAATTGGTCCCGCAGTTCTCGAACCAGTTGCTGCTCTGTGCGGATCCGCGCGGTGAGCAAGAGTGCGGCATCGACTGATCCGGCAGTAGATGTCGGGTGGCGCGTTGCATAGAGATGGTGACCAAAAGACTGGTAGGCGTGCCGCAGGCGGGCTTCGGCATCCTCAGCGTGCAAGAGCAGCTTAGCGACCTGTACGCGGAGGGCCACGCGCTCGGCGACGACCACCAGCGCCTCGCGGATGCCGGCGAAGCTTATGGAAAAGGCGCGGTGAGCGGAACGCAGAAACGTCATTGAGTTACCATGTACAATGTCGGATAAGGAGCATTATGTAAACTTTATGTCACTTCGCCTTCTGCCCCATCCCGAACTTCGGCTCCCCGCCTTTTAATAGCCGGCGAATGTTCTCAGTATGCCGGTAGTAGATAAGTGCGGTGACTCCCACTGCAAAGCATACCATTACAGGTTCCGGGTGCCGGATCCAGGTCATTCCTGGGAGACTTGCAAAGGCGATCATTGCAGCCAGGGAGGATGTTCTCCATAGCGCCAGACTGATCAGCCAAATCAGAATCACACCGCCACCGAGGATCGGGTCAAGCGCAAGAAATACGCCGAAAGCCGTGGCCACTCCCTTGCCGCCTGTAAAACGGAGGAAGATCGAAAACACATGGCCGAGGATGGCAAGACCTCCAGCAGCCAGTATCCAATCTTCAGCCCCGGCTCCCAGGAAAAACCGTCCCGCCAGGACCGCAGCCACTCCTTTTCCCATATCGCCCAATAACGTGAGCGCTCCGGCAGAATTTCCCGCCACGCGGAGCACGTTCGTAAAGCCGATATTGCGACTTCCGACTTTCCGCGGATCGATGCCTGTGATCCAGCGCGCGGCAAGAAGGCCGACAGGAATAGAGCCGAGGACATACCCCAGGATGAGCACACCGAGGATGGCGAGCGTGCTCATGGATTCCCGACACCCCATCGTGGCAGCACCCGATCCACGAACTGGCGGCAGTATTGAGCGGCCGAGATCAGCGAAAGGACCATCGAAAATAAAAGAATGATCGTTCCCCAGAGCTGAAGATTGAGTACGGTGGGAAGGGCACCCTCCAGGATTAAGAGCAGGATCGCGATCACCTGCATCACCATTTTGTATTTGCCGGTGGTTTCCGCGGCCAGAGTCACCCCTTCCCTGGCGGCGGCAAAGCGCAGAGCGGTGATAAAGAACTCCCGCCCCGCGAGGATGATGGCGAGCCATGCATAGACCCGATCGAAGTCCACGAGCAAGAAGAGCGCCGTGAGGACGAGCAGCTTATCGGCAAATGGATCGAGCAGTTTTCCGAGGTTCGTGACATGGCCCCAACGGCGGGCCAGATAGCCATCGATGGCGTCCGTCAAGGCGGCGAGGCCGAACACGGCTGCCGCCGCCAACGACCGCTCAGGGGTGGGTGTGAGGAAAAACCCGACGAAGACCGGAATCAAGAGAATTCGGCTGATCGTAATCGCGTTGGGAAGATGCACCCGCATCCGCAAAGGGACGGAGGTGGACCGATTGGCCGGAGCGGGGAACCGCTGTTCCTGGAGCGCCATGAGCGCCGCCTTAGACCGGAATTGGACCAACCGCGGCGGCGATCCGCACGATCTGTTCCAACAAGGCGCGGACCTGAGCGAGAGGCACCATGTTGGGCCCATCGGATAGCGCGTTGTCGGGATCCGGATGCACTTCCATGAACAGTCCCTCGCACCCTGCCGCCACCGCTGCGCGCGCGAGCGGCGCGATAAACTCGCGCTGGCCCGACGATTTAGTGCCGGCGCCGCCCGGGAGTTGCACGCTGTGCGTGGCATCAAAGATCACCGGATACCCCAGACGGCGCATGATCGGCAGCGCTCGAAAGTCCGTGACAAGATTGTTATATCCAAACGACGCTCCCCGCTCTGTCAGAAGCAGGCGGTGGTTGCCGGTCGTTTCGATCTTCTGCACGATGTTGGCCATGTCCCAGGGCGCGAGGAACTGGCCTTTCTTGACATTGACCACCCGACCGGTGCGAGCGGCAGCCAACAGCAGGTCAGTCTGACGGCACAGGAACGCCGGGATCTGGAGCACGTCCAGAACCTTTCCAGCGGCCGTGGCTTCCTCCGACGTGTGGACATCCGAGAGGACCGGCACCCCGACCGTTTCCTTCACCTTGGCCAGAATCGCGAGGCCTTCCTTCAACCCCGGCCCGCGAAAGGAGGTGCCGGAGCTTCGATTGGCCTTGTCGTACGAGGCCTTAAAGATAAACGAGAGCTTTAAGTCTGTCGTGATCCGCTTCAATTCAGCGGCGGTTTCCAGAACGAGCCCCGTATCTTCGATCACACAAGGCCCGGCGATGATAAGGTGAGTAAGGCCCGCTCCGACGCGGAGCCCGTTGATTTCGACCGTTCGCATGGCAGCCTTCATCCTCCGACCTTGTGCTGGAGACCGGCTTCCACGAACCCTTGGAACAAGGGATGCGGCCGGCTCGGCCGGGAATTGAATTCGGGATGGAACTGGGTGGCCAGAAACCACGGATGATGTTGCAGTTCGACGATCTCGACGAGGCGACCGTCCGGAGAGACTCCGCTCAGCACGAGGCCGTGCTTGATGAGGCGGTCACGATAGGCATTGTTCAATTCGTAGCGGTGCCGATGCCGTTCATGCACTTCGGGCTGGCCATACGCTTCAAAAGCTCGCGAGCCCTTCTCGATCGTGCATGGATAGCTTCCCAGGCGCATGGTGCCGCCCTTGTCTTCGACGCTGCGTTGATCGTGCATGAGATCAATGACGGAAGATGGGCCTTGCGGCAGGAATTCGGAGCTGTTGGCCTCGGGCAGGCCGGCAACATTTCGAGCAAATTCAATGACCGCGCACTGCATCCCCAGGCAAAGCCCCAGAAACGGAACCCGCTCTTCGCGGGCGTGCTGGATGGCCGCAATCTTTCCCTCGATGCCCCGCCCCCCGAAGCCTCCGGGAACAATAATACCATCCACATTGGCTAGGACTCGCTGGGCACCGCGCTGCTCAATGTCCTCAGCGTCAACCCATTGGATGATCGTGCGCGTCCCGCTACAAATGCCGCCATGCACGAGGGCTTCGGTCAGGCTCTTATACGATTCCTTCAGCCCCACATACTTGCCGACGAGTGCAACCGTGATTTCGTGCTCTGGATGGGTGATGCGCTGCACCATGCGATCCCATTCCCGCAGGTCGGGTTCCTTCAGTTGCAGATGCAAATGGTTCGCGATCAGAGTGTCGAGCCCTTCCTTATGAAAGACCATCGGCACTTCATAGGTGCTCTCAACATCTTTGGCCGTAATGACCTCGTCCTTTTGCATGTTACAGAATAGCGCGATCTTTTCCTTCACTTCCGGCGGTAAATAGCGATCGGTGCGGCAGAGTAAAATATGAGGTTGGATACCGATCTCCCGCAGCTTATTGACGCTGTGCTGCGTCGGCTTGGTCTTCAATTCGCCCGCGGTTCCGATATAGGGGACGAGCGTCAAGTGGATGTAGAGCACGTTGTCGCGGCCGACGTCGTACGGAATCTGGCGGATCGCCTCCAGGAAGGGCAGGCTTTCGATATCGCCGACAGTCCCCCCGATCTCGCAAATGACGATGTCGGTATCGTCCGCCATTGCCCGGATGTTGTGCTTGATCTCATCGGTGATGTGCGGCACGACTTGAACGGTGCCGCCCAGATAATCACCGCGCCGTTCCTTCATAATCACGTCGTAATAGATACGGCCGGTCGTGAAGTTATTCCGCCGTCCCATCGTGACACTCGTGAAGCGCTCATAATGGCCGAGGTCGAGATCGGTCTCGGCCCCGTCTTCGGTTACATAGACCTCGCCATGTTGATAAGGGTTCATGGTGCCGGGGTCCACATTAATATAAGGATCCAGCTTCAGAAAGGTAATGCGAGCCCCACGGCTTTCTAAGAGATTGCCGATCGACGCAGAGGCGAGGCCTTTGCCCAACGACGAGATCACGCCCCCGGTCACAAAGATGAATTGTGGCATGCCGGCTCTCCTCTCGTACTTACATGGGTAAGAATCTGTTCGGCTCGCTGTAAGTCACCCGGTGTATCGATGCGCAAGGATTCATGCTTCGTTTCCCAGACCCGAATCCGAATCCCCGCTTCCAAGAGGCGCAACTGTTCAAGTTGCTCGCTTCGCTCCAATGATCCGGCCGGAAGTCCGGCGAATCGGATCAGGGCCCCCCGAGTATAGGCATAGATGCCGAGATGTTTCCAATGCAAACCGGGAATGATGTCCGTCTTGCCCGCGGCACCGTCTCTGACATAAGGGATCGGACTCCGTGAAAAGTACAAGGCGAAGCCCTGCTCATCCGTGACAACCTTGACGACATTCGGGTCACTCAGTTCACGTTCATCGGTCATCGCGCGTTTCAGCGTCCCGACATCGGCGTCAGACCCGATGAAAGGAAAGATCAGGTCCTCGAGGAAACCCGCGGCCAACGGGATCTCATCTCCCTGCAGGTTGATGTAGACGTCGGCCGGGACCTCCTGCGCGATGTGTGCGACGCGATCGGAGCCGGTCCGCAAGTCCTGTCCGGTCATCATGGCGGTGCCGCCAAAGTTTTGGACCACGGTCAGGATCCGTTCATCATCGGTGGCAACGATAACGCGTTTCACACCACGCACGGTCGACACTCGATCATACACCTGCTGCACCAGCGGCTTATCACCGATTCGAGCCAGAGGTTTTCCGATAAATCTGCTCGAACCGTAGCGGGCGGGAATGACGACGACCACATCCGCACGCGAAACGTGTGACGCCGATCGAGCGAGGGCTGCGGGATCAGCCACAAGAATCATCCACGGGCCACCGCTTCCTGAAGTTGGACGGGTGTAACGGTCCCCGTCCCGATCAAGCCCACGACAATGCCGGCCGCATAGTTGGCAAGTTTAGCGGCTTGGCGCATGGGCGCACCGGCCGCGAGCGCGAGCGCCAGCGTCGCCACGACAGTATCGCCAGCGCCTGTCACGTCAAAGACCTGCTTCGCGACTGTCGGGATGGCAGTGACATGCCCCCCTTCCTCGAAGAGACTCATGCCACGCTCCCCCCGCGTGATCAAGACAGCGCGCACTCCCAGCCGCTGATGCAGTTGCCGCCCGGCTTCCAGCAACACACCCTCATCTTCGCCGTGCAGACCAGCCGCCTGGATGGCTTCCAGGTGATTCGGCGTCAGCACGGTGACACCCTTATAGTATCCAATGTGCGCCACCTTGGGATCGACAATCACCGGAATCTTGTGGCGATCGGCGAGATCGGTCACGTCCGACATCAGGCGCGCTGTAATAACCCCCTTCGCATAGTCGGAGACTACGACGGCCGTGGCTGAACGGATACAGGCCGCTATATAGCGGCTCATGCGCGCCTCTAATACTCCGCTGATCGCCTGACAGCGCTCCACGTCGAAGCGAACCAATTGCTGGTTGTGCGCGATGATCCGAGTCTTGCGCGTCGTGGGGCGATCGCGATCGAGGAGAACGCCGTCACTTCCGATACCCTGGTTGCGAAGTACCTCCATGAACTGCCGGCCGGCTTCGTCGGTGCCGATGACCCCGCAGAGGTCGACGCGTCCTCCAAGCGAACGGATGTTGTTGGACACATTGGCCGCGCCGCCCAGTTGCAGTGTCTCAGAAGACACATTCACGATCGGCACAGGGGCCTCGGGGGAAATCCTGCATACCGGCCCCCAAATGTACTGGTCGAGGATGAGGTCCCCGACGACGAGGATTTTACCGCCCTTGAACTTCTTGATGTAGGCCTGCAGACCAGCGGCTTTCATATCACAACTCGTTCAGCGGATGAGCTTCGCGATCCGTTCCCAACGCACCATATGCGCGAGGTCGCCCCGACTATCCCAAGACCAGTAGATCAGAAACGCCTTGCCCTTGATCTTCTCACGCTTGACGTAGCCCCAAAAGCGGCTATCGAGGCTCTGGTCCCGATTATCGCCCATCACAAAGTAGGAATCCGACGGGACGGTGAG
>Ga0070706_100000394_pt1 | contig 52537 bp, 47 predicted proteins | sample KBSK5501metaG_FD_65476 | JGI IMG/M metagenome (GOLD analysis project Ga0070706, IMG submission 65476) | Corn, switchgrass and miscanthus rhizosphere microbial communities from Kellogg Biological Station, Michigan, USA - KBS K5-50-1 metaG | ecosystem: Host-associated > Plants > Roots >... | reverse complement strand
CGTCTCCTCATGTAAACGCTGCTCGACGATCCGCTGCGCCGCCGCAAACGTGTTGCTATGCTCACGATCAGCGAGCGCATAGACTTCTCCAAGCGCCTCGGCGACCGCGGTCGCGACACGCTGATTGGCCTCCGCGCGCGTCCATCCCAGACGCTCCAGCCCAACAAGCCCCATCGCCCCACCAAGGTTGATAACGTAGTCAGGCGCGTACAGAATACCGCGCTCCCGCAGGCGATTGGCGTCGTCGGGAGTCGCGAGCTGGTTATTCGCCGCTCCGGCCACTGCCTGGCAACGAAGATGGGGAATGGTAGCTGCGTTCAGGACAGCGCCGAGCGCGCATGGGGCGAAGATGTCGCAGTCGGCATCGTAGATGGCGTTGGGGTCTACGAACGTGTAGCCAGCTTGGTCTCGGTAGCGCGCGATCGCTTCGGGGTTGACGTCGCTGAAGAGCGGCTCTGCTCCAGCCTCGGCCAGCAACTCGAGGAGCCGCCCGCCAACGCTACCAGCGCCCTGTACGAGGATGCGCCGCCCGGACAGCGACGCGTCGCCAAAAACGACAGCGCATGTCGCTTGAATCCCGGCCAAGACGCCAACGGCCGTTGGACCGCTGGAATCGCCGACGCCGCCAGTGGCCTCCGTGCGCGCGAGGATATACGGCGCGCCGGTCTCCGCGATGATGTCCATATCCGCAGGCGCTGTCCCTACATCTGGCGCGGTGACAAAGCGCCCGCTAAGGCTCTGTACCAACTCGCCATAGCGCCGCAGGAGGGCGGGGCGTTCATGCTCGGCGAATCCACTGGGCAGCGCGATCACCGCCTTGCCTCCACCGAACGCCATCCGGCAGATCGCAAACTTTGCCGCCATACCCTCGGCGAGTCGCTGAGCGTCGCGTACGGCCGCAGACAAGTCTGGATAGACGCGCATGCGAGTTCCGCCGCCCGATCCATTAGCTCGCGTGGAGTAGAGCGCCACGATAAGCCATGCGCCGGTCGGTTTGTCGCGGCGCAACACGAGTGTCTCGCCACCCCACGAGGTCATAAGGCTCTCAAGCGTATCTGCTGCTGTGTTCATGACGACGCCTCCAGGGCAGGTATCACAGGTCGGGCGTCGGCAGGCCGTGTATCCCCAGCGTGAGGAACAATTCGCCGCCATGGTTCAGGTCGTGCTCGATGACGTGCCAGAGAATCCACTGGCGCGAGAGCGACTCGCCGCGCCGCACGAATTCCTGGCCGAAATCCGCAGCGGTCCAGCGCTTGAGACACTGATACATCATCGCCCAGGTGCGCTCCAGCCCTTCCTCCAGCTCGGCGGCGCTGCGCCGCGGCTGACCATCGTCGTCCCAGGTCTGCATGTGTTCTAGTCCTGCATCGCCCTCACCCATCACGCTGTGGAACCACCAGACGCGCGCGGCGATGATGTGCGCGGCGATAGTCCAGACCTCACGCTGGTTGGGCGCAGCGCGCAGGACAAGCTGCTCCGGGGTCAGCGGCGCGACGGCGGCGACCAGCAAATCTTGATAATTGTCCCACCCCTTGTAGTAGACCGCCAGCGACTCACCGGACATAGCGCATCTCCTGTCATCTCACGCCCTCGAAGCGTTCACTCCAAAGCACGAACCAGTATCGGTGGCATAGTAGCGATGGCGTTCAGGTCTGAGCGAGCCACTCTCCCGGAACTTGAGGGTGGCGCGCCATAAAGTGGTCAGAGGGCAGTATACCGCGCGCATGGTCAAACTCGTCAGGGGAGGATGAGCGCGTCGTTGGGATACTGCTCGCCCTGAATGGTCGCCACGACCGTGTTGGTCGCAGTCTCGATGATGGAGAGCGTCTTGCCCGTGGTGTTCGCCACGACGACGTACTTGCCGTCGGGCGTCACCGCCAGACCGTGCGGATAGCCACTGACCGGAATGGTCGCGCGCACGGTCGGATGCATGGGGTCTGGCGCGAGGCTTACCACGGTCACGCTGTGCGACGCGCCGCTGCTGATGTAGAGCGTGGACGCGTCGGGCGAGCGCGCGATGAGCGCGGGCCGCAGCCCAACCTCCACGGCGCCGCTGACCACGCCTGCTGGCGCCGAGGCGACGTCGATCACGAACAATCGTCCGGTGGAGTTATCGCTGGCGTAGAGCGTGTGGCCATCCTTGCTCAGAGCCAGGCCATACGGCTGCGCCCCCGCCGGCAACGCAATTGTCCCAACGAGCGTGGCGCTGGTGGTATTGATCACGGCGACGCTGGCGGCGCCATAGCAGCCAACATACGCCCAGTGGCCATCTAGCGAGAGGGCGATGCTGTGGGGCGCATCGGGCGTGGCGATGGTCTTTTCAAGCGTCCAGGAGGCCGTGTTGACGACCGAGACACTCTTGCCGGAGAAATTCGTGACGAAGACGCGCCGCCCATCGGGCGTCTCGGCCATGTGTACCGGCTGGGCGCCGACGGGAACCGCATGCGACTCTCCTGGCGCGCCGTCACGAAGCGCGTAGGCGATCAGGCGATTGTCAGCGACATCCGAGACGTAGAGCCAGTGGCCGTCAGGCGAGAGGCCGAGGCCGTGGACGCTGCGCGCAATGTGCGTGGTCGCCACGCCAAGTTCGGCGAGATCGCCGGTCACGAGATCGGTGACGAAGACATGCGCGCCGCCAAGAACTGACGGCAAGGCGAGCGTCGCCGGCGTGGGAGATGTGGTCGCCGTCGTATGCGCGCTTTGCGTTCCGGCGCATGCCACGAGCAATGTGGACACGAGCGCTAGCGCCGCGCCGTTCATCCTGCGCCAGAGTCTGCCCACCGCCGCCTCCTGAACCTTTCGCTTCCCGATTCTAGCCGTGAGGCGTGGCGGCTCCAACTGGCGCGGTACTTTCGTGTGCAAGAGGCCAGCCACAAGGGACGATCAGCGGGCTGGCTCGCTCACAGGCGCGTCCGGTGGCGGTGGGACCGGCTCGACCTCGGAGGCGCAATAGGCGCACTTGGTCGCCGTTACGGGAATGGCGCTCTTGCAATACGGGCACTCGCGGCTGGGAATCTTGGCCTCGGCGCCGCGCCCCATGCGCGCCATCAATGCGTTGATCGGCTTGACGACAAGGAAGAAGATGACTGCCGCGATAATGAGGAACGAGATCAGCGAGTTGAGAAAGGCGCCGTAGCGGAAGACGCTGCCGTTGATCGTGAAGGTGAGGTTGGAGAAGTCGGGCTGACCGCCAATCGCCGCGATCAAGGGCGTGATGAGGTTGGCCACCAGTGAGTTAATGATCCCGCTAAACGCCGCGCCGATGACGACGGCGACGGCCAGGTCAACGACGTTGCCGCGCAGAATAAACGCGCGAAACTCGTCTATCCACTTCATAGCGCGCTCCATCCAGGGAAGTGGTTAAGGCGCGGAGTCGCGGCGCCTTGAGCGCAGAGCCAGCGCGTCTCGATAGCGCACAGATTGATGACATGCGGCCTGGGAGCCACAAAACGCCCCGTCGGATGTCAGACGAGCGAGTCTGCTAGAGCGTCGCAGGGTGAGCGTCGCTCGTTCGCAGACAGGCGAAAGCCCACTGGAGCCATTGGGCTTTGATCGCGAGCGGCGCTGGTCAGCGCGGTTCGCGGCTGGCCGCTAGAAGCTGATCTCGTCGGCGATGAAGCGTGTCCACAGCAGGACGACGCCCAGCCCGCCCATCAGCGAGAAGAACGCCACTGGGCCGCCGTAGGTCTCGTCACTGAAGTTAAAGAAGAGCGTCAGCGCGAGCCAGAAGATCGTCGCGGAGGCGGCCAGGCCGAGCTTTGTGGCCTCGACGGGAGCCTTCCAGAAGAGCTGGACGTAAAACCAGAGAAGCGCCAGTCCACCGACGATGCCCCAGTGAATCGCGCCGGCCTGCACGACATCCCACGGCGTGCTCGGCCCCGCCAGCGTCTCGACCGAGAGGAACGGCACAATCTGCGCCACGACGATCAGCAGCGCGAGCACCGTACTTACCAGTGGCTTGGGGTTGCGAAGCGTCAGCATGGCGGTCGAACCTTTCAGGTGAAGTCATGTATGAAGACGCGAAAAGCGTGACGGAGCAAGGGGCAGTCGGAGGGCGCGGAGTGGTGTGTAGCGCGCAGGGCCGCACACGCTTATTCTAGCGGCGCCGTGTCTGGTTTGCAAGACGGTTGGCGCGGGCGTTGTGGTCACGGCCGCGCGCCAGAGCGTATCCTGGCTTCCAACACATGCGCTATGCTCTGCTACGCATGCTTCTCTCCAAACGTCCTAGCGCAAGGCGATGGCAATGAGTGATAACTATCAGCCGCTGGGCGCGATGACGCCTGATGCGGATCAGTCCAGCGACAGTAGCGGTGTGTGGTCCTTTGGCGGCGCGGATGGCGGGCGGGTGGAGGTCGCCACGCTCGCGGCGGATCTCGCGCGCGTGCGCTACGCGCCGAAAGGCGGCGCACCCGCGGCCTCCTGGGCCGTCGAGCGTATGGACTGGCCGAAGGTGGACACGCGCGTTGAGCGGCGTGATGGCGCGATGACACTCGCCACCGCCGCGATGTCCATCGAGATCGCCACCAATCCCTTCCGCATCGGCTTTCGCTGGCCCGACGGCGCGAGTTTCGCCGAGGATGATCCGGCGCTGGGCATGGGAATAGCCCTCGCGCCCGGCGCCAACGATGTCCCCGACCAGAGCGCGCCTGCCGGTAGCCTGCGCTGCGCCAAACGCCTCGCCCCCGGCGAGCGTATCTACGGCGCGGGGGAGCGCACCACCCCGCTCGACCGGCGCGGTGAACAGATCGTCTTCTATAATGTCGATCCGCCCCAGCCACATGACGAGCGCACTCGCTTGTTGTACGCCTCGATTCCGTTCTGGATGGGCGTGCGCGACGGACACGCCTACGGAATCTTCATGGATAGCGTCTGGCGCTCCCAACTGGACGCCGGCGCCAGCCAGTCGGACGTGATGAACTTCGGCGTCGCAGGGGGCGACCTGACCTACTACGTCTTCGCCGGGCCGACGCCCGCCGCCGTGCTCGCGCGCTACGCTGACCTAACCGGGCACGCGCCGCTCCCCCCGCGCTGGGCGCTGGGCTACGGGCAATCGCGCTGGAGCTACTATCCCGAAACGCAGGCGCGCTCTGTCGCCGACGAGTTTCGCAAACGCCGCCTCCCCTGCGACTCGCTCTGGCTCGACATTGACTACATGGATGGCTACCGGGTCTTCACCTGGAGCGAGCGCCGCTTCCCCGATCCCGCCAGTCTGACGCGCGACCTCGCCGCTGACGGCTTCAAGTTGGTGACGATCATCGACCCTGGCGTCAAGGCCGATCCCACCGACCCGACCTACCAGGATGGGCTGGCGAAGGGTTACTTTGTGCGACGCGAGGATGGCTCGCTCTTCATTGGCGTCGTCTGGCCGGGCGAGAGCGTCTTCCCCGACTTCAGCCGCGCCGATACGCGCCGCTGGTGGGGCGCGCGCCACCGCGAGCTGCTGGAAGCAGGTGTCGCCGCGATCTGGGACGACATGAATGAGCCGTCGCTGACCGATCGGCTCGTCCCCGGCGCGGGCACACCGCATGGCGCGACGATGCCAGGCGACGCGCTGCACTGGCCCGACGGGCCACGTGGCAAGCCACTGCGCCACGAAGCCTTCCACAACGCCTATGGTATGCAGATGGCGCGCGCGACCTTCGAGGGGCTGGCGCGGCTGCGTCCCAACGCGCGTCCCCTCGTGCTCTCGCGCTCCGGCTACGCCGGTGTGCAGCGCTACGCCGCTCTTTGGACCGGCGACAACCGCAGCGAGTGGGCGCACCTGCGGCTGGCGGCGCGCATGTGTCTGGGGCTGGGAATATCTGGCCTGCCCTTTGTCGGCTTCGACTCCGGCGGCTTCTGGCTGGACGCGACCGGTGAGTTGCTGGTGCGCTTCACACAACTGGGCGCGGTCTTCCCGTTCTTCCGCAACCACGCCGCGCTGGGGACGAAGGCGCAGGAACCCTGGGAGTATGGCGTTCACGTCGAGGCGCTGATCCGCCAGGCGCTTGAGCTACGCTACCAGATGCTGCCCTACATCTACACCGCCTTCGCCCAGTCCACGCGCGATGGCAGCCCGATCACCCGCCCGCTGGTCTACGCCTGGCCGGAGGACACGACACTCGCCGAGATCGAGGATGAGTTCCTGCTGGGCGAGGCGCTGCTGATCGCGCCGGTCCTCGGCGAGGACCAGTTCCGCCGGTCGGTAAGCTTCCCGAAGGGGACCTGGATCGACTGGTACACCGGCGAGCGCTTCACCGGCCCGGCGCGCGTTGACGTGGATGCGCCGCTGGACACGCTGCCGATCTACGCGCGCGCGGGAACGATTGTGCCGCAGGGTCCAGTGATGCAGTATGTGGGCGAACTGGCCGAGGAGCCGGTCACACTGCGCTGCTATCTCGGCGCGCGGGCGACCGGCGCGCTCTATGAGGATGATGGCGTCACCCCGGAATATCAGCGCGGCGCCTGGCGCTGGACGCGCTTCGAGGCCGAGAGTGGCGGCGGCTCGCCGTGGAAGATGACCCTGCGCGCCGAGGTGGAGGGCCAGTTCGATCCAGGCGCGCGTGAGTATACCATTGAGGTCTACCACCCTGGTCCGCCATTCGAGAGCGAGAAGGCGATGGTGACGGCGCGGCTCGACGGCCTGCCGATCAACGGCGCGACACTCAAGCGGCGGCGCTACGACACCCTCGTGCGCATCCCGCTGGGCAAGGTACGCGCGCCCTTCACGCTCGGCGTCGAGATCAGTTAAGGATCAGGTCAGGTTGGCGAAGCCAAAAACGACGCTGAAGGACTTGCAGTAGATCACCACGGACTTGTACTGCGTGATATCGGTGGTCGCCGCTAGCTCGTAATTACTCGTGCCTGTGGTCGCTTTGAGCTTCCCAACCTCCAGACCATCCATCACCTGCTGCGTCGTCGCCGGGCTGGCCTGCTTCGAGAGATAGACGTGGAGATCTGGCCCGTTCGCAGCGTTGAGGTTCTCGAAGCGCAGGATGACCTTGCCATCGCTCGTCTTGCCCAGCGTCGCGTTGCCGGCGACGGTATCCACCCCAGCGCGATGATCGAAGGCGCCAGTGAGTGTCGTCGCGGCGGGTGTCGCCGTCACGCCGGGTGTCGCCGTCACGCCGGATGCGGGCGCGGTCGTCGCCGTACTGACGAAGGCTGGCGCCGTATCGTGACCGGCGCTTCCAGAGATGAAGAGCGGTCCGGCGTAGACGATGAGGTCGAGCGCGACGAGAGCCACCGCCGCGGCGCGGACGCCATACACCGTCAGGCCGGAGAGGCGGCGCGCCAGACCAGAGAACTGCATGCCCAGCGCGAGACCGACCACGATCGGCGTGAGGGCCGTCAGCGCGAGATTCGCCGGATTGGTGAGCAGGTTGGGAAAACGAAACAGGAACGCGCCAGCGATGAGCACACCTAGCGCGAGAAAGCCCCAGAAGACAAGGAGTTTGGGCGCGCTCCCACCTGGATCGGGGGAGTGTATGGCGCCACGCTGGTTCGCGTTCGGAGTCGTGGCCATATGCTGTCCTTTCAGGCTGCGCGACGATGGAGCCATTCACGCATCATGGTATAGCGCGCAAACCTTACAACAGTGTTGCTAGCACGATCATTACCAGCCGTTGACGTGCAGAACAGTGTCCAGCGGCTCGCGTTTCGCCGGGGAGAAGTCGGTTCCCAGCGTATAGGCGATGGGAATCAGCGCGGTCTGCATGATCTTCTCATAGGGAACGCCCAGCAGGTCGGCGGCCTCCTGCTCGAAGAACAGATGCACGGTCGTCCAGGCGGAGCCCAGGCCGCGCGCCCGCGCCGCCAGCATAAGGCTCCAGACGGCGGGCAGGATCGATCCCCATAAGCCCGCCTGCGCCACCACCGGCGCGTTATCGACACGCCCGTAGATGCAGGGGACCAGCAAGACCGGCGCCTCGTGGATATGCTCGGCCAGATACTCCGAGGAATCGAGCACGCGGCGCAACGTCTCCAGCCGTTCGGGATTTCTGAGCGCCGCTCGTCCTCCACCCGACGGCGTAGAGCGATACAACGCCCAGCCCTTGCGATAGATGTCGCCGAGCGCCTGGCGCTTCTCCGCGTCGGTGACGACCATCCAGTGCCAGGTCTGGCTATTGCCGCCTGTGGGCGCCTGGGTCGCCAGCTCCAGGCACTCGCGGATCACCTCCATCTCGACGGGTCGCGAGAAGTCGAGCCGCTTGCGCACCGAGCGCGTCGTCGCGAGAACCTCGTCAACCGTCAAGTTCAGCACAGACATAGTGGCCTCCACGAGCGATCAGGAGAAAGACGACGCGTCACGCAGGGCGCACAGCGCGGCCTGGCGCGCCGCCAGTATACCATGCGAGCGCGAACTTCGAACCGCCGCATTACGTGCAATCACCTGGCGCACTCTTGACAGCCGCCGCTCTTCGTCCCATACTTGTACCGTACCGTACGATACGGAAACGAGGATGCTGTCATCGCAGACAGACGGAACAGCCGCGGAGAACAGACACGCGAGCGCATCCGCGCCGCCGCTCAGCGGCTCTTTCTTCAGCAGGGCTATCTGGCGACGAGCGTCGACGCGATCCGGGAGGCGGCGGGTGTCTCCTCGCAGGAAACGCTCTACCGCCACTACGCCAGCAAAGAGGAACTCTTCGTTGACGTCATGGGCCATCTGACCATAGAGCAGCCGAGCTTTTCGACGATGGTTTCAGCCCTGCCCGAGCCGCGGAATCTGCTGTCGCTCCGCCAGGCGCTCACGACGGTCGCTCGCGAGATCCTGTCGCTGATGAGCCAGCCGGAGTATCTCTCACTGATACGCATCCTGATCGCCGAGACGGCGCGCTTCCCACAGCTTGGTCCGCTGTTCTTCGCCACCGTCCCGCTGCGGGGGCTTGCGATCATCATCGGGCTGTTGCGCGCGGCCAGGGAGCGCGGGTTCATCGCCGACGTTGATTTCGAGGTAGTGGCGCGTGCGCTGCTCGGCGGGCTGCTGACCTACGCCATACAGGGCCTGCTGGCGTCGGGAGGGGATCCGCAGCCCCCTCCGCTCGACCGCGCGGATGCGCTCGTCGAAGTCATGCTGCGCGCGGTGGCTTTATGATGCCCTGCTGGGGTCTATCAGGGCGTCCGTGTAGGAGCATCGGGTATGAATCGGAACAACAAGCGCGTACGAACCCTTGTCAAACGTTTCGTCAACCCCATTTTGCGTCACGTCGCCCAACTGTCCTTTGGCCCATTCGCGCTCTTGCGCCACGTTGGCCGGCGCAGCGGGAAAACGTACGAGATACCGATCATGGTCTGGCCAGTGGATGGCGGTTTTGTGATCGAGTTGACCTATGGCCCACAGGTTGACTGGCTGCGCAATCTCCAAGCCGCTGGCCAGGGAAGCCTGCGCTGGCGCAAACGGGAGTTCGTTCTCCAGGAGCCGGAATTCATCGACGCGGAGACGGGCTGGCGCGCGTTTCCTGGATGGACGAAACCCATCCTGCGGCTCAGTGGCGAGCATGAATTCGTGAAGCTGCCGAGCCAGCCAGCGCCTTGAGGAGTAGTCAGCGCAGTCACGACGCCACATCGCAGGACGACCATTACCATGAGCAGACACCCTGCGCTCAACCCATTGTCAGATTCGTCCGTAGTATCAAAAGTATCCAAAGGCGTCGCGCCGTGAGGCGCCGCAAGGAGGCCCGATGAGCCAACAAGCCAGCCAGCCCCTGATGGTCGTTCCCGCGCCGCGCTCGCTGGCGCGCGACATCTATCGCGGCGCCATCTGGGGCGACTTTGACCGGGAGTTAGAGGTCGCCGGAGCGCTTACGCAGGCGGCGATTGGCTTCATCCCCGTTGTCGGCACTGTCGCCGCGCTGCGCGACCTGATCGCCTGCATCGGGCGGCGCGACCTACTGGGTATCGTGCTGAACATGTTCGCGGCGATCCCGGTCTTCGGCGGGCTGGCCAAGACGGCCGACGCGCTGCACACACTGCATCGCTACAACCAGGCCTCGGAGCGTCGCAGGAACCGGCAGGTCTACGGCGCGGTGTACCAGGAGCGAGCGCCCAGACGCAGTGGCTGGGCGGCGTTCGGGTTATCGCTGCTGACGGGAGTCTTCGCGGCGCTCTATGGCTTCGGCGTGCGCACGCTCTTCGAGTTCCTCTGGATGCACGGCCCCACGATTGAGGGCTATTCGCTCCGAGGGTTCGGCGCCTGGCTCGCGCCGCTGATCCTGCTGCCGCTCGGCCTGATCTTCGGGATGGCGGTGACGGTTCGCGATCGGCTCTGGCTGGGCCTGCTCCTGCTGCCCTTCGCGATGGCCGTCGGCTTCGCCTTCTACTTCAACCTCACGGGTCTTTTCTAGACGGACCTTTTCTAGTGCGCCACTCGCTGGCGAGCAGCGAGTAGGTCGCCATATCGACGAATGCGCCGTCCTTGCTCACCCAGCTTTGGCGGCGGATACCTTCGAACGTGAAGCCGAGCCGCTCGGCCACCGCGCGTGAGCGCTGGTTGCCAACCTCGGCTTGCAGCCCAACGCGGTTCACGCCCACTTCGTCGAAGACGAAGCCGAGCATGGCGCGCGCCGCGCGTGTCATCAATCCGCGTCCCGTCGCCTGTTCGCCCAGCCAGTAGCCGATCTCGGTCGCGCGAACGCGGTAGTCGAGTGGGAAGAAGAGCATCCCACCTGCCATCTTGCCATCCTGCCATATCCCAACCATCGGCAGGCCATCCTCGGCGAAGCGCGTCAGCCCACGCTTGATGAAGTCGCGCGCATACTCGACGGTTTCCATGGTGAGCGCCCAGCCGAGATACTCGCCGAGATAGGCGCGGTTGGCCGCGATGAATCGGAGAAACTCCTCGGCGTGGCGCGCCTCGAGGATGCGCAGCTCGGCGCCATCGCCCAGATCGTAGGTGAACATCGAGCGGAGAACGTCCTTCCAGGAGGTGAGACTCTACGCTAGTTGAGAAGACATCTCGTAGCGTATCACCGGGAAGCGTTCGGCGCCACGCTAGCTCGCGGCGTAGACCTGATAGGCGCGATAGGTCGTCACCCCGGTCGCGCAGAGCGCCATGCCCCCTGAACTGAACGCGCCGTCGGTCACGGGCGCGCCGATCTGCACACCGTTGATATAGACGGTGATGGTGCTCCCGTTATAGCGCGCGCCGATGGCGAAATGTGGCGCCAGCGTCGCGGGGATCGTGCCGTTCGCGATGACGCTGTCCTTGCCCGCGGCGTCGATCGTGTAGAGCGTATAGGCGTGTTTCGACGGCGAGACCTGGAAGTAGTAGCCCGTCACCTGGAGGGTATTTCCCGTTCCCTGCGCGTGATTCACGCGGAAACCTAGGACGACGTCGCCCGCTCCCTGGGTTGCGAGCGCGCTGACGTAGGCGTTCGGCGTGACACGATTGAACTCCACGCAGGCCAGCGTGTCGGTCGCCTTGGCCGTCAGCTTCGCGCCATCGACCACGCAATCCAGCTTCGTCTGATCGTCGAGCTGCCAGGCGTTGGCGTAGACGGTGTCGCAGGCTGGCAGGGCCTCCGAGAAGGTGAGCGCGCCTACGCCTGCCGGGGCGGGCGGCGCCGACCCCATATCAGTGTCGAGTCCAGCCGTCGCGGTCGCCGTTGGGACGTTTCCAGCGGCTATCGCTGTCTGTGTCGTCTGGGCAGAGACGGTCGCCGGCCCACCGGAGATAGGTGTGAGTTGTCCAGGGGTCGAGCCGCCGCTGGTTGCGGTCGGCGTTGGCGTGGGCTGCGGATTGCGCAGCGAGAGCGCCGCGATACCGACAACACAGGCCAGGAGCAGCGCCGCTGTGACGGTGACGACCAGCAGTCGCCCAGCGCTGGAGGGCCGGTTTCGTTGCGGTGGGGGCGCGCCGTTTGGCCACGCTGTTGTTGGTCGCGCGCCGGGCGGGCCCTCTGGCGGGAGTGGTGGCGGCGCCTCCGGAATGGGTGGCGGCTGAAGACCATCCGCTGCTCCCCCGTTCGCCGCCGCGCGGAAAGCCTCGGCGAACTGGCGCACCGACGGGTAGCGCCGCGCCGGGTCTTTCGCCAGCGCTCGCCCGATCACCGCCTCAACTGCGGGCGTGACCGCGGGATTGAATGCGCGCAGCGGCGGCGGCGGCTCGTAGAGATGCGCGCGCGTCAGTTCGCCAACCTCACCCTCGAAGGGCGGGCGCCCGGCGAGCAACTGATAGGCGACGACGCCCAGAGCGTATTGGTCGCTGGCGGGCGAGAATTTGCCGTTGAACTGTTCGGGGGCCATGTAGGCGAAGGTGCCGGTGACGAGCGTCTGCTGGGTCGTCATCTCTGGTCCGCGCGCCACGCCGAAATCGGCCAACAGCATGCGCCAGTGACCGTCTGGCTCGATGCGAATCAGGATATTGCCCGGCTTGACGTCGCGATGCACGACATCATGGTCGTGGGTGTACTGGAGCGCGGAGGCGACCTGGCTGACGAGGTCCACCGCCGCCGGAAGCTCCAGCGGCAGTTCGAGCTTGCGGCCAAAACGCCCGCGAATGGCGTCGGAGAGCGAGCCTTCCTGCGCGTAGGGCATGACGATGTAGAGGTAGCCATCCTCGACGCCACTGTCGTAGACCGGCAGGATATTGGGATGTGAGAACTGGCCGAGGAGCGCAGCCTCGCGCTTGAAGCGTCGCTCCACATCGCCGCTCACCCCACCAGGCGCGTTCAGGTCGGCGGGGCGCACGACCTTGATCGCGACCTGCCGGTTGCCGACGCGAATCTGCTCGGCGAGGTAGACCTCGCCCATGCCGCCCTCGCCGATCTTGCGAATGAGCTTGCAGCCGCCCAGCTCGCGGCCCTCCAGGTTCAACATGCCATCCCTCCGGCGACGCAGCGCGCCGCCACGCGAGCCTGCCTATGAGTCCGTACCGATATGCGTCGATGAATCACTGCGTAAAGAACAGCCGCTCGCTCAGGGCAGTATACCAGAGCGCGCGTCTCACGCACACGATCTACGTAGGCGTGGCTCGCTAGTTTCTATTGGAGCGGACGGTGCGCCGTTACGCGCGCCCGGCTCGTATACTGGTGAGCGTAAACGAGGAACGACGGAAAGGGGAGCGCGCATGCCAGCGGTTGGCCTCTTCGGCGCGTTCCTCGCCGGACTGGTCTCCTTCTTCTCGCCGTGCGTCCTGCCGCTCACGCCGATCTATCTCGCGCAACTCGTCGGCCCCAGCGTCTGGCGCACTGAGCGCGCAAATCCCAAGCGCGATAGACTCAGGGCCGAGACGCTGCCACACGCGGCGGCGTTCGTCGGCGGCTTCTCGCTGGTCTTCATCGCGCTGGGGGCAACGGCCAGCGCGCTCGGCGCCTTCCTCGCGGGCCACGCCGAGTTGTTGCGACGCGGCGGTGGCATAGTTCTGATCGTCTTCGGGCTGTACGTGATCGGCGTCCTGCGCATTCCCTGGTTCGACCGCGAGCGACGCCTCGCGCTGCGTTTCGGGCAGGCGAGCTATCCCGCCTCGTTCCTGGTGGGGATGGCGTTTGGCCTCGGCTGGACGCCGTGCGTCGGTCCGATCCTCGCGGGAATCCTGCTGATCGCCGCGCAGGCCGCCACGCTCCAGTATGGCGTGCTGCTGCTCGCGGTCTACTCGCTGGGCCTGGGCGTCCCCTTCCTCGCGCTGGGCCTGGCCTTCGAGACACTGGCCCCGCGCCTCAAGCGCCTCTCGCCGTATCTGCCACTGATCGAGCGCGGTACGGGCGTCTTGCTGATCGCTTTGGGAGTGATGGTATTCTTTAACTGGCTTCTCTACCTCAACGCCTGGTTCAGGCCGCCTTTCCTCTAGTTCCGACCCACGCCGACAAGGCGCCGCAGAAGCAGAGGGCTCCGTGACCGCCGAACGCTTTACTCCAGCAATCCCCCGCGCGGAGGCTCCGGCGCCCGCAATGCGACCTGGCGAGCCGCCTCCGTGGCTGCTGGTCGCGCTCGGCGTCGTCTATCTCGTCGCGCTCGGCGCGCTGCTTTTCGCCCCTGGCGGCACGTTTCTGGAGCGGCTGCGCGCGCTGGATGGCGGGATCTGCGCCCAGGCAGGCAGCCACTCATTCTACCCAGCAGGACAGCAGTTGCCCCTCTGCGCGCGCAACACCGGCATCTATCTCGGCTTCACGAGCGCCACCCTCGTCCTGCTCTTCAGCCGGCGGCTGCGCGCGGATAGCTTCCCCAGCGCGCCGATCATGCTGCTCCTCGGTGGCGCCGTCGCGGCGATGGGTGTTGACGGCGTGAACTCGCTGCTGCTCGACCTGCGCCTGCCGCATCTCTATCAGCCGCACAACTTGCTGCGTCTGGCGTCTGGCCTGGGGACGGGCGTGGCGATGGCGGCGTTCCTCATCCCGGTCGCCAACGGACTGCTCTGGCGCGAAGAAAGCGCGCAGCCCTCGTTCGGGCGTCTCGGCCAGCTCGCGGTGATGGCGCCGGTCCTGCTGCTGGCGTTTCTCGCGGTCGGCTCGCAGAGCGACTTCCTGCTCTACCCCATCGCCATCCTCAGTTCCGCTGGCCTGGCGTTGGCGCTCACCCTCATCAACCTGGTCGTTATGCTGGGGCTCAGCAATCGCATCGGACGTTTCGACGCGTGGCGCCAGGTCTTCCCGCTGTTTACCCTGGCGCTCGCGCTCGCGCTCATCGAGCTGATGGCGCTCTTCGCGCTCAAGACCTGGGCGCTTGGTCAGATCGCCGCGATGTAGACGCCAGCGTGACTGGCGGCGATACCAGCGCAGGCGCGGCAAACACCCTGGCGGATCCAGCGTGTCTGATGAGGTGGGGTGAGCGTGTGACGCGGGCGTGAGGTGGTCACTTGCCGCATAGCATAGTCATGAACTATAGTGAGGGTAGTTCCGCAGACGCTGGCGGGGGTGTGGTCGTATGTGCGAAATGGACTGCGCCAGGGGGTGACCGCTATGCCGCACAAATACGAGCGGGAAATCGAAGAGATCCTCAGAAATATGGAGCGCAATGACCCGCGTCCCAGCGGGGGCGAGCGAGCGAGGCGATTTCCGCGCGCAGGTGGCGGCTCCGGCGTCCGCCTTGGACTGAGCGCCGCGGAGATCCTCTTCCTCCTGGGCATCGCCTTCGCCATAGCCGGTGTCTGCGTGATGTGGTTCGATGGGAACCGCGGCGGTACTCTCGTCAGCGGCGTCCTCGGCCTGACAGGGTTCATCCTGTTCATCGCCGGACTCATCGTCGCGTTCCAGGCGTCACGCCGCCCTCCGCCGCCCGTCTGGCGCGGCAATGTCGTCGAGATGAAGACCCATCGTCGTAGCCCGCTCGATGAGCTTGCCACACAGCTGCGCCTGCTGCGCCTGCGCTTCCGTTATCGCCGCAATCGCGACCCCGAATGAGCGCGCCGTCGTGAAGGCGCATCCTCAGCTTCGCCTGCTCCCAGGCCGCGACTACACGCTGCGCCACGGCCATCCCTGGGTCTTCTCCGGCGCGTTCCGCACGCTCCCTCCTGACATTCCGCCCGGCGCGGTGGTTGATGCGCTCGACAACGAGGGTGGCTGGCTGGCGCGTGGCCATCTCAACCCGGCCAACAGCCTGGCGTTTCGCGCGCTTACCTGGGACGAGCGTGAGGAGATCGACGTCGCCTTCTACGCGCGGCGGTCTCAGCGCGCCGCCGCGTTGCGCGCTCTGCTGCCTACCACCGTGACGGCGTACCGGCTCGTCCACGCAGAGGCGGACGGCCTCCCTGGGCTGATCGTGGACCGCTACGACCGCTGGCTCGTCGCGCAATTCCACACTGCCGGCGTCGAGCGCGACCGCCAGATGATTCTCGACGCAATGGAAAGCGCGATCCAGCCCGCAGGCATCCTCACGCGCGACGACGTCAACGCACGCGGACGCGAGGGGCTGCCGGTCGGCGGCGCGGCGGTGGCATACGGCGCCGTGCCGGAGACCATCGAGATACGTGAGGGCGCGGTCGGGTACCTCGTCGATCTCTATCATGGACAGAAGACGGGCTTCTTCCTCGACCAACGCGAGAAGCGCGCGCGCATCGCCGAGCTGGCCCCGCACGCCGCGTCGCTACTCAACGGCTTCAGCTATTCGGGCGGCTTCGCGCTGGCAGGGCTGTCCAGCAATCCGGCGCTGCGAACCGTCAACGTCGATTCCTCCGCCCCGGCGCTGGAGTTGGCGCGACGCAACTATGCGCTCAATGGCCACGATCCCGCCGCGCACGAATTCATTGACAGTGACGTGACGCGCTACCTCCAGCGCGCAAGTGACACCGGCGAGATGTTCGAGATTGTCGTGCTCGACCCGCCAGCCTTCGCCAAGAGCCTGAGCGCGAAGGAGAAGGCGTTGCGAGCGTATGAGCGGCTGAACACGCTGGGCGCGCGGGTCGTCGCGCCGGGCGGGCTGCTGCTGACGTGCTCGTGCTCCGGCGGCGTGGACTACGCCGAGTTCGAGACCGCGGTGCGGATCGCGCTCGCGCGGGCGGGACGGACGGCGCAGATCATTACGTCGTTTGGGCCCAGCCTGGATCACCCGACGCTGCCAGGCTTCGTCGAGGATCGCTATCTCAAGGCGTTGCTGCTGCGCGCGCTCTAAGCTTGCTCCGACTTTCTGGCTCGATACACGATGAACACGGACGCGGAGATAAGGAGCGCTCCTAGGGTCGATGGCCAGCTCAAGCGCTCCCCAAGCAACACCGTTCCGAGCGCGACGGCGACGACAGGCTCGAAGTATACGAACATCGCCGCGCGGTCGGCTGGCATCCTGGTAAGAGCGAAATTATAGGCGAAGTAGGCTGCGACTGAGCTGACCAGCGCGAGAAACAACAGCGCGACGACCTGCATTGCCGTAAGGCGCCCGATATCAAACCAGCGATTAGCGGACGGATCGGCGAGGGAGAGCAGGATCAAGCCGATGGCGCCGCTGAGCATCGCGCCACCCGTCAGCACGAGGGGGGAGATGGTTTGCAACCAGCGCTTGCTGAGTATCGAGCAGAGGGCGAAGACGACAGCGTTGCCGACCAGACAGAGCGCCCCGAGCGCGAAATTGGCGTCTCGCCTGACGTCCAGACCCTCTTGTAGCGCGACAATGAACACGCCTGCAATGCCCAGAAGCAGCGCAGCCACCTTCGATCGGTTGAGCTGACCTGCCCCCATCAACTGCGAGAGGAGGGCCGTGGCAAGCGGGATGAGCCCCACGACGAGGATCGAGGCGACGCCAGCGCCGGTCTGCCGCACGCCCGTGTACTGCAGCCAGAAGTAGCCCGTGTAGGCGAGCAGACCCAGGGCCGCCAGGCGCAGGAGGGCGCCGCGCGACACACGAGGCTGGAACACAGCCCTGCTCAGCGGAACGATGAAGAAGATGGAAGCGATACTGAAGCGCGCGGCGGCGAGCAGGGTAGGACTGAGCGCGACTTCCCCAGCTGACGATGAATGCAGCAGCAGACGCGCGGCGACAAAGGAGCCACCCCAGGCGATGACCGCGAACCATAGGCAGGCGTAGACCAACGGAGAGGGGCGCGCCGCCGCGCCAGCCAGAGGGAGAGACGATGACAACGTGGCCTGAGTTGACGCCTCTGCAGGCCGTGCGTCGCTCATGGCTTGCCCCTTATCTTTTTCGCGCCCTGGAGCTATAGTGGTGTTGAGTGTGGCGTTGCAGACCCGCGTCCATTGTACCGAATGTTCTAACTGAACCGTGGGCCACAGCGCCATCTATCCAGGCGCCCTTGATTGATTTCTCGCTGTGGGTGGCCAGCTGAGACGCAGGTGAGACAGAAGTACAACTCGCTCCTGGCGGGAGCGTAGACTGGGTGGGCGCGGGACAACCAAGCCAGTCCAGACTCTCATGAGATCGTACATCGGGAAGGATGCGATAGATGCGGTTGATTCTGTATCTCGGCAAGGGTGGCGTGGGCAAGACGACGCTGGCGGCGGCGACCGCGGCGCGCTCGGCGCAGTTGGGCAAGCGCACGCTCGTCGTCAGCACGGACCTCGCGCATAGTCTGGCCGATGCGCTGGACACCACCCTGGCCGCCGAGCCGCGTCAGATCGCGCCGAACCTGTGGGCGCAGGAGATCAACGCGCTGGATGAGGTGCGCAACAACTGGGGCAAGGTGCAGGAGTACCTGGCAACCTCGCTCAAGAATCAGGGGATGAGTGATGTCGCCGCCGAGGAGATGGCTCTGATTCCCGGCATGGATGAGATCGTGGCGCTGCTGCACATTCATCGCCAGGCGCAGGAGGGCGTCTTCGACGTCATCGTGGTCGACGCCGCGCCGACCGGCGAGACGGTACGCCTGCTGAGCATGCCGGAGACCTTTCTGGTCTACGCCAATCGCCTCAAGGGCTGGCGTAGCGTCGCATTGAGCGCCGCCAGGCCGCTACTGCGGCAGTTCCTGCCTGGCGTGAACGTGCTGGAGTCGCTGGAGAAGCTCAACGCGCAGGTGGCCGTCCTGCGCGCGACGCTCACCGATCCCGATGTCAGCTCGTACCGGCTGGTGGTCAACCCGGAGAAGATGGTCATCAAGGAGGCCCTGCGCGCCGAGACCTACCTTGCGCTCTACGACTATCCAATTGACGGTGTGCTCTGCAACCGCGTCTTGCCAACCGACCAGAGGTATCATGACCAGTTGCTGCGCGACATGGTGGCGCAGCAACGCGGCTACTACGACACGATTCACTCGACCTTCACGCCATTGCCCGTCTGGGACGTGCCCTACAGCTCGCGCGAGATCCTTGGCGTCGAAGCGCTGGCCAAGCTGGGCGCGCAGATCTGGGCCGGCGACGATCCGACGAAGATCTCCTATCGCGGCAACCCGCAGCAGGTGACGAAGGACGGCGACCGCTACATCCTGCGCCTGCCGCTGCCGCACGTCGAGCTGGCGAAGGTCATCATGACGAAGAAGGGCGATGAGTTGGTCGTCGAGGTAGGCAACTTCAAGCGCGACATCATGCTCCCGACGGTGCTCGCGCCGATGGAAGCGACGGTGGCGAAGATGGTAGACGGCGCGCTAGAGGTCACCTTCGAGGAGCCAGCGCCACAGCCGAGCGTGGCGAACAGCTAGCGCGCATGAGCGACGAAGCGCCAGAGACGCCTACAGCCGAGACGCTGCGGCTGGCCGAGCGCGCCGTGCAGGTCGCGGGGCTGCGCATCGCCACGGCGATGAACGATGCGCCGCGATTCCTGATGGCGCGTGTGCCAGTGGTAGTCCTGCCCGCGGCGAACCACCCCTGGCAGGACTACCGCGTGATCCTCGAGCGGTTTGCGCCGGAGCGGCGCGTCTTCGCGCTGGACTGGCCTGGCTTTGGCGCTTCGGAGAAGCCAGGCCCCTCCGACTACGCCTACAGCATCCAGAGCTACGCTGAGATTCTGGCTGGCTGGATGGATAGCCTGGGCATCGCCCGCGCAGTCTTCGCCGGCAATTCGGTCGGGGCAGGCGCGGCGATCCAGTATGCGGCGACGCATCCGCAACGCGCGCTCGGCCTGCTGCTCGTTGCGCCCGCAGGCTTCACGCCACCAGGGATCACGCGCTGGCTCGCCGCACGCCTCCTGGGGACGCCGGGTATCCTGCGCGCAGTGGTAGGCGGCTTCACCTCGCTCTACCTCGGCCCGACGACGGACGCGACGCGCGCCGTGCTGGCTGGGCAGAAGGAGCAGCGCGCCACGCCGGACTGCGCCGCCTCCATCGCAGCCTACGCCGCGCTCTGGCGCAGCTTTGATACGCCCGCCGCCAATCTGAGCGCGATTGCCCGCGAGGTTACTGCGCCTGCGATGGTCGTGCGGGGCGCGCTCGACCCAATCATCACCGAGGCGGACACCCGGCGAGCGACGGAGGCGCTGGGCGCGCATACGGGCAAGCGCGCGCTGGAAGTCGTCCTGCCGCAGGCGGGACATCTGCCCTTCCTGCAGGAGCCGGAGCGCTTCCTGAAAGCGGTCGAGGGCCTGCTGGCGACCGCCGAGGTCAACGCGGCGACGGCGAACTGAACGGGATTGACCACCTCAGCGCCGTTCGTGAGGTCACAATCATTGACAGAGGCGCGAGGGCGGGGTAAATTATCAATCAAGTGATTGAATAGTTTTCACCCACGGGAGGGCCGCCTCATGTCAGCCTCAACCGCTCAACAGTCGCTCCGCGCGCGCCAGCCGCTGAGCGCGCTCGGCAAGATCACCACCGGCGCCTTGATCGCTGGAGCCGTCGGCTACGGCTATCTGCAGATCCTGATCGGCGTCTTCGTCCTCCCCATCGTGATCCTGGTGGTAGGGTTCCTGCTGGTCGCGGGACTGGTCGCCTCTGGCTGGCGCTGGGCGCCACTGGTGGCCGTGCTCTACGGTGTGGGTATTTTCGTTGGCGCCTTCATCTTCGCTCCACAGTACACGATCCTGCATTTGCAGCATCCCGATCAGGTGGGGGAGTTCATCGCGGTCCTGCTCGGCCTCACCGGCGCCGCGCTCGCCGCGGTCACGGGAGGCTTCTCGACCTGGCAAATGCTCCGTCGCGCGAAAGGCGATACGCCGTTCTGGGCGCCATGGCTGGCGGCGGGAGGCGTGGGCCTCGTCCTTGGCGCGCTACTCGCGGCCACCATCACCGCGGCGAATCCGGCGACCTCAGGGAACGCGGCTCCGGTGGCCGTGGGCACAGTCCATATGACCGCCGTCAGCTTCGCCTCACCGACTGTCGTGGTGGCGAAGGGCGATATGCTTCATCTGGTGGATGACGGCGCCGCCACACATATCTTTCGCAACGGCTCGTGGGATGGGAGCGCGGCTCATCCCGCCGCCGAGCCAGGCGCGCCGCAGGTCAACGATGTCATGATCACCCATGGCGCGGTGGATATCGGCCCATTCAACACAGCCGGGACGTTCCACATCTACTGCACGGTGCATCCCGGAATGAGCCTGACGATCATTGTCCCCTGAGCGCGATCGGAGCGCGCGACCGTTGGGCCAGGACGCGCAAGTGGGTGCGCGTGGCTGAAGGCCACCGGGGGCGGAGATGAGCCAATGCGTATTCTCGTGACCGGCAGTTCTGGCCAACTTGGCGCGGAGGTCGCGCGCCAGCTCGCGCCGGAACATGATGTGGTCGGAATTGACGTACGGCCAGGCGAGTGGACGACGCGCGTGGGCAGCGTGGGCGACGACGACCTGATCGCCGATCTGATGCGCGGCATTGACGTCGTGATTCATATCGCCTCACTGCATGCGCCGCACGTGGGTCAGCGTTCGATGCAGGACTTCGTCGAGACGAACATCACCGGAACGCTGCGCCTGCTGGAGGCGGCCTCCACCGCGCGCGTCCGCCGCTTCGTCTATACGAGCACGACCTCGGTATACGGCTACTCGCTCGTGCCTGATGCTGATGAGGCAGTCTGGGTGACCGAAGACTTGCCCACGCACCCACGCGACATCTACGACATCACCAAGCTGGCCGCCGAGGAGTTGTGCCAACTCTTCGCGCGCGACTACAGCCCGCACACGATCTGCCTGCGCGTCGCACGCTTCTACGAGCAGGCGCCTGACCTGATGGCGGGCTACCGGCTCTACCGTGGGGCCGACGTGCGCGACATCGCCGCCGCGCATGTGCTGGCCGTGCGCAACCACGACATCGCGTTTGACATCTTCAACATCTCGGCGCGGTCGCCCTTCCAGCGCGAGGACGCGGCTGAACTGCTCACCGACGCGCCGGCGGTGATCCGGCGCTACCATCCTGACGCCGAAGACGTGTTTCGCACGCATGGGTGGGCGCTACCGGCGAGCATCGATCGCGTCTACGTCACCGAGAAGGCGGAGCGGCTGCTGGGCTACGCGCCACGGCACAACTTCGCCGAGCTATTGGACGAATTCAGGGCTGATGCGGATTCGCATGCAGACGCATGAAGGCGAGCGTCTGCTGGATGATGTAGCGCGACCGCTCGGTGTCGTCGCGGATGTCAAAGCCGTGCTGTCCGTCAGCGTAGTTCAGCAGGTCCATCGCTACGTTCTGACGCATGGCCTCGGCAGCGAAGCGGTCGATGGTCCCATTCAAACCTGGATGATCTTTGCCAGCGCGCGCTAACAGGAGCGGCGGAATCGTGGCATTCGGTTGACCAAGGGCGGTGATGGGAGAAAACTCGCGCAGTAGCTCGTCGGAAACCTCTGGCGCGATGTCCGAGCGGCGATACAGCGGCTCCAGAAACGCATAGTAGACGACGGCGCAGCGGACAGAGGTGGCATGGCGGATCGCGGCCCGCAAACCGTACGCACCGCCGCCAGAGCAGACCCACACGATCAACCGGTCGGGATCGGCCTCTGGAACCTGTGTGCGCACAAAGCTGATCAGATCATCCAGATCGGCGGCGACATCGGGCAGAGCCGAACACGCGCGCGAGTTGCGATGTTCAAAGGGCACGCCGATCCACCCCGACGCCGCGACGAGCCGCCCCCACGAGGTGTATTGTCCCGTCCGCAGCGCGTCGAAGCGCACGGCATCTGTCGTCCATGGCTCTCCATGGACGAAGAGCACGGCAGGCCGTCGCTCACCGGAGCGGAGGTCTGAAGGCACGTAGACCGCCAGCTTCAGATCGCCATCCTCGACCGTCTTGTACGTGATTCCCACACGAACATGTACCTCGTCCATTCCTGGTATCTGGTACACCACTCGACGCGACACGATGTCGTCCATGGCCCGCCTCATACTTCTTTGGTAGTCGGCTTGTCGTCCTGCAGACGCGCGCTTTTTACACCTCACCCTTGTCATCATAAGCGCCAGCTGGTACGCGCTTGCGAACGGCGCGCAATACCTCGAGGTGACCTGCGGTAAGTTGCGCCTGCCCATTCGAGAACGCCATGACGTCCTGCTCCAGCAGATCGAGCATCGCCTGATGCGCTCGCTGCGCCGAGGGCATATCGAATGCGGGCAGCGTCGTTCCCAGGCGTGTCTGGAGCGCAGGGTCCGCCAGCGCCGCAAAGGTGTGCAGAGGACGGGCGCCGCCATGCGTCCGGGCGAACAGTTCCATGAGCAGGCCGCGTATGCGATGCAGCAACTCAATGGCTATCCATAGCTTGCCACGCCGCAGCGCGAAATCGGTCTCCAGCGCATAGCGCGTGCAGGCGTCGAGCAATGCGCCCGGCGAGGTCTCGTCGCGTTCTCTGTTCGCCAGGCCAGCGGCGTGTACCTCTCCGATGGTCAGCGGACCGGCGAGAACGACCATGCTCTCCACGATATTTGGACTCGTCGTCGCCAGCGCATGATAGCGGAGCGAGATCTCCAGCAGCGGCAGCAGCACGAGGTCCACTGATCCCTGGTCGCGCAGGAGTGTGAGGACGATGCGCTCGCCAGTTGGTTCCAGGACAGGACCGAGGCGCTCTGCCTCCCGCCGCGTGTCTATCAGCGCGTCGTCGCGCAGGACAACGTCGAGGTCGAGGTCCGAATATTCATCCCAGTTCCCACGAGCCAGCGAACCAAAGAGCGAGAACGCCAGCACACGCGAGTCGTCGGCGTAATAGGCGCTGAGCGCGCCAAGGACAGCCTGATGGCTGGGTGTTCCCGGTAGCCCCATCTTTTCCACTGTCTCCACTTTCTGCTACTGAACAGAACGCAGCGAACCGCCAGCCGCGCGGCGCAGCCGGTCGTTGAGCGCGAGGCCCAGCCCCTCGTCGTCGTACGTATGCGTCAGGAGCAGGTCCAGCCCGGCGTCGTCCAGCGCACGCAACGCGGCGTAAAGATTGTGCGAGATCGCGGCGAGGTCGGCGCCGAGTGATTCGATCCGCGCATCCAGCCCATCCAGTGCGCTGATCTCGTTATCTGGCAGGAGCGCGCCAACACGCTCACCGCGCGTGAGCGCTATCTCCGCCTCGGCGCGGAGCGCCGCCAGCGCGCGCTCCTCCTGCCCGGCGAAGACCAGTAGCCGCGTTCGTGGCGCATAGTGGCGCTTCATCTGCCCTGGCGCGCGCGCAACTGCTCCTGCGTCAGGCGCCACTGGCCCCACGATCTCTGGCGCGACCTCATGGAGCGCCTCCAAGGTGACAGCGCCAGGACGCAACACGGTCGGCGGCGTGGTTGTCAGGTCGAGCACCGTTGATTCCATGCCGACCGCGCAGGGGCCGCCATCAAGCACACAATCAATACGACCATCCAGATCCGCCAGCACATGCGCCGCCGTCGTCGGACTCGTGCGCATAAAGCGATTCGCGCTCGGCGCGGCAACCGGAACAGCAGCCGCGCGTAACAACTTCTGTGCGACCAGAGACGCCGGCATGCGCACGCCGACCGTCGGCCCTCCCGCTGTGACGTTTGGGGGAATCAACTCGGCGCGCGGTAGCACGAGAGTCAGCGGGCCGGGCCAGAAGCGCTCGGCGAGCCGCAGCGCCAGGGGCGGTGTCTCCGCGACGACTGAGGCGAGCTGTTCCAGATCGGCGATATGGACGATGAGCGGATCGCTCGCCGGACGCTCCTTCGCCGCGAAGATCGCGGCGACGGCCGCCGGATTGGTGGCGTCTGCGCCGAGACCATAGACCGTCTCGGTGGGAAACGCGACGAGCTTGCCCTCGCGCAGGAGCGACGCCGCGCGCACGATGGAGGCGTTCGGCTCGCCCACGGGGCTGACGGTGAGTTGAATGGTCTCAGGCACGCGCAGGCTCCCGCTTTGAGAGGTCATAAAGGTACTGTCGGCGCGATCGTCTTTGCTCGTAGTATGTCTCATGTAGGGTGATCAAACACGCCAGGAGCGCGATTTCCCTTTTTGTCGTCTGGCTCGTTATGCTGAATGGAGACCTTCGCGGTCCTACCGCGAGCGTGACCACGTACCTCTGTGCGATGATGCGTTGCGCTTTCGGGTCGGCAGGTGTATTATGGGCCGCGGACCGGCGATAATGTTGATGTTGGGAGGCGCAGAAAGCTTTGGTGGCCAAGAAGCTCCGCCTCGCGGTGGCCGAACTCACCGATGTGGGCCGCAAGCGCGAACGGAACCAGGATAACGTCGCACACCAGGTACCCAAAGATGACGCCGTTCTCCAGGAGCGCGGCGCGCTCTTTGTGGTGTGTGATGGCATGGGTGGACATGCGGCTGGCGAGATCGCCTCGCAGCTGGGTTCCGACACCATCCGCGAAGCCTACTACGCCGTACCCGAAAAAGACATCATCAGCGCGCTCGCGCATGCCGTTGACCAGGCGAATCAGGCTATCTACAACCACGCGCGCGAGCATCCTGAACTGACCGGCATGGGTACGACTTGCGTGACACTCGTCGTCGCCGGAGGTCGCGCCTATATCGTCAACATCGGCGACAGCCGCGCTTATGTCGCGCGCAGTGGCAAGCTGCGCCAGATCACGCAGGACCACTCCTGGGTGGCCGAACAGGTGCGTGTGGGGCTGCTCAGCGAGGAGCAGGCGCGCAATCACAGCCACCGCAATGTCATCACCCGCAGCCTGGGCACCCAGCCGAATGTGACCGCCGACCTCTTTATCGAGACCGTCCGTGATGGCGACCGTTTGTTGCTGTGCAGCGATGGCCTGCACGGGTACGTCACCGAGGCGGAGATCGAGCGCGAGGTGCTCAACCAGAATGAACCTGGCGCGACGGCTCAGAAGCTGATAGAAATGGCGAACGAGAACGGTGGTCCCGACAACATCACCGCGCTCGTAGTGCACCTGCTGGAGACGCCTGAGCCGGTGGGCGAGCTGGATCTGCCAAACGCGACTCCGACAGTAGAAAATGGCGTCACGCAGCCGCTGCCCGTCGTGTCGAGCCGGTCGCAACCGGTCGCTGCGCGCAGCGGGAAAGCCAAGTCCCGCCCTGTCGTCAGCAGGGGCCGACGCGCGCAGCGTGTCTTCAGCGGGATCCTGACCATCGCGGCGCTGCTCGCCCTCGCGGTCGGCGCCTGGTATTACTTTTTCGGGCCGCTCGCCATGCAGCGTGAAGCAACCACCCGCGCCCAGCAGGAGATCACACACGCGCAGCAGACGATTCAGAGCGCGGCCAGTCAGGACCCAGAGACCGCGTTCGCCGCCCTCTCGCGTGAGCGACAGGCGCTGGTCGACGCCGCCAACGACTCCAACGCCGACGAGAGTGTGCGCCAGCAGGCGCGCGCGCTCCTGGCCAATGAGTTCGGCGCCGCGGTACAGAGCGCCGCCTCGCGCTACACTGCCGCGGCGCACATCAAGACCGTCCCAACCGATTCAACGCTGGGCTACCAGGCCAACACCTGTACTCCGCCCGGTGGCAGCACGGCGATCCAGTTGAACAAAGCCGATACCCTGACGACCGTCGCGCCGCCGCCGCTCCCGCCGCAGACCAAGCCCGGCCCACCGCCAGCGCCACCAGCTCCCGCGCAGTATCTCTATCTCGTCAGCGGCGGCGCTCTCTACCGTGTGGCCGCACCCGCCGACGCCACGCTCGTCCCGCAGGCTGGGGCGCTCGCCTGCATTGCCGTGCCTGTGCCCGATGTCTCCACCGTGCTCGCCATCGTCGGTGATGGAACGGTCCTCTATGGACTGGCCTACTACACCAACAGCGCCTACGCCGTATTTTCGATCACCCCAGACGCCTCGGTTCCCAACGCCGCGCCCACCCTGAAGGTGGAGACAAAGTTCGTCGTTCCGGCGGCAAACGGTCAGAAGCCGACCCTCCTGGCCGAGCGCGGCGGCGTCTACTATGTCACCTATAGCGCGGGAACCGCGGGGCAGGCGGGAGTGCTCGTCTACTCCGGCGATGTGACGAAAGACCCGCCGAAGAATGTGCAGTTGGCGCATGACGCCGTCTCAGTCGTGGCGACAAATGGGACGCTCTACCTGCTGCTCTCCGATGGGACACTCGGCCAGCTCGACAGCGGCCAGACCTACAAGTCCTTGCCAGTCAAGACGCCGCAGCCGCTGGCGACCGCCGGATTCGATCCCTCCTCCTACGCCGCGGCGACGCCAGTGCCCACGCCGGTGACCGCCGCCGACACGAGCGGGACGCATTTCCCCGCCACGAGCGTGCTCGGCGCCGACCCCGGCAGCCCGACGCACCTCTACCTCGCCGACATCACGAGCGACCGCATCATCCGCTTCACCGCGAGCGCAGCGGGGCTGGACTTCAATTCGCAGTACCTGCAGGACAAGCCCCGGCAGGATGTCAGCGCGCTCACGGTCGTCTCGGCGAACAATAAGCCCTATCTCTTCCAGTGGAGTGGCGGCAAGATAGTTGTCTACGTCGCCCCCGACGCGTAACGTCGGCTATCCCGCGACGCGCTGGCTCCGCATCCTCGGCGAACCGAAAGCTGGCGCGAGCGCGTCTGTTCGCGCATATAATGCTTGCGCCAACTGTTCATACCGCGTTCGAGGGGTGGAATTTGCCTGCGATGCGTCATTGCCAATAGTGAGAAAAGAGATCCGTGTGCCCGGACAGACATCCCGCAAGACCGCCTCATCCGCCCAATCCGCCTACACGACCGCGCTGCGCACGGCCACCTGCGGCGAGCTGACCGCCGCCAACGAGGGCCAGCGCGTCGTCCTTACCGGCTGGGTGGCGCATCGCCGCGACTATGGCAAGCTGATCTTCATCGACCTGCGCGACCGTTATGGGCTGACACAGATCGTGATCGATCCGGAGCGCTCGCCCGAGGCCGCCGAGGCGCATCGCGTCGCCTCCGAGACGCGGCTGGAATATGTTTTGCGCGTCGAGGGCGTCGTGGCGCGGCGGCTACCTGGCAAGGAGAACCCCGCGCTCGCCACTGGCCAGATCGAGGTCGAAGCGCAGCATGTCGAGATCCTGAACACCGCGAAAGCCCTGCCATTCCCCATCTCGGATTACGTCGAGGCCGATGAGGCCTTGCGTCTGCGCTACCGCTACCTGGACCTGCGCCGCGCAAGCATGGCGCGCAATGTCACGCTGCGCCACCGCGCCGTCAAGTTCATCCGCGACTATCTGGACGAGCGCAACTTCGTCGAGGTGGAGACGCCGATCCTGACCAAGAGCACGCCGGAGGGCGCGCGCGACTACCTGGTGCCGAGCCGGCCCTATCCTGGCCAGTTCTATGCGCTGCCACAGGCGCCGCAGCAGTTCAAGCAGTTGCTGATGGTCGCGGGACTGGATCGCTACTTCCAGATCGCGCGCTGCTTCCGCGACGAGGACCTGCGCTCGGATCGCCAGCCGGAGTTTACCCAGCTGGATCTGGAGATGTCCTTCGTGGACGAGGCGGACATCATGGGACTGATCGAGGCGCTGCTGATTGACCTCATCCAGACGACCACGACGAAGCGCATCCGCCAGACCCCTTTCCCGCACATCAGCTACGAGGAGTGCATGCGCCGCTACGGGACGGACCACCCCGATCTGCGTTTCGACTTACCCCTGGTGGAGTTGGGCGAACTGGCGCGAGCAGGCGCGTTCAGAGTCTTCCACGACGCGCTGGATCGCGGCGGTGTGGTGAAGGGGCTGCGCGTTCCCGGCATGGCCAGCGCGACCCGCAAAGAGACCGACGAACTGATCGAATTCGCCAAGCAGCTTGGCGCGAAGGGCCTGGTGACGCTCGCGCTCCTGCCAGAGGGTCCGAAATCACCGCTGACGAAGTTCATGAGCGAGGAGGAATTGGGCGCCATCATCAGCGCGCTGGGCGGCGAGACGGGCGACCTGCTGCTCTTCGTCGCCGACGACGCCAACGTGGCCAACGACGTGCTCTGGCGGCTGCGCGTGCGCATGGGCGAGAAGCTGGGGCCGATTGATCCAGACGAGCTAGCGCTCTGCTGGGTGGTGGACTTCCCGCTGCTGGAGGTGATCGAGGAGAACGGCGAGCGGCGCTACCACGCGACGCACAACCCCTTCTCCGGCATGCGGCCCGGCCACGAGGCGTACCTGGAGACCGCCCCGCTCAAGGCCATCGCGCGGCAGTACGACATCGTCTGCAACGGCTACGAGATCGGCGGCGGCAGCATCCGCATCAACGTCCCGGAACTCCAGCGCAAGATGTTCCGGCTCTTTGGCCTCTCCGACGACGAGATCGAGGAGCAGTTCGGGCACATGCTCGAAGCCTTCGAGCTAGGCGCGCCGCCCCACGGCGGCATCGCGCTCGGCATCGACCGGCTGGTGATGCTGCTGGCCGGGGGCGAGACGATCCGCGACGTGATAGCCTTCCCGAAGATGCAGAACGCGCAGGACGCCTTGATGCGCGCGCCCTCGCCGGTGGATGAAGAGCAACTTCGCGAGCTGCATCTGCGCATCCGCGAGCCAGAGAAGAAGTCGCAGTAGGTCACGCGACGCTGGAAGCGGCGCCAATCGCCTGGCGGCAGTGGAGCCACTTACCAGGGCAGCAGCAAGACCTTGCCCTGCGTCTTGCGGTCCTCGAGGTACTGGTGCGCCGCGGCGGCCTCGGCCAGCGGAAAGGTCCTGTCTATGCGGACGCGCAGCTCGCCAGCGGCGATCCAGCCAAAAAGATCGCCCGTTCGCCAGAGCAACTCCTCGCGGGTAGCAATGTAGTGGCGGTACGTTGGGCGGGTCAGGAAGAGCGAGCCTTTCGCGTTGAGGATCTGCGGGTCGAGCGGAGCGACTGGCCCGCTCGACTGCCCAAAGAGCGCCATCAGGCCGCGCGGCTTGAGAACGTTCAGCCCGTTCTCGAAGGTCGTCCTGCCAACTGAGTCATAGACGACATCGACGCCGTCGCCACTCGTAAGCCGCTTCGTCTCGGCCTCGAAGTCCGTCTCATTGTAGAGGATTACCTCGTCTGCCCCCCGCTCACGAGCGATTCGCGCCTTCTCCGAGCTGCCAACCGTCCCGATCACGCGCGCGCCGCGTCTCTTTGCGATCTGAACCAGCAGTTGTCCGACACCGCCCGCCGCCGCATGGATAAGCGCCGTCTGACCCACCTGCAACGGAAAGACGCTGTATGCGAGGAAATGGGCGGTGATCCCCTGCGTCATCACCGCCGCAGCGACCTCGACACTGACGCCTTCCGGCAGCGGCACGACGCGGTCGGCCTCCACCAGCGCGTACTGCGCGTAGGAACCAAGGGCATTCACCGAGGCGACGCGCTCGCCGACATGAACATCGGTCACGTTCGGCCCGACGGCGTCTAACACGCCCGCCGCCTCGGAACCCGGCGTAAGCGGCAGGGGCGCCTTGTACTGACCCTTGCGCTGGTAGATCTCGATAAAATTGACGCCTGCCGCCTCGACCTTGATGCGGACCTGACCCAGCCCTGGCTCCGGCGTTGGCATGTCTTCAAGCTGGAGCGCCTCAGGCCCACCTGTCGCGCTCACGCGAATCGCCCGCATGTGATTCCTCACCCCTTCCCGCTTCATGTCCGAATGGGCGACCTAGTGTTTCTTCACCGAGCCAACGCCAGTGACGTGCGAGGTCACCTTGGGATTGCCGATATACTCGACGTTGCCGACACCACTGACGGTGGCGTCCAGGGTGTCGCTGGCGTTGATAATCGCGCTGCCCACCCCGCTGACCGTCGCCTTCGCCGTCTTCGTCGTGAACGCGCTGCCATCATACGAGCCAACGCCGGAGACCGTCACCTCCTGGCTGTCCGCTTTGCCCTGCACGGTAGCCGATCCCGCGCCAGACATCGTCACCGTCAGCTTTTGCGTGTCCAGGTTATGCACCTGTGTGGTTCCAGCGCCGGAGAGGGTGAGGCCTGTCAGCGTCTTGACCGAGAGCGCATACGTGATTGGCTTTTGCGTACTGTAGTTCTGGTTGTCCTTCACGCCCAGATGCAGCACACCATTCGAGACGTCGCTTGTCAGTATGGGCACAATGTTGTCGTCACCTGTGATCGTGAGCGCCTCCACACCCGTCTGCCCTATGACAAGTTCTCCGACCTCCGAGAATACCACCGCGGTGAAATTGCTGACCTGTCGCACCTCGGTCTTGATATTCCCTGACCCTGTGACGCTGCCACCAGTGATGGCGCCCAGCCCACAGCCAGCAAGGCCGAGCACGCCAGCGGCAAGACCGAGCCGGACAACCCACTGCATGATCTGACGCATGAGTCATTCCCCTTCCGATAGACAATCAATCATCGCGCCGCATAGGGCTACGCGCTGGCAGCTAGAGACGCCGATGATGCTCTGTCAGGTTACACACGCTCCTGCGCCTATCATACGCAATTCTGCAAGGCGCCTGTAGCTCCCCGCCGCCGGCTTCCTGGCGGTTTCACAAAAGTGAGGCGGCTCATAGTAATCGCTTGCGCGCTCGCGTATACTCGTTGCACGTCACCGACTGGCTGATGCTGGCTGAAGCTGGCCACAAGGCGTGATTATCCCCTGTTATCTGGCATGTTGGAGGTATGGTATGCCGTCATCCCTGCGTTCCCCGATACGATCACGCGCACAGACCTGGTGGCTGGTCGCGAGCGCCGCGCTCGCCGGCGCGCTCCTGCTGGCCGGCTGTAGCGTCAGCAGTACCAGCGGCTCGACGACAGGTGGAGGGTCCACCACTGGCGGCGCCACCACCACAGGCCCCACCGCGCCGCCGACGGCGCCACCCCGCGCGCTGGCCTGGTTCCAGGTAGACGGAGCCGGCGCAGGCCAGATCTGGGCTAGCATCAATGGCGACAGCGCGCGTCAGATCACGCACATGGCGGCGGTGAGCGGTGACTGCGTGCGCGACCAGCACTGGAGCCCGCCGGTCTTCTCGCCGAACATGAGTCATGTCGTCGGCGGCTGGGGCAGCGGGGCCTGTGGCGATGGTCCCGAGCAGGGTGACCTGTACACCGTGGATGCGGCGAGCGGCGCTGCGACCGCAGCGGGTGGCGCGTGCTTCCACAACATCCGCCTCTCGTTGCGCAACGCGGGCTGGGTGAACAACAACACCATCTGGTGGATCGATGGCCAGCACGTCTATTCGCAGCCGCTCGGCGGCGCCTGCGCGACCCTGGGAACCATCGGCAGCAGCGGCGGCTCGTCGTACACCTACGCCGAGGACGCCGTCCTGCGCGGTAATACGCTGTTCTATGTCGTGGCGACTGGCTCCGGCTCAGTGACAAATATCACCCATGCGCTGCGCCGCTTCGACATGACGACCCATGCGGTACTAGGTGGGTCGGTTGATCTCGGCAGTACGCATCCCTGCGCCTGCTCGCCAGGGGACTCCTCGTCGCCCGGATTCGACGTCTCCGCCGACGGCGCGCATGTGGTCTACCAGAAGGTAAGCCCCGCCGCTTCTGGAAGCAGCCAGGAGGGCGTCGCCAGCTCGAAGTTCTTCTACGCCAGCGCGGATGGCAGTGGCGCGGCCCAGATCGCGAGCTGCGGCACGTCTACCTCATTTGCGCGCATGCAACTCGCGCCGAACGGACAACAGGTGGCGGTGGCGCGGGCGCTGTCGTCGCCCTCGGTGTTCACGGCAAGCGTCAGTTCAGGCGGCGCGTGCGCTGACCCCAACATGAGGTTCTACGCGCCAGACGCCTTCAGCTATCCGGTATGGAAGTGGGACAGCACCACGTTCTGGGCGAGCACCCGTGAGATCGCGCAGGTCTACCCACCGACGACCGGCAATGTCGAGCACTTCGATTTTGGCGTCAAGCCGGGGAGTATTGGAGTAGCAGGCGGCGCGAACCCCTGGTACACTATCGGCGCGTAGCAGACAGAGCGTGACACGACGCGCCGTGCAGGCGTCTTCACTCTCGCTCTGCCGTGAGTAACGAAGACGCCTGCGAGCGTTGACTCGAGGTCGGGCATGCAGACAGCGCGCTACTCATCCGCTCGTGAGGGTGGACAGGGCGCGCTCGATGTGTGGACGATGCTGCTCATCACCTAGTTCTCCGCATCATGTACCTCTTGCTTTCTCGCCAGTGTTCCTGCGTGATTCTAGGGCCTCTGACGCAGATTCATAACATCCTCTAGCGTGCCATGGTTGCCAAGTAACCTATCATGGTTGTCAAGAAAAGCGAATAGAGCGGGGGTGTGCCTGGCGTTGAACAAGTAACAAGAGACTATCAGAATTGCACGATGAGTGTTTGTATGCGCGGAGAGAAAGAGGTTTGCCAGCGTACTGTTCGACGAGCAACGGCGTGGTGATAGGCCCGAGATGAGAAAGCAAGAGGTACACGATGCGCAGGTCAAAAGCAAACGCCAGGCGAAAAGCAACGCCTGCTCGATCACATGGGAGCGTTCTCATACTTGCCCCGGTTCTGATTGTTGTCGCTGCCTTCCTCGTCGTCCTCTTTCTTGTACATGCAGCCGGTAACTCGGCCACAGGCGCACATGGGCCAGAACCCACTAAACCGCAGGGTACGCGGACCGATAATCCGCCCACCACCGAAAAGTGGACGGTGGCGAAAGGCTTGCCGAGCAATGTGACGCGCTTAGCCTTCTCCGCCGTTGACGCCACCCGAGGATACGCTGTTGCTTTCGTCAACAAACAATCCCAGGCCGTGTACACCACGTCGGACCGCGGGGCGAACTGGCAGCAAGCGGGAACCATCACCAGCCCGGTTGGCGACTTCATGTCAACAGATCCGCTCGATGCGCAGGATGTGGTCGTGTTGTCGGCGTACGCGCCAAAGCCCGGCGAGTATACCTTCCAGCGCTCGCTTGATGGTGGCCACACGTGGTCAGCGCAGACGACAACCCTGACGACAACCGGCCAGGTGTCGCAAATCGGCTGGTCCGATTCGACTTTTCTCGTCGGCTTCCAGCTCGACGGTCAGCTCCAAGGATCGTCAGCAGTGGCCGCCTTCCCCAAGGGGCAGCCGGGCGTTCACCTCGACGTGAATGGGAAGATCAACGGCAGGGCAATCAAACACCTGCGCCTGCTCACGGGACATCAGAAGAAGATCGTGGCGTGGGGCGACGATGGTTCGGCGGCGCAGAACATCACGGGGCTTGCCACCACGGATCTGGGCAAGACCTGGGCATCGCTGCCAAATACAACCCCTGGCGCCAAACTCGGGCCTACCGCCGGCAGCGATGATGGGAACGCTCTTGTCGCCACATCGGCCGATAACCAGCAAATCGCCGTCTCCACCGATGGCGGAGCGACCTGGACCGCGCAGCCTGCGTTTGCTGGAGCGCAGAACGCGAACGCCGCCGTCTTCGTGACAGCAAAGAGCAAGAAGACCGTCGTCGCGCTCGACAACGGGACCTACGCGGTCCATAACGGCAAGTGGACGAGAATCAGCAGCAAACCGGCTGCCTACCTTTCAGACAACGGTTCATCGAGCGCGGCGCGGTTGTGGGCGTATGACGCGCAAGGGCAGGTCATCTGGTTCGACGATTGAGCGGCGCCCACGCCGGGAAGCCGATCGCGATGACCTTTAGCGCTTGTGACCATCCTCCCCTGCCGAGGAAAGTTGTCGACACACAAGAAAAGGTGCGCAGATGTCGAAACGCATTGCTCTGGCGCTTGTCGCCTTCGCCATCGTCGTTGCTGGTCTCATGTTCGTGCGTCCGCCACAGGCGCGAGCAGGCTCACTCAATGCTCCGGTCCTCCTGATACACGGATTCAATGTTGGATCCGCGATTAACTGCGATACAGGGTCCATGTGGGGAACCATCGAGACCTACGTCCGCAATCAGGGCTACACAAACGTACGCAGTCTGGGGTTCTATCGGGGAGATTCGAACTGCGGCGATTCTGTTGGCCAGGAGAGTTCTCACTGCGCTGGCTGGTACGACAGTGGCAGTAACGATGGCACCGTGAATGAAGACATCCGGCACACGACCTGCCTCCTTGCGTGGTACATCTGGGACCACTATACGCAATATGGAACCACTGTTGCGGTCGTAGGTCACAGCATGGGCGGCATCCTCATTCGGCAAGCGATGAACGATACGCCCTATGTCGGCGCGTTTCCCCCGTACCTCAAGATAAGCGACGTCGCTACGGCAGGCGCCCCACATCAAGGGCTCAAGTCTGGTTCTGCCTGGGTCTGGAGCACCTTTCAGGGTTGTCCGGGCAATTGCGTGGAGGTCAGCCAGATGGAGAGAGCCAACGCGCTCATGTCCAACATGAATTCGACGAGTTTCCGCGGTGGTTTCGCGCGCAATCCCCAGGGATCTGGTGGCACCGACTGGACAACCATGTCGAGCAACAATGACGAACTGCTGTCCAGTGGCTGCACCTCATCAATCGAAATGAAGGGAGCGCCGAGCAACGTCTCCTCTTCCAGCGCGTGTGGTTTGATGCCGGGCGCCACGCACTTCGTCGTCTATCCCGGTTCGTACCCGAATTACTGTCACGGCTGCTATCTTACCGATACCAACACGACCTGGAACGCCACCGAAGCCTACAGTGATAACAACGGCGGCACATGGTACTGGGGATCCAACAACGAGCACTCGATCTTTACACTGTATTACGGGATCCTGTATTCTAGCTGGTAGGAGTGGGCTCTCGCCGCGACATCCTGCGTTTGGATGCGATGCGCCTAGGGGCATGCTGGGCGCATCCATCGTGTTCTCTTGCATAGGGGTGATGGGCATGCGAGCGCGTGTGCGGCCTACACTATCCACTCTGACCGGCCTGGCGCTGATCGTCGCAGGGTTCTTGGTGTTCGTCGGCGCCTATTTTCTGCTCCCTCTCTTCATCACGGGAGGGTTGACCTGTGGTGACGTCTGCAATTCTCCCAAGTCCGTTACTATATCGGAGTTGTTACTGCGTGCGCTATCCCTCTTCGCGCTCGAGCCAATCCCGAATACGCTCTTCCTTGCGCTGCTCTCCCTTCCGCTGCTAGGGGCAGTAGTGGGTGTGGGATACAGCCTTGCCTACCGCGTGCGGGCGCGCCGCGCGGTCGCGGTCTGGAGTACTGGGGCTCTGGTCGCCGGAACCGTGGCGCTCTTCCCTCTCATGGTCCCACTCTTTGCCATTCTGGGACACCCTGAGACAGGGTATCTGGGCATGCTGCTGGGGTATGGCTTGCTTTGGGCGGGCAACCGGCTCCTTCTCCGCACGCCTCGGCAGTTGCCCATGGCGGCATGAGCGCTCCAACGAGCCACTCTGCGGTCAACAGGTGGACTTGCGCAACTGGTGTAGTGTGGAAACTTGAACGCAGAAGGTGAGGTTACTACCTTCAGGCTGGCCAATGAGGCTGATAGATGCGCAGCTCTGTGATGCGCCGAATATGAGGAAGCAGGAGGAGCATGAGGGGCACGTCAATCGCACGCCTGAACCACAATGTAGCGTCTGCTCCTATTCGAGCGCGAAGTGGCGGTCTTGCTCGTGTTCCGTTCCGGATGGCTACTCTTCTCGGCATTCTCCTCTTCACCCTGTCATGTCGCGCTGCGCCTTCAACCACGCCTGCTGTGTCTGCAAACGCTCCATGTGCTGCTACCATGCAAGGAACACCGCCAGCGACATCGCCAGCCGCCCAGACTCCCCATCCTCCAGGCAAAGAAAACTGGACAGTTGCGAAAGGCTTGCCCGCCCACCAGGTGATGCGCATAGCCTTTTCCGCATCTGAGCCGACTCGTGGGTACGCCTCCATCTTTAGCGGTAAACAGACACAGGCCCTCTACGCTACGACAGACAGCGGGGTGAGCTGGAGCCAGGCGGGAACCGTGGAGGCTCCAGAAGGCGATATCATCTCCGTCGATCCGCTCGACCCGCAGGATGTCGTGATGTTGACGGTGTACGCGCCAATGCCAGGGGCGTACACCTTCCAGCGAACGCTTGACGGTGGGCGCACCTGGTCGCCACAAACGGCGGACCTGCCTGTCACGGGCGAGATTTCCGTCACAGGGTTCACAGGGTGGTCAGGCTCGACCTTCCTGGTGGGTTTCCACCTCGATGGCGCGCTCCAGGGATCATCAGCTGTGATCGCGTTTCCCAAAGGTGGCGCCAGCAGCCACCTCGATGACAACGGGAAGATCAACGGCAAGGCGATCAAACACCTGCGTCTGCTGACGGGGTGCCAGGGCAGGATACAGGTCTGGGGCGATGATGGCTCCCAGGCGCAGAACATCATTGGCGCGGCAACGTCGGATCTTGGGCGGTCCTGGACGTCACTCTCTCCCCCTGTGATCGGCGGCGCTTCTCTCATCCCAGCTGGAGCCTCTGACGATGGAAGCGCCCTCGTCGCCACGTCAGCAGACAACACGCAGTATGCGCTCTCCCGCGATGGAGAAACGACCTGGACGCCACAGCCCACGCTATCTGGCAGATGCGTGGGACAACAACAGATCTTTATCGCGGCGAAGAGCGAAACGATCGTCGTCGCCTGCAACGACAGCGCGTACAGCCTGCGCGGCGGTGTATGGAACAACCTCACCAGCAATCCAGTGGCGTGCGTCTCGGAGAATGGCGCCAAATCTGCTGTACGTCTGTGGTCGTACGATTATGAGGGGCGCACCCTGTGGCGTGACGAGTGATACCGATTTCGTCTCGGATATTGTAGTTTGGCATTGAACCTGCGCCGATGCACGCAGGACCCGAGCCAGCCTTTCTACAACATCCCAGGCGAAACTGGCATCACACGCGACTTGGTTCCGGTCACGACCACCGCGTACTTGAGGACTTTCGCCAGGTTCATCGGAAACCTGAGGTCGAAGACCTCGGAAAGGCTCCGCACCGTTTCGATCGCGCCCCCGGCGTCCGCCACCGCCGTCAGCGCCCGTTCACGTCCGGCGTAGTAGCCTGGGTCGTCGAACAAGTCAACGAAGGCGAACCTACCGCTGGGCGCGAGCACACGTAGAGCCTCGATGATACTGGCCGTCTTGTCTGCCACATCGCGCACCTCGTGGAAGGTCAGACAACTGACCACACGCTCGAAGACATCTTCAGCGAATGGCAGTTGTGATGCGCTCCCGCGCACGAACTGCAACCCCGCAACGCCCTCGAGTTCCGCGTTGCGCACACATTGGGACCGCGAATACGCCCAGTCATCGCCCCAGTAGTCGAGCCCGATGTATTCGCCGGGAGTCGATCTCGCGAATCGGATCAGCAACTGCCCGCTGCCGCAACCGACGTCGAGCAGGCGGCCGCCGCCTCCAACCGAGTTGATGAGGAGTTGATGGATCCTCCCCTGTAAGTCGCCACCCCGCGGCCCGAGATGATACGAAGCCAAGGTGAGAACGACGACGATGTAGAGCAGCGGGATGGCCAGAAGCGCGAGGGCAAGTCCCGGGAGCCAGAAGAACGCGAGCGCTGCGCTGAGAACGATGATTCCAGCAGCCGCTAGCCAGAAGACGACAGTCCGGTTCGACCGAATCCACGTCGGATAGACAGGCGCCTCATTTCGACCTCTCGTTCTGGTGATGCGCTTCCTCCTGATTGCCCTATTCGCGTCACGCCCCATCCTACGCCTGCTCCGCATATCCGCCTGGAGAGTCATGTATTCCCTTTCCTGGCGAGACGCCTCGCCCTGTTTTCGTGCAACGCCTGGACAGCCTCCCGATGGGTCTCTACCAGAGAAGAGATCGTCATTGACCCACCAGCGTATCCTGGCGCGTTCCTCAGGCTTTGAGAATTTGGAGCACCATCTCAGGATCAGGTGGTTCGCTCAGGCCAAGTAAGCGCGGCCAGTGCAGCACACCAGAACCCAGTCCCTGAATGCAGGCTCCAAAGGCCAACGTCAGCAGCGCTGGGTCACCCTGCGCTACTTCCCCGGTTGTTTGCCCCTCGACTATGAGTTGCCGATAGATGTGCAACGTGCGGGCCGACTGTTCCAGCACACGCTCTCGCAACGCCTCGGGGGTGGTCTCGCTGTTGAGCGCTTGGAGGATGACCAGGAAGTAGGCTGGCTTGGACCACATCCCTGGCAGATAGACCTGCAGGAGCCAGCGCAGTTTCTCGAGCGGCGAGCCGGGCTGCCGTAAGACGGCCTGGGCGGGATTCCCCGCGGCTTGTAACGCTTCCTCGACGACTGCCGAGAAAATCTCTTCCTTACTGGCGAAATAATGGAAAAGGAGTCCCTCGCTCATCTTGCAGGCAGCAGCAATATCGGCGGTGCGCGTCCCGGCTAGCCCTTTGTGGGCAAATAGCTGGGCAGCAACATCGAGGATCTGCGCACGGCGTTCGGCGCGTATCCGTTGATTGGCTTCTTCCGTGCGTGGCATAATGTTCCCTCTTCCCCTCGCCTTGTTTATATTGAGTGTGCACTCAATCAATACAGGTGTAAGATATCGCTGTTGGGCTGTCAAGAGGGAAAGAGATTGGGAGTGGCGAAATGCAAAGAATTGCGAAGGTGGGGACTCGCGCCCGCAGCCGAGGGGCGTGACAGGTCTCGCCGTTACGCATGCAACAACTCAGGCGGATTCTGTATGATCTTAGCCCGCGTCCGGCACAGGTCGCTACTGCGCCGTGATCTCCCGCATGACCGCGAGCAGGCGATCCACCTCCTCGGTGGCGTTGTAGTGCGCCATGCCGATGCGCAGTGCGCCGCCACGCTCCTCCAGCCCCAGCCGCTCCATCAGCGCCAGCGCGTAGTAGTTGCCGTCCCAGCAGAAGATGCCGCGCTCGCCCAGCCGCTCCGCCAGCGCGCGTGGCGTCCACCCCTCCAGGGTGATCGCCACCGTCGGCACACGGCGCGCCAGGTCGCTCTCCTTGGTCAGGCCGTAGATGCGGATACCGGGGATCGCCGCCAGCCCGGCGAGCAGCCGCGCCACGAGCATGCGCTCGTGTTCCTGAATCGCCGCCATCGCCGCGTGCAGCTCCAGTCGCCGTCCCGTCATGCCAGGAAATGTCGCGGCATCCTGGTCTATGAAAGGACGTCCCACTTCGGCGATGTAGCTGAGAGTGCCGACCAGACCCGCCAGGCACTCATGATTGAGTGTCCCCGTCTCCCACTTGTACGGTGGCGTGTCCTGCGCCGGACGCACCTTGTACGCCGCGACGGACTCCAACAGTGGCAGGCGCCCGTAGAGGATACCCAGATGTGGGCCGAAGAACTTATAGGACGAGCAAACGAGGAAGTCGCATCCCAGCGTTTGCACATCAATCGGGCCGTGCGGCGCGAACTGCACCGCGTCGATAAACGAGTATGCGCCTACCTCGCGCGCCCAGCCGATGATCACCTCCACGTCGTTGATCGTCCCCACCGCGTTCGAGGCGTAACCCACAGCGACGAGCTTCGTCTTCTCCGTGATCTTCGCGCGCAGGTCGGCCATATCCAGCGTGCAGGTCGCCGGATCGAAGTTCGCCGTTCGCACGACGACGCCACGCTCCTCCTGCAACGCCAGCCACGGCGCGATGTTGGCGTCGTGATCCAGCGCAGTGACGACGATCTCATCGCCCGCGGCGAGCGTGCGCCCGATGGCGCGGCTGAGCGCGAAGGTCAGCGTCGTCATGTTGGCGCCGAAGATGATCTCGCGCGAGTCGGCGGCGTTGAGGAAGTCGGCCATCGCGGCGTGCGCCTCGGCCAGGACCGCGTCGGTGCGCTGGCTGGTGAGGAAGGCTCCGCCGGTATTGGCGTTGGCGCTGGCGAGATACTTCGTGATGGCGTCGATGCAGACCTGTGGAACCTGCGTGCCGCCGGGGTTATCGAAGTAGACGACTGGCTGCCCGTTCAACTCGACGGCGAGCGAGGGGAAGGCGGCGCGGATCGCGGCAAGATCGAGTGTTGGATTCTCTGTCGTCGTGGTCGTCGTGGTGTCAGGCATAGGTGGCGGCTCCTTACAGGCGCGGAGATGATGACAGCGTGGGACGGCTTCTCGTGCGGCCTATTATGCCACACAGGCGGACCCTTCTCTCTATCGCTTTGTCCTTCTCCCACCACGTACAGAAATCTGCTACCACCTGCCCCCACTTGCGTGGTATACTCGCGTTCGGTGTGTGTCTGCCTGAGTGGCGCCACACGTCACACATTGACGTCAGTTCAGACGAGATTCCGCTCGCAGCCTCTCCATTCTAAGGAGACGCCTCCCATGTTGACCCTCCGGTAAGTTACTGGTTATGTCCCCGCCAACCGGGAAGCAGCGCCACGCGCCCTGCATCGCCGGTGCGGCTCGACCTGCCGCTCGCCTCCGTGCGATCCCGCGCTTACATGCGCCCCACGCGGCCCTCATGTTCGGTCGAGACACGATCTCTCTTCCCCAGTCTTACCAGGAGTGTACCCCTTATGGCTGCCGACGGAACGCCGGAGCTCGCCGCGATTCGCTGCGGCGAGGCGATCGCCCGCTTGCGCACACTGCGCGGCTGGACACGCACACAACTGCTGACACGCCTCTATCGCGAGCTGTCTCCCGACGACCCTTACTATGAGTCGGTGAGCGAGACATGGCTCGCGCGCCTCGAAAATGGCCGTATGGTCAAGGTGCCACGCGCCACTGTCGAAGCGCTCTGCCGGGCGCTGCGCTGCAACCATCGCGAGCGCGCCTGGGTTCTCTTACACGCCGACCGCAATGTGCTCGCGGAACCAGCCAACCCACCCTCGCCCGCCGCGCAAGCGCTGACCTTCGTGGTCGAGCGGCTCTACGCGGAGAACGGCGAGACGCTCAATGCGACGCTCCGCGCGCACGAGTCTGCCGCGCTTAACGAGCTGGAGTTGTTCGAGATCGTCGCCACCGCGCTGGAGCAGGTGATCTCGCGACGGCGTCGCGCGCTGGCGAACAACGCCGTAGGCGTGGCGGTCGCGCCACAACGCAGCCGCATCACCACCCGCGCCGGACAACGTTCACGCTAGCGGCGGAGGTGAGCCGCCTCGCCAGCGCGGGATGTGGGCTTGGCGCAGTGACAACAGGTCATCATCGGACGAGATCGAACGAGAAGGACACGGACGCCATCATGAACGCGACCACGATTGAGATACTTCCTACCGGCTACACCCTGCGCGCGCCGCGTGAGGAGGACATTCCCGTCGTCCTCACGCTGCTGCGCGAGACCGATGACGCCGAGTTTGGCCAGCACGACGAGTGGACGGTCGAGGATATCCGCCACGACTGGACCACCATCGATCCTGCGCAAGACGCCTGGCTCATCCTGACCCCAGAGGGCGCGCTGGCCGGCTACGCCGCCGTCTTCAATCAGGGGCACGGCAAGATCTTCGGCGATGGCTACGTGCATCCAACGCAGCATGAACGTGGGATCGGCACGGCGATGATTTACCTCTGTGAGACGCGGGCGCGCGAACTGGTTTCCACTGCTCCGGAAGGCGCGCGCGTCAGCATTGGATTTGGCGCGAATGGCCTGAACGAGCAAGCTAGTGAGTTGTTCACCTACGAAGGCTACGCGCCGATCCGCAACTTCTATCGCATGCGCATCGACATGACCGAGGCGCCGGAGGCGCCGGTCTGGCCGGAAGGCGTCACCGTGCGCACGCTGGCGACAGGCGATGCGGCGCTAGCGGACCAGCGCGCCGTCTTCGACGCGGTTGAGGAGGCGTTCGCTGACCACTGGGGGCATGTGCCGCGTAGCTTCGAGAACTGGATCGAACGCACGCATCGCGAGGACTTCGACCCGAGGCTCTGGTACATCGCCGAAGAAGACGGCCAGATCGCGGGCGTCTCGCTCTGCCGCCAGATGACGGACACGGGCTTCCTCAATACGCTGGGCGTGCGCCGCCCCTGGCGCAAACGCGGGCTTGGGATGGCGCTGCTTCTGCACACCTTCGGCGAGTTCTATCGCCGCGGACAGCGAACCGTCGTCCTCGGCGTGGACGCGCAGAACCTGACCGGCGCGCTACAGCTTTACGAGCGCGCGGGAATGCATGTCGCTATGCGCTTCACATCGTACGAGAAAGAGCTCCGCGCGGGCGCGGAGCTGGCGACGCAGGCGCTCGGCGACTAATCGGAGTGACGCAAGTGGGCAGGATACTCGTTCTCCTGCCCATTCTTTCGTGTTACTGCCCGGCGCCGTTCCGCCCCTCGTAGTGCGCAACGTACGCCTGTTCCGCAGCGGTCAGCGGCTCTGCGCTCGCGCCCTCGTTCAACTTGAACCAGATCACGTTCTCCAGCCAGAAACGGTAGACGAACTCCGCGAAGGTCGGCGCGCACTCAAAGGTGTTGTCGATCACCGCCTGCCGCGTCGCGTCGTTCATCGGCCCGTCCTGCGTCACCTCCTCCAGCAGGAACGGCGTCACCAGCACGCGCTGCTCGCCTGTAGATGTGAGGTAGAGATACCAGAGCAGCACCTCCTGCTGGTCGTTGAGGAAGCGGATGACGTAGCCCTGCTCGCTGCCGGGACACGGGATGATCTCCCGCGAGAGCTCGAAGTAGCAGGCCGTGCAGGACGGGATGCGATCCTGCAACTCCGGCGACCCCATCAGGCGCAGGAACGATGGTGGCAGGGTCAGCCCCAGCCGTTGCGCCGCCGCCACGATCTGGTCGAGCTTGCCGCGCTCCTCCGGCGCGTTGCGATGGACCTGCATCTGCTGGTCAGTTCGCTCGTCCAGCGGACCGAGCCACGCCAGCGCCTCATCCGGCGCGGGAACCGGCGGGACGCTCTCGTACGGATACAGGCAATAGGTGCTGTCGCACGGGCGATACCGTCCCAGATCGAAGGCGTACCAGTCGGGCCGGAATGGGGTCACGTGCTGTGTGTCTGGGGCGGTCATAGGTAGTTCTCCCTCGTCTACGCGCAGCCACAAGCGCCCTACATGCGCCGTCGCCAGTATACGCCGACCGTCCAGCGAAAGCGTCACCCTACGAGTGGCTTGCGCAGAAACACGCGCCGATAGCCGTCATCCAGGCAGCGTTCGACCTCCTCGAAACCCAGCCGCCGGTAGAATGCCAGATTCTCGATCATGACCTCATTGGTGTACAACCGCAACTCGCGCAACCCATGCTCGCGCGCGTACTGCTCCGCGAACGCCATCAGCCGCCGACCAAGCCCCTGTCCGTGGAACGCCGGATCTACCGCGACGTTCTCGACCAGCAAGGAGTGGTCGCGCGCCTCCATCACCAGCGCGCCAAGGATCTCCTGTGGCGAAGCGAGCGCATAGACGCCGCCACGCGCGATCAGTGTCCCATAGGCGGCCAGCATGGGCGCCGGGGGCTTGTCCATACGGTCGAGATATTTCGCGTAGGCCGCGTTGACAATCCCGTCGATCTGCGCCACGTCATCCTGCGTGGCGGGCCGGATCGTCATCTCGTCGGTCGCCATCGTACGCTCCAGATCTCTGGTATCCGAGAGCGCCAGATAGTACACCGGCTCGCCGTCTAGTTCAGCTCCAGTTGGCGTGAATCCCATGCCCAGGTAGAGCCGCTGCGCCACGTGATTCTCAGGATGTACGGTCAACTGGAGAGACCGGCAGACCGGCTGACTGACTTTCACCTGGGAGATGAACGCGGCAAGCGCCTCACGCCCGTAGCCGCGCCCCTGGAAGCGCTCGTCGATGAAAAAGTGAAAGATCCAGCGCAGGTCGGCGCGCTCCGGTTCAGCGGCCAGCGCCGCCAACCCGACCATCTCGCTATCAACGACGAACGCATACGGCTCCCAGATCATGCCGAGCGCGCGCACATACGCCTTGGAGAGGAGTATCGCCGCGATGGGCGCGTAGTCGGCGACAAATCGTTGCTGATCGGGGCGCACGGCGAGTTGCAGCGCGTCGCGCCAGTTCGCGCGTGTTACCTCATGGACCGTGACACGATTCATAAGCGTCCTTCGACAATGACTTCAGCGCCATGTAGTCCTATTCTACCGCGCCAACGCGCGAGGAGCCTCATGTCTGCGCCTCTTGTTCAGCCTGGCGCGCACTGCTAGAATGGCGGCGGTCAGCATCACACCAATTCGAGTGGCCGCTAGAGGGATCAGGCCAGAGTCATGTACGACGACCACCAGCGCCGCCTCGACGCCCTTCACCGCCTCGCGCAGGAGCAGTTGCGCGCTCAACAGCCTGCCCAGCAACCTGTCAAGGAGGCTGCCGAGCGAGAAGGCGCCGACGCGGATGACCTGGTGGTCGAGCCGCTCACACCATCAGCGGGCGCCGCTACCAACGTGTCCACCCGCCTGAGTCGTCGTAGCCGGCGTGGGCCTGCCTGGGCGCTGGTGGGTAGTCTGGCGCTGGTCGCCGTGGTCCTCGTGGGCCTATTCGCTCGTGGCCGCTTTGTTCCGGATCCCACGCCGACGCCGACCATCGGCCCCGCCAACGCGCTGATCGTGACGAGCAACGTCAACTTCGGGAGCGTCACCCTCAATGGCAAGGCGATTCCCGGCGCGTTTCCCGGCGCGTTTCCCTTGCTTGTGCGCCTCAATCCCGGCGAGAACACGATCACCTACTCGGCGCCGCCGTTCCGCGACCAGACCTGCCGCGTGACCCTGCTCCCGCAGGCGGGCGCCAGTACTGGGCAGCGAGTACAAGCGGTTGGCGACGGGTGCGCCGTCAACACACAGGAACCCGCGCTGTCTCTCAATGGCGTCGAAGTCAGCAACGGCTATCTCAACTTCGAGCGCACCGGCGCCGATCTGCCTGAGGCGGCGCGCAACGCCGCGGAGAGCGCGGTCTGGGCGAAACTCGCCCGGCTCCCAGGCGTTCAGGTTCCTACCGGCGACTACTACGCGACCGGCGTAGATGCGTCGGGGCGAATCCGCAGCGCCCGCGCCGCCATATCCCTGCTGGCGACACCCGCGCTCTTCCGCGTCGCCTCGACGCCACAGGGCGTCGAGTCTTGCCTCAGCCTAAATTGTCCAGGGTATCCTGTACTCCCAGGCGACGGCGGCGTCGCGACTCCCGCTGGTGTCTGGCTGGTACGGGTCTCGGCGGCGCTTGGCTGGACCTTCACCACACGGAGCGGCGCGATTGTGGCTCCAGTGACGGCGCACCCTGGCGTCACACTGCAAGTGGGCTTGACCTACAACTCTACGGCGGGCTGGGGTATCGTCGAAGGCGCGCCGGGTCCGTATCTCACCGACCTCCAGAGCCAGGCGTTCTCGGCGAGTTGTCAACTTGGGTTCAGCGTATTGCAGACGCTCGTAGCGAAATCTTCGCTCGCGGGACGACAGCTCTCCTTCGGCTCGCACGGGAATGGCGGCCCAACGCCAGCGCAGACCGACGGCTGCGCGCTGAAGATCGAGGCCGCGACTAACAACCCGCTCACCCCGACCGCTGGGAACAAGCAGTATGGCCACTTTGTCTGGCGCTGGGGCGTCCTGCTCGCCGCCGACGCCCAGGCGCGCGCCCAGTTCCCATCGCTGCCCAGCGCGCCACAGAGCGAGATCACCACCGTCGGCGGTATCGACTTCTAGCGCCACCCATTGAGACGCTATGGACGCCTGCTACCTGAGTGGGCCAGTTCCAACCAGCGCATCCAGGCGGTCGACCATCTCCGCCAGGACGTCAAACGCCCGCTCAACCGGTTCCGGCGCGCTCATATCAATGCCCGCGAGGCGCCATGCGTCCAGTGGATAGACCGAATCTCCGGCCTTGAGGAACGCAAGATAGCGTGCGGCGGCCTGTGATTCACCACGGAGCACGCCGTCTGCGAGCGCGGTCGCCGCCGAAAGCCCCAGGCCATAGGTGTAGGTATAGAAATCGAGATACAGGTGGGAGAACTGCGCCCACATGACGCCGTCGCGTTCGGCGTCGAGCGTCACGCCTGCGCCGTACCCCTCGCCCAGTAGCTCCAGCATCCGCGTGGACGTATCGTCCGCCGAGATCGCGCCGCCACCCTCGATACGCTCATGCAACTCCAGCTCGAACTGGGCAAGCAGAGGCATCACGAAGAGGTAGCGGTGAAAGTACGTCAGCGCATCGGCGAGCGCTTCAAGTTGGAGATCGGGGTCGTGGCGCGCGTCGAGCAAATGCGCCCTGAGCAGCGCCTGACTGAAGGTGGAGGCCGTCTCGCCAAGATAGTCGGCGTAGTTTCCATAGATCGGCGGCTGGCTCTGATTGGTGAAATGGGTGTGCATCGCATGCCCCATCTCATGCGCCAGCGCGCTCACGCCGAGCAGCGATTCGTCGTAGCTGACCAGCACGAATGGATGCAGGCCATAGGCGCCACTTTGCTCCGCCCCACCCGTCTTTCCCTCGTTCACCGCCCAGTCCACCCATCGCTCTTCATACAGGCCCCGGCGCAACACCGCGCCATACTCGGCGCCCAGCGGCGTCATCGCCTCCAGGATCAGCGTGCGCGCTTCGTCATACGGGATATGCCGGCGCGTGCGTACCAGCGGCGCATCAATATCGTAGCTGGCGAGCTGGTCCACGCCGAGCGCCCGCGCCCGGACACGCCAGTACCGGCGCCAGAGTGGCAGGCGCCCGCGCCAGGAAGCCAGGAGCTGGTCGAAGACCACGCGTGGGAGGGACGTTTGCGCCAGAGCGGCGTCGAGCGCGCTAGGATAGTTGCGTGCGCGAGCGAAGAACACGTCTCCGCGCATCGCCGCGCCCAGCAGCCCCGCCAGCGTCGCGCGCTGACGAAGGTAGCCATCCGCATACTGCCGCCACGACGCTTCCCGGACTGAGCGGCTCTCGCTCCGCAGCAGGGACACGATACTGGTCTGGTTGATGGCGATCTTGGCGCCATCTGTGTTGGTGACAGAGCCGAAGGAGAGTTCGCCGTTCACCAGCGCCTTGTACATCTCGTACGGCGCTCGCGTCAGCTCGCCCACCTGCGCCAGCGTCGTCTCGACCTCCACCGAGCGCACGTGCTCGCCGCGTCCGCGTAGCGCCTCGACATAGTGCGCATAGACCACGAGCGCGGGTAACTCGTCGCACATGGCGGCGAAGACGCCAGGATCGAGGGCCAGCAACTCGGGACCGAGATAGGCAAGCTCCGCCTCCACACGCGCGATGAGTTCCAGCGCCTGGCTATGCTGAGCGGCGGCCCTCTGATCCGTCACGTCGGTCTTCACCTGCATCGCCGCATACCAGCGGATACGCCAGATGAGCGCCTGCCAGGCGTCATGCGTTTGCAGCGCCTCCAGCGCGATTGACGCGGATGCGCCGAGCCGCCCGCGAAACCGGCCGAGATCGGCGGCCCCAAGCGTCGCCGCACGGAGCGCCTCCTCCCATTCCGCATCGGAGGCATAGACGCTCGTCTTGTCCCACGTCTGTTCAACGGGAACAGCGCCTCGCTGTGGCAAACGCGTTACATCCGGCACCTGTCTCCTCCACCTCACCATCGCGCCCTCTGAGCTTAGCAGCGAATCTGGCGCGCGCGTGACAAGAAATCTGTACGAGGTCTCATCACGTCGCAGCGAGGACGCGGTCGTCTGGCTTTACGGTCCTCACGCCAATCACGAGCAGGTAGACAACCATCGCGATCTCCGCGATTGCTGAGGGGATGACGATGAAGGTGTGGATATTTTGGCCGACGTCCGGGACCAGGAACGCCGCGAGCACATCCACGAGGTAGCAGACGCCCCCCACGATGAGCAGGACGCCCAGCCACCTGGGGAACATTCCAGATGACTTGTAGGCGAGGTACCCGAGCGGTACCAGCCACAGGCCAAAGAAGATCTGCGCGATGAGGAGCCCGTAGTGCTGGCTGTCGAGCAAGAGCAGCGCCAGAGCATTCGAACCCGCGGCGCCGAAGGCGGCCACATAGGAGCTATCGGTTGCGACCCGCAAACCTTCGAACTCGAAGACCGCATTGAGGCACTCGATGCCAGCCGCGAGCGCGACGAGGACAACCATTGCCCTGGCCGCGCCCTTGTTCACGTGCCGGAGCAGGATGTAGAGGGTTAGAGCCAGGAAGACGAAGAGTGTCTGATCCACCAGATCGGCGACGACGCCGAGGCGGACAAGTCCGCGGTTTGCCACCACGTTCCCCGCCGTGGCCGCCGCGTCGCCGGCCACGTACATCTTGGGGTACACATAGCCTTCGGCGAAGCCGCCAAAGATGCCGACGAGCAGGTAGAGCACGCCGGCGATGCGCGCGAGTCGCTTCGGTGAGGTCATCGTGTTTTCTCCTTGACCACATTGGACTTACGTTGTAAACTTACGACGTAAGTATAGGTTTATGATGTAAGGTTTGTCAAGAGGCCAGAACCAACCTCGCCTTGTACGCGAGAGTCACCCACGGAGGATGCCGGTGGCCACCCACACCGACCCGAGCGCCAAGCCCCGAGTCCCCTTGAGCAGGGAGCGTGTGCTGCGCGCCGCCCTCGTTCTTGCCGACAGGGACGGGATCGAGTCACTCACTATGCGCAAGATCGGACAGGAGCTTGGGGTCGAGGCGATGTCGCTCTACAACCACGTCGCCAACAAGGACGACATCCTCGACGGCATCGTCGATCTCGTGTTCGGCGAGATCGCTGTGCCGTCTAACCAAGTTGACTGGAAGACGGCCATGCGTCAGCGAGCGATCTCGGCCCGTGACGTTCTGCTGCGCCACCCCTGGGCGACCAGCCTGATGCAGTCGCGGACTAAACCCGGTCCCGCGACCCTGCGCCACCACGACTCGGTGATCGGACGCCTGCGGGAGGCGGGCTTCACGGTCGACATGGCCGCCCACGCGTTCTCCGTCATGGATGGCTACATCTATGGCTTTGCGCTGCAGCAGATGAACCTGCCGTACCACACCTCGGAGGAAAGCGCAGAGGTCGCGGAGAACATCCTCCGGCAGCTTCCCGCCGAGGAGTACCCGCATCTCGCCGAGATGATCATCGAGCACGCCTTGAAGCTAGGCTACGACTACGCGGAAGAGTTCGAGTTCGGGCTAGATCTGATCCTCGACGGCCTTGAGAAGCTCCGAGACACTGCCTGACGCGCTGAACGAGGCTTTCGCGCATGCAAGCACATCGTCAGCGGATCCGCAAAGCAGGTCCACGCAAGATAGAGAAGGGGGAGGGTCATGCGAGCTGTGGTCTATGATCGGTACGGCCCGCCGGAGGTCCTGCGGCTCGAAGAGATCGAGCGGCCCATCCCCAGGGAGGACGAAGTCCTCATCAGGATCCACGCCACGACGGTCAACCGATTGGCCTGCGCGACTCGTGAAGCCAACCGACGAAGCGGCCCGGCCATCATGCTCCTCAGCCGCCTCATCAGTGGCGTCCGCCGGCCGAAGCTGCGGATCCTCGGCAACGAGTTCGCCGGAGAGGTCGCCGCAGTCGGCGCAACCGTCAGCGAGTTCGCGGTCGGCGACTCCGTCTTCGGCGACAGTGGGCTGAGGTTCGGAACGTACGCGGAGTTCGTCTGCATGCCAGAGAGAGCCCTGATCGCGCACAAGCCGACCGGTACGAGCTTTGAGGAGGCCGCGGCGGTCTGCGACGGAGGGCTCAATGCGCTGTGGTGCCTGAGAGGGGCGGATCTCCAGAAGGGACAGCGCATCCTCATCTATGGCGCCTCGGGCTCCATCGGTACCGCAGCGGCGCAACTGGCCAAGGCCTTCGGCGCCGATGTCACCGCCGTGTGCAGCACGAAGCATGTCGCGCTCGCGCGGTCGCTCGGAGCCGACGAGGTCATTGACTACACACAGGACGACTTCACCAAGAACGGCCAAACATACGACGTCATCTTCGACGCGGTCGGCAAGCACTCGTTCCGGCGCTGCCAAGGCTCGCTCAAGTCGGGCGGCGCCTACCTGGCGACCGACGGACTTCGCAACCTCATCCTGGCCGTGTGGACGGCGCGGTTCGGAAACAAGAGAGTGATCTTTAAGATACCACCGCGCTACACGAAGGCGGACGTTCTCTTCCTCAAGGAGCTCATCGAGGCGGGGAAGTATCGGGCGGTCATCGACCGGCGCTACCCGTTGGAGGATGTGGTGGAAGCGAGCCGGTACGTCGAGACTGAGCGGAAGAGGGGCAACGTCATCCTGACCATCAACGGCGACCGCGGGTCCTGAAGATTGGCGCACGCGCCACTCGCCCTCGTCCTACAACACCTGCTCAGGAATCCGTATCACACGTCTCGTGAACCACTGGCTGGACAAAATCCCGCATGCCCCGCTAGAATGTGGGCATCACCCGACCGGGCGGCGCCACGGTACGTCAGGCGTGCCTGGCTCATCGCCCCAACCACCTCCGACACGCCATCGAGCCTGGAGAGGAAGCGCCCACCATGAGCACAGACGCCACCACGCCAGGCTCCACCACGCCAGGCTCCACCTTGAAGCGCACACCGCTCTTCGACCAGCATCGGGAGCTGGGCGCCCGGCTCGTCGAGTTCTCCGGCTGGGCGATGCCCGTCCAGTATAGCGGCGTGATCGAGGAGCACCGCGCCGTGCGCGAGCGCGCGGGCCTCTTCGACGTGAGCCATATGGGCGAGTTCACCTGTGTGGGCGCGGGCGCGCTGGACTTCTTGCAGAGCATGGTCCCCAATGACGTGGCGAAGCTGGCCAAAGATCAGGCGCTCTATACGCAACTCTGCCACCCTGATGGCGGCGTGGTGGACGATTTGCTCATCTACCAGACCGGCGAGCAGGAGTACATGCTCGTCGTCAACGCCGGCACGATGGAGAAAGACTGGGTCTGGCTCATCGAACACGCCGACGGGCGCGACGGCGTCACCCTGACGAACATCTCAAACCGCACCGGCCTGATCGCGCTGCAGGGGCCGCGCGCCGCGACAATCCTGCAACCACTCACCGCGACGCCGCTGGACGAGATCGCGTACTACCACTCGCGCACTGGCGCGGTTGCGGGCATTCCCTGCCGCATCTCGCGCACTGGCTACACCGGGGAAGACGGCTTCGAGCTGTACTCGGCGTGGGAGGTCACCCCTGATGTATGGAACGCGGTCCTGAGCGCCGGCGCGCCATACGGCCTCCTGCCGGCAGGGCTGGGCGCGCGCGACACGCTGCGGCTGGAGGCGGGCTACTGTCTCTACGGGCATGAGCTGACCGACGAGATCACGCCGCTCGAAGCGGGCCTCGGCTGGACGGTCAAGCTGAACAAAGGCGCCGACTTCATCGGACGCGAGGCGCTGCTGGCGCAGAAGACGAACGGGTTGCGCCGCAAGCTCGTCGGGGTGAAGCTGCTGGATCGTGGCGTCCCGCGTGAGGGCTATCCGATCCTGCGCGCGGGCGAGCGGATCGGCGCGCTGACCAGCGGCACGATGCTGCCGACGGCGGGGATCGCCGCCGGGATGGGGTACGTCGCGCCCGCCGAGGCCCAGCCGGACGCTGAGATTGCTGTGGAGATACGCGGCAAGGCCGTGCCGGCGACATTTGCCGCGCTGCCGTTCTACAAACGAGGTCGCTAGCATATGGCGTGGGTGTTGTGTCTGCACAGAGATTGAGGAGCGCATATGGCGAAGGCGAAGACCAGCCAGCCCGGCGATCTGAAGTACGCGGAGACGCACGAGTGGGCGCGCATCGAGGGCGCGCAGGCGACGATTGGCATCTCCGATTACGCCCAGGATGAGTTGGGCGATGTCGTCTTCCTCGATCTTCCCTGGGATGACGTCGAGACACGCGAGTTGAAGAGCGGGGATCGTTTCGGCGATATCGAGTCGGTGAAGGCGACCTCTGAACTTTTCGCTCCCCTCAGTGGCAGGGTCGTGCGTGTAAACGAGGCGCTACGCGACCGTCCCGAGTTGGTCAACAGCGACCCCTACGGCGAGGGCTGGATGCTGGTAATCGAGCTGAGTAACCCCGGCGAGGCGGAGAAATTGCTCGACGCCGAGGCGTATAGCGCCTTCCTGGAGACGAGCGCGCACTGAACCGTACTTTTGTCGTGGTGCGATCCTGGGTACCTTTTGCCCACTCTGGGCGCCAACGACGGCGTCTCCTCGCCTAAAATGGCATACTACGCTCTGCGACATCTGCGCGGGTGGAGGAGCTGGGGGAGACGACAGCGATGACGAAGACGGACGACGCAGCAAGAACCGGCGCGACTGACACAGCTCAGACAGCGACGCCGAACGCTGCTGGCAAATCCGCCTCTCCCTCCGTTGGCGAACC
>Ga0070706_100000392_pt1 | contig 52726 bp, 44 predicted proteins | sample KBSK5501metaG_FD_65476 | JGI IMG/M metagenome (GOLD analysis project Ga0070706, IMG submission 65476) | Corn, switchgrass and miscanthus rhizosphere microbial communities from Kellogg Biological Station, Michigan, USA - KBS K5-50-1 metaG | ecosystem: Host-associated > Plants > Roots >... | reverse complement strand
GCCGCGATCTGGGCCATCCGGTGCTTCGGCGTCGCCCCCGACGCCCCGAACGCGATCATGTGGCTGCTCATCGCCGATGCACCGGCCGACGTGCCGGCCATGACCGCGCCGTGCCGGAAGCGCTCGAGCATCGCGTCGGCCAGGCGCGTCCCCCCGATCGTCGACGCGAGCTTGAGCTGGTTGCCGCCGGTCAGGAACACGCCCGTCGCGTCGCGCAGGGCGAGGGCGGCGGTCTCGTCGTTGGCCTGCGGCCGGCTGGTGGCGTGGAGCGGCCGAACCGTCTGGACACCGATCTCCCCGAAGATCTGGCGATAGCGCTCGCCGGCCTCGGTGCCGAGGCTCGAGGCGGTCGAGATGACGACGATCGTGGCGTCCCGTCCGCCGGCGAGTGCGACGAAGCGATTGAGGATGACCCGGTCGCGGATCTTGTCCTCGGCCCCGCCGATGATGATGACGGTCCCGTCGGTCACGGACGCGCGCTCCTCGTCTCGGATCGGGGAAGGATAGCGCGACGACTGCTCGCGAACCCGATGGCGGCGTCGCACGGACGTTGCGGTTCGGGTCCCGATGACGGCTGCCCCGCGGCCGTCTGAGAGAATGCCGCCGAATGACGACGAGCAGCGGTGCGGCGACCGGCGGTCCTGGCGAGCTCCGTCCGGGCACGGTGGGTTCGGCCGGGATGCGTCCAGCAGGGCAGGTCAGGGCTCGATCGGAAGCCGGATCGGAACGCCGGCCCGGATCCGGTGCCGGCTCGGCAAGCCCGCATCGACGGCGAGCCGCCGTCCTTCGACGGGCGCTCCGCCACGAGGTCGGGCGGCTCCGTGACCGCCGCCGGGTCCTTGCGATGACCCTCCTGATCCTGACGTTCGGGATCCTGGCCGCGAGCCTCGTGGCGCGCGGTGAGCCGGCCGGGGCGGACGCGCGGGCGTACTGGGCGGCCGTGCGGATCTGGCTGGGCGGCGGCGACCCCTATCGGCCGACTGGGCCATTCCTGCCCTACGTCTACGCCCCGTGGATGCTGCCCCTGTTCGCGCCGTGGGCCCTGATGCCGTGGGACGTCGCCTGGTTTGTCTGGCGCGGCGGGACGATCCTCGGGTTGCTCTGGACGATCCACTGGGCCTACAGCCGGCGGCCGCTCCAGACAGCCGTTCTCGTCGCCCTGCTCGCGTTTCCGTTCGGGGCCAACCTCGACACCGGAAACATCAACCTGCTCCTCACCTTGCTGCTCTGGGGCGCCCAGTTCACCGGCCCTCGACTGGCCGGCGCCCTCTGGGCGATCGCCAGCTGGATGAAGTGGGTCCCGGTCGTCTTCCTCGCCGTCCTCCAGCCGCGGGCACGCCTGTGGGGCTTGCTCTTTCTCGCCGTCTCGGTCGTCCTGAGCCTGGCGACGCTGCCCGGCACGATCGCCCAGCTCGAGGCCCTGATCAGCTTCGGCCGGCGACCGATCCGCCTCGATTACATCGTCTTTCTGTGGGCGCTCGTGCCGGTGCTCTGGCGCCAACCGGACCCGTTCGGCTGGCTTCGGCTCGATTGGTGGCGCGCCCGCTTCGACAGGTTCCGCGCCGAGCGGCGGTCGAGGACACGCCGCGCCCGGACCTGGCTCGGACTGCCCCACGGCTCGCCGAGCGATCGACGCACGCCGTCGGTCGACACGATCAGCGCCGAGCGGGGCGACGCCCGCTGACGCCGACGGCTGATCGCGCCGGCGTCGAGGACTTCGATCGGAGCCGACGGATCGTCAGGCGATGCTCGCCGCCAGCTCGCGCGTGGCCGATCGACGGTCCGGCTCCACCACGGGGCGGAGGCAGATCATCGCGATGACGTAATAGGCTGCGCCGAGAACGTACGCAGCCCGCGGACCCGTCCCCAGGCCGAATAGGTTGTTGACGAAGTCGAGCGTCAGTCCGCCGGTCATGACGGCAAAGACGGTCGATGAGCCCGTGGCGACGTTCGAGAGGCCCATGTATCGACCCGACGAGGCGCGCGGGATGATGTCGGTGATCAGAGCCCAGTCGACCGCGAGGAACGTGCCGGCCGACGCCCCGAACAGAAACGCCCCGACGAAGACGAACGGAATCGACGGGGCGAGGGCCGCGATCAGGAGCCCGATCCCGCCCACGACGCAGCTGGCGTAGATGACGGGCTTGCGGCCGATCCGATCCGACACCCGGGCGCTCGGGATGATCGCGATCAGGTTGGCGACGACGACGATGACGAGCAGCAACGTGTTGGTCCCATTCGCGTCCTCCTGGGTCATCGCGTGCGTCTGCTTGAGATACGTGATGACGAAGTTCACGAGCATCGCGCCGCCCATCAGGAAGAACAGGCGGGAAGCGACGAGCCAGACGTAGGACCGCTCCTGGAGGATGTCCGTGCCCCAGGCCGTACGGGCGATCGCCACCCACGATCGGCCGGCGCGATCGAGCGGCGGCACGCCGGGGCTGACCCGGACGACGACGGCCACCATCGTGATCAGCTCGACGATCGCAACGGCCGCGATCGCGAATTCCATCCGATGGAAGCCGACGGCGATGGTCACGAGCAGGAAGCCCGTGACGTTCCCGAGGATCTGCATCATCCCGACGAGGGCGCTGGCCATCCCGACCTGGCGCTCCGCGATGAGGTCGGGCACATAACCCTGGAACGGGCCGCGAGCGATGTTCGTGCTGATCGCGAGGAAGGACGCGAAGACCCCGAGGATCAGGACGTTGTTTGCCGTCGCGATACCGGCGAGGAAGACGAGATCGAGCAGGGACCCGAAGACGATGTACGGCTTCCGACGACCCCATCGGCTTGTCGTGTAGTCGCTGATCGCCCCGACCGTCGGCTGGATGAGGATCGACAGGACGGCAATCGGGATGGACAGCAGGAAGAGGATCCGGCCCACCTCGAGGGGCTCGGCAAAGTTGTCGTAGTTGAGGCGGTTCTGGGTGAAGACACCGACGGCGCCGTCGATCGCGGTCAGGCCGAGCCAGTACAGCGAGATCCTTGCCAGGTGCCCCAGCGGCAGGTCGGCGGTCGGTCGCCGACCGACCTCGTCGTCCCCGATCGCACGACCCTGCGCGTCGCGTGCGCTCTCCATCACGATCCACCCTCCCGCTCCCCCGAACGCACCTCCCGGTCAAGCCTACGACGCCCGGCCGACCCGAATGTTTCAGTTGCGCACGTCAGGCCGCGATCGGCGCTCCGTCCGGGTCGAGGGTGATCGCCACGCCGGGCCGAACGAGGTGCCGTTCGGTCGCCCCGAGGGCTGCGAGCTGGAACAGCGATCGATCGATCGAGTAGAGCGCCGTCGAGACGATCCCGGTCCGCCCGAGACGGAACGAGAAGACCGGGTTCTCGGTGTTGCCGGCGTACTGAACGACCGTGCCGTCGAGGGTCATGACGGCGAGGTTGGCCTGCCCGCCAAACGTCGCGTGGAGCGAGCGGAGCGCCGCCGCCGGAGTCGGGCAGTCGTCCCACGCGTCCTCGAGCCAGCGCGCCCCGACCTCGCTGTCGGCGCGACCGGCGATCCGACCCTGGGCCTGGAAGTGGCGGCGCGATTCGCGAATGTCACGCAGGTCGCCGTTGTGGCTGAAGGCGTACCGCTCGCCCGGATCGGCGAAGGGTTGGGTGTCCGCGAGCTGGAGGGTCGAGAGCTTCGATGGGCGGCGGACGTGGATGAGAGCACTCGTCGTCTCGGCCGTGCCCACCGATGCCGCCGCCGGGTCATCGCGAAAGGCGCGGATGTCGCGGTGGATCTCGATCCGGCCGTCGCCCGCGAGCCAGGCGGCACCCCAGCCGAAGCCGGCCATGCCATACCGCTCGAGCCGTCCGGTGAACGCCCACAGGTCATCGAGCCGGAAGGGCTCGGAGGCTCGGGCCACGAACTGCTCGCACATCGGCGGCGATGATACGCGTCGGCGACCACCGATCGGTCCGGGTCGCGGGGTAGCCGTGGCGGCCTGCCGGCTCAGGTCGTGCCAGCGGTGTGGCGGATCGTCGACTCGTACTCGGGGAAGTAACGGGCGATGTCGAGGAGGTCGAACGAGCGGTTGATCATCTGGGCCGATTCGCGCTCGAGGAGGAACGCAAACGACGCCTCCACCAGCGCCGTCGGCTCCGAGGCGTTGGGCGAGAGGCGGGCGAGGTCCGATTGCGACACGCGGACGCGGTGCTTCGAGATGCCCAGGCCGCCCTCGCGGAGCGTGACCGCGCAGGTCCAGTCGTCTTCGCGGCTGTTATCACAGTGGACGGCGATCGCCGCCATCGATCCTCCCTTTCCCGTCCTGGCAGGCTGGACACCAGTAGGTCGTCCGCGGGATTCCGGTGGCCAGCGGCGCCGACCTGAGGAGCGTGCCACAGCGGCGGCACGGTCGACCAGCCCGTCGGTAGACCCAGATGGGTGACCTGCCCGAAGGGCTGCCGACGCTCCGTCGGAGCAGGTCACGCGCCGTCGCGACGAGGCGATCCATGGTGGCGTCATCGAGATCGGCGACGAGCGCCCACGGATCGACTCGTTCCCGGAACAGCGTTTCGTTGCGCCAGATATTGCCGATGCCGGCAACGGCCCGCTGATCGAGGAGTGCTTCGGAGATCGTCATCGCAGCCCGCGCCGGATCGCGCAGGCGGCGTTTCGCGTCGGCCGCGTGATCCGGACTCCAGCCGTCATCGAGGACGTCCGGCCCGAGGCGGGCGAGCGTCGGGTGGATCACCTCGGCACGGGTCTCGAACAGCTCGATGACCGGCGCGTCGAAGCAGACGGCGATCGCGCCAGGAACCTCGAGGACGAGTCGGGCCCGGGCGGCGGGACGGCGCCACGGCTCGCCGGGCCGGTAGCGATGCCACGACCCGGTCATCCGGAGATGGGTCCGCAGCTCGAGGCCATTGTCGAACCGGATCAGGAGGTTCTTGCCGACAGCCTCGACGCTCGTGATCGATGCGCCGACGATCTGCTGGACCTGCGGTCCGCCGGCCCGGACGCGAGCCGCCTCAACCGTCCTGCCGACGAGGTGCGGTGCCAGGCCGCTGGCCGTCCGGCGGAGGGTGTCGCCCTCGGGCATCGGGCGCTCAGTGGAACCGGTCGCCGGCTGGCCCGCCGGCGGCCGCGTTGCGCGGGGCGCCGGCCGGCGTCCCCGTCGCCGATCGACCCGCGGCGGCGCGCAGGACGAGGCCGCGATAGCCCGGCAGGAAGCCCGCGGCGACGAGCTGGTCGCGGAACCGCGACTCCGCGACGGGTCCGCCGTCGACTTTCGTGATGACGAGCTCCCGCAGGCGGCCGTCGCCGACCAGCCCGCCGAGCGCCCGGGCCGCCGTGGTCCCGACCTCCGGATCGTCGGCCGCCGGCAGGATCTGGATCGAGCCGCCGCCTCGATCGACGTACAGGGCGGCGACGCCGTCGACGAGGACAACATGGGCGCCGGCGGCGCGCTGGAAGGGGCGACGGTCGTCGTCGTCGCGGCGCGGCCAGGCGATCGCGGCCCCGTATGGATTGGCCGGATCGGCGGCCGCGAGCAGGTGGACGGTTCGGTCGGCCGAGCCGCGGCCGGGGTCGCGAACGGAGCGGAGCCGTTCAATCGCCCCGGCGAGCGCGAACTGGGCCGCACCGAGGCCGTCGATGAAGTAGCCGCGCCGGATCCGGCCGGCCTCCTCGAGCGCGCGGAAGATCGGGTACACCGCCGAGAAACCGCCCTCGACGCCCTCGGCCGCGACGGCCTCGCGGGTCACGATCCCGTGGCGATCGAGCAGGCCGAGCGCGATCGCATGGAGGCGTTCGGTCGGCGTGCCGGCAGGCGGCGCGACCAGCGACCAGCGACCGGCCGCCTCGGGCGGCCCGAGCGCGGTGAGGCGGCCCGGCCCGCGTCGACGCATGCTCCGATCGGTGCGCTTCCAGCGCAGCGCGCGGAGCGGGGCGAACGTGTCGTTCGTGACCTCGCCGGCCCAGACCAGATCCCAGAGCGCATCGAGCACGTCCCGATCGGAACCGCCGCCGGCCGCGGCATAGAGCTCGCGATAGAACGAGGCGCCGCGCATCGCCAGGTGCTCGCGGATCCGCTCGTGGCGCGGATCCGCCGGCGGCGCCGCGGCATCGGCGGAACCGGCAGGCCGCAGCAGCTCGCGGCCGGGCCGGGCGAGCACGATCCGGCCGTCGTCCCGGCCGAGGCTCCCCCGCCCGACCCAGGCGACCTCGCCGAGTGCGCCGAGCTCGTCGAGCAGCCGCGGCTGGTAGCCCGGCACCCGCGCCGGAAGGATGTCCCGCTCGAGGACCGAGGCGGGCAGGGCCACGCCGGCCAGCTGGTCGATCACCTCGGCGAGGCGCTCGAGGGCGGCGGTCTGGCGAAGTGGAGGCGGGCTCTCTCCGACGGCGGTGACGCCTTGCCAGGCCGGGAGGAACCGGGCGAAGGCCGCCGGGTCGACCGGCTCGACCTCCTTCCGAAGACGCGCGAGCGACCGCCGCCGCAGCAGCCGCAGGACCTCGGGATCGATCCAGTCGCGCTCGGCCCCGCCGGGCCGGAACTCGCCGCGGAGGACCGTCCCGGCGTTCAGCAGCCGCTCCAGCGCCTCCTCGACGATCCCGACCGGCAGGCCCCAGCGGCGCGCCGGCTCGGGCGTGAGGAACGGGCCGTGCGTCCGGGCGAACCGGGCCAGCAGCCCCTCGAGCGCGCCCGCGGCCGGGCCGAGGAACGCCGCCGGGACCCCCGTCGGCGGCGACACGCCGACGCCGTCGCGGTACCGCGCGACGTCCTCGATCGCGATCCAGCGATCGTCGCCGGCGATCCGCGCCGCGACCGCCCGGCGCGACGCGATCAGCTCGGTGAGCCAGGCGTCACCAGCCGCCGCGCCACCCTCGGAACGCCCCGCGATCTCGTCGGCCGACAGGTCGCCGAGCCGGCGGAGGAGGTCGTGGAGCTGGTCGGCGGTCGTGGCCTGGCGGTCCTCCGTCAGGGCCTGCAGGTTGAGCTCGAGTTCGGCAAGGGCGGCCGGATCGAGGAGCTCGCGCAGCTCCTCCTGGCCGAGGAGCTCGCGGAGCAGGTCGCGGTCGAGGGTCAGCGCTCCCGCGCGGCGCTCGGCCAACGGCGCGTCGCCGTCGTACATGTAGGCCGCGACGTAGTCGAACAGGAGCGAGCTCGCGAACGGGCTGGCCTTGACGGTCTCGACGCTGTGGATCGTGATCTCGCGCCGGGCGATCCCGCCGAGCACCTCCCGGAGAGCCGGCAGATCGAACACGTCCGAGAGGACCTCGCGGTAGGTCTCGACGAGGATCGGGAAGCTGCCGTAGCGCGAGGCGACCGCGAGGAGGTCGGCCGCCCGCTGGCGCTGCTGCCAGAGCGGCGTCCGCGTTCCGGGGCGGCGACGCGGCAAGAGGAGGGCGCGCGCCGCGTTCTCCCGGAACCGCGAGGCGAAGAGGGCGGATGAGGCCACCTGTCCGACGACGATATCCTCGACCTCGTCGCCGTCGGGGAACAGCAGCTCCTCGGCGATCCTGATGACGTCGTCGCCGTCGGGCAGGCGGATCGCGATCCCGTCGTCGGACCAGATCGTCCGGACCTCGCCGGCCAGCCGCTCGCCGAGTCGCGCTTCGAGCGCGAGCGACCACGGGGCGTGGACACGACCGCCGAACGGGGTCAGCAGCACGAGCCGCCAGTCGCCGAGCTCGTCGCGGAATCGCTGGATGACGATCCGATGGTCCGTTGGCAGCGACCCCGCCGCCTCGCGTTCGTCCTCGAGGTAGGCGACCAGGTTCTCGGCGGCCCATGCGTCGAGGTCGTGGAACTCGCGGAGTCGACCCACGGCAGCGGCTCGGCCCCGGGCGCCACGACCCAGGTCGGCCTCGACCTCGCCAACGAACGCCCCGAGGGCGCGTCCGAGCTCGATCGGCCGGCCGACCGCGTCACCGTGCCAGAACGGCAGCTTGCCCGGAATCCCGGGGGCGGGCGAAACCGTGACCCGGTCGTGGGAGATCTCCTCGATCCGCCAGCTGCTCGCACCGAGGGTGATCACCTCGCCCGTCCGGCTCTCGTACACCATCTCCTCGTCGAGCTCGCCCACTCGCCGTCCCGGCGTGCCCGCCTCCCCGACCATGAACACGCCGAACAGGCCGCGATCGGGGATCGTGCCACCGCTCGTCACGGCGACCACCCGGGCGTCGCGCCGGCCGGCGATCACGTCGGTCGTCCGATCCCAGGTCACGCGCGGCTTCAGCTCGGCGAACTCGTCGCTCGGGTAGGCGCCGGCCAGCATCCCGAGGACGCCCTCGAGGACCTCCCGGCTGAGCGTCTCGTACGACATCGCCCGGGTGACGGTCGCGAGCAGCTCGTCGACCGTCCACGGGTCCATCACGGTCATCGCCACGATCTGCTGGGCCAGGACGTCGAGGGGCGTCCGCGGGACCTGGGTGGCCTCGATCGCACCCTCGTGCATCCGCCGCGCGACGACCGCCGCCTCGAGCAGGTCGCCGCGGTACTTGGGGAAGATCACGCCCTTGCTCGGCGCACCGACCTGGTGGCCCGCCCGCCCCACGCGCTGCAGGCCGCGGGCGACCGAAGTCGGGCTCTCGACCTGGATGACGAGGTCGACCGCGCCCATGTCGATGCCGAGCTCGAGGCTGCTCGTCGCCACGATCGCCGGGCTCCGGCCGGCCTTCAGATCCTCCTCGATCTGGATCCGCTGCTCGCGCGCGACCGATCCGTGGTGGGCCCGGACGAGCTCCTGACCGGCGAGATCGTTGAGGCGCTGGGCGAGCCGCTCCGACAGCCGCCGGCTGTTCGTGAAGACAATCGTGCTGCGATGCGCGCGCATCAGCTCGAGGATCGCCGGATGGATCGCCGGCCAGATGCTGACCCGGGCCTCGGGCGCGGTCGCGGGCCCGCCCGGTTGCTGGTCGAGCGGCAGCAGCTCGCCCGGCCGGGTCATGTCCTCGATCGGGACGACGACCTGGAGGTCGAGCGCCTTGCGACCGCCGGCATCGACCACGGTGACCGCCCGGTCCGGCCCGACGCCGCCGAGGAAGCGGGCGATCAGCTCCAGGGGCCGCTGCGTGGCCGACAGGCCGATCCGCTGCGGCGGGCTGCTGCCTTCGCGCTGGGCGACGAGCCGGTCGAGCCGCTCGAGGCTGAGCGCGAGGTGCGCCCCACGCTTCGACCCGGCGATCGCGTGGACCTCGTCGACGATCACGTGCTCGACACCACGGAGGATCTCCCGCGCTTGGCTCGTGAGCAGGAGATAGAGCGATTCGGGGGTCGTGATCAGGATGTCGGGTGGCCGTCGCGCGAGGTTCCGCCGATCCTCGGCCGGTGTGTCGCCGGTCCGGCTGGCGACGGTGATGTCGGGAGCGGGCTCGCCGAGGCGCGCCGCGGCCAGGGCGATCCCGGCCAGCGGCGCCCGGAGGTTCCGCTCGACGTCATAGGTCAGCGCCTTCAACGGGCTCACGTAGAGGACCCGGATCGAGCCCGGGTTGGCCTTGGTGGGCGCCGCGCGCGGCGGGCCGGCCGCCAGCCGGTCGAGGGTCCAGAGAAACGCGGCGAGCGTCTTGCCGCTGCCGGTCGGGGCGTGGATCAGCGTGTGATGGCCGTTGGCGATCGCCGCCCAGCCCTCGGCCTGGGCCTGCGTCGGCGCCGCGAACGAGCTCTCGAACCAGGCCCGCACGGCGGCCGAAAAGGGCGCCAGCGGATCGGCGGCCGGATCGGCGGCCGGATCGGCGGCGGTCGGGTCGCGCAGCGGGCTCGAGACGGTGGCCACGGGAGTCGGTCAGTATAGGCGGCCGCGCGCAAATCGACCACCCGTTCGAAAGCAGGGCGCGCTGTTCCGTCGCCGTCCCGGGCCGAGCCTCGTCCGCCCGACCGTCACAGGACGTTGGGTCAATCGGCCCCCGAAGGACGAGCCGATAGGCCCCTCGGCACCTCGCCGTCGCGGACGGATAGTGGGCGCGGAGATCACATCCGCCGAGCGGCCCGGCCACCCGGCTGGCAGCGGCGACGATCGAACTGGAGGGACGACATGTCCGCTTATCGCCGTTACGTGACCGTCCTTGGCGTCATCGCCGCGGTCCTCCTCTTCTGGATGGAGAACCCGTGGTTCAATCCGGAGGCGATCAGCAAGGACCTGCGCTCGGTGACGACCGTGGCGTTCTGGGTCCTCTTCATCGCCGTCCTCGTCCTGATGTTCCAGGACCGCAAGAACACCGACGCGACCGAGGTCCAGATCGAGGGCCCGGCATACGCGCGCTACTTGTTCTCGAACCGTGCCGCCGGCCTCTTCTGGCTGCCGATCCGGCTCTTCGTCGGCTTCGCCTGGGTCGAGGCGGGCTGGCACAAGGTCACCGGCGGCGGTTGGATCGCGGATGGCGGCTCGGCGCTCGCCGGCTACTGGACCAACGCGGTCAAGGTCGATCCGAACACCGCCAAGGGCCCGATCAGCTTCGAGTGGTATCGCGACTTCATCAACTTCCTGCTCAATGGCCACCATCAGACGTGGTTCGCCTGGCTGGTCGCCTTCGGTGAGCTCGCGGTTGGCATCGGCCTCCTGGTCGGAGCCCTCGTCGGAGTCGCGGCCTTCTTCGGGGCGCTGATGAACACGTCATTCCTGCTGGCAGGCTCGGGCTCGTCCAACCCGGTCCTGTTCATCATGGCCATCGGCCTGATGCTCGCCTGGAAGGTTGCCGGCTACTACGGCCTCGACCGTTACCTGCTTCCGATGCTCGGGACCCCGTGGCACGCAAAGGTCGAAACCGGACGGCCGATCGCCGCGAGCCCCGCTCCGAGCTGATCCACTCTCGATCCGCACCGAAGACCCGGGCGCGGCCCGAGTCTTCGGATTCTGGTCAACCTCGGGTGGCGTTCTTGCTGCCCCGATGTCTCTCTTGCATTGTTTTCGTAGGAAGCCGGCGGGCCAGCGCTCCCTGGCGGCCTCGAGATGCGTCGCCGACATCGATAGAGTCGTACGAGCCCGCCTTTCGTTGCATTCGATGCAGGCGAAGCATCGATCGGCCTGCGAGGGCCGCCCAACACGGGGCGCGCCTCCGAAAACAATGTCGCGAACGCATCGGGCGACCGCGAGTCCGAGCGAACCTTTGCTCGTCCGTTAAGCCCTGGTGAAGCGCTCTCGGGTTTCATGGGCGACATGACCGGCGCCAGTCGAAGGAGTTGTCGGACCGTTGTCGGCCGTCGCGCGGCGACCGTACGGCGGTCGATCGGCAACCAGATCGTGACTCTACGTGAGGACGCCAACGCCAGCCAGCGTCGGCTCTCGTCCGAGGCAGGGATCGACCAGGGTCACCTTTCACGAATCGAACGGGGTCTGGTCGAGCCGAGCCTCGAAGTGCTGGAGTCGATCGCCAGCGCATTGGGTGCCACCGTGTCGGTGAGGCTGCAGCCCACCACGGGCCCGCGGATCCGGGATCACCTCCAGGCGCGCATGGTGGAAGCGCTCCTCCAGGAAGCGCATCCGAGTTGGCACCGCCTGGTCGAGGTGACCGTACATCGACCGGCGCGGGGCACGATCGACCTGGTGCTGTCTCGAGTGGGGTCGCCCGTCGTGGCCACGGAGTGCCATTCGGAGCTTCGAAGGCTCGAGCAGCAGCTCCGGTGGGCTATGGACAAGGCCGAATCGCTGCCCTCCGCCGCAGCGTGGACGTTCCTGGCAGCTGAGACGGATCCCGGCCCCGCCTCCCGTCTGCTCGTCCTTCGATCGACGAGGGCGATGCGCGATCTGGCGAATTCGTTCGAGCAGACCCTCCGCGCGGCGTACCCGGCCGGCACAACCGAGGCCGTGCGAGCGCTGCGCGAGCCGAACGTATCCTGGCCGGGAGCCGCGATCATCTGGACGAGGTGGCCTCCGATCGGACGCGGATCCTGCCGACGCCGCCGCGCGGCGTGACGCTTGGGACCTAGGTGGAAGCGTCGGGTCAACCTCGGGTGGCGACGATCGCCAGCGGATCGACCCGTCCGATGGGATCGGGCGCGCGCTCGACTGCGAACCCGGCGCCGACGAGCAGGCGGCGGGCGATATCCATCCGAAGCGAGCGGTCGAGCGGCTCGACCACGTCGCGCTCTGCGACCGTGACCGAAGCTCGGATCTGCCGGCTGGGCTCGACCGTGGCAAGGTGCGCGGCCAGCAATCGCCCGGCAAGTCCCTGACGGCGAAACGCCGGCGCGACGCCGAGAGCAAGGAGCTCGTTGCCGCTGGCATCGCCGGCCGAGACGCACACCCCGACCAATTCGCTGTCGGAGACCGCGGCACTGACCGTCGCCCCGTCGCGGAGCGCGGCCGCGATCAGGCGGTGGCCGGCGAGCGGATCGGCCGGGGCCATGACCTGCGGGACGAGCCGAAGACCGTCCCACGCGGCGGCGTCGACGGTGGCCACGACGGTTGGCGTGGCACTCGGCACGGGCGTTGTGGACGTGGCGTCGCGAGGCGCCGCCGGATCCCACCAGCCCCGATCGACCGCGGCCCGCAGCAGCCGCGGTACCACGGTCTCGCGAACCGCGGCCGCGGTCGCCTGCGACTGCCGTTCGGCGGCGTCCTGCGATCGCGATGCCGGGTCGCCCGCGTTCGGCGGATCGACGAACGAGCTCGGCAGCGCGGCGGTTCCGTAGCGGGCCGCCTCGTCCGCCCACCGGTCTCGCCAGGCCGCGGGCAGGCGATCCGGGATCTCCCGATGGGCGGAGGCCAACCACACGAGCGACCACGTTCGCGGCACGACGGAGTACACGCCGTACCCGCCGCCGCCGGTCGCCAGCCACCGACCGCCGGCCTCGCGATGAGCGATCGCATGCACGAGGCGGGCGGCCTCGCCCATCGCCGTCGTCGTGTTGCGGAGGTGGGCGAGCGGATCCCAGGCGTGGCTGTCGGCGCCGTGCTGCGACACGATCAGGTCCGGTCCGAACGATGCCGCCAGCTCGGGCACGAGTCGCCGAACCGCCTCGAGCCAGGCCGTTTCGCCCGTGTCCGGCTCGAGCGGGACGTTGACGATCGTCGCGGAGGCCGCACCCTCACCGATCTCGTCGACGAAGCCCGTCCCGGGGAAGAGATAGCGCCCGCTTTCGTGGAATGACAGGGTCAGGACGCCCGGATCGGCAGCGTGGATCGCCTCGACGCCATCGCCGTGGTGGACGTCGAGGTCGGCGTAGAGGACCCGCAGCCCCTCGCGGCGGGCCCGGGCGATCGCGAGGGCCGGGTCGTCGTAGATGCAGAAACCCGAGGCCCGCGCCGGCATCGCGTGGTGAAGACCGCCGCCCGGATGGAAGGCATGCTCGACATCGCCGCGAAGGATCGCTTCGACCGCCCGGAGCGAGCCGCCCGCCACCGCAGCTCCCGCCTCGTGCATGCCATGAAACGGCGGGTTGTCGCCGCCGAGGCCGATTCCAGCCTCCGGCTCCATCGACCCATGGTCGAACTCCGAGAACCGGCGGACGACCTCGACGTAGGCGCGCGTGTGGCTCAGGAGGAGCTCGTCGTCGGACGCCGGCTCCGGCGCCAGACCGGGTTCCGCGCCGAGCGCCCGGAGCAGATCGATCCCCGGCCCGAAGCGTCGCGGGGTGAGCGGATGCGCTGGGCCGAAGTCGTAGTCGAGTGAGCGCGGACCGAACACGACGAGCGGCTGATCGGTCATGGATGGCACGATACCGGCGATGGAACGTGTCTACACCGCGCCCCTCCTCGACAAGCTCGGGGTCCGCCCGGGGATGCGGGTGGCGATCGTCGGCAAGCTCGAGGACGATGACGAGGTCCCCGACGACGAGGGGCCGTTCGCGGCGCGGCTTGCAGGGCGGACCAGCGACATCACCTTCGGCCGCCCGAAACCGGACTCCGACATCGTCTTCCTCGCGGCCGACTCGACCGCCGAGCTGGCCGACCTGGCCGAGATTCGATCCAGGATCCGTCCGGCCGGGGCGATCTGGGTCGTCTCGCGGAAGGGGAAAGCCTCGACCCTTCGCGACGTGGAGGTCATGGCCGCCGCCCGGGACCACCGGCTGATCGACAACAAGGTCGTCGCGTTCTCGACGCGCCGGACGTCGATCCGGCTCGTGATCCCGGTCGCGCTCCGGCCGAAGGGCTGAGGCGAGTACCATCCGCCCATGGGATCGGACGTCCTCCTCGTCCTCATCATCGTCCTGATCGCCGTCGTGATCTGGCGCGGGCCGAAGACCCTGCCCAAGATCGGCCAGGCCCTCGGCCGCGGCGTCCGCGAGGCACGGTCCGAGGCAGCGAAGCTGCGCGAGGACAAGGACGGCGACCCGCCCGCCTGACCCGGCTGCGCCGGCGGCGCAGTCAAGGCGCGGGGGGTGCACGCACGGCGCGATCCCGCACCGGCCTGCATCGGCCAACGAACGCCAAGGATCAACCCGCGATCCGCGCCTCCACAGGGACGGTGGACCGCAAGCCCGCCGCAATCTCCCGAACGGCTCCGACCGTCGGCGCCATCTCGGCCGCGATCGCGGCACGACGGGCACCGCCAGGATCGAGGCCGGCCAGCGCAGCATGGACGGCGGCGATCGCCCTCGGCGCGACGCTCAGCTCGCCTACCCCGAGTCCGACGAACAGGGCGGCCGCGTCCGGGTCGGCCGCCGCCTCGCCGCACACGGCGACCGCCCGTCCGTTGGCGGCGGCGGCCCGGCAGGTCGTCCCGATCAGCCGGATGATCGCGGGTTGGAACGGCGTCGCCAGCTCGGCGAGCTCCGGGTTCGTCCGGTCGGCCGCGAGGGTGTACTGGATGAGGTCATTCGTCCCGATGCTGAAGAAGTCGACCTCGGGCGCGATCAGATCCGCGACGAGCGCCAAGGCCGGGACCTCGACCATGACGCCGATCCGGACGTCCGCTGAGACGGCTGCGCCATCTGCGCGGGCATGGTCGGCGGCGCGCTCGATGGCCGCGCGGGCAGCCCGCAGCTCCTCGAGGCTCGAGACCATCGGCAGCAGAATGCGTGCCGGCCGCTCCGGCGAAGACTCCAGGATGGCCCGGACCTGGGTCTCGAAGAGAGCCTCGCGGCGGAGTCCGAGTCGGAGACCGCGGACGCCCAGCGCGGGGTTCGCCTCGGCGGCGGTCGGCTCGAAGCCGGCCGGCTTGTCACCGCCGACGTCGAGGGTTCGGAAGGTCACCGGTCGATCACCCAAGGCGTCGGCAATCCGGCGGTAGATGGCTCGCTGTTCGGCGAGCCCGGGCGCCACCGTCCGACCGAGGAACAGCAGCTCCGTCCGAACGAGGCCGATCCCGTCCGCGCCTGCGCGCGAGGCGAGCTCGGCCTCCGCGATCGACCCGACATTGGCCTCGACCAGGATCCCGAGGCGGTTCGGCGTCGAGCCGGCGGCGTGCCCGGAATCGAGCGGAACCGCCCGGTCGGCCTGCCCCGATCCAGGCGGACCCGACAGCGAGGCGAGGTCGTCATCTGCCGGCTCGACCACGAGGCGGCCGCCGTCGCCGTCGAGGAGGGCGGCGCACCCGTCGAAGTCGCGAGCCAGACTCGCCCCGAACCCGAGGACGAGCGGGATGCCGAGGGCCCGGGCGACGATCGCCGCGTGACCGCTCGGTGCGCCACCGACGAGAGCGATCCCGCCGACCAGCTCGGGCCGGATGGCGGCAACCAGAGACGGATCGAGATCGTCGGCCGCGAGAATGGCCGTCTGGCCATCCCGCCGATGGAGGACGGGCCTCGTCCGGCCGGTCAGGAGGTCCGCGACGCGGCGGCCGACGTCCCGCAGATCGGCGGCCCGCTCGCGGAAGTACGCGTCGTCGACGCCCGCCAGCAGGTCGGCCTGCTCGGCGGCGACCCCATCGATGGCCTCGACCGCCGAAGCGCCCGCCGCGACGGCGGCCAGGGCAGGGCCCACGATTCCCGGGTCCCGGGCGAACAGCGCCTGCGCCTCGAAGATGGCGCCGACCTCCTCACCCGCGCGGCCGGCGGTCTCGCGGGCGAGGTCGTCGAGCTCGATTGCCGCGGTGGCCAGGGCGGCCCGCAGCCGCGCCTCCTCGACGGCGGCGTCATGCGCGCGATCGCCGGCCGGGGCCGCTCCGCTCGAATCGACGGGATCGACCCACAGGAGCCGCCCGACGGCGGCGCCCACCGAGCCGGCCCGGCCGATGAGAAGACGCCTGGCCATCGGATCCGCGTTCAGCCGACAACGTCGGCGAGGGCGGTGAGCAGCAGCGCAGCCGAGGTTGCGCCCGGATCCTGGTGGCCGATGCTGCGCTCGCCCAGGTACGACGCGCGACCCTTCGTCGCAAGAAGGGGGATCGTCGCCTCGGCGCCCGTCTGTGCCGCGTCGCGGGCGGCGCCAACCACGGCGGCCGCATTGGCACCGCCGTCGAGCGCCGAGCGGGCGGCGGTCGCGGCGGGCACCAGGGCGTCGAGCATCGTCTTCTCGCCGGTCGTCGATTTGCCCAATGCAGCGACCCCCGTCGCTGCGGCGTCGAGCGCGGCGCCGATCGCGTCCGCTCCCGTCGCGGGTTCGGCCAGCCCAGCGACCGCCGATGACGCGCGGAGGAACGCCGTTCCGTACAGGGGCCCGGAGGCTCCACCGACCGTGCTGATGAGGGTCCGGCCAACGAGCCGCAGCAGCTCCGCCGTCGCGGCCTGGTCGGTCAGCGCGGGGTCGGGCGCGGGCCGCGCGTCGAGGGTGGCGACGATCGCCTTGAAGCCGCGGTCCATGTTCGTGCCGTGGTCGCCGTCGCCGATCGCCTGGTCGAGCTCGGTCAGGCGAGGGGCCTCGGCGTGGATCCGCTCGGCGGCGGTCCGAAGCCAGGTATCGAGGATCTCGAGCATGCGGGGCACCTCGGCGATGAAAAGCACTCGGGAGGGTGTCGGAGAGTCTAGGCCGCCGGACCCCGTGGGGATGAGGGACCGGGATCCGGCGGCAGACGAACGCTGGGTGAGGGCCAGCCGGGTCACACGCCCCAGCGCAGGGCCGGCGTGTGGACCGGGGCGTCCCAAAGCCGGACGAGATCGTCGTCGAGCTTCAGGAGCGTGACCGAGAAGCCGGCCATCTCGAGGCTCGTGATGTAATTGCCGACCAGGCTCCGCCCGATCGAGATCCCCTGCCCGCCGAGGATCTTCGCGACGGAGTTGAAGGCGATGTAGAGCTCGATGAGCGGCGTCCCGCCCATCCCGTTGACGAAGGCGAGAACCCTGTCGCCGCGGGTCAGACCGAGGTCCGACACGATCGGTGATACGAGCCACTCGGCCATGTCATCGACCGGGGCGAGCTTCTCCCGGCGGCGGCCGGGCTCGCCGTGGATGCCGATCCCGACCTCCACCTCGTCGTCGCCGAGAGCGAACGTCGGCGTGCCCGCCGCGGGGACGATGCAGGAGGTCAGGGCGAGGCCCATCGATCGGCCCTGGCCGTTGACCTTGACCGCTGTGGCGGCGGCGTCCGCGAGCGAGGCTCCGGCCTCGGCGGCCGCGCCGGCGATCTTCTCGACGAGGACCGTCACCCCGACGCCTCGCCGGCCGGCCGTGTAGAGCGAGTCCTGGACCGCGACGTCGTCGTTGGTGACGACCGAGGCGACCTCGATCTCGCCGCCGACGAGCTCGGCGGCCATCTGGAAGTTCAGGACGTCGCCGGTGTAGTTCTTGACGATGTGGAGAACGCCCGCGCCGCCGTCGACGGCGCGCGTCGCGGCCTCCATCTGATCGGGGACGGGCGAGGTGAAGACGTTGCCGGCACAGGCCGCGTCGAGCATCCCGAGCCCGACGAACCCGCCGTGGAGCGGCTCGTGGCCCGAGCCGCCGCCGGAGATCAGGCCGACCTTGCCGGCCTTCGGGCCGCCGGCCCGCAGGACGACGGCATTGGCCGCGTCGATCTTGACGATGTCGGGATGGGCCGCGCCGAGGCCGGCGAGGCTCTCGGGGACGATGTCATCGACGGCGTTGATCAGCTTCTTCATCGTGTGGCTGGGGGCGGTTGCGGCCATGACAGGCTCCTTCGCGTCGGCAGGTGATGACGGGGATCGGATGCGGGGCGCCGATCAGGCGTCCGCGTGGGCCATTTCGGCCGTGGCGACACCGGGAACCGGGGAGGTCGCGTGATGGCCGACGAACTCGTACAGGAACGCGCCGACGAGGCCGCCGACGATCGGGCCAGCGATGTAGACCCAGATCGCACCCCAGTCCTGCGACTTGCCGATGATCGCCTCGAGGACCTCGGGGCCGATCTGGCGGGCCGGGTTGAGGGCCGCACCGGTGATCGGGCCGACCAGGATGATGATCCCGTACACGATGAAGCCGATGACGATTCCGGCAAACCCGGCGGGTGCGCGACCGTCGACGGCGGCGCCGAAGACGGTGAAGACGAGGATCGCCGTGCCGATGACTTCGGCGAGGAAGCCGACGACATTGCCCGCGGCCGGGTTGACCGCGACGGCGCCGAGACCGAGCGTCTTCGGGTCGTTGCCACTCAGGATCACGAGGGTGAGCCCGGCCCCGATGAACGCGCCGACGAGCTGGGCCAGGATGTAGCTGACCGCGGTCTGGCTGTCGATCTTGCGGGTCGCCCAGAGGGCCGTCGTGACGGCCGGGTTGATATGGCAGCCGCTGATGTGGCCGACCGAGTAGACGGCGGCGAAGATGGCGAACGCGAAGGCGAACGAGATCGTCGAGAGCTCCGCGCTGCCGAACGGGTTCTTGCCGGTGAGGAAGACGGTCAACGGCACGGAGCCCGCGCCGATGAACACGAGGATGGCCGTGCCGATCGCCTCTGCGGTCAGCTTCTGGCTCAGGGTCGGGGACGACATGCCGTGGTTCCTCCGTTGCTCTTCGCGGACCTTGTCCGGTCCGACGTCTCTGGGTGGCTCGATCAGGCCGGTTCGGGTTCGGCGACGACCGTCGGCGTCGCGGTCGCGAGATAGGGGCCGAGCTCGGCGGTGAGGGCGTCGAGCGCGGCGTCGGCATCGGGGCCGTCGGTGACCAGGACAATCTCGGATTCCGGGCGGATCGTCAGCCCGAGCACCGCGATCAGGCTCTTCGCGTCGGCCCGGCGATCACCGAGCCGGATCGTCACGCTGCTTGTGAACCGGCTCGCCACCTGAACGAACCGGGCCGCCGGCCGGGCGTGAAGGCCGGCTGGATCGATGACGACCAAGCGTCGTTCGGGCATGACGGTCAGCCTCCAATGGCCTTGGACAGGTGGTTCGCCGCGAACGCCGCGGCAGCGACCTCATCGAGCGTGGCACCGATGCTCGCCTGGACTCCCGCGGCGAACGCTCCCTCGACGAGCGGCGCCTCCGGAACCCGGACCCGGTCACGTTCGACCGGATTGAGCTCCTCAAGCGCGATCTCGAGCGAGAGCGCGGCGCTCCCGAAGTCGAACAGGACGACGGCGCCGTCCGACTCGGCCGGACTGGGACCGAGGACCTCCCGGATGGCCGCTACGATTCGATCGGCCGTCGTCCCAAGTCGCCCGTCGGCCGTCCCGCCCGCCAGGGCGACCGGGACATCGTCGCCGCCGAACTGGGCGACGATGTCGCGCAGCCCCTCGACGAGGGTCGGGCTGTGCGAGACGAGGACGAGACCGACCATGACGCCTCCTTTCCGTTGCGGTCCGGTGTTGGCCGGATCGTCCGACGCATCTCATCAAGAACCAAGCAAGAACCCATCGCGATCCACGATGAATGTCGCGGCGAGGCGCAAACCCCGGCCCTCTGTCGTTGCGGCCGGCGTCGGACGTTGCCTACACTCGGGCGGTCGGACCGTAGCGAGGAACCGATGCGCCTTTCCTCCGCAACCCGCCCCGAGACCGCGTCTGCCGTGAGCCACGACCCGATCGCTGCGGCCGCGCCCCCGCCGCTCGTCGACGCGGCGCGCCTCCGCGCCGGAATTCGCCGTGCGGCGCGGGCAGTCGATCGCCACGCCGCCGCGCTGACCCGACTGGATGCGGTCCTCGGCGACGGCGACCATGGCGACAACCTCGCGACGGGCTTTCGCGCGGTTCTCGAGCTCCTCGACGAGCTGCCCGCCGAGACGCCGCCGGGCGACCTGCTCCGGGCGGTCGGTCATCGCCTCGTGGCCACAGTCGGCGGCGCGTCCGGACCGCTCTACGGCACGGCCTGCATCGAGGCGGGCTTCCACGCGGGCGACGTGGCCGTTCTCGACCCGCCGCTCGTGGCGGGAATGCTCGAGGCCGCGGCCGCCGGGCTCGCCAGACGCGGTCGCTGCGCCGTGGGTGACAAGACCATCCTCGACACGCTCCGGCCCGCAGCCGACGCCCTCGGTGCCGCGCTGGCCGGCGGTGCCAGCCCCGCCGCTGCCCAGTGGGCCGCGATTGAGGCCGGGCGGCGCGGGATGCGCTCGACGGCCGGAATGATCGCCCGGCGCGGGCTCGCCCTGCGCCTCGGCGAGCGCTCGATCGGACATCGCGACCCGGGCGCCGTCTCGTGCCTGGTCCTGCTCCTCGCGCTCGCCGAACGGTGACGGTCCCGATCGTGAGCGATCCGGTCGGGGGCGTGGACCCGTCACCCGATTCGCGCGCCGACGACCCGGAGCTGACGCGACTGCGTGCACGAGTCGCCCAGCTCGAGCGAGAGCACCGCCGCGCGTTCGAGCAGGCCCAGCGGGAGGCCGACGTCCTGTTTGCGCAGTACCAGCTGAGCCAGCTCGTGGCGACGGCCGCCACCCCGTCCGAGCTCAGTCGCTCCGTTGTCATCGAGCTGGTTCGCCTCGCGGGTGCGGAGTCCGGGGCGCTTTGGCTCGCGGACGCCGGCGGCGATGGGTTGACGCTGGTCGCCGCCACCGGCCCGATCAACCAGACACTGCCCGAGCGGCTTGCCGATCTCGACGCCGCCCGTCGGCTGACGGCCGCCGATCCGGCGCGAGAGCTCGTCGTCCTTGGCGACGAGCCGCCCGCCACCGTCCTCGTCCTGACCGCCCCACCTGGTCGGACGCTCGACCGCGACGGCCTTCGGATCGCCCAGCTCGCGCGCCACGAGCTGGCCGTCGCATTCGTCGGGGCGCGTCTCGGGGCCGCCCTCGATCGGGAGCGGGAAGAGCTCCGGTCGGTTGTTGCGGGGGCAACGGATGCGATCGTCCAGGTCGACGAGGCGCGGCGCGTGGTGCGGCTCAATCCGGCCGCCGAGCGGCTCCTCGGCGTCGATGACACCGCCATCGGCCGGACGTGCGACGAGGTTCTCGGCTGCGCCGTGGCCGGTGGTCACGGCGAGGACCATTGCCCCCTCGCGGAGGTGCTCGCGTCGGGCCAATCGATCGCCTACCGCGAAACGGCGCTGCGCGGCGGAGAGGGCGAGTCGATCCAGGTCGCAGGGGGCTACTCCCGCGCGCCGATGACCCCCGGCGGCCCGATCCGCGCGACCGCCATCCTGCGCGACGTCTCCGCGGTCCGGGCGCTGGAGCAGCTCCGGGAGGGATTCGTCGCCACCGTCAGCCACGAGCTCCGGACGCCCCTCGCCCTCGTCCGCGGGTACGCCGAGTCGATCCTCCATCTCGAGCTCGCTCCCGATCAGGAGCGCGAGTACGTGGACAGGATCCACCAGGTCACGAGCCGTCTCGGCGACCTCGTCGACCAGATCCTCGACGTCACCCACCTCGATGCCGATCCGCTCATCCTCGAACGGGCGCCCGTCGCGTTCGCCTCGCTCGTTGCGCGATGTCGCGGCGACCTCGCCCTGTCCGGAGAGGACAGCCGCCTTGTCGTGGATCTCGCCGACGACCTGCCGCCGATCGACGTCGATTCCGCCCGGATCGGGCGCGTCCTGGAGAACCTCGTCGGCAACGCTCTCAAATACGCGCCGGCCGGGTCGCCGGTGAAAATCGGGGCGTCCGTGAGCGATGGCTGGCTGTGGGCAACGGTCGACGACGAGGGGGTCGGCGTGCCGGAGGAGGAGCGCGGTCTCGTGCTCGAGCCGTTCCACCGGGCCTGGAACGTGCGGGAATCACGGATCCCCGGCACCGGCCTGGGCCTGTACATCTGCCGTCGCCTGGTCGAGGCGCACGGCGGGCGGCTCTCCCTTGGCGAGCGACCAAACGGCGCGCCCGGGACGCGGGCCAGCTTCAGCATGCCGATCCTGGCCGGCGCTCGACTGCAGGCCGCTGAATTACGAGGCCATCGATCGGTCGGTCCGCCCCGTGGCTGACACGATCCTGATCGTCGAGGACGAGCCGGAGTTCGCCGCCCTCCTCGAGCTGTGGATGACCAGCTCGGGCTTTCGGCCCGTCGTGGCGACAACCGGCCACGATGCGCTCGCCCGCTTCTACGACGAGCATCCCGCGCTCGTGATCCTCGACGTCGCACTTCCCGGCCTCGATGGCTGGCAGGTCATCGAGCGGATCCGCGAGTTCAGCCGGGTCCCGATCCTGATGGTCACGGCGCACAGCTCCGAGGCCGACAAGGTCCGCGGACTGAAGCTCGGTGCCGACGACTACGTGACCAAGCCGTTGAGCTTTCCGGAGCTGATGGCCCGGATCGAGGCCGCCCTTCGCCGGGCCGCCACGCCAAGCCCGGAGCGGCCGCGACGGATCCATCACCGCGATCTCGTGATCGATCTCGACGACCACCGCGCCCGCTATCGCGGCAGCGAGGTCCGGCTCACGCCGACCGAGTTCCGCCTCCTCGCCTACCTGGCCGAGCACGCCGGTCAGCTCGTCGTCCACCGCCAGGTGCTGGCCGCGGTCTGGGGTGCCGGCTACGACGCCGACGTCCACCTCCTCCGGATGACGATCCGGAACCTCCGGATGAAGCTCGATGCGGTGGCGCCGGGCGAGTCGCTGATCGCGACCGAGTACGGGCTGGGTTACCGCCTGACGGGGCCGGGCTGAACGCGCACGTTGGCCGGACCGCTACGCTGGCCAGATGAACGGCTCCCTGCCGAGCGACGTCGAGATCCTCCTCGAGCGACCCGGTCCCGGCCCGCACCGGACGACGATCGTCGTCGACGGCGCCACGGTCGAAACCCTCGCCGACCTGCCGCCGCTCCGCGACCGGCTCCTGTTCGTCGGGCTGAACCCGTCGCCGGTCAGCGTCGAGGCCGGCCACTACTTCCAGGGCCGTCTCGGCCAGCTCTTCTGGCGACGGCTGATGACCGCGGCGATCCTGCCGGCCGATACCGCGATCGCGTCCGCCGACGACACGCTCGTCGCAGAAGGGCACGGCGTGACGGACCTGTACAAGGTCCCCAGCCCGCGCGATGAGGCCAGCGACGCAACCCTCCGGTCGGGGGTCGGGCCACTCTGGCAGAAGGTCGCGATCTGGCGTCCGGCGGCGATCGTCTTCGTCTACAAGCGGGCGGCCGAGATCGTCGCGGCGCGGCCGCTCGCCGAGCCGTGGGGCACGCTCGACGGCGTCGCCATGTCCGGCCGGCCGTGCTTCCTGATGCCCGGGCCGTACGCGCCCCAGGCCGAGGTCACGGCCGCCCTCAACTTCCTGCGCAACCTCGGGGCGTCACTCCCGCGCTGATCCGATCATGATCTCGAGCCGGCCCGAGCCCGGCGGGCCCAGCCGGACGTGAACCTCGAGGTCGGCTTCAAGGCGCTGGCCATCGCCGGCCTCCCTCGTGGCGTAGGGTAGGTGGCGACCGGCCCCGGGCGCGACCAGGATGGGAATCCCCAGGGGGATCGCGACCGCCTCGGCTGCCGCGGCATGATCCGGATCGGTCGCGGTCAGCACGATCGAGGTGATCGCTCCGCGCCGGCGCTGGACCGTCGTCGCGATCTGGTCGAGCGCCTCGTCGGAGGGGTCGCCGGGGTCGACGAGGACGAGCCGGCGTGCCCCGATCAGCGATGTCTCGCCGCCCCGCCCGGGAAGCCCGCCGGCCGCTCCAAACGCAAACCGGACGACCGTCGGGTCCTCGGCGATCACCCGCGGCGGTGCAATTCGGCCGAGCGTGATCCGCTCGGCGACCTCGGTGGCGGTCGTCGCCCCGATCTCGATGACTCGCTGCAGGACGCTCGTCGTGGGCACCCACATGGCGATCTCGCCGGCGGCCATCAGCTCGAGCGCCGTCGGCGCCGTCACCCAGCGGTGAGCGACGACCTCGTCCGCGGCGAAGATCGGCGTCGCGTCGGGTGGCAGGTCGGCGACGAAGAACCACGTCGAGAAGCGACGGGGCATGAAGGCCGGCGTGGTCCAGTGGGCGATCGGGGCGAGCCGCTCGATGCCGTCGAGGGTGACGCCGGCCTCCTCCCGCAGCTCGCGGAGGGCCGCGCGGTGGACGGCGAGCGCGGCTGCCGGCGGAAGGTTGTCGCCAAGGGCCCGAGCCGCCATGATGGCCATCCGCGACGCATCGTTGGAAAGCGGCGCGTCCTCCGGGTCGACCCGACCACCGGGGAAGACGTGGAGCCCGGCACCGAACGCCATCGTCGCCGGCCGACGGGTGAGCAGGACCTCGGCGCCGGTGGGTCCGGGCCGGAGGAGGACGACCGTCGCCGCCGGAGCGGGTACGACCGGCCGCACCGGCCCCGTCATCCGGAGCGGTTCATCCGACCGGAGTCGTGCCGGCGAGCTGGCCGATCAGCGCGTCGGGATCGGTGACCGGGAGGCGGCAGGCGAAGTTGCGGCAGACGTAGGCCGTCGGTCGCCCATCAATGGCGATCCGGTCGGCGAGGAGCGGCACCACCGAGGTGGACGGATCCGGGGCGACGGCGACGACCAGGTCCGCGCGACCGCCGGACCGCGCCGCGGCGAGCAGGGCGTTCGTCTCGGCACCGGCCGGGTCGCCGACGATCGCGAGCTCGACGATCCCGCCGACGGCCAGCTCCGCGGCCGACAGCCAGTTGGCGAAGCCCGTCGGATAGCGGCCGAGGAACGAGGTCACGCTGGCCAGGGCTCGCTCGCCTGCATCACGGTAGCCGCCGTCTCCGGTCAGGGCGGCCAGCCGGAGGAGCACGAGCGTCGCCATCGAGCCACCCGACGGAGTCGCGTTGTCCTGGGGGTCCTTCGGCCGCGTGACGAGCGTCTCATGGTCGTCGGCGGTGTCGAAGAACCCGCCGGCCGGGTCGCCGAAATGCTCGAGGATGGCGTCGCCGAGCGCCCGAGCCTCCACGAACCAGCGCTCGTTGAACGTGGCTTCGTACAGGGACAACAGCCCGTCGGCGAGGTCCGCGTAGTCCTCGAGCACGCCCTCCCCGCTCGGGCGCCCGTCCTTCCAGGACCGCCCCAGACGGCCGGACGGACGTCGCAGCCCCGCCAGGATCGCCTCGGCCGCCTCGATCGCGGCCGCCCGGTAGCGACCCGCGATGGGCTCGGGAAGCAACCGCGCGGCATCGGCCAGCGCCGCGATCGCGAGCCCGTTCCATGCCGCGAGCGCCTTGTCGTCGCGGGCGGGTTGCGGGCGGCGATCGCGGCGGGCCAGGAGCCGCGCCCGTGCGTCCGCCAACCGCGCCTCGCGCTCGGGCACCACCACGCCGTCATCGCCCGCCGCCGGCTGGATCCGCGACAGGATCGTCCGGCCTTCCCAATTTCCGTCGTCGCGGACACCGTACGTCGCAGCGAACAGCGGCGCATCGTCGTCGAGGACGTCGCGGATTTCGGTCGCGGACCACGTGAACGTCGCGCCCTCGACGCCGTCGGTGTCGGCGTCCTGGCTCGCCGCGAAGGTCCCGTCGGGACGCCGCAGCTCCCGGAGGAGGTAGTCGAGGACGCCGACGGCGACCGCTCGATACGCCTCGATCCCGAGGGTCGCCCAGGCGCGGAGGTACGTCCGCGCGAGCTGGGCGTTGTCGTAGAGCATCTGCTCGAAGTGCGGGACCAGCCAGATCGGGTCGGTCGCGTAGCGGTGGAAGCCGCCGCCGAGCTGGTCGTGAATCCCCCCGTCGGCCATCCGATCGAGCGTGTAGCGGACCATCGTCCGCGGGCGCGCATCGCCCGACGCGATCCGGGCCAGGAGGAAGTCGAGCGTCATCGGCTGGGGGAACTTCGGCGCGCCGCCCCAGCTGCCGTTGAGCGTGTCGAACCGCGACTGAAGCGCATCGACAGCGCCGGCGAGCAGCGGCGCGGTCGGTGCCGCTGCGTCGGTCGGGAGCCGGTTCTGGGCGACGAGCGTGTCGACCAGGCGCTGGCCGGCGGCGACGACCTCGAGCCGCTGCTCGCGCCACGCGCGGGCGGTCCCGGCCAGGACGTCGCGGAAGGCGGGCAGCCCGTGACGCGGCGTCGGCGGAAAATACGTTCCGCCGTAGAACGGCCGCCCGTCCGGGGTGAGGAACATGCTCATCGGCCAGCCGCCCTGTCCGGTCAGCGCCTGGACGGCGCCCATGTAGACCTGGTCGAGGTCCGGACGTTCCTCGCGATCCACCTTGATCGCGACAAAGTCCCGGTTCAGGTCGGCGGCCGTCGCCGCGTCCTCGAAGCTCTCGCGCTCCATGACGTGGCACCAGTGACAGGCCGCATAGCCGATCGAGAGGAAGATCGGCTTGTCCTCGGCCCGAGCCCGGGCGAGGGCCTCCGGGCCCCACGGGTACCAGTCGACCGGGTTGTGGGCGTGCTGGATGAGGTACGGGCTGGTTTCGCCGGCGAGTCGGTTGGGCATCGGTTGGATCGTAGGCGCGTTCGCCGCCGCCGGCTCAGCGCCGCGATCCGGCAGCCCGTGACCTGGTCAGAGCGGTCGACGATCCGCCGGCGACTGGAACCGAATGCAGCCGCAGCGGCACGATGGCCGGCGGCGCGCCGGCCGGCGGCACCGAGAGGATTCCGCCGCGGGCGAGAAGGACCGCCCGGATGACCTCGTATCCCACGTCTCGAACACCGACACCCTCGCGCGCGGCAACGGCGGCAGCCACGCCAGCCGCCTCGCCGATCTCCATGAGCGTGGGCTCCACCCGGATCGACGACCAGGCCACGTGGCTCGCCGAGATCGTCACGCTGACGAGGAGATTGTCGACCGAGCCCGCCGGTGGAACGGTCGCGGCGTACGGGATCTGGTAGGGCGCAGTGGTGCCCGACAGTTGACCGTCCTCGCGGACCAGGCCGTCGCTGCCAAGGATCCGCCGGACGGGATGGGCATCGATCCGATACGTTCCCACCGCGATCGGATCGGGCTTCGTGATGTCCGTCTGCACGTCGCGCTGGGTCAGGACGACGTCGCCGACCATCCGCCGCGCCTCGCGGATGTACAGGTCGGGCGGCCAGCCACCGGTCGACCGGAACTCGTCCGCGCAGAGCCCCCACGGGGCCATCTGCCTCCGGAGCATCGCCGGGACCGCGGGATCTTTGGCCAGGTACCAGAGAAGGCCAGCCTCCCAGGTGCGGTGCTGCTCCCAGATCACCTGCCTCCCCGCGTCGTTCGCCGCGGCACAGCCGGACGCCCCACCCAGCAGGTTCGTGGAGTAGAGACCCAGGCTGTTCAGGTCGAACTTGCGTTCGGGGAGTCGAGCGAACGAAAGGATCGAGGTCAGCTTCAGCGCCGCTCCCGCCTGGTCGCGGGCCTTGGCGATCGCCCGGCCCACCAGGGCATAGCTCGCCGGGTCATAGTCCGCGGGGCGCGCGAATGCCAGCCGGTTCAGCGGATCGTCGGTGACGCACAGGCGGAAGGTGGCCGACTGGACGAGATCGTCGGACGATCCGTTGACCACGGTGATCCGATCGACCCCGGGCAGCGGGTTGCCGGCACGGTCGATGCCCGACACCAATGTCGACGGCGGCGTCGCCAGGTTGACGCGAACCCCGGCAAGCGACTCGCCGTACGCCGCCTGGCCTTCGCGGCCGATGGCGTAGGGAACGCCGGCCGCGGCCATGAGATCGCCCTCGTAGGTCGCGTCGACAAAGACCATGCCGCGCAGGCGTGTTCCGTTCGTCATCGCGATGTCGACGATCCGATCGCCCTGGAGCTCGGGCGGCCGCGTTCGATCGAGGCCCATATTCAGGTACACGGAGACGTGCGCGTCCTTGAGCAGCTCGTCGAAGACCGCGGCCGCGACGTGCGGCTCGTAGTTCCAACCGAAGGTCCGGATGACCCCGGTCTGACCCTCGGCCCGTGCGAGCCGGTCGAACACGTCGCGGGTGAGGCCGCCGATCAGGCCCGGTCGCCCGACGTCGGCGTGACCGAGGCCGCTTGACATCATGCCGCCGACCTGGGCGTCCGGCGTGGCGAGCACAACCGAGGCTCCCAGTCGAGCAGCACTCACGGCGGCGAGAATGCCGCTCGGGGTTGCGCCGTAGACCACGACGTCGGCCGAGATCGTGGCTCCGGGCGCAGGCGGGACGACGGGAACCGCCGACGGCTGCGACTCCGGCGATCGGTCCGGTCGAGAGCCGGCCGCCCGAAGCGGGTCTCCGGCACCGGGGGCGAGGACGAGCGCCACGATCGTCAGGGCGATCCCCATCGTGACGGCGGCGAGGATCGTACGGCGCACCCCCGGAGTCATCGCGCGGAGCGTACCCGCCGGCCATCAGACCCGCATCATCGACCTTCGGCCCCCTACCATGGCGTCCCATGCGCTACGGACTCTGCCTGCCGAACTTCACCTCGCTCGCCTCGCCCGAGGCGATCGAGGCCGCGGCCGCCGCGGCCGAGCGGCTCGGCTGGGATTCGGTCTGGACGACCGACCACGTCCTGGTCGACTCGAGCGACGGCGCCGCCGACTACCGGATCAACTTCGACGTCATCCAGACCCTCGCGTGGGTCGGCGCCCGCGACACAACGGTCCGCCTGGGGACGTCGGTCATCGTGGTCCCGCAGCGGAACGCCGTGATCGTGGCCAAGGAGCTCGCGACGCTCGACGCGCTCAGCGGCGGGCGGGTCATCGCCGGGATCGGCGTCGGTTGGAGCGAACGGGAGTTCGGGAACCTCGGGATGGCCGATCGGTTCGCCGTCCGCGGGGCCTACGTCGAGGAGACGATCGGGCTCTGGCGGCATCTCTGGTCGGGCTCCGGCGAGCCGTTCGAGGGTCGGTTTCACCAGGTCTCCGACTACATCTTCGGACCGCGGCCCGTGCAGGGCGCCGCGCTCCCGATCTGGATCGGCGGCCGGGCCGAGGCCGCATTGGAGCGGGCCGGCCGGCTGGCCGACGGCTATCACTCGTCCGTGACCTCGCCGGAGTCGTTCGCCCGGCGGATGCCGGTGATCCGTGCCGCCGCCGAGGCGGTCGGCCGGCCGATGCCCGTGCTGTCTGCCCGGGTCCGGGTGGCCTTCGACGACCCGATCCGCTCGGCGGAGCCTCGCTCCTATGCGATGCGCGGCTCAAGCGACGACGTGGCAGCCGAGGTCGCCAAGTTTGCCGAGGTGGGGGTGGAGCACCTGGCGCTCTTCTTCGAGGTCGACTCGGCCGAGGCGTTGGTGACCGCCGCTGAGCGATTCGACGCCGAGGTCGTCGACGCGGGCTGATCGCCGAGGCCTACCTCGGGCGCGCTCCCGTGATCGTGCCTGCGGAGCGGCCTTCCGGATCGATCGCGCCGATGTCGGCGGCGGCGACTGTGGCGAGCTGCGGCGCGCGGTTGCGCTCGCCGGCGACTCGGTGGGCAGCCCGGATCCGGCCCAGCCAGACCCAGCCGCCACCGCCGACCGCGAGGGTCAGCACGGCGCCGACGAACAGGGACAGCGGGACGCCCCAGGCGGACGCGATCGCCCCCATGAGCAGGCCTCCGGCGGGCACCGACGCCGAGAAGATCGTGGTGTAGAAGCTCATCACCCGGCCGCGCAGGTGGTCGGGCACGGCGAGCTGGATCGTCGTGTTGGCGGAGACGGCCATCGCGATCCCTCCGGCGCCGGCGATCGCCATCGCGACGAGCGACACCGCGAAGGACGGCGAGACGGCCAGAACGACGGAACCCAGGCCGAGGGCGATCGCGCCGAGCGCGATCGGGCGGGTGCCGGGCCGGCGCTGGAATGCGACCCACAGCGCCGCGAGCGTCGACCCGATGCCGGACGCGGCCATGAGAAAGCCGAAGCCGGAGGCGCCGACGTGAAGGACGTTGTCGGCCAGCGGCGGCGTGAGCACGGAGAAGTTCATCCCGAAGGTCGAGGCCAGCCCGACGATCGTGACCGCCAGCAGAACGAGAGGCGTATGGCGCACGTAGCGGGCGCCCTCGGCAAGGGTCTCGACGACCTCGGTCCAATTCCGTGGTCGGGGGTTCTGGGCGACCGCCCGCAACTCGCCATCGCGCATCGCGACGTAGGCGAGGATCACCGCGATGAAGCTGATGCCGTTGATCAGGAACGCGATCGAGATGTCGAACGCGCCGATCAGGAGACCGGCCGCAGCGGGACCCAGGATCCGCGAGGTGTTGAAGAGCGCGGAGTTCAGGCCGACGGCATTGGCGACGTCGTCGCGGCCGACCATCTCGACGGCGAACGACTGGCGGGCCGGCATGTCGAACGCGTTCGTGACGCCGAGCAGGGCGGCGAGGACCATGACGTGCCAGACCTGGATCGCATGCGTCACGGTGAGTCCGAACAGGATGAACGCGAGGATCATCGCGACGGTCTGGGTCGCCATCAGCGTTTTCCGCTTGGGGAGCTGATCGGCGATGACGCCGCCGAACAGGCCGAGGACGATCACCGGGCCGAACTGGGCCAGCGAGACCAGCCCGAGCCACAGTGGGTCGTGGGTCAGCTGGAGGACGAGCCAGCCCTGGGCGACCTGCTGCATCCACGTGCCCACGAGCGAGATCGCCTGGCCCGCGAAGAAGAGCCGGTAGTTTCGGTGGCGGAAGGCGCGGGCGCCCCGGAACGTGTTGGTCATCGACCGGCGTTCGCGCGAGTCGGCGCGCGCGTCGCGCGCGGGTGGTCGTGGGGTGCGGGCTCGACGCCCGCCTCGAGCTCGGCGATGTGGGTCAGGAGATGCTCGCGGCGGGACTCCGCCTCGTCGATCATCGCCACGAGCCGGTCCATCTTCTCGCGCAGTGAGGCGACCTGGCGCTCGACCCGGGCAAGGGCGTCATCGACGATCGCGCGTCGCTCGGCCGCGTCGGTCGTCGAGCGGAAGCGGGCCCGATTGCGCCTACGGGCCGCTTCGTCCTCGAGCAGCTGCCCGATCTCGGCAAGGCTGAACCCGGCATCGTCGCGGAGACCCTTGATGAATCTCAACCGCTCGACGTCGTCGGCGTCGTACTGGCGGTAGTCGCCGCCCGTTCGGCCGGCCGGCTCGAGGAGGCCGAGCTCCTCGTAGTAGCGGATCGTGCGCGCCGTCAGGCCGAGCGTCGCCGCGACCTCCTGGATGCGAAGGAGGGGCGCAGCGTCAGCGGCGGCGTCGGGCGCGGTCGGGTGGTCGAGGTGGCTCATGACGACGACATGATGCCACAACGTTGCCGTTGACGTAAAGGTTAGACTTGGCCCTCGTTCCGTCAGCAGACCGTACGACTCCGGCACGGCCGATCTGGGCCGCGGGTTCGCGGTGCGTGACGTCACCGGGTGAGCGCGGATGCAGGCCTCGGTAACGGAAACCTAACGCCGCGCGGGTATGGTCCGGCCGGGTACGGAGGCCTATCGTTCGCTCGATTCCACGGAGTTCCAGATCGCCGTGTCTCGGCATTCCGGCGGCGGCCGCGTGGGCGGCGCCCGCCTCGTTCTCGTGGCCGCGCTGGCGGTCCTCGCCTTGCCAGGCGGTTCGCTGGTCGCGCCGGTCCGGGCGGCCGCTCCGAACCGTGCTGCAGCGAGGCCGGCACCCAAGGTCGTCCTCATCGTCGGGCCGTCGGGCAGTGCGACTCCCTACTATCGGCTCCTCGCCGATCAGGCCGCTGCCGACGCGGCCGCGCTGACTCCGAACATCGTCAAGATCTACTCGCCGGACGCGACGTGGACAAACGTGAAAGCCGCGCTCCTGGGAGCCTCGGTCGTCGTCTATCTCGGCCACGGCAACGGCTGGCCGAGCGTCTACCACACGGCCCTCTTCCCGACGACGGAGGATGGCTTGGGGCTGAACCCGAGCGCGGGCGCCGCCGGCGTCCACCAGTACTTCGGCGAGCAGCAGATCGCGGCCGAGATCAAGCTCGCGCCCGACGCGGTCGTCATCTTCAGCCACCTTTGCTACGCCAGCGGCAACACCGAGCCCGGCCTGCCCGAGGGAACGCTCGACCAGGCCCAGCAGCGGGTCGACAACTACGCGGCCGGCTTCTTCCAGGCGGGCGCCGGGGCCGTCATCGCCGACGCTTACCTCGCCCCCGCGTACTACGTTCAAGCCGTCCTTCGCGGCACCCGCTCGCTCGATGCGATCTGGAGGACCGCCCCGAACAGCAACGACCACTTCCTGCGGTTCGCAAGCCGGCGGACACCGAGCGCGGTCGCCCAGATGGATCCCGACGCGGTCGACTCGGGCTTTCACCGTTCGATCGTGTTCAAGGCGAACCTCACGAGCAGTCAAGTCATCGCCCACGCTGTCCATGGACCGGAGACGCCGATCCCGGTCCTCGAGCCGACGCTGGCCGGGCTGGGAGTGACCTTCGGGGCGTCGGACCTGACGACCCCACCGACGGCCGGGGCGAAGACGGTCCTGACCCTGCCTGTCGCCGCCGATGCGGCGGCCGTCCTGCCGGCAGGGCTGATGGTCGGGACGCGATGGGATCCGCTCGATGTCGGCCAGCCGGCGGATCCGACTCCCGCCGCGGCGCCGTCTCCGTCGCCGTCGCCGTCGCCGTCTCCGTCGGCGGCGCCGGACGGCGCGACGACCGGAGTGGGCACAACGACGGTCGGCGACAGCGATCCGGGGACGACCGCCGATTCGGATCCAGCGATGGACCTCGTCGTGCCGGAGCAGCCCGGCGAGATCGTTGCCCCGGTTCGGGCCCGGCGCCTGCCGACCGGCGGGCTCGCGATTCCCGTCACGGTCCCCTCGACACCGGGGCTGTACCGGCTCGTCGCGACGCTCCACGAGCCCGACGGCGTCGCCTACGACGCCGCGACGCAGGCTCTCGTCCCGGCCCTCGTCGTCCGTGTGACCGGTCCACTGGCCGCGACATACGTGGCACCCTCGACCGTGACCGCGGCGGTCGGCACCGCCTTCACGATCAAGGTCCACGTCACCAACCTGAGCCAGGGCGCGTGGGGCCTCGCGGCGGAGGTCGATTCGGTCAGAGCCACGGTGATCGATCCGGCGACGCCGGCGTCGCTGGTCGCTCGTTGGGTCGGACTCGATGGGGTCGATGCCCCGGCGTCGCCCCTCGGCGGCGCCGGGACGGCCACCCTCCCGTCCGGGTTGGCGCCCGGCGCATCGATCGACGTGGACGTCCTGCTGACCGCTCCGAAGGCAGCCGGTGAGTACCTCCTCCTTCTCGACGTGGTCGATCCCGCGATCGGGTCGCTGGCCGCGGCCGGCGTGCCACCCGGGATCGTCCGCGTGACCGTGACGGAGTAGCAGCCCGACGCGCCAGCGACGGCGCGGGACTACGATCCAGGCGTGAACGACGTCTCGATCCCCGGGTTTCTGCCCAGCACCCACGGATTCCATTTCGCCAACGCCTGGCCGCCGGGCCCGACGGTCCGCTTCGGGCCGTTCGACCCGCGGATCGTCGGCGTCGGCGACGCCTCAACGGGTCTCTGCGGCGGGATGGTCTACACGATTGCCGACCTCTTCGCCGCGGGCGTCCCGGTCCCGCCGGATCGCGAGCCGCCGGCCAACGGCTCGCCGCGATTCGCCTCGATCGTCCGCCGCCAGGTCGAATCGCTCGCCTGGCTGACCGTCCCGGTCCGGTTCTACCTCCGGATGGCCCTGGGCAGCTCGTTCGGCAGCGATCTCGCCCGCTCGACGCTCGACCGGGAATGGCCAACGGCGAAGGCCTGGCTCGATGATGGGCGGCTCGTCCCGATCGGGCTGATCCGGGTGGCGTCCGCCAACCCGCGCAGTCTCACGAAGAACCACCAGGTGATCGCCTGGGGCTACGTCGAGGACGGGCGGGGCGTGACCCTTCGCCTCTACGACCCGAACTGGCCGGACCGGGACGACGTCGCCATCACGATCCACCTCGACAACGCGCTGCGGCCGAGCGGCCTGAGCCAGTCGACCGGCGAGTCGCTCGCCGGCTGGTTCGTCCTGCCCTACTCGCCCTCGGACCCGCGCGCCTGGCGCTGAGGCGCCGGGGTACTCAGACGGGCGGCAGCACCTGGGCATCGGTCTGGGCGCCGGCGAAGAGATCGCCGACGTGCTCGACCCGCTCGATGATCGTGCGGATCGTCCAGCCATCGGGCCGCAGGTCCGCATCGTCGAGCTCGTCCCAGGAGATCGGCGCCGAGACCGGCGCCCCGGGCGAGGGACGCACGGAATAGGGCGCGACGAGCGTCTTGATCGTGGCGTTCTGCGTGTAGTCGAGGCGGGCCTTGCCGCCGCGCGCCCCCTTGGCCCACTCCCACGAGACGAGCTCCGGCACGATCGCCCCGATCGCCCTCGAGACCTTCTCGACCCAGCCGCTCGTGTCGGCGAAGGAATACCGCGGCTCGATCGGGATCCACACCTGGAGGCCGCGCTTGCCGGTCGTCTTGGGGTAGCCGCGGACGCCGAGGTGGGCGAGCGCCGTCCGATAAAGCCGGGCCAGGACGAGCGTCTCGTCCCAGGTCGTCTTCGTCCCCGGGTCGATGTCGATCAGGGCGAACGTCGGCCGGAACGGATCCTCGAGCCGGGCGGTCCAGGCGTGGACCTCGAAGGCGGCCTGGTTGCCGAGCCAGCAGAGCGTCGCGACCCGGTCGGCGATGAGGTGCTCGTTCGCCTTGCGGTCATCGCGCTCGTCGACCCCGACTTCCCGCCAGCGTCGCAGCCAGGCGGGCGCGGTTGCGGGGATGTCTTTCTGCCAGAAGCTCGGTCCGTCGGCCCCATTCGGAAACCGCTGGAGGTTGAGAGGCCGCTCGGCCAAGTGGGGGAGCATCGTCGGCGCGATCCGGGCGAAGTAGGCGATCAGTTCGCGCTTCGTGACGGGCGGGGCGCCGCCCGGGTCGGACGGCGGCGGCCCGAACAGGACCTTGTCGAGGTTGGTCAGCTTCAGCTCGTCGCCGCGTTCGCCGCCGACATGCCAGACGCCCTCGGCCTGCATCGACGCGAGGCGGTCGAGCTCCTCGGGCTTCGGCCGGTCGGGGAGGCCGCTCTTCGCCGCGGCTCGTCGACGGGGTGCGCTTTTCGTGGCCATCGACCGATTCTCCATCGGCTCGGGCTCGGGTGCCGACCACTCGTCGGAGGGCTCGGCCGCCTCGGGCTCGGACGCCTCCGCCGCCGCGACGGCAGTCTCCGATGAGATCGCGTCCTCGCGGACGACGAGCCGCGGATCGCGACCCGCCTCGATGCCCTTGAACGAGGTCTGGCGAACGACGCCGTCGCGCGTCCAGCCGCCCAGCTCGGCGCGGATCACGAGCTCCGGCCGGATCCAGGTCACTCCGTTGAGGTCGCCGCCCCAGCGGCCGCGATAGTCGCGGGGCGGGGGCGGGTCGAATGGCGGCGCGTCGGTGGCAAGCGGCGTCATCGCGGCGAGGAGGCGCTTCCGCGTCGTCGCGGTGAACCCGGACCCGACCTTGCCGGCGAATCGCAGCTTGCCGTCCTCGTACACGCCGACGGCGACGGCACCGAGATCCCGGGCGTTGCCCTCGCCGGGCGTCCAGCCGCCGACGACGAGCTCCTGCTCGGGGCGGATCTTCAGCTTCAGCCAGGCCGGCGTCCGCTTCCCGGGCTCGTAGCGGGAGCGGCGGAGCTTCGCGACGATCCCCTCGAGACCGCGGGCCCTCGCCGCGACCATGAACGCCTCGCCGTCGCCGACCACGTGCGAGGCATAGCGGATGCGGCTCGTCTCCCGGATCACGCTCCGGAGGAGGCGCTTGCGATCCTCGAGCGGGACGCCGAGGAGCGACCGCCCGTCGAGATACAGCAGGTCGAACGCCTGGTAGACCAGGGGCCCCGGCGCCGGTCCGTTCGCCGTCGCCGAGCCGCGGCGCTGCGAGATCCGCTCCTGGAGCAGCGAGAAGTCCGGACGCCCCTCCTCGTCGAGGGCGACCACCTCGCCGTCCACGATCGCCTCCCGGGCGTCGATCCAGGTCGGCGGCGAGAGCAGGTGGGGGAAATAGGTCTCGGCGTCCTTGAGGTTCCGCGTCCAGAGCTTGACCGTTCCGTCGCGAATCACGGCCTCGACCCGATAGCCATCCCATTTGATCTCGAAGAGCCAATCCGGGTCGTTGAATGCCGTTCCGGCGAGCGTCGCGGCCATCGGCTCGATCCGATCCGGCATCGCCCGCTCGACCGCACCGGTGAGGTCGATCTCGGCGACCGCGGCCGGCTGCTCGCTGATCCAGATCGCGTCGCGGTTGGCCTTGACCTCATCGTTGGTCCGGCCCGTTCGCACGCTCTGCGGGTGGTCCTCGGCATCCCAGCCGGGGACCGCCGTGGCGTCGCGCTTCTTGATCAGGAGCCACTGCTCGCTGTCGTCCTCGAACGCGGTCGTCGGTGCACTGCCCGGACGGCGGCTCGTCCGGACGATCGTGAAGCGGCCCTTCACCTTCTGCCCCGCCAGGACGAACTTCAGCTCGCCCTTGGCGATCGCCGCCGCCGGGTCGGGCGTCTCGGCCTCGGGCGTCCAGGTGCCCCAGTCCCAGACGACGACATCGCCCGCGCCGTACTGGCCGTGCGGGATCACGCCCTCGAAGTCGAAGTACTCGATTGGATGGTCCTCGACGTGGACCGCCATCCGGCGAACGGCCGAGTCGAGAGTCGGCCCCTTGGGAACCGCCCAGCTGACGAGGACGCCGTCGATCTCGAGGCGGAAGTCGTAGTGGAGCCGCGTCGCACGGTGACGCTGGACGACGAACCGGCCGCTGCCACCGGGCGGGGTGGCGCGGCCGGCCGGCTCCGGCGTCTTGCCGAAGTCGCGTTTACGGCGGTATTGCTCGAGCGGCATCGCCGCTCAGTCTGCCCGGTTTCCGATGGGCAAGCGGCGGGGGTTGAGCCGGTCAGGCGGTCTTGCGCTTGCGGGCCTTCGCCGGCGCGGCCTCGTCCTGGTCGGCACTGGGCGCCTTCTTCCGGGCCTCGGGCTCTTGATCCGCCCCGCCGGTGGCTTTTCCGGCCCGAGCCTTCTTCGCGTCGGCCACGCTGACCGGCTTCTCGCCCGAGCGTGCCGCCTTCGCCGCATTGACGGACGCCTCGAGCGCCGCCATCAGGTCGACCAGCTTGCCGCCCTCTTCGACCGGCTCCGGCGCCTTGACCTCATGGCCCTCGACCTTCGACTCGATGACCCCCATGAGGGCGTCCCGATATTCGTCCTTGTACTCGGCCGGGTCGAACGCGCCGGTCATCGCCGACACGAGCTGCCGGGCCATCGCGAGCTCGGCCGGCTTGAAGTCATAGTCCTCGTCGGGCAGGTCGAGCTCCGCGATCGAGCGGATCTCGTCGGGCCAGTGGAGCGTGGTCAGCAGCATCGTCTCGGCAAACGGGTCGAGCGCCGCGAGGGCCTCGCGGTCCTTGATCACGACCTTGCAGATCGCCTTCAGGCCCTCTTCCTGGAGGACCGACCGGAGCAGGTAGAAGGGCTTGCGGCCGATCTTGTCGGGCTCGACGTAGTACGCCTGCTTGACGAACCTGGTGTTGGCGGCCTCCTCGTCGTCGGCCTTCGTGAACTGCTCGATCTCGATCGAGCGGACCGTCTTGAGCGGGACCTTCTCGAGATCCTCGTCGGTGATCACGACGTACTCGCCGGGCGCGTACTCGTAGCCCTTGACGGTGTCCGCGCGGGAGATCGGCGCGTCCTCGACCGGGCACCACGTCTTCATCTGGATTCGCGAGTGGTCCTTCTCGTGGAGCATGTTGAACCGGATCGTGTAGTCGGACTCGGTCGCCAGATAGAGCTTCACCGGGATGGTTACCAGCCCGAACTGGATGGCTCCCTTCCACATCGCGCGCGCCACGGCAGGTCCTCGTGCGGTCGTCGAGCGGGTCGCGACGCGCGGGCGCCACGGCCGGGTCCGCATGATACGCGGACACGCAACATGTCCGCCTCGCGCGGACCGGTCAGAGCGTCAACGGAGGATGACGAAGGCGTCGAGATCGACCCGCCCGTTTCCGCTGAGACGGAGATCGATCGTGTGCGTGCCGAGCGTCGCGAACGTCGTCGAGTACATGACCACCCGCCCGTGGTTCGTCGCGCTCCGGAAGCTGATCGTCCCGCGGTAGACGCCGTCGACGTAGATCCCCGCGGAGCCGCGGATGCTGCTCGTGGGCGCGACGACGGCGATGCCGCGGCCGCTGAACGTGGTCCTGGCTCGGGCGCCGGCCGATGTCGCATACGTCGTCGACCCGCCCGAGGCGTAGCTGTAGTACGCCCGTCGCCAGGCGCCGACATACGAGATGGCGCCGGAGGTGTTCTGAACGAGGAGGCAGGTGACGCTCGGGCCGTTCGCCCAGGAGCTCCAGTTGCCGACCCCGTCGCGGGCGCGAACGCGATAGCGATAGGCATGACCGAGTGTCTGGCTTCCGAGCGTGCTGCGGACGGCCGCGCTGGTCGCCAGTGTCGAGACCCAGGCGCCGCCGTCGATGCTCGATTCGAGCTCGTAGCCCACGATCCCGGTTGACGGGTCCGTGGCCGCCGGCCAGCTGGTTCGCGTCGGCACGGCCGTCGACCCGAGCTGGGCTTTGGCGAGCGCGGCCGTGGCCGGTGGCTGGGCGACCGGCACGTCGACCTCGACGACGATCGTCGCGGTCGCTGTATGCGTGTTGTCGTGCTCGCCGGCGTTGACGGTCACGGTGTAGGAGCCAGGATCGGTGCCGAACGGGAAGGTCACGGTGAGCGTCGAGGCGACGCCGGAGAAGCCGTACACGGTCGTGGGGCCAAACGTCGCGGTCGCACCCGCAGGCAGGTCACTGGCCCAAAGCCGGATTCGCTCGAACGAAGTCGCCGTCCGCGTGATCGTGATCGGGAAGCCGGCCGGGCCGCCCCCCTCGCCGATCGTCACGTCCGGCCCGGCCGCGACCGAGAAGTCTCCGCGCGGCCCGATCCGGGACGCGTCGAGGAGCTTCTCCGGATGGTGATCGGGGTCCGTCCACCCCTTCCAGTTGTAGTTCCCGAGATACTGCAGGGCCTCCCGCACCTCGGCCGGCGTGAAGTTCGGCCGGCTCGCCTTGAGGAGGGCCACGGCGCCCGTGACGTGGGGGGCCGCCATCGACGTTCCCGACATGTAGGCGTAGCCGCCCGGGATCGTCGACCAGATGCACTTGCCCGGGGCGATCAGGTCGACGTCCGCGCCTGCGTTGCTGAAGTCGGCGAAGGTGTCGTCGACGTCATAGCTGCCCCACGAGAAGCAGCGATGGCCACCGAGTCCGCCGGGCTTGCCGTCGGTGTCGGCGAGGGCCGACACGGTGATCACCTCGTTGTATGCGGCGGGCACGCGGGCGGCGGCACTCGATGAATCGTTCCCGGCGGCGGCCACGACCGTGACGCCGCTGGCGACGAGCCGGCAGATCGCGGCGTGGAGGACATCCTTGTTCACGGCCCCGCAATGAACGTCGTCCGTGCCCCACTTCGCGACGCTCATGTTCACCGCCTCGAACAAGGGGCGTGTCGGGTCGACCGGGTCGCGCTGGGCGGTGATCCAATCCAGGCCGCAGACGTACCAGCTCAGGAGCCCCTCGCCGGAGTCGTTGAGGATCTTGACGGCCCACAAGCGGACACCGGGCGCGACGCCGACGACGCCGCTGCCGTTGTCGAGCGCGCCGACGGTGCCGGCGACGTGGGTGCCGTGGCCGTGCACGTCGCGCCAGGCGGCGTGATTGGAGGTCGAGCAGTTGTAGCCGCCGACGACGTTGAGATCCGGGACGCTCGCGATCCCGGTGTCGACGATCGCGACGTCGGCATCAACCCGCTCGTCGACCCCGTTGATCGCGGCGACCGGCGAGCGGTTGGCGCCGATCCGGGCGATCCCGGTCGGGATCGCCTGGGCCTCGGCCTCGATCCGCTCGTCGGCTACGATCATCGCGACGGATCCGTCGTGGCTCAGGGCGGTAACCTGGGCCCCATCGAGGGTCGCGGCATAGCCGCGGATGGCGTTCCGATAGGTGCGGTCCGTCGCGAAGCCGATCCGCTTGCCCTGCCGCGCGACCGTCGCGCTGACGTCCGTTCCCGGCTTGAGGACGACGATCCAGCGGTTGGTCGGATCAACACCGCCGCGCACGACGCGGGCCGCCGCCGGATTCCCGATTGGCGGGAGGGCGGCCTCGACGACTGGATCGGTCGCCGGCAGACCGGATCGCGGGTGGGCCTTCGCGCCGGGCGAAAGGTCGGCAGGCGGGTCGGGAGCCCGGGATGGTTCGGAAGCCGGAGCGACCGCTGGCGTTGGGTCGACCGACGGGGCCGGGCCGACGATCGGTGCCGGGCTTCCCGAGACATCGGGCGGGGCCGCGGTGGCGCCGCTGACACTCGACAGGAGGACGACGGCGGCGGCGAAGGCGGCGAGGCTGCGTCGCATCACGAGTCTCCGGCGAGGATCGGTTCACGAGCCGACGCAGCGGACTCCCTCGTGTCCGGACGGCGTGACGACCTTCGGTAGCCTCCTCCGCGGATGCTGCTCGATGACAGGACCCGGTGGTCCCATGGCTGGATGGGTCACATGTCCCAACCACCACAGACCCTACCCCTCCCCTCCAAACGGATCAACCTGAGACGACCGCCGGGACGGGCCCTCGCGCCGATCCGGGCTCAGTGGACGGCGGCGGTTCGGGCGGCGTGGATCTCGGCTTCGGCCTCGGCGACCCTGGCGATGACCGCGTCACGCAGCCGGTCCAACGCGAGCTGAAGGCCAGACGCGCTCGACGCGATCGAGGTGAGGGTCGACTTGATCCCCTTGAGGGCGTCGAGCTCGGCCCGGACCGCAACGAGGGCCGTCCGAATTGCCTCGACGTCGACCTCCGCCTCCACATCGCGAAGGCTGGCGACGGCAAGGAGCCGCGCGAGGCGCATCGCCGCCTCGAACGTGGCGGCATCGGGGTTCGCCGGATCGATGACGCAGTAGACATCGCCCGCTCGGACGTCGAACGGCGCGATCCCGGACGGCGCATGAGCGGCACTGAAGGCGACGAGGCCTACGGCCGCGGCGCGGTTCTCCTTGGCTTCGCGCAACTCCTCGCGGATCGACCGGACGGACATCGCCCGATCCTTGGCCTCAACGACGACGCGGACGTCCGCTCCGCCCGTCCGGGCGGGATCGATCGTCACGACGAAATCGCCCTTCTTCGAACGCAAGAGCTCGCCTGTCTCGCAGCCTGTCCGGTCCACGAGATCGCCCGAGCCACGCGCAACGTCCGCGAGCATCGCCTCGAGGACGTCCTCGAAGTCGCCGCCCTTCGCCGTCGATCGAGCCCGTTCCGCTCCGCGCGCAGCGGCCGCCGCCTCGATCGCCGCGAGGCGCTCGTGAAGCTTGTCGAAACCGGCCGTCACCTCCGTCCGGAACTGGTGCATCGGGGAGTGCTGGCGCGTCGGGTCGAGCAGCAGCGCCAGCCGGGATGCGTCGCCGTCGAAGTACGTCCCGAGCAACGTCCGCATCCGGCCGATCGCGCTGTCGCGCTTCGTCTCGTCGAACAGCTCGCCGACGAACGTCCGCAGCGCCCCGCGATCGCCGAGGAACTTCTCGAGCGTTCGCGGCAGCCGGCCGTCCCCGTCGGCGAAGTTCGAGCGGAGGACCTGGTCGAGCGCCTCGGCGGCCTTGGCGTTCGCCTGCTCGGACGAGCGCAGGAGCTTGTCGAACTCGTCGCGGACGAGGTCCACATCGACGCTGACCGTGGCGTCCTGCAGCGCGGTCAGGCCGATCTTCAGGGCCCGTACGATGAATGCCGGCCGATCGTCCACCTCGCGCCCGGCCACGATCGCGGCGAGTGCCGGATCGCGGACGATGAAGCGCTCGATGACGATCCGGTCGGCGTCGACGCGGATCTCGTTGGTCGGGAGCTGGACGATGCGGGCTTCCATGACCGCATCCTCGATCGGGCCTGTGACAGCTAGCGTGTCACGACCGTCGCAGTCATTCGCCGGATGCGCCGCCGCGGTCCGCCCGCCGGATCGTGGCCTCGATCAGGCCGTGCGGCTCGGTCGTCGAGACGTAGACCTCGCGATCGTTGTCGATCCCGAACGGGCTCAGGTCAACCGTCCAGTGATGGAGGTTCGGCAGCGACATCGAGACCTCCGACACTTCCCGGTGGCGCTCGAGGATCGCCTTCCCGATGATCCACATCGACGCCTGGACCGAGACCGAGAAGTGCTCGGCCATGACCTCCAGGAAGGTCGATCGGACGCCGTTGAACGATGGATCGAACCCGACCGGAGCGGCCGAGTCATACACCCAGGTCGCCGTCACCTTCGTCGCCATGATCCGGTCCTCGGTCTCCTTCAGGGTCGTGAACCGGTCGCGGGGGAAGCCACTGAAGGCAGAGCGCGTCGTCTTCATGACCGTGAGGTCGGCGATCCCGGCCCGGACGATCGTCCCCTCCCGCCCGACCACCACGATGGCAGTCCGCGTCTCGGACGAATCCCGGGTGAAGGCGTCGGGCGCCGCGCCGATCGGGCGCCAGGCGTGCTCCGCGATCGTGACGCGAACGCGCTCGACCTGCGGCTCTCCGAGGAAGTGCCGACCGAGCGCCAGCCCGAAGTCCTCGATCGCGCCCGTCAGATGCTCGCCCGCGAGCGCGTAGGCGGTGTTCTTCATCGTGTCGGTCGCGATGACGCCACGGTTGTCGCCCTCGCTGTACGAGGTGGCGAAATCGCCCTCGAGCGCGATCGCGATCGTCAGGTCGCGGACCCGATGGGGCGTCTCGCCACGGACGACCTTGACGAGCCGGATCGCCGACTTGCCATAGCTGTTGGCGCCAACCTCGATCACGACGCGGGACTCCGAACGCGGGCGTCCGTGGACCGGATGTCGGCGCCGGCCCGAACCCTGGCGATGAGGATCACATCGTTGATCGCCCGCCGGAGCTCAGCCTCCCGGTCGGCTGCCAGCGCTGTCTCGAGCACGGGCACGAGCTCTCGCCGAGATCGCCCGTTGACGAAGACGCAGAAGCGGAACCCGAACCGCGCCTCGTAGTCGACGTTCAAACGGGCGAGCTCGGAGATCGCGTCGGTCGTGTCACGGTCGTACCCCTGCTCCTCGAAGGAGGCAGAGGAAACCGTCGCCGGCGGGGCACCGAGTCGCGGGTGGGCGTTGATCAGCTCGACCTGGTCTTCCTCCGGCATGAGATGCAAGGCGATCGTCTGAGCCGTGTCGAACATCCGGTCCACGCTCGGAAACGGTCTGGCAGCGGCGAGCCGAGCCAGGAAGCTCGGGGCGCCTTCGAACCAGGGCGCGACGGCGTCGACAAAGGCTTGCTCGGAGAGATCATTCAGCTCGGCGATGTCCACTCAGCTCCCTCGGTACGTCGTCATGGAGTACGGCGCGAGCAGCAAGGGAACGTGATAGCTCCGGGTCACGTCGGCGATTCGCAGGTCGACGGCGACCCGTCGGAAGAAGGCGTCGTCCTCTCGGCCGACGTCGAATTCGAGCCGGTAGTCGCCGGCGACGAGCGGTCGCTCGAGGAGGTCGCGGATCCGGCCGTCGCCGTCGGTGAGCGCCTGGGTCATCCGGATCGGGGCGACACCGACGTCCACCCGGAACAAGCTCACCCGGATCCCCTCGGCCGGCAGCCCGCGCTCGATGTCGAGCACGTGGGTCGAGATCGTCGGTCCGGCGCCGTCGGCCACCGCTATCCTCCGTCCATGACGACGCTCCAGATCGAGGTCGGCGACCTCCACTTTAGCGCCCGCTGGGAGCCCGCCGCGCCCCAGACGATCGAGGCGATCCGGCGGATGCTCCCGATCGGCTCGAAGCTCATCCACTGCCGCTGGAGCGGCGAATCGACCTGGATCCCCTATGGCGACTTCCGGCCCGGTATCGACTACGAGAACCACACGTCGCACCCAGCGCCGGGGATGCTCGCGATGTACCCGGGCGGCATCAGCGAGTGCGAGATCTTCTTCCCGTACGGGGCCTGCCAGACCGCGTCGAAGGTCGGACCGCTCGCCGCCAACCACTTCGCCTCGATCGTGCCTGACGAGGGTTGGGCCGACCGCCTGCGCGAGCTCGGGCGGCGCTGCCTCTGGGAGGGCGCCCAGGACATCTCGATCCGCGAGATCGGGTGATCCAGTGGCGATCCTCGTGAGCCTCATCATCATCGTGGTCGCCCTCGTCCTGTGGAATCTCGTCCGGGGCAACGATCGCTATCGGGGTGAGTGACCTCGCCATCGTCGGCGGCACGGTCGTCAACGCCGAACGGTCATTCCGAGCCGACATCAGGATCCGCGATGGCGTCATCGAGACGATCGAGTCCGATCCGTCGGCGGCCTCGTCCAGCGCGGCCGAGGTGATCGACGCGACCGGGCTCCTGGTCCTCCCCGGGGCGGTCGACGCCCACACCCATACGCGCGTGGCATCCGACGCCGAGCCAGACCGGTTCTGGCAGGATTCGCTCGCGGCGGCCTTCGGCGGAACGACGACGTTCCTCGCGTTCAACAACCCGGGGACCGGCTCGTCGCCGGCGGCCCATCGCTCGATCCTCGCGGGGATCGACGAGTTCCGGCGCGTGACCGCCTCCGACAGCGCGATCGATTTTGCGCTGAGCCCGGCGATCCTCGGCGGGATGGACGATCCGCTGGCCGAGCTGCCGGCGATGGTCGATGCCGGTGTGCCGACCGCCAAGGCGTTCATGGTCTTCGATTTCCGGCTGTCCGACCGGGCGATCTACGACGCCATGGCGATTCTCGGGGCGCGCGGTGGGATGCTCGAGGTCCACTGCGAGGATCCGGTCCTGATCGACGCCGCCGTCACTTCAGCGTTGCAGCATGGTGATACGTCACCACGTCACCACGCTGCGACACGCTCGACGGAGGCCGAGGCCGTCGCAACCCATCGGGCCATGGCGTTCGCCCGGGCGACCGGCGCGCCCGTCCACGTCGTCCACCTGTCCTGCGCCGCCGCGCTTGGATACGTCGCCGAGGCTCGCCAAACCGGGGTGCGGGCGACCGCCGAGACGTGCCCGCACTACCTCACCCTCACGGACGCCCGCTACGACGAGCCCGACCCGCTCGAGTGCGCGAAGAGCGTGATCTCCCCTCCCCTCCGACCGCAGCCCGATGTGGACGCCTTGTGGGCCGGCCTCGGGGCAGGCGATCTCTCGCTCGTCGCCACCGACCACGTTCCTGATCGGGTCGCCGTCGAGAAGGGCGAGGCCGCCCGGGGCGTGTCGTTCGATCGGATCAGCAACGGGGCGCCGGGGATCGAGACCCTCCTGTCGGTCGTCTACGGGGCGGGGGTCGCGACCGGCCGGATCACGATCGAGCGGATGGTCGATCTCCTCGCGACGACCCCCGCTCGCCGCTTCGGCCTTACGCACAAGGGCGCGATCGAGGTCGGCCGCGACGCCGATCTGGTCCTGTTCGATCCGACCGCTCGCCGGACGATTCGGGCGGTCGACCTCCACCACTCGAGCGATTTCACGCCGTACGAGGGCATGGACATCGAGGGCGCCGTTCGGAGCGTCTTCGTCCGCGGGCGAGCCGTCATTCGGGACGGCGCGGCCATCGGCGAGCGCGGGTTCGGCCGATTCGTCGAACGTGATCGAGCCGGGGAGTGACGCGATCCGAGAGATCGCGGCCCGGGCGCCCTTCATGCGGACCGTGATTGGGCGTCAGGCGCTCGAATGGGCAAGCCTGACGGGCAACCGGCCCGTGATCGCCGTCACGCCGAGGAGGGCGGCGGCGACGGCGTCCAAGCTCGGGGCCTGGATGCCATAGGTCGCGAGAACCGTCCCGACCTCCGGGTAGGCGTCGGCGTCCCATGGGCCGCGGAGGGCGACCCCGACGACAGGCGTCCCTGACGAGACGGCCGCGCGAGCGAGGGCGGCAACGGTCGGCTGACCGAGGGCATCAACGGTCCCCAGGACGACGAGATCGCTGGCCGCGGCCCGATCACGGATGGCGGCGATCTCGGCGTCGGCCACCTCGGCGCCGATCACGACGCCGTCCATGGCCGCATGACGAGCGCCCATGGCCGAGGCCAGCCCACCTGCGGCGAGCGACGACGTCGTGTCCGCCGGCGTGAGATCGCGCGGGCGGGGCTCGATGACGAGGATTCGCGCGTCGGGTGCCAGGCGCAGCGGGACGAGGCCGTCGCGGTCGCGGATCAGGGTGATCGATCGGGTGGCGAGCTCGGAGGCCAACGCGCGGTGCTCGTCGGAGCCGACGACCTCGATCGGCGGCTGCTCGAACCCGTCGAGCCAGCTCCGGAGCGCTTCCAGACGGCGCATCGCCTCGGCGGAGGACGCCGGGTCGAGCCCCGGGATCGCCCGATCCAGCCCGGACTCGACCCGGGTCTGGGCGCCGGGGTCGGGCCCGCAGAGGAGAAGATCGATTCCCGCCCCGAGGGCGCCGGCGACATCCGGCGCGCCGTCATCGCCGAGCACCCCGCCCATGTCGAGTGCGTCGGACACGGCGATACCCGCGAAGCCGAGCTCGCCTCGGAGCAGGTCGGTGACGATCTCGCGGGCCAGGGTGGCGGGCAGGTCGCGCCGGCCCGTCAGCGCAGGTACGGCGAGATGGCCGGCCATCGCGACCCGCGCCCCGGCGGAGATCGCCGCCCGGAACGGCACGAGCTCGCGGTCCCGGAGCACGTCCGCCGACGCCCCGACGACCGGGAGGCCGTGATGCGAGTCGCCGCCCGGCTCACCGTGGCCGGGCAGGTGCTTGATCGTCGCCGCCACCCCGGCCGCCTGGATCCCGTTGACGGTCGCCGCCGCCATCGCCGCGACCGCCACCGGGTCGTCGCCGAACGAGCGGATCCCGACCACGGGGTTGCGCGGATTCATCGCGAGATCGCAGTCCGGCGCGTACACGAGGTTCACGCCCATCGCCCGCAGCTCCGTCCCGATCGCCCGCCCCACTCGCTCGGCGAGCACGACGTCGCCGGTCGCGCCGAGGGCCATCGCCCCCGCGAACGCCGTCGCGCCCTCGCCCATCGCGTGGAGCTGCCCGGTCTCGTGGTCGGCCGCGATCAGGAGCGGCGGCAACCCCAGGCGCGAAGCCGCGCCCTGCAGGGCATCGGTGAGCGCCCGGACCTGGGCCGGCGTGTCGACATTGAAATGGCGATAGAGCGTGACGCCGGCCGCCCGACGGGCGATCGCCTCGGCCGCATCGGGCGTGAGAGTGAACCCGTCGAAGGACAGCAGCAGCCGATCCCGGCCGGCAGCCACGCCGCCGTCCGTCGCCAAACGTCAGCCCTTGACCGCGCCGGCCAGGCCGCGAACGAAATAGCGCTGGACGACGATGAAGAACAGGAGGATTGGGATCACCGTCATCGTCACGCCGGCGGCAATTGCCCGGAAGTCGGATGAGAAGAACCCCTGGAGAGCGGCGAGGCCAACCGGCAGGGTCATCCCGTCCCGGCTGTGGAGCATGAGGGACGGCCACAGGAAGTCGTTCCACGACGTGACGAACGTGAAGATCGCGACCGCGGCCATCGATGGCCGGACGATCGGCAGGAGGATCTGCCACCAGACCCGCCACTCGCCGGCCCCGTCGACACGGGCCGCGTCGATGAGATCGTTCGGGACGCCTCGGAACGCCTGGCGCATCAGGAAGATGTTGAAGGCGCTGGCGAGGCCCGGCAGGATCACCGCCGGCAGGCTGTCGTAATAGTGGAAGACGTTGACCGCGAGGATGAAGCTCGGGATGTACGTCAGCTGCGCCGGCACGATCAGCGTCGCGAGCAGCAGGTAGAAGATCGCGTCGCGACCGCGGAACCGCATCTTCGCCAGCGGGTACGCCGCCATCGCCGACACCAGGACATTGAGACCGGTCACCAGGATCGCGACGACGATGCTGTTCTGGAAGAACGTCAGGATCGGCAGGCTGGCGAGGACCCGGCTGTAGTTGTCGAGGGTCGGGTGACCCGGGATGAGCTGCGGCGGAACCGAGGCGATCGGGTCGGACAGGCCCTTCAGCGACGACAGCAGCATCCACAGGAACGGGAAGACGGTCACGACGGCGAAGGCCGTCAGGACCACGTACCAGACGGCATTGCCGGCAAACTGTCGTCGCCGACGCCGTGCCCGCATCGCGGCCGCGGCTCGGCCTTCGCCGGCGACCTCGAGCACACTCATCGGTCGGCGTCCTGGCGCTCGAGCAGCCGGACGTTGACCATCGAGAACACGAGCGTGATCGCGAGCAGGACGATGGCGATCGCCGCGGCGTACCCCGCGTGCTGGAGCTGGAACGCCTGCCGCCAGAGGTAGAAGACCATCGTCACCCCGGAATCGAGGACGCCGCCGGTCTTGTTCGTCAGGACATAGATCTCGTCGAAGACCTTGAGGGCCGCCAGCGACGAGATCACGCCGACGAAGACGATCTGCGGCCGGAGTCCCGGCAACGAGACGTGCCAATGCTTCTGCAGATCGTTGCAACCGTCGATGCGCGCCGCGTCGTAGAGCTCCTCCGGGATGTTCTGGAGGCCGGCAAGGAAGATGACCGAGTAGTAGCCGATGCCGGCCCAGATCGTCAGCAGCATCGCGATCGGCAGGACCAGGCTCGGCGTCGACAGCCACTGGATCGGTTCGTGGATGATCCCCAGGGACTGGAGGACCGAGTTGATGAGCCCGGTCCGATCGAACAGGAATCGCCACGACAGCCCGATCGCGATCGACCCGCTGACGGCCGGTACGAAATAGAGAGCGCGGTAGATGTGGATGCCGCGGAGCTTGCGGTTGACGACGATCGCCAGGCCGATCGACAGCAGGATCAGGGTTGGGGTCACGAGCAGGTAGACGATCGAATGGGTGAGGGCCAGCCAGAACGTCTTGTCGGCGAAGACCTGGACGTAGTTGCCGACGCCGATCCAGACCGGCGGCCGGACGATGTCGTAGTCGGTGAACGAGTAGTAGATGACGGCAACGATCGGGTAGACGACGAAGACGCCGATCAGCGCGACCGCCGGAAAGAGAAACAGGTACGGGGTGGCTCGAAAGCGTCGGCTCATCGGGGATCCGTCATTGCTGGTCGTCGGTCCGTCGCTGAGAGGTGGGCGGCCCGCCCGGGGGGGAGAGACGGGCGAGCCGCGGACACCTGGGGGATTAGTCGGGGATTACTTGATCAGGGCGTTCGCCTGCGCGACCGCGTCCGTCAAGGCTTGCTGGGCTGGAACAGGGTGGTCACCGAACAACGCCGATTCGATCGCCTTGAGAACGATCTGGTTGACGTCCGCCTTCTTCGGGATCGTCGGGACGATGTCCGCGTAGGTGGCGATGATGCTGCCGGCAAGGGGTCGCGCGCTGTCCTCGATCGCGGTCGACGCGGACGAGAAGAACGGATCCTTGAAGGCGGCTGGTGAGGACGGGTAGATCGAGACCTTCTTCGCGAACTCGACCATGCTCCGCGGGTTCGTGAAGAACTGGGCGAGCGCCATGGAGGCGTTCGGGAACTTCGTGTCGGCCTTGACCGAGATGGCCATGAGGCCCTTGCCCGTGACGTTCGACTTTCCGAGCGGCGCCATCGCCACGGCCAGATCGCCGTACAGCTCGGCATTGTTCGACTTGACGTCGCGGATCAGGTTCGGACCCGTCGCGTAGAACGGCGCCTGGCCGGCCGAGAAGAGCAGGAGGCCAACCCGGTCGTCGGTCGTGGTCAGGGTGGTGTTATCGACCGTGCCCGCCTTGACCATGTCGACATACATCTGGAGCCAGGCGACCGCCTCGGGCGAATCGAAGGTGAAGGTCTTGCCGTCGTCGCTGATCGGCTTGACGTTGCCCTCGTAGACCATCTGGGAGATCAGGTCGTTGACCGTCAGGCGGATGTCGCAGACGGTCTTGGCCTTGTCCTTGAGCGTCTGGCACAGCGCCGGCAGGCCGTCGATCGTCTTCGGGAACGCCGAAGGATCGATCCCTGCTGCGGCGAACAGCCGCTTGTTGATCAGCTCGACGTTCAGGCCCTGGTACCACGGGAACTGGTAGTTCTTGCCGTCGACGAGCTGTTCCTTCCACAGGCCCGGGTAATAGATGTCCTTGACCGCCTGGGGGACCTTGTCATCGAGATTGAGGAGGAGGCCCTTCGACGCGTAGTCGGAGACCCAGCCCTCACTAACGGACAGGTTGATGACGTCCGGCGCGCTGCCGGCCGCGAAGGCCGCCTTCAGGTCGTCCTGGAACGTGGCCTGGTGGTCTGCCCAGTTGACCTTGACGCCGGGGTATGTCGCCTCGAAGCGGGCGATCGTGTCCTTGATGTAGCCGTCGAAGGTCGGTGAGAGGTAGAACGTCCAGAAACCGATTTCCGCATTCGCCTCGACGTTCGGGATGACCTTCTCGGCCGGATCGACCGGCAGCGGCGTCGGAGCGACCGACGCTGGCGCACCGGACGCCGGGGCAGTGGACCCGGCTGCGGTGCTGGGAGCGGCGCCCGACGGCGATGGCGTTGCGGCCGAGGCGCAGGCGCCGAACAACAAGGTCGTCGCCAATGCCAGGGCCAGGGATTGCTTCATCTTCACCGTGTACTCCTCCTCGAGTGGTTGTCCGCAAATTCGCGGTCGGCCGCCGCGCGGCCCGGTACCCTCAACCGACGGCTTCGCGTGCGACCACCCCCTTCGTGTCCGGCCCCAGCAGGGCGATCGCCCCACGGGTTCCGACGTCATGGTCCGAGCCGACGAGACGTACATCGGTCTCGGCCAGGAGCTCCGCCGCGAAGGGCGACGGGGCTCCGATCCGGTCGAGGCCGGCCTGGACCCGCTCGAGGAGCGGGCTGCCGGCACGGCTGATCCCGCCGCCGATGACGACGAGCTCGACGTCGTACGCGAGCACGAGCTCGTGGACCATCCGGGCGATGGCCGCGGCGGCGCGGTCGACGATCCGGCCGGCGGCGAGGTCCCCTGCCGCAGCGGCGGCGAAGACATCGGCGGCGGTCGGGTCGGCGAGGGTGGCGAGACTGGTTGGTTCGTCGCTCGTTGCGGCCGCGACGGCCTCCCGCGCGGCACGTGCGATACCGGCGCCCGCAGCGATCGTCTCGAAGCAGCCGTGCAGGCCGCAGGCGCACGGGGCGCCGTCCGGATCGAGGACCACGTGGCCGATCTCTCCGGCGAGACCGCGGACGCCGCGGTGGAGTCGCCCGTCGAGGACGACGCCGGCCGAGATCCCGGTCCCGATCCCGAGATAGACGAGGTCGTCGGTGGCAACGAACGGCGCCTCGCGGTGGAGCCCGACGGCGGCCGCCCGCACGTCATTCTCGACGACGCACGTCACCCCGAGCGCGGCCGAGAGCCGGCGGCCGAGCGGCAGGTGCTGCCAGCCGAGGTTGACGGCAAACGTGACGTCGCCGCTCGCCCGGTCGACGCGACCAGGGACGCCGAGACCGACGGCCTCGACGTCGGCCATCGTCGCGCCGGCCTCGGCGACGGCGGCGCGGATCACGGCCGCGATCTGGGCGATCGCCTCGTCGGGCTCGGCCGACGCCGCGGGGACGTGGCGGCGGGCGCGAACGTCGCCATCGGCATCCACGACGAGGACGGCCACCTTGCTGCCGCCGATGTCGACCCCGACCCGGAGACGGGCTGCGCCGGAGCCCGCGGTGGCCCCCGTCGAGGTCGTCGTCGTCGTCATCGAACGAGGCTCAGACCGAGCTCGCGCGCGACGAGGAGCGCCGACGCGCCGCGGATCACGACATTCGTCGTTGGGCGAGCGACCGCGATCTCGATGTCGTCGACGAGCAGGGCAAGCGCCCGTCGGCGCGCCTCGCGGCGGACCGCTGTCAGCCACGGCTCGCCGAGATCCGTAACCGGGCCGAGCAGGACGATCCGCCGGATGTCCAGGGCGCCGATCAGCCCGGCGATCGCGCGGCCAAGGGCAGCGCCCGCCTCGTCGACGATCTCGAGCGCCCACGGCTCGCCGGCGTCGAGCGCGGCGCGGACAGCGGACAGGTCTGTTGGCCGGCCGGTCGCTGTGGCGGCCTGCGCCTCGATCGCGCGCATGCCGGCCACGGTCTCGAGACAGCCGGTCCGCCCGCAACGGCAAAGCGCCCCATCTTCGTCGACCACGACATGGCCGATCTCGCCGGCACCCGAGCCGTCGCCCTGGAACAGCGCCCCGCGGAGGATCAGGCCGGCGCCGACGCCTCGCCCGACCCGGATCGCGATCAGGTTCGGAACCCGGTCGCCGCCGGCGTAGGTGTACTCGGCGAGCGCCGCCGCCTGGGAATCGTTGGCGACGTTGACCGGCACGTCGTAGCGCTCGGTGACGATCCCGCCGAGCGGCAGGTCGCGCCAGTCGAGGTTGACTGCCCGGCGGATCGTCCCGGTCCGGCTCTCGACGAGGCCTGGCGTCCCGATCCCGATGCCGAGGAGCGGCGCGGTCGTGCCGTCGAGCAATCGGTCGAGCAGATCGAAGACGAGGGCGAGCGCGGCGTCGCCGTCGCGACCGTCGACGGCCAGCTCGACCGTCCGACGGATCTCACCGCGGAGGTTGACCAGGGAGCCGGCGAAGTGCTCCTCGCCGAGGTCGAGCCCGACGACCAGCCGCGCGTCGTCGTCGACCTCGAGGAGGATCGGGGCCTTGCCGCCGCTCGACGGCCCGCGGCCGACTTCACGAACGACGCCATCGTCGAGGAGGGTCGAGACGACGTCCGACACGGTCGTCCGGGTCAGGCCGGTGAGGCGCGAGACCTCGGCGCGGCTGATCGGCCCGAGGTCGTACAGCGTGCGGACGACGAGCCGCTCGTTGTGGACGCGGGTCTGCTGATGGGTCGCCTTGATCGGGAGCGCCATCGGCCGGATCGTTCCTCCTCACCGGGCGGTCGGCGCTCCTCCGCGCGCGACTTCGTCCAGTCCGTGGACAAAGTGAGCCATCGGCCATTCTTTGTCAAGTCGGTGGACAAAGAT
>Ga0070706_100000388_pt1 | contig 52771 bp, 56 predicted proteins | sample KBSK5501metaG_FD_65476 | JGI IMG/M metagenome (GOLD analysis project Ga0070706, IMG submission 65476) | Corn, switchgrass and miscanthus rhizosphere microbial communities from Kellogg Biological Station, Michigan, USA - KBS K5-50-1 metaG | ecosystem: Host-associated > Plants > Roots >... | reverse complement strand
CGGCCACGGACTTGTCGATGATGGGCCGGCCGTTGATGTCATAGTAGCCGCCGGCCAGCACCTGGCCGCCGCGTCCGTCGCTCACCATGTCGCCGGTCATGAAGAAGGGCTGGTAGGCGAGCTGGTGGGTGCGCACGGAGTTGTCGCTGAAGTTCAGCTCCAGCGTGCCGGCGACATGCATCGTGGCCATCGCGGCCGCATCCTGCAGAGTCGGAGCGGGCATGGACGAGAACGCGGCGCTGTCGAACCTCGTGCCGGACGACGCGGCGCCGTCGCTGCTGCCGCCGCCGACGGGCGCGCTGCAACCGGCGAACGTCGAGGCGATCGGAAGCATCGGCGCGCCGGCCAACAGCTGCAGGAGATGGCGGCGGGAGAATGCGGGCTGGTTCGGCATGGGCGTGGACATGAGCGTGGAGTGGATCTGCGTGAACCGCGCATCGTGGCACGCGGCGTGTGACGGACGCGTGACAGCTGCTCTGAACGTGCGCTCGACTCGATGAACCCGACAACGAACAACACAACGAACGACACAACGAACGACGACGCACCGGCATCGGGCCGCTCGTCGCCCTGGTCCGTGTTCCTCGCCTTCCTCCGCCTGGGGCTGACTTCTTTCGGCGGCCCGATCGCCCACCTGGGCTACTTCCGTTCGGAGTTCGTCGAGCGGCGCAAATGGCTGGACGACCGCAGCTATTCCGATCTGGTCGCGCTCTGCCAGTTCTTGCCGGGCCCGGCGAGCAGCCAGGTCGGCATCGCGATCGGGATGCAGCGCGCGGGATGGCTGGGCTCGATCGCCGCATGGACCGGGTTCACGCTGCCGTCGGCACTCGCGCTCATCGCGTTTGCCTATGTGATCGCGAGCCATCGGGCATGGGCCGAGTCCGGCGCCGTCCATGGCCTGAAGGTCGTCGCGGTGGCGGTCGTCGCGCAGGCGGTGTGGGGCATGGCCAGGTCGCTGTGCCCGGACCGGCCGCGTGCCGGCCTCGCCGTCTTCGCGGCGTTGCTGACACTCGCGCTTCCCGGCGCGGTCGGGCAGGTCGGCGCGATCGTCGTGGCTGGCGTGGTCGGGCGCTGGCAGCTCGAGTTGCCCCAGCAGGCAGCGATGCCGCATCGATCGTTCGGCGTGTCGCGGCGCGCCGGCGGTGCGGCGCTCGCGGTGTTCGGCTTGCTGCTGCTCGGCCTGCCGATCGCGGCGGGCGTATCGGGCTCACCGCTGCTCTCGCTGATCGCCGGATTCTTTCGCGCCGGCGCGCTCGTGTTCGGCGGCGGGCACGTCGTGCTGCCGCTGCTGCAGTCCACGGTGGTGCCGTCGGGGGCGGTCAGCAATGCGGATTTCCTGGCCGGATACGGCGCCGCGCAGGCCGTGCCGGGGCCGCTGTTCACGTTCGCGGCCTACCTCGGCGCCGTGATGCACGGGGCGCTGTCAGGCTGGGGCGGCGGGCTCGCCTTCCTCGTCGCGATCTTCGTGCCCGCCTACCTGCTCGTGGTCGGCGCCCTGCCGTTCTGGGACGCGTTGCGGCAGCGCGGCGATGTGCAGTCCGCGATGGCCGGCATCAATGCCGGCGTCGTCGGCATCCTGCTGGCGGCGCTGTACGACCCCGTGTGGACCGGTGCAATCCGCTCGCGCGCCGACTTCGGCCTCGCGCTGGCTGCATTCGGACTGCTCGTCCACGCCCGCGCCTCGCCGCTGGTCGTGGTGGCGCTGGCGGCCGCGGGGGGATGGCTCATGGGTCTGCTGTGACGCCGGATGCGCTGGCTCGGCAGGCCCGGCGGGCGGACAATGCAGGCTGTTCGCGACGACCGCGACTCGACACGGTTGAAGGTTGTCCGCTCGATCGCGCCGCGACGAAGGAGCCCACGTGAAGATCACTTTGCGCATGGCGATCGCAACGATGCAGTTGCTGCTCGGCGCGGTCGCTCCCCTGAACGCGGCGGCTGCCGACCTGTCGGTCGATCAGGTGCGCGAGATGCTGGCTCGCGCTTCGTCGTCGAGCCCGGCCAACTTCGAAGGCAAGGATCTCTCGGACCTCGATCTGAGCAAGTTCGACTTTCGCAAGGCCAATCTGCGGCGCGTCAGCTTCTTCGGCAGCAAGCTGGTTCAGGCCGACTTCCGCGAGGCGACGCTGGCCGGCGCCAACCTGAACGGCGCCTGGCTGATGGGCACGGACTTCACGAAAGCGGACCTGACCGGCGCAAGCCTGTTGTCGGTGGTGGTGCTGGGCGGCGAGGTCAAGAAGATGCCGATCTTCAAGGGCGCCAACATGTCGGGCGTCAAGATGATCGCGGACTTTCCGGGCGCCGATCTCTCGGGCGCGAATCTCACTCAGGCGAAGGCCGGCGTCAACATCAAGAACCAGGGCATGGGGCAGATGCGCACGGACCTGTCCAACGCCAACCTGGCCGGCGCGGTGCTGGCCGGCGCCGACTTCAACCGCTCGTTGATGACCTACTGCAACCTGCAGGGCAGCGACCTGCGCGGCGCCAGCTTCTTCAGCGTCAAGCTCAGCGGAGCCGATTTCAGCGGCGCCGATATCACCGGCGCCGACTTCACCGAGGCGGACCTGAGCGGCGCGATCTTTCGCGGCGTGAAGGGTTTCGGCGAGGCCAAGGGGCTCGATCGCGCGCAGAACGTCGACAAGATCGTTCGCTAGATCGTTCGCTAGACCGTTCGCTAGATCGTTCGCTTCAGGGAACCCTGACCCCTGAATCAATCAAGCCTGAGTTCACTTGGAATCCATTCCGATTGAGCGCGGGCCTGTTCGCGCCGATTCTTCAACCCATGCGAGCCGAGGTACCCGTCACCACCATGCCAGAGCCTTGGCACGGCCCTGCCGGATGGCACGGGGAGTCGTGGGCTGACGTCGGCGCGGCATTGGAGCATCGCGAGGCACTGCCGGCAGGCTTCGCGCGACGCAGCTTCCTGGCCTCCCTGGCCTTCACGGTCGGCGTCATCGTTGTCGTGGTCTTGCTGCCGGCGTACGTGTAGCGCGGAGGAATCGTTCAGATGGGACAGTCATCGAGCATCGCGGCCGGGCAGGGCTGCTACGAGTTGCGTTTCCAGAGCTTGTTCAATGCCCGGTGCGGGTTCGTATTCCCCTGCGACGCCCAGGGGAAGGTCGCCATCGACGAACTCTGCGATCGAAGGCGCGACAACTACCTCTACGCCCGCGCGATGGTGGGCCGAGAGCTGGCCACACCGACCATCTTGCCGGTGGCCTGACCGGTTGGCCTGACGCGGCAGTCTCACACTGTCGCGGGCCCGCAGCGGGCCGGCCTCGTACCTTCTAAGATGCCTCGATGCGCGCTCCCGGCCCGTGCCGGCCGCGGCGCGGAAGGAGGCGGCTCATGCATGCAATTTCGCGACGCCATGCGATCGGCTTGCTCGGGGCGACCGCAGCTTCGGTCTCGCTGCCGCGCGACGCGCTGGCGCAAGCAGCGACGATGCAGTCGTGGCCGCTGCGCACCGCGAAGCGCACCGGCATTCACGACGTGGCGCCGGCGTTCGACGGCGGCATCTGGTTCACCGCGCAGGGCAGCGGCCATCTGGGCTGGTTCGACCCGCGGACCGGCCGCACCGAGCTCGTCGCCCTGGGTGCCGGTTCCGCCCCGCACGGTGTGATCCCGGGGCCCGACAAGGCTGCCTGGATCACCGACGGCGGGCAGGGCGCCATCGTGCGCGTGGGGTGGCCGGATCGTTCCGTGCGCGCCTATGCGCTGACCAGCGGGGCGCGCGATGCCAATCTCAACACGGCGACCTTCGATGCGGACGGCGACCTCTGGTTCACGGGGCAGAGCGGGGTCGTCGGCAGGCTCGCCGTGAAGAGCGGCACCGTGACCGTCAAGGAGGCGCCGCGCGGGCGTGGGCCTTACGGCATCTGCACGACCCCCGGCGGCGACGTGTGGTGGTGCTCGCTGGCCGGCTCGTTCATCGCGCGCATCGACCGCCGCACCGGTGATTCGACGATCGTCGAGCCTCCGACCCGCAACCAGGGCGCGCGCCGGATTTGGAGCGACAGCCGCGGCCGCCTCTGGGTCAGCGAATGGCAGAGCGGCAATCTGTCGGTGCACGACCCGTCGACCGGAAGCTGGAAGAACTGGAAGCTGCCCGGCGAAAGCCCGCGCCCGTATGCGGTTTACGTGGACGAGCGCGACCAGGTCTGGGTCAGCGACTTTGGCGGCAATGCGATCTTCCGGTTCGATCCCGGCCGCGAGAGCTTCGAGCGTTTCGGCTTCCCGCGCGAGGCCGCCAGCGTCCGCCAGATCCACGGACGGCCCGGCGAAGTGTGGCTGCCGGAAAGCGGCACCGAGCACATCTCGGTGATCCGGACCGGCTGACCGCTCGACCCAATGCGGGTTTGTCTGCTGGTGCCTGGTGGAGTCCGGCGCTACTTTCGTTAACAAGTGTGGAAGTCGCACGACCGGGGTGCGAACGCACGAAGAACGAGAAACGGCGTCGCTGGGTTTCGAAACAAGACGGCGGAACGAAACGGCGTCCTGCGCGGCGTCCTGCGCGATGAGCTTGGATCTCAGACTCCAGACGGTGGATGCTGCGTTGCCCGACGCTCGTCCCGACAGCGACTCCTTGCCCGACGCCGTGTCTGACGAGCCCGGCGTCGGCTGGCACTTGGCGCGGTGTCCGCACTGCGGCGTGCCGAACGGCTTGTCCGCCACGTCTTGCTGGGGCTGCGAGGCGGATCTGTCGGCGATCGAGCGGTTCCATCTCGATCGCGCACCGCCCTCCGATGCCTGGATGCGGGAGCAGGCGAGCGAGTCGCTTGCTCTGTTGCCTTCGCCCGCGCAGACCCACGTCCCCGAGCCCGCGCTCCCGGTGCCCGAGACCGCGATGCCGACGGATGGCCCACGCCGCTACACGAGGGCGATCGGCTCGACGATTCTCGGCATCGCGCTCGCCGGCATGACGGCCTTCCTGCACTTCTCCACCGTGCCCTCGGGCGACGCGTCGAAGAGCGTGGGATGGGTCGACGAGCCAGACTCCCTGGCACGCGCGAAGGGCGTCGTGTCGCCGACGGTGCAGGTCGAGCCCATCCCGCGGGTCGACGCGATCAAGCCGGTCGAGCCCGTCCCGATGCCCGTCGCGACCCCTGCCGCCGCGACCCCTGCCGTCCCGGCCGCAAGTCCCACGGCACCGCAGGAAACCACCGCGGCGCCGAGAGCGACCGGCCGATCGCACAGCGCCTCGCGCTCGGCGAACGCGGCGACAGCGCTGCCTGCAGCCGGGTTCCACAAGCCTGAACCCATCCCGCAAGCGCCTGCGTTGCGCGGGCCGTGCACGGCGACGATCGCCGCCCTCGGCTTGTGTTCCGCACCCGCGGCCGAATCGAAGGAGTGACCATGGGTTGGCCGTGCCTCGGCAGGTGGGTGATGACCCTTGCGGCGCTGGCGGCGTGCAGCGCGTCGGCGCTCGCGCAGGTTCCGTACAAGATCGTGACGGCTTCCGAGCGTGGCACCTACATCCAGATCGGGCGCGACATTGCGAAATTCGTGGCGCCGGACGCGGGCATCGAGCTGGAGGTGTTGCCGTCGGCCGGTTCGGCAGAAAACGTCCGCCGGCTGCGCCATGAGCCGGGCGTGAAGTTCGCGATGGTCCAGTCCGACGTCTACCAGGCCTTCCTGGACCAGGACAGGGGCGGCAATGCCGAGGCCGGGGTGCTGATCCGGCCGCTGCGCGTGATCATGCCGCTGTACAACGAGGAGATCTACTTCATCGCCCGGGCGGACTCGGGGCTCGAGTTCGTCCACCAGATCAAAGACGCCAGGATCAACGTCGGCCCGCTGCTCAGCGGCACCGCGATGTCGGCGACCACGCTGTACCGGCAGATGTTCGACGCGGTCATTGCCGAGACGAATGCGAGCTACCTCACCAACGAAGAGGCGCTCGTCAAGCTGACGGTGGACAAGACGCTCGACGTTGTCGTCATCGTGGCGGGCCAGCCTGCCAAGCTGCTGGCCGACATGAAGCCCGAGGCGCGCAACCTGATCAAGCTGCTGAAGTTCGATGCGACGCGGCCCGAAAGCCGGGCGGCGCTGAGGACCTACTTCGCGGCCACCGTGCGTGCCGCGAGCTACCCGAACCTGCTGACCGAGGACCTGCCCGGCATCGCGGTGAAGGCGTACCTGGTGACCTACGACTACGCGCTCGGCTCGACGGTCGCCCAACTGCGCAAGTTCGCGCGTTCGCTGTGCCAGAACTTCGACACGCTGCAGACATCCGGGCACCCGAAGTGGCGCGAGGTCGACCTCACGTTGCCGGCGCTCGGCCGCGGCTGGATCTACTACCCGCCGATGGCGCGCGAGATCCAGAACTGCTCGGCCGGCAAGCAGGTAGCCGTGCCGAGCAGGGTCTGCACCCAGCAGGAGCGAATACTCGGCTTGTGCCGGTAGCCGCCGTACGCCGGGGCACGCCGCCTTCGCGGCGACCCGGACCCCATCCACCGATGTAGGAAAAAAGAAGACACGTCGCGGCGTGGCAAAGAGACACGCGATGGACAGTGCGCGCAACGCGCCGAATAGTGAAATAGGTGATATTTATGTCGAGGCAAATTGTCTAAGATGATCAAACTGTAATTGACAATCAGCGCCATCGCGCTATCGGGCCGTCGAGGCTCACGAGGGATTCAGCTGCAACCGCTGACACGGGGAATGCGAATGAATGGGAAGTCCGACGATGCCAAAGGTTGCGAAGCAGGGCTCTGGGCCCGGCGCTGGCCGAACCGGATCGTTCCGGCCATCGTCCTGCTGGTCGGGGTGGCACTGTCGTTCGTCGCGAGCCAATCGGCGCGTGAGGCCACGCAGCGCGACGCGCTGGAGCGCCTGGACGCCACCAGCGCCAACGCCGCGGCGCAGGTCGAGCGGCGCTTCGCGATGTACTTCTCCGTTCTGGCCGGAGCGCGCGCGCTCTTCCACACGGTAGAGCACGTGTCGCGTGCCGACTTTCACCATTACGCGGAAGCCTTGACGCTCAAGCGCGATTTCCCCGGGTTCCACCTGCTGAACTATGCGCAGTTCGTGCCGGCCGGGTCCGAGCAGGCCTTCGAAAGCGCGATGCGCAACGATCCGGACTTGCCGCGCGGCGTGCGGTTCGCGATCAACCCACCCGGGGTGCGCGACGGCTATCACCCGTTGACGCTGCTCGAGCCGTTCGAGCCGAACCAGCAGGCCCTGGGCAAGGACCTCGCGGCGATGCCCGGCGTGCGCCCCGTGATGGAGCGGGCCCGCGATACCGGAAAGATGACGTCCTCCGGCCTGACCTTCCGGCCCCCGGGGTCGAACGGGCGAATGGCCGTGGCGGTGCGAATGCCGGTCTATCGGGTCGGCATGCCGGTCGACACCGTCGAGCAGCGCCGCGCCGCGTACGTCGGCTCGGTCGGTGCCGGCATCTGGCTCGCCGAGATGCTCGCGACGCTGCCCGGCATGCCTGAAGGCGTCCGTCTGCGCCTCTACGACGGAGGCCCCGAGGCGGCCATGCGGGAGCCCGGCGCCGCGCCGGCGACATTGCCCGGCAAGCTCCTGTTCGACACCGCCGATCCGGAGCTCGGAAAGACAGCGGCCAAGGCGCCGGCAGCCGGGGCAGACGGCGCGATGCGCAGCGTTCAGTCGTTCACGCAGGCTGGCCGGATCTGGGTGGTCGAGGCATCCGCGCCGATCGCCGCTGACGTCGGGCCGATGGAGCGGATGCTGCCGATCGTCATCCTGGTCGGCGGCTCCGCGATCAGCACGCTGCTGGCCGGCGTGATGCTCAGCTTCGCGGGATCGCAGCGCCGCGCGACCGCGCTGGCGCTGGACATGACACAAAGCCTGCGCACCAGCCAGCAGCGGCTGGCCGAAGCGCAGGCGCTGGCCAGGCTGGGCAGCTGGATCCTCGATCCGGCAAGCGGCGAAGTCGAGTGCTCCGACGAGGCTCGCCGCATCTACGGGCTCACGGCGACATCGTCGACTCCGACGCTGGGGCGGCTGCTCGCGCTGATCCCCGAGGCACAGCAGGCCGGGCTGCGCGAGGCCGTCGAACGGGCGCGGCGCAACGAGGCGCCGGTCGAGCTCGAGCACCAGGTGCACGACGCCGACGGGACCGATCGTTGGGTGCACGTCGACCTGCAAGGTTCGACCGAGAACGGCGTCGCCACCGTTCGCGCCACGGTGCGCGACGAGACGACGCGCAAGAGCGCTGCCTTGCGGCTCGAGCTGGCGCACGACATCGCCCGTGAACTGGCCGGTGATACCGCGCCCGAAGGCGCGGTCGCGTTCATCCTCGCGTCGATCGGCGCTCAGCTCGGTTGGCATGCCGCGGTTTGCTGGCACGTCGATGACGAGGCCATGGTGCGCTGCATGGGTGCCTGGGCGGTGGCCGGCGATGCGCCTTCGCAGGAGTTCGTCGCCGAAATGCGCGACTTCAGCGGGCCGCGCCAGGGCGGGAATCTCGACGCTGCCTGGGCCTCGGGCAATCCGCTGTGGCGGGTGATCCCGTCAGGCAACGCGGCGTCGCATGCATGGCACCGCGACCGGGTGGCCGGCCGCTGTGGCCTGCAGGCGGCGGTCGTCGTCCCGGTGATCGCCGGCACGAAGCTGGTGTCGCTCGAATTCTTCAACCGCACCGCGATCGGCATCGACCGCGACATCGAGGGTTTCATGCGCTCGATCGCGAGCCAGCTTGCCCAGTACCTGCAGCGCAAGCAGGCCGAGGGCGCGCTGCGTCACGTGGCCAGCCACGATGCGCTGACCGGCCTGGCCAATCGCCCGCTGCTGCACGAGCGGCTGACGCACGCCATCCAGCGTGCGCAGCGGCGGCAAATGCGCGTCGCGGTGTTGTTCATGGACCTGGACCGCTTCAAGCACGTCAACGACAGCCTCGGGCACAGCGCCGGCGACGTGTTGCTGCGCTCGTGCGCGCAGCGGCTGCGCGACGGCGTGCGCAACACCGATGCGGTGGCCCGGTTCGGCGGCGACGAATTCGTCGTGGTGCTCGAGGACCTGAACACCGCGAACGACGTGATCGCGCCGCTGACCAAGGTGCTGAGCCGGTTCAACATGCCGTTCGAGGTGAACGGACGCGAGCTGCATACGACGGCCAGCATCGGCATCAGCGTGTTCCCGGACGACGGTCACGACGTCGAAACCCTGCTGATGAACGCGGACGCGGCGATGTACCGGGCCAAGGAGAAGGGGCCCGGCAACCATCACTTCTATTCCGCGCAGATGAACGTGCAAAGCCACGAGCGGCTGGCGCTGGAGAGTTGCCTGCCGCGCGCGCTCGAACGCGGCGAGTTGTTCCTCGTCTACCAGCCCAAGCTGGACCTGGCCAGCGGGCGCGTCACCGGCGTCGAGGCGCTGATGCGCTGGCATCACCCGTCGATGGGTTTGATCTCGCCGCTGCAGTTCATCCCGATCGCCGAAGAGACCGGTCTGATCGCGGGCTTCGGCCAATGGGCCCTGCAAGTCGCCTGCCGCGATGCAAGAAAGTGGCAAGACCGGGGCCGTCGGGTGCAGGTGAGCGTCAACCTGTCTGCCCGGCAGCTCGATCGGCCGCAGCTCGCGCAGGAAGTGGCGCAGGCCATCGCCGAGGCCGGGATCGAGCCCGGGCAACTCGAGCTCGAGATCACCGAAAGCGGCGTCATGCGCAACCCGTCGCAGGCGGCGTCGCGGCTGCGCGAATTGCGCGACCTCGGCGTCTCGCTGGCGATCGACGATTTCGGCACCGGGTACTCGTCGCTGTCCTACCTGCGCACCTTCCCGCTCGGCACCTTGAAGATCGATCGTTCGTTCATCAAGGATCTGCCGGAGGACGAAGACGCCGCGGCGTTGACCGCCGGCATCATCGGCCTGGCGCATCGCCTTCGCATGAAGGTGGTGGCCGAGGGCGTCGAAACGCTCGAGCAGCTGGGCTACCTGCGCTCCAACGGCTGCGACGAAATCCAGGGCTACTACCTCAGCAAGCCCCTCGCCGCGGACGAGATGGCGCGCTTCCTCGAGCGCGACATGCGCAACCTTGTGAGCCCGACGGTGGCGGCTTAAGCGCCGTGGGCTCTGCAGGCGCCGCGCGAGAACGCTCGGGCGGCTTTTTTCCCCAACCGCTGGAGTTCATCTGATGAGAGACCACATTGATGCGAGCCGCCTGGAACAGGTGCTGGCCGGGATCGACACCCTCGACCTCGAAGCCATCAAGCTCAAGCTGAGGCACGACGAAGACGGCCACGGCTGGACGGGCGAGCACGCGAACCGAATCGAGCTCGCCTATCGGCGGTTCCTGATGCTGCTGGCCAAGTACCCGCAGCTCCAGATGGCGCCGACGCGCGACATCGACGCGTTCTGGCACGCGCACATCCTCGACACGCGCAAGTACGCCGCGGATTGCCAGCGCGTCTTCGGCGGGTTCGTGCACCACCAGCCCACGCTTCGCCCGCTCGACGGCCAGGCGCAGGCGCAGGTACAGCAGCCGCCGAACGCGCTGAACGCGCTGTTCGTCATCGAGTTCGGCGAGGAGGTGCCCGACAACGCTGCACGCGCCGCCAAGAGCGATGCTTCGGCGGCTTGGTGCGCGGGTGAGATCCCGCGCGTCAAGGCCGCTGCGTGGTGCGCGGGCGAGCTGCCGCGCAACAAGGACGGTGCATGGTGTGCGGGCGAGCTGCCGCACAAGAAGGACGCTGCATGGTGTGCGGGTGAGTTGCCGCACAACAAGGACGCTGCGTGGTGTGCGGGTGAGTTGCCGCGCAACAAGGACGCTGCGTGGTGTGCGGGTGAACTACCGCGCAACAAGGACGCTGCATGGTGCGCGGGCGAACTGCCGCGCAACAAGGACGCCGCGTGGTGTGCCGGCGAGCTGCCGCGGGTCGCTGCGGAATCTGCGCTGAACGACTGATCCGATCCGTCCGCTTTCATGACGGGAAGCGCGGCCGGCGGCAGTGCCTGCCGGTCGCGAAAGCGCCGTCCGCAACGAACCGCGGGACGGCAGCCGCGCGTTGGCTCTTGCTGCGCAGCTTGTTGGACACGCCTGCGCGTGCGCGGCGCATCACTGCGTCCAGTCGACCGTGCCGAGGGTGTCCAGCCCCAGCAGCGTGTAGTACAGCCCCACGGTGCCGAGAGTCTGGACACGAACATTCCCCGATGGGAAGCTCGCATTGCGATGCGTCCACACGTACTTGACGCCGATCGCGTGACGACCGCTGAGCCGCCAGGTCAATGCGGTGTCGACGCGGGAGATGTCGTCGCGCCCGGCTGAGCGATTGGCAACCCGACCGACGAAGTACTTCTGCGCGTTCACGTCGATGGACGCCCTGGAACCCGACACGAGCCGCAGCGCCAGCCCCAGTCGCGGTGCCAGACCGTAGTGATAGTCGCGATCGTCGCCCGAGCCGCGCGATGAGCTGGCGGCCGAGTACCCCATTCCGAGCAGCGCGGTGCCTTGCACCGCCAGATCGGGCGAGGCCCACCACTGACCGGTCGTGCCGATCGACAGTGCGGTCGTCGACACGCGGAAGGTCTGCGGCGCGAGGTAGTCGTAGTTCGCGTACAGGCCGAATATTCCGCGGTAGTCCTTGCCGATCGAATAGTCGGTCCCCCACAGCAGCCCGCGCGACGCGAGACTCTCCATGCCATTCGCGCTGGAGAGCACCGCCTGGAAACTGAAGTAGTCGAACGGCCTCGTGTAGGTGTAGCCCGGTTGGCCGGGCAGGCCGTAGTCGAGGCCGAAGTCGATCTGGGCATCGTTCGATTTGACGTCGGCCGGAGCCACCGAGTCGTCTCGCGCCACGTGACTGCCGCCGAGGCGCAATCGGCCATAGAAGATCGGGTCATGGTCCGAGAACGAGTCGGCAAAGCGTTGCCCGAACAGCATGCGGTTCAGCCCGACCGGCGGCGAGATGACGGCCGCGCCCACTTGCCGCCACACGTACGGAACCTCGCTGCGATTCTTCAGCATCAGATGCGCCATCCGGAACAGCGGCTCGCCGAGGAAGCTGCCGGCGATGCCGCTGGCGATCTGATCGTTGCGGGCCGGCGGTGTCCGCTCGCCGGTGATTTCCCACCAGGCACTGCCGGCGAAAGTCAGCGCGGAAGCCTCCCAGTAGCTCAGGCCGGTCGAACGCGCAGCGCCGTGATACAGCGAGCCCTGATACGGGTGCCCGAACTGATTGACCTTGAACGGATCGTTGTCGACGACCCACGGGCCGCGAAGATTGCGCCGAATCGACGACCACGTCACGTCGTAGTCATGAGTGCCGCTGAACCGCCGGTTGTACAGATTCAGGAGCAGGTCGAAACCGATGATCTCGGACACCGGGATCGCCACGCTCGACTCCTTGGCATCCGCGGATTTGACTTCCGGCGGCGCAGTCGAGGGCAGGGCGGCGGCGGGTTCCTCCGGCTCTTGCGCTCGTGCAGAAGGCGTGAGCCCCATCGGGGCGGCCAGTGAGACCACCAGCGGGACCACGAGCATGGCCGCGGGCCGGTATCGACGCGAAGGCAGCGAGTCCATGGGCGGATATTCGTCAGGCCCGTCGCATCCCGTCTGTCAGCGGCGAGCCTGTGGGAGGGTCGGACGGCATGCCGTGCAGCGACCGGCCGAGCACCGCGAAGCCGCGGTGAGCCATTTCGAGGATTCCGCCATCGTCCTCGCTATCGTCTTTGCTATCGGACTCGCTGCCCGGCAGGTTCCAACGTGACCAGCACGATGTCGTTGCTGCGCATCGGCAGCGTCCACTGCAGTTTGCCGTTCGCGCCGATGCGCACCACGCGGTCCACCTCCGGCTTGTCGGTGGTGAGGTCCTGCAGCTTCTGCAGTTGTTCCGCTTTCAGCTCCTTGGGCGACCCCATTTCCAGGTACGCGGTGTGGGCGTCGTTGGCCTTGTAGCCGGTGCGCCGCACCAGGAGGCGGTAGCTGCCGGGTGCCACGTGGTGTAGAGCCAGCTGCACCGGGCGGGCATCGATGGCGGGCACCGGCTTGCCGAAGAAGGCGCCGTTGCTCGTGGGCTGTTCGCGGTGCTGCCAGTCCCACACGAGCACGGCGGTGTTCTTGCCGTCGGCTGCCGCGAGCACGGCCTCGTCGGCGCTGGGGATCTCGTTGCCGCGCAGTGCATTGAGGTATTTGTAGGCGAACCAGGAGGGCTTGCGCAGACCCTCGCGAGTCATCAGGCCGAAGCCGCCGTGAAATGGGGCGTCCGGCGGACCGGGCTCCTCGAACAGGTCGCTGTAGGTCCAGTAGCTCATCGCCTGTGCATGCCCGCGCGTGCCACGCAGCTTGGTGAGGATCCATGACGCACTGATGTAGCTGTCATGCACCCGGTCGCGCGGGTTGTAGCTCGTGCTCCATTCGGTGATGTACAGCGGCAGGCCAGGGAAGGCCGACGCGTCGATCTCCTTGCGCACGCGCCGCACGTCGCCAATGATCGAGTCGGGGTTGGGCGAGAGCTTGCGGTCGGACTGGCCGAACTCGTCGAGGTAGCCTTCCTCGACGCCGTAGGTGTGCGTGGTGACGAAATCCACCGGTACCCCGTTGGCCTTGGCATAGGCCAGGAGTTCGGGCACCCAGGCGGCGCCGGCGGTGGAGGGGCCGCCGACCTGGACCGCGGGATCGATGCGCTTGATCGTGCGCGCCGTGATCGCGTACAGCTCGAAGTAGGCCTTCTGGTCTGCGCGCTCCCAGAAGCCGTCGAGGTTGGGCTCGTTCCACACCTCGAAGGGCCACTTGCGCACCTCCTCGGCACCGTAGCGCTGGATCAGGTGGCGCGCGAAGGCATCGATCAGCTCGGCCCACGGCCCGGGCTGCGGGTGCGAGGTGTTGCCCTTCCAGTAGAAGATCGTCTGCTTCGAAGTCGTCATCACGGTCGGCGTGAAGCCCAGCTCGACGAACGGCTTGATGCCGCGCGCGAGCAGCCCGTCGTAGAGCTTGTCGATGCCGCTGAAGTCATACGTGATGCGGCCGTCCACCTTGCGCACCGTGCCGAGCGCGTCGTGGAAGATGTCGTGGAAGCGCACGTAGCGGAACCCGAGTTCGTCGACCGCGAGCTTCAGTTGCGCCAGGTTCTCGGCACGGCCGGTGGTGCCCGGATAGTCGGCACCGACCGAGAAGTCGAAGAACCGGTCCACGGGCGCTGTCGCACGCGACAGGTCCAGCTGCACCTGCCGCGGCGCCGGCCCGCCTGCATCCGCTGCCGCGGCATACAGGCCCAAGGCCAGCCCGAACGTCATCCAACGAATATTTCGCACTTTCTGCTTCCTCTTGATCGGTGATGCACATCGCGACCGATGCCGCGGCGTTTGCGGGCATCGCAGCCGTGGCGTTTTGGGCGTGGCTGCGCAACCGAAAGAACTCCGTTAGCGGGTGGTTAGGAGAGGCGATGCCCATTTCCTTAGGCTGCGCGGCACGCCTGCAGGAGGTCGGTTTTGCGCTGGCCATGGGACCGTTTGGGACGAATGCGATCTTAGTTTGATCGTCGAACGAACGAATTCCGTGCTTACCCGCGGTCCCATCTTCGTCAAACGCGGGCTCTTGGCTGACGGCGCGCTGTCCGACCTTCGCGGAGCCTAGGCCGCCAGGGGCGACTTGTCGCGAATCTCGTCGGAGATCTTCTCGGCGAGCATGTAGACGGCGGCACTGATGTTGGCAGTGACCGTTCTCGGCATGATCGACGCGTCGACGACGCGCAAAGCGGTGGCGCCGTGAACTCGGCCGGCGGCATCGACGACCGAGCCTGCGCCTGTGCCCATCCGGCAGGTTCCCGAAGGGTGGTAGCTGGTACCGACGTTCTGGGCGACCCACGCCTCGAGCGCGGCATCCGAATTCACGGCCGCGCCCGGAGCGAACTCCGCCTTGCACTTTGTGCCCAACGGAGCCTGCGCGACGATCTCGCGCGTCAGGCGGACGCCGTCGACCAGAACGCGTAGGTCCGATGAATCGGCCAGGTGATTGAAGACGATGGAGGGAGCGTCGAACGGGTTCGCGCTGCGAAGCCGCACCCGGCCGCGACTCGCGGGTCTCGACAGGTCGATCCAGAAGTTGAATCCGGCGCGGGCCTTGAGCTTGCCCGCCTCCAGGTATCTCACCAACGGCAGGAACTCGAGCTGGAGGTTGGCGTAGGCTACGTTCGGGTTGGTGCGCAGGAAGGCTCCCGCCTCGAAGAAGTTGGTGGTTCCCAAGCCACGTCGCAGCAGCAGCCACTCGAGTCCGAGACGCGCCTTTCCCACGGGGCCCAGACGCGACATCAGCGAATGCTTCGCGTCCGTCGTGAACTGAAGGTTGACGCCCGGATGATTCTCCAGGTGCTCACCGACGTCACGCAGCGGAAGGTTCACCTCGATGCCGTGCTGCCTGAGCGTGTCCGGATCCCCGATGCCGGACAGCATGAGCAATTGCGGCGAACCGAAAGCTCCAGCGGCCAGGATGACCTCCCTGTTGCATTCGATGCGTTCAATGCCACCGCGCGACGCCACTTCGACACCGACGGCACGCTCACCGTCCATCAGAACGCGCGTCACGTGCACGACCGTTCGGACATGGAGGTTGGCACGGTCCCAGACCGGCCGGAGGTACGCGTTGGCCGCGCTGCTGCGCACGCCATCGCCGATGTATGCCTGGGCGATGTGCAGGCCTTCCTGCGTGCGACCGTTGTGGTCCGGCGTGACGGTGAAGCCCGCGTGCTCGCCCGCGCGCAGGAAGTCGTCATAGATCGGGAAGTCAGCCTTACAGCGGGACACCTTCAATGGGCCCGACGACCCGCGCCACTCGCTTGGAGAGTCGGCGAACGTCTCCATGCGTTCGAAGTACGGCAGGCAACGGCTCCAGCTCCAACTCGGCAGGCCCAGCGTCGCCCAGCCGTCGAAGTCTTCCGGGTTGCCCCGGTTGAAGATCATGGCGTTGATGGACGACGACCCACCGAGGACCCGCCCGCGCTTCTCGTCGATGCAGCGGCCGCCGAGGTGGGGCTCCGGCCCCGCCTGGTATCCCCAACCGAGGTCCTTGCGCATGTAGGCGAACGGAACTGCTGCAGGCATCTGGACGATCAGCCTTCGATCCGAGCCCCCGGCTTCAAGCAGCAGGACGGAGGCGTCGGAATCCTCGGTCAAGCGATTGGCAAGGACGCAGCCGGCGGGTCCCGAGCCGACGATGATGTAGTCGTACATCCACCCGACCTGCTGGCGGTTTCAGCCGCCCTTGCGCAGCAGGGCTGTCTTGGTGTGCTCGATGTGGCTCTCGAGCATTCGCAGTGCGCGCGAGGAGTTCTTCGCCGCGCACAGCTCGAGAAGTTCGTGGTGCTCGGCCTGAGGCTCGTTGCGGCCGACCGTGGCGGAGATGTAGGTTCGAAGGAAGCGATGCGTGCCGAGCACCACGTCTTCGATCATCTTGACCAGGCGCGGCCGGTTGGCAGGCTGGTAGAGGCACAGGTGGAACTGCAAATTGAGGTCACGCCACTCCTGAGGCGTTTCGCTGCCGTCGTACTTCTTGAGAATTCGCTCGGCTTCCTGAATCGTCTTCTTCGTGAAGTTCGGCAGTGCGAGCTTCAGGGCGCGCACCTCGAGACCGATCCGGATGTCGAGCATCTCGACGACCTCGTCCAGACTGCGCGAGGCGACGAACGCGCCCTTGTGCAGCTCGGAGTAGACCAGGCCCTCGGCCTCCAGCTGGCGCAGCGCCTCGCGAACCGGTACGCGGCTCACACCGAACTGCTCCGCGAGCAATTCCTGTCGAACCTGCATCCCCGGCGCGAGCGCGCCATCGAGGATGCTCTCGCGCAGCGACTCGACGATCAGTGCCGAAGCGGGTTTTGTCATGTGCGGCTCCCTCTGTTTCTCTGGACTAGAGAATGCCTTGCTCCGCGTACGGCGTGGCGGCTTCGATTCGTTCGTAGCCGAGCCGGGCGAGGTCGATCGAGCGGTATTCGCCGTGAACGATCAGCTCCGCGATGCCTCGTCCCGCCGCGGGTGCGTGCATCATCCCGTGGCCGGAGAAGCCGGCCACGGTATAGAGATTGGGCAGGCCGCTGCTCCAGGCGCCGATGACCGGGTTCCCGTCGAGTTCGTTCACCTCGTACAGGCCCGACCAGGTGCGATGGCACTTCGCCGCCTCGAAGGCCGGGAACCGATGCGCGACCGCCGGCCAGACGACGTTCTCGAAGTAGTCGTGGTCGACATCGAAGTTGAAGCCGCGCTGCGCGCTGCCGTCCACCAGGCCGCCCGAGAATCCCTTGCCTTCGGAGCGGAACGCCAGTCGCGCCACGTCCTTCACATAGGGCAGTGGCTCGATCGGCGAGCCCGCGGTGAAGTAGTGCTCGAAACGCCGCATCGGGACGACCGGCAGCGGCATTCCGAAGCGCTCGGCAACCTCGCCGGACCACGCGCCCGCCGCGTTGACGAACGAGGTCGCTTCGATGCGTTGGCCTGAGTCCAGCACGATCGCCTTCACGTTGGTGGCGCCCGCCTCGGCGGACTCGAAGCGCGCCTGGATGTAGGTCGCCCCCAGCTCGACGGCCTTGCGCCGGAATCCCCACAGCAGGCCGTTCGGATCGCACCATCCGTCATGCGGGGTGTGCGCGCCGGCGCCGAGAGCGTCGACGTTCATTGACGGGAACTTGGCCTTGAGCTCGGAGGGTGAGAGCAGGTTGACCACGCAACCGTGCGACTGCTGGATGCGAACGTTCCGCTCGAGCGACGCCGCGTTCTCCGGCGGCACGATGAAGAGGTAGCCGCCTTCGACCCAGTCGACCGGCGCAGGCCGGCCCGTCGTCGCCATCGTCGACTCGAAGCCCTTGATGAAGTCGATGCTGAACTTCGACATCTCGATGTTCTCGGGACGGGTGAACTGCACGCGGCAGCCGCCGGACGCGCGCAACGCAGAGGCGAATTCGTAGGTCGGATCGGGCTCGATCACACAGACGGCCAGGCTCGGGTCTTCCTTCAGAAGAAAGTAGGCCGCTGCGGATCCGATGATGCCGCCGCCGATCACGGCCACGTCGAACGGGGAGGAGGCAGAGGTCATGTGCGGGTGCAGGAGAGTTGGTGTCTGGTTGACATCGTATCCAATAGTGGATCCAATCGGCAACGCCATTTTTGAGGGATCGCGCATGAAAAAGCGGATTGCCGGTTGTTTGCTTGCGGTGTTTGTCGCCGCGATCGCGGCAGGGTGCGCCACGGTCGTCCCACCGCCCGCCGAACTGGCGGCGCGCTGCCCGTCGCTGGAGGGCCGCGCGGTTGCGCCCGCTCGCATCGGGCTACGGAGCGGCGAAGCCAGGGTGACCAGCGCCCAGTGGGTGCCGGCCACAGCGGGCGGGCAGGGCGCGCCGACCGGCACGCCAGCGCACTGCCGATTGCTCGGGTCGATCGCCTCGCTCGATGCGGCAGCACAGCCGATCCGCTTCCAGCTCAACCTGCCGGACACGTGGAACCGCAAGGCACTGCAATACGGTGGCGGGGGTTACAACGGCTCGCTGATCACGGGCCTTGCGCCGCTGCGGGATGCGGCCGCCGCCGACGCGCTGCCTATCGCGCGCGGCTATGCGACGTTCGGCACCGATTCGGGCCACCAGGTCTCCTCCTTTCCGGCCGGCGAGCCGGGGGCCTTTGCGATGAACGACGAGATGCTGGAGAACTTCGCGTTCGCCTCGTACAAGAAGGTGCGGGACGTGGCCGTGCAATTGATGCGGGACTTCTACGGCCGGACGCCGGAGCGCGTGTACTACTTTGGCGGCTCCGAGGGTGGACGCGAAGGGCTGACGATGGCGCAGCGTTTTCCGACCGACTACGATGGCATCGTCAGCGTGGTACCGGTGATCAACTGGACAGGACTTCTGCACGCCTTTTTGCGCAACGAGGTGCCGCAGTTCACCCACTGGCTCGACTCGGCGAAAGTGCCACTGATCGCCAAGGCCACATCGGACGCCTGCGACATGCTCGATGGGTTGAAGGACGGGGTCGTCAACGACTACCTCGACTGCCAGGGCCGGGTCGACCTGTCGGCGTTGCGCTGCCCCGGCGGCCAGGATGTCGGGCCCGGCTGCTTGTCCGATGCCGAGCTCCAGTTGATGCGCAGCCTGCACGCGCCATACACATTCCCGTTTCCCCTGAGCAATGGGCTCACCGCGTATCCGGCGTGGCTGTACGGCCATGAGGACAGCCTTGACGGCACGGCGCTGAGCCTCGTTCGTTGGGTCACTGGCAGGGCACCACCGAGCGCGCCGCCTGATGCATCGACGGCGGCGACGCAGTGGCTCTACGGAAGCAGCTGGATTCGCTACGCGATCGCACGCGACGCCGGATTCGATGTGCGCACCTACCGGCCGCAGACGTATCAGGCCCGCGTGCAGGAAACCTCGGCGTTGATGGACTCGACGAACCCGGACCTGTCCGCGTTCTTCGCACGCGGCGGCAAGGTGATCATCCGGGAAAATGCCGGAGACCGCGCGCAGAGCGCGGCGATGGGCTTTGCCTACTATGACGCGGTCGTCGCTCGTCTGGGCGCGGCAGCCGTCGAACGCTCGATGCGCCTGTATGTCTCGCCGGCCTCCACGCACGGCGGCAACGCGAGGGCGGCCGATGGCGGGCCCGCCGTGCCGACGATGGTCGACCTGCTCGATCCGTTGGACCGCTGGGTGACGCAGGGGCGCGCGCCGGACGATGCGCTGGTCCAGACGCTGAACCAGACGGCGCTGCCGTTCGCGACGCTCGCCTCGCGCCCGATGTGCCGCTACCCGAACTATCCGCACTACGTCGCCGGAGATCCGCGACAGGCCGGCAGCTACGAGTGCCGAGTGGGGCAGCGGTAGGAACGGCTACGACGACTTCCTGATCGACGAGTGCGACGCCCAGGACTGCCTTGGTTGGTTGTTTCGTATGATGTTTGTGCGAGTTGACATAATATACATTGTCGCGCATGCGGCATCGCCCTCAAGCTCGTGCACGCCAACACACAGGCCGCTCGAGAGTCCGGCCCGCTTCTCGCTCACGAATCGCCGGACTGCTTGCAGGCGCTCGCTACCAGCGCTCGAAACCACTGCTGGGCCGGATGGGCGTGAAGCCGCTCGTGCCACGCCAGCTTGTAGAGCAACTTCTCCGTTTCGAAAGGCAGCGCGCGTGTCAGCACCGCCTTTCCGACGAGCGAGCCGGCGTGCGCGTCGAAATAGCCTTTCGGCATGCAGGTGAGCAAGTCGCTCTCGGCGACGACGCGCAGCGCGTCGGCGAAATGGTTCACGATCGCGACGATGGATCGTGAGTGGCCTTGCAGGCTCAGCCAGCCATCGACCACGCCGAGGTCATTGCCCGAGGGCGTGACCAGCACGTGCTGGGCGGCGACGAAGTCGTCCAGCAAGAGGCGCCTGGCCAGCGGGTGCCCACGCCGCAGTGCGCAAACGTAGGCGTCGGTGCGCAGTCCCTGCACGTGCATCGAGCGCGGCAGCGAAGGGAACATGCCCACCGCGCAATCGAGCGTGCCGCGCTCGAGTCCTTCGAGCGAGTCGGCGTTGGTGTGGATGGTGAAGGCCACGCGCGCCAGCGGCGCCGCCGCGCGAACGCCCAACGTGATCCGGCGCGCCGCATCGACGGCGAGGCTGTCGGTGACGGCGATGCGAAAGGTGGTCGAATCGGCGCGAGGGTCGAAGTGGCGCGGCGCGATCGAGGCGCGAATCACGCCCAGCGAGCGATGCAGCTCCGGCCAGATGGCGAGCATGCGCGAAGTCGGCTGCACGCCCTCTGCGGTCTTCAGGAACAGTTGGTCCCCCGTCATCGAGCGCGCTCGGCGCAAGGCATTGCTGACGGCGGGCTGCGTCATGTGCAGGCCTGCGGCCGCCCGCGTCACGTTGCGCTCCAGCATGATGGCCTCGAGGACCACGAGGAGGTTCAGGTCGAGTCGCATCATTCAGTGCGGAAATGACGGTGCCGTGCGGACGTGAATTGGACGGCGGGCGCGACCTGTGTGATCGTTGATGCATGCGGCGCACGGGCGCCGCGGTTCGCACCGAAAGAGAGCACCGATGAACGACGACGCCGCCACGCTCGAACGAGTCCCCAAGCTCACGGGAAAGATCAGCGCCGATCGAATCCGCCTGCTGCGGGCGCCACGCCCGCCGCAAGGGCTGATCGAACGCTTCCGCTCGATCGCCGACGCCAGCAGTGTGGTCTCGGACATTATGGATGAGATGGGCATCACTGGCGCGGTGGCGGCGTCGATCCTGCGGCCCACACTGCCGGGCTCGATCCTGGTCGGGCCGGCGCTGACCGTGCGCAACATCCTGCAGCGCGAGCACGTCTACGAGACGGCCCGCCGCCAGGTCAACCGCATGGCGGAGTTCGAGGCCCACAATCTCGCGCTGCCCGGCGACGTGGTGGTGATCGATGGCGTTGCCGGGGTCTCCAACATGGGAGGGATTTCGGCGCAGACCGGCAAGCGGCAGGGCGAGGCGGGCGCCATCGTGCAAGGCGGCGTGCGCGATGTCGGGCACTCACGACGCGCGGACTATCCGATCTGGGCGACGGAGATCACGCCGGTCACCGGCAAGTGGCGCATCGAGACGGTGGAGATCAACGGCGACATCGAGATGGCCGGCGTGCGCGTCTCGCCGGGCGACATCGTGGTGGCCGACGAGACGGGGGTGTGCTTCATTCCGCGCGAACGAGCCGCCGACGTGCTGAAGCGCGCGCTCGAGAAGGCCGCCTTCGAGCAACGCAAGTGCGACGCGATCGACGCCGGCGTCTCGGTGGCCGATCTGCCGACCAACGCCTGAGCGGGTCGCTGCAATGCGTGTGGCCATCCTCGACGATTTCGCCAACATCGTCCGTACGCTGAACTGCTTCGAGAAGCTCCAGGGACACGAGGTCACGGTTTGGAACGACCATGTCGCCGACCCCGAAGTGCTCGCGGCCCGCCTGGCCGATGTCGAAGCCGTGGTGCTGATGCGCGAACGCACACCGGTGGACGAGGCGCTGCTGGCCCGGCTGCCCGGACTGCGGCTGATCAGCCAGAACGGCCACGTGCCCCACATCGACCTCGAGGCCTGCACCCGGCACGGCGTCATGGTGTGCTCCGCACAGGGGGGGCGGCCTTCGTACTGCACGGTTGAGCTGGCCTGGGGCCTGATCCTGGCCTCGATGCGCCACCTGGTCCACGAGGCCGAGGCGCTACGCGGCGGCCGCTGGCAGTCGACCATGGGCCTCGGCCTGCGCGGCCGGACGCTGGGCATCTTCGGATTCGGCAAGCTCGGGTCGATGATGGCCCCGATTGCGAGAGCCTTCGGGATGCAGGTTCTCGTATGGGGACGCGAAGGCTCGCTGGCGCGCGCCCGGAGCGCCGGTCTGGCGGTCGCGCCTGGCCGGCAAGCCTTGTTCGCGCAGGCCGACGTGTTGACCTTGCACCTGCGGCTGAACGCCGAGACGCGCGGACTCATCGGCCCCGACGACCTCGCGCTGATGAAGCCCAGCGCCGTCCTCGTCAATACCAGCCGTGCCGAGCTGATCCGCCCCGGCGCGCTGGTCGCGGCGTTGAAGAGCGGCCGCCCCGGCCATGCCGCGCTCGATGTCTTCGAGCGAGAGCCGCTCGAAGACCCGCAAGAGCCGTTGCTGAACCTTCCGAACGCGATCTGCACGCCGCATCTCGGATACGTGGAGCGCGACAACTTCGAGTTCGGGTACGGCAACGCCTTCGACCAGATCGTGGCTTACGCGAGCGGGGCACCGATCCATGTCCGCAATCCTGAAGTCCTCCAGACAGGAGCCATGAGATGAACCTCCAGCTCGACGATCAAGTTGTTCTCATCACCGGCGGCAGCAAGGGTATCGGCCTCGCGTGCGCCCGCGCCTTCGGGCGCGAAGGCGCCCGCGTGGCCATCGTGTCGCGCAGCGCGGAGAACCTCGAGGTCGCGCGCACCGCGCTCGAGCAGCATGGCGTGAAGGTTGCCTGCTTCGCGGCCGACCTGTCCGATGTGGCGTCGGCGCAGCGCATGGTCCGATCGGTCGAGGACGAGGTGGGGCCCATCCAGGTGCTGGTCAATTCCGCGGGGGGTGCAAGGCGCGTTCCGCCGGCCGAACTGTCCTGCGACCAATGGCGTGCCGCGATGGACGCGAAGTTCTTCACCTACATGAACGTGATCGACTTCGTGCTGCCGCGCATGGTCGAGCGGCGCCGAGGCGCGATCGTCAACATCGTGGGCACGGGCGGCAAGGTGGCCACGCCAACCCACCTGCCCGGAGGGGCCGCGAACGCGGCCCTGCTGCTGGCCAGCGCCGGATTGGCCGCGGCCTGGGGACACGCGGGTGTTCGCATCAACGTGATCAATCCCGGAGCGACGATGACCGGCCGCGTGCAGATGTCGCTCGAGGCCGAGTCTCGCCTCACCGGCCAGGCTCCCGACGAGCTGCTGCGGCAGAACCTGCAGCGCATTCCGCTCGGGCGCTACGCGCATCCCGAAGAGATCGCCGATGCGGTCATGTTCCTCGCCAGTGCGCGCGCGTCCTACGTGACCGGCGCCTCGTTGACGATGGATGGAGGCCTGACACCCCTGGTGGTGTGACGCCGACCTCCTCGCCGGCACGCACAAGAAGAAGGTGGAGACATGTTCAGCTGGTACCGAGAATTGACGACACGCGAACGCCGCACGTTCTGGGGCTGCTTCGCGGGCTGGGCTGTCGACGCGATGGACGCGCAGCTCTTCAGCTTCGCTCTGCCGGCGTTGATCGCGCTGTGGGGTCTGAGCACCGCGCAGGCGGGGTATCTGGCGACGGCGACGCTGATCGCTGCGGCGGTCGGCGGCTGGGCCTGCGGCCTGTTGGCCGACCGCTTCGGTCGCGTGCGCGTGATGCAGTTCACCATCGCGTGGTTCTCGCTCTTCACGCTCGTGGCCGGCCTGACGCAGAACTTCGAGCAGTTGCTCGTCGTGCGCATCCTGCAGGGCCTGGGATTCGGTGGCGAGTGGGCGGCCGGCGCGGTGCTGATGGGCGAGATCATCCGGCCGGCCCATCGTGGCAAGGCGGTGGGCTGCGTGCAGAGCGGGTTCGGCGTGGGATGGAGTGCTGCCGCGCTGCTGGCCGCCGTTGTGCTCGCGCATCTGCCGGCGGAGGATGGATGGCGGCTCCTGCTGATGCTGGGGGTCGTGCCGGGTGCGCTGGTGTTGTGGCTGCGGCGCAGCCTGTCGGAACCCGAGGTCTACCGATCGACCTGCGAGGCGCTCGCGGCCTCTGGCCGCCGGCCGGGCGTTTCGGCGATCTTCGCCCGCCAAACACTGCCCACCACCGTGATGGCGTCGCTGCTCGCCTTCGGTGTGATCGGCGTGGGAGGCGCGATCGTCAACTGGCTGCCGACTTTCCTGAAGGAGGCCCGTCACCTCTCCGCCGGGGCGTCGGGCTTCTACGCCTTCCTCGTGACCGCCGGTGCCTTCTTCGGCTTCCTGACGAGCGCCTATCTCGCCGATGCCTTGGGCCGTCGACGCACTTTCCAACTGTTCCTGGGGTGCTCGTGGCTCGTCACCGTGGCCTACATGTTCCTGCCCCTGAGCGGCTGGTCGTTGATGGCGATGGGGTTGCCCTTCGGATTCTTCACGATCGGCAACTACGCGGCGCTCGGCCCGTTCTTCACTGAGCTGTTCCCGACGGCGATCCGCGCCAGCGGCCAGAGCTTCGCCTACAACTTCGGCAAGGCGGCCGGCGCCGTCGCCGTCTCGTGCATCGGCTTGATGGCGCAGTGGGTCGGTCTGGGCGAGGCCATCGGCGCGATCGCCCTGATCGGGTACGTGGTCGCGATCATCGCGACGCTGTTGCTGCCGGAGACGCGCGGCATCTCGCTCGCGGCCGACGCGCCGGCCGACGACGGCTTGGCGAAGGAGGCGCCGGTGCATGTCGCTGCGCTGGGTGCAGATCGCCACCCGTTCCACCTGCCAACGCATGGAGGCTGACATGACCCGTCGCAGGAGCATCGTCGTTCCGCACATCGCGCATCGGTTCCCGGTGCCCAATGCGAGCCGTATCGACAACCTGGTCGTCTCCGGGTCGATCCAGGGTGTAGATCCCGCCACGGGGATGCTTCCCGAAGTCCTGGCCGCGCAGTGCGACCACATGCTCGCCAACATGAAGGCTGTCATTGAAGCGGCGGGCGGCACGGCCGACGACATCATCAAGGTGAACGTCTTCATGCGTGACCGCAGTCAGCGCGAGCCGCTGAACCAGGCGTGGGAACGGATGTTTCCCGACCCGGCTTCTCGCCCCGCCCGTCATGCGCAGCCCTTGACGATCGACGGTCCGGCGCTGGTGCAGTGCGACTTCATCGCGGTGCTGGCCATGGTTGATTCGCATGCGCATTTGAATCGACGCTCGACATGAAGAAGCTTGCAACCGCCCTCCTGGTCGCGATCTGCGTTGTCGCCGCCTGCCCATCATCGCAAATGGCATTCGCGGCCGCACCGATGGTGAAGACCCAGGCGCCCGGGTTCTACCGGCTGATGCTCGGCGATTACGAGGTGACCGTTCTGTCCGATGGCACCCATCCGTTGCCTGCGCTCGAGCTGCTGCGCGGCGACGCATCGGAAATCGCGGACGCGCTGCATCGCGGGTTCCTTCGCGAGCAGGTGGACACCTCACACAACGGCTTCCTCGTCAACACGGGCAGCAAGCTGGTGTTGATCGACCCTGGCGCCGGCACGATGCTCGGGCCGTCCACTGGCGCGCTGATCGGCAATCTTCGTGCAGCGGGATACCGGCCGGAGCAGGTCGACGAGATCTGCATCTCCCATATGCACACCGATCACGTGGGGGGTCTGGTCGACAACGGTCATGCGGTCTATCCCAACGCGACCGTTCGAATCAACAAGCGCGACACCGATTACTGGCTGAGCGAGTCCAACATGCGAGCCGCGGCGCCGGAGTCCAGGCGCTTCTTCACGGCGGCTTCGGCGGCCGTGAAGCCTTATATCGAGGCGGGCAGGCTGAAGGTGTTCGAAGGCGGCACTGAACTGGTCCCCGGTGTTCGCGCCGAGCCGGCTTACGGCCACACGCCGGGTCACAGCATGTTCGTCATCGAGTCCAAAGGCCAGAAACTGCTGCTGTGGGGCGATCTGGTGCATGTGGCGGCCGTGCAGTTCGACGACCCGTCCGTCACGATCGGCTACGACGTCGACGCAGCGGCCGCGGCGCGCGAACATTTGCGGGTCATGAAGGATGCAGCCACGAACGGCTACCTCGTTGCCGGCGCGCATCTGCCGTTTCCCGGCATCGGCCATGTGCGCGCAAGCGGCAGCACGGGTTTCACCTTCGTGCCGCTAAATTATTCGGCTCTGAAGTAGCCGCCGTCCTCGACGTCAGCGCAGCAGGGTTGAACACAGGGTTACCGGCCAACCGCCCCGACTTCAGTGCTCGGGGTGGCGAGCGCAAGAGTGCTGGCGCAATGGCCGCACCTTCCACATGGGTACGGTCACGCGGCCAAAGGCCCTACCCGGTCCTATCGCTAACGCAGTCATCGCAGCTTCTCAAGCCGCTCTGGCCATCCGACGGTGCTGCAAACGGGCAACCAGCGCTACGCCTGCCGAACACAACGCGAGGTAGACCAGCGCGACGAAGATGTACATCTCGACGACCCGACCGTCCCGCTGACCGATCTTGCTCGCGGCCCCGAGAAAGTCGCTCAAGCTGATGACATAGACGAGCGACGTGTCCTTCAGAAGCGCGATCGTCTGGTTGATCAGCGACGGCGTCATGTTGCGAAACGCCTGTGGCAGCACGACGGACCGCAGCACCTGCCAGCGTGTCATGCCCAGCGACAAGCCGGCCGCCATCTGTCCGCTTCGCACGCTGCCGATGCCGGCCCGAATGATTTCGCAGTAGTACGCCGACTCGGCCAGCACGAAAGCGCTGACGGCGGCATAGATCGGCCCGACCGTGAAGTTCGGGTCCCCCGTCAACGACCGCAGCACGACCGGCATGAGGAAGTACACCCACAGGATGGTGAGGATCAGCGGGATCGACCGGAAGACGTTGACGTATCCGGCGCTCACGGCCGCGAGCCAGCGCGGCCCGAACAGCCGCGCGATCGCAAGCATCGTGCCGAGGGCGACGCCGATACTCATCGCGATCGCCACCAGGAAGGCGGTCATTCCCATCCCGTGCATCAGATAGGGCGCCGCGCGCGCGATCGAGCTCCAGTCGAAGTCGTAGCCCATCATGCGGCTCCCAGCAGGCCAGGGACGCGGGAGCGTTCTTCGATCAGGCGCATCGTCGCGATCACGCAATAGGTGACCGCCATGTAGATCAGCGTCGATGCGATGAAGGCCTCGAACGGATGGGCGCTGAACTCGCTGAGCTGGCGGGTCTGTCCGGTCAACTCCATCAATCCGATCGTCAGCGCGACGGCCGAATTCTTGAACACATTCAGGAAGTCCGAAGTCAGCGGCGGGATCACGATGCGCAGCGCCTGCGGCAGGATGACGCTGCGGTAGCTCTCGAGCGTTCCGAGCCCGAGCGCGAGTGCCGCCTGCCGCTGCGAAGCCGGGACCGAGTCAATGCCCGAGCGAATCTGCTCCGCCGCCTTTGCGGCCGTGTAGAACGTCAGGCAAGCCAGCACGGTCAGGAACTGATTCGTCGTCGGATTCATCTGCTTGATCGCGTCGCCCCACCCCACCGGCAGCACCTCCGGCACGACGAAGTACCAGAGGAACAGTTGCACCAGCAACGGCGTGTTCCTGAAGCAGTGGACGAACACGGCCGCCGGGAGCCGCATCGATCGCCGCGGGACCGTGCGCAACACGCCGACCACCAGACCGATCCCCAGCGCCAGAAACCACGAGACGAGCGACACCGATACTGTCCACGCGAGGCCTCGCAGCAGCATCCAGCCGTAGAGGCCTTCTCCGGTGACCGAAGGCCTGAAGAAGACGAGCCAGTCCCAGGAATACTGCATGGTCCGATGCCCTCCCCCTTCCCCGTTGCCCCCGCCCTTCGCTGTCAGAGCGCCTGGTCGTTCGGATGCTGCAGCAGGTCCTGCATCTCGGCCGACATCGGAAGGCCGATGGTCACGCCACCCTTGACGTCGATCGGCTTCAGGAAATACTTCTCGTAGAGCTTGGTCATTTCGCCGCTTCGCATCATCCCCGCGACGACGTCATCGACGATCTTCTTGAACGCCGCATCTCCCTTGCGCAGCATGCAGCCATAGGCTTCCTTCTGCTGGGGCGCGCCCACGACCTCCCAATCGCCAGGCTTGCGCGCACGGGCGATGTTGCTGTACAGGATGATGTCGTCCTGCATCGCCGCCGCGGCTCGCCCGGTTTCGACGGTCAGGAAGTTCTCGTTGATGTCCTTGGCGAGCAAGATGTTGATGCCCCACTTCTTCTCCTCGTTGAGCTTGCGCAGCAGGCGCTCCGAGGTCGTTCCGGCACTGACCACGACATTCTTTCCGATCAGGTCGGCCCAATGCTTGATGCCGGAGTTCTTGCGCACCAGCAGGCGCGATCCCACGATGAAAAACGTGTTCGAGAACGACACCTGGCTTTGCCGCTCGAGATTGTTGGTCGTGGAGCTGCACTCCAGGTCGACGGTCTGGTTCGCGACCAGCGGAATGCGGGTCTGTGGCGTCACCTCCAGCGCCTTGACCTGCAGCGCCGGCAGCTTCAGTTGCTGCTTGACGCGCTCGACCACCCGCTGCGAGATTTCCCAGGCGTAGCCAGTCTGCCGGTTGTCGTCGTCGAGGTAGTTGAACGGAATCGACGCGCCACGCGTGGCGATGGTGATCGTGCCGGTGTCCCTGATCTTCTTCAGCGTGCCGTCCAGTGACTGACCGTGCGCGGCGCCCGCAAGCGACATTGACAGGAGCAGGCATCGCAGCGCAAGCGGATGAATGAATGAACGAACGATCATGGCTACTCCAGTTGTTAAAGCTGCCGTTGCTCTTCGAACACCAGCAATGCGGCATCGAGTTCGTGAATCAGGTGTTCGGCAGGTTCCAGTCCGATGGACAGCCGGACCATCGGCCCGGCGATGTCGCAATAGCGCCTGCTGCTGAACTCCTCGCGCGGGTAAAAGGCCGCGATGCTGTGCACCCCGCCCCAGCTGGCGCCGATCGAAAAGAGCTTCAGACGGTCGAACAGCGCGCTCATCGCCTGCTGCGGCGCGTCGACCAGCTCGAGGCTCATCAGGCTTCCAGGCCCACGATGGTCGCGCGCCCACAGCGCATGGTCCGGACTGCTTGCAAGGGCCGGAAAGTGCACCTTGCGGACCATCGGATGCGTGCAAAGGTGACGCGCCACTGCAAGCGCAGACCGCCACTGCCGTTCGACGCGGATCTCCAGCGTGTCGAGCCCGCGGGCCACCAGGAAGCAGTCCTCCGCGCTGACTGCCTGCCCCATCACGGCTTGCAGATCCCGCAAGGTGCGATACAGGGTTTCGTCACGCATGCTGACGCTGCCCATCAGCACGTCGGAGTGCCCGCCCAGGTACTTGGTGCAAGCGTGCACGCACAGGTCCGCCCCATGTTCCAGCGGCGAAAACCCATAGGGGCTGGCCCACGTGTTGTCCACGCCCACCAGCGCGCCGCGACGGTGCGCCGCTGCGCTGATCGTCGCGACATCCTGCATCTCCATGGTCAGGCTGCCCGGGGATTCCAGCCACACCATCTTGGTCGTGGCGCGCAACAGCTCGGAAACTCGCGCACCGATGCGAGGATCGAAGAATTCCACGTCGATCCCGAGCGGCGCGAGGCGCTGCCTGGCAAATGTCTTGGCCGGTCCGTAGGCCGCTTCGGTCATCAGCAGATGGTCGCCTTGCTTCAGAAAGGCGAGCAGCACGTTGCAGATCGCGGCCTGACCGGAGGGCAGCACGATGCAGTGATCGGCCTTGTCCAGCGCCGCGATGCGTGTCTCGAGCATGCGCTGCGTCGGTGTGCCGGTGGTGCCATAGGTGAAGCCATCCGGCAGCCTGTCCTTGCGGCCGACAAACGCCTCCAACGAACTGAACACGACGGTAGACGCGCGCCAGACCGGCGGCACCAGGCTGGCAAAACCCTGCCCATCGATTGAAGGTGCGGCACGGCGGGAATTTGGAGTCATGGACATCGAAGATCGCGGCGCTGCAGGTTCAGCAGCTTCACTTGGCAGGCGCCGACTCGAGAGTCTTCAGCGCCTGCTTCATCTGATCGACGGCCGAGTTCTCCAGCGTGTCGTAGACCTTCTTCTCGATGGCGAGGCGCGCCAGGATCTCGCGTGCCTCGGCGAGCTTCGCGGGGTCGTTCGTCTTGGGATGGGAGATGGCGTCCTCGAGCCGCTTGATCTCGCTGCCCAGGAACGCAGGCTGTTCCCCCACGGCGCGCAAGCCACTGTTCGTCAGCGCCCGGATTCGCAACAGCATCTTCACATCGGCCTGGTCGATTTCCGCTTGGGCCCGCTCCAATGCCAGCCGCGCCTGGATCGACTCTGCACTGTCCGCCTTGCGAGTCGCGGCGACGGCATTGAACCTCGCGATATCTGCGGTGAAGTCGTGCGCCCCTGCCGACGTCGCTGCCGCGCAGCACATCAGGCCCGCCGTCCTCATCAGCTCCTTCATGGACCTCTCCTTGTTGGTCAACCGGATGAGGGAAGTCTATGAATCGTCTATAAACTGGCACGCCGACAAACTTACCAGGCTATTTGATTTGCTTATATGCTGCTGCGCGAACTGGAGATCTTCCGCACCGTGATGATGGCCGGCTCCGCCAACAAGGCAGCAGCCCTGCTGGGTGTGTCGCAGCCGGCCGTGAGCCAGTCGATTCGCCGCCTCGAAGACGGCGCCGGCTTCGCATTGTTTGCACGCCTTCGAGGGCGCTTGCAGCCAACGCCGGAAGCCCGTGCCCTGCTTCACGAGGTCGAGAGAACCTTCATCGGGCTCAGCGCGATCGAACATCGCATGCGCGCGCTGAAGCAGTTCGGCGTGAATCGACTGAGCATCGCCGCGTATCCGGCCTTCGGACTGTCCTTCGTGCCGCGCGCCTTGGCGCGCTTCACATCGCTGCGAACGGCGCCCGAGGCACGCCCCCAGGTCTCGCTGCAGGTTCTCAGTTCGCGAGACGTCCGGGAGCGTGTGCAGTCCGGGCAGGCGGACTTCGGGCTCATGGCCGACGAATTGCCCGTCACCGGAATGGACAATTCCGTGTTTGCACGCTTCGCGGGGGTCGTCGTGATGCATCGCAAGCATCGGCTCGCCCGTGGCAAGACCGTGCAGCCTGCGCAACTCGCAGGTGAGCCGTTTCTCGCGCTCAATCCCGAGGATGCTTCGCGGCAACGGCTCGAACACGCTCTGGCCGAACAGCAGATCGCGCTCGACGTGGCAGTGGAGACACCTTACGCGGCGAGCGTCTGCGAGCTCGCACTGCTGGGCTTGGGCATCGGGGTCGTGAATCCGATCACGGCGCTCGACTACGCCCAACGCGGGCTGGTCATTCGTCCCTTGGCGATGGACGTGCCGTTTGCCTGCCTGCTCGTGCTTCCTCCCGGCACGCCGATGTCAAGCGCGGCAAGGGAATTTCTCGCGATCATGCGAGCCCAGTTGGACACCGATCAGCGTGCTCTGAAGGCTCATCTGACGCAACTCCAGGTCGCACCGAGCCGAAAGGCAACGAACCGCGCGAAGGTGTAGGCGGCGCCGCTCATGTCATGAGCGGTCCTCTCGCCGCGCGCGCTTTTAGGCACCCGTCCTGCGAGCCCGAATATCGACTTGCCTGCGCCAGGTCGCGCCACTGTCGGTTGATACCTCGCCAAGCCATCGAAAGGAGTTTTCCTTGATCTCGGTGAAGCTCCAGCGTGTCTTCGCACCAGACTCCAGCGTTCCTTCCTGAACGATGTCCAGGCCGCGCGGTCGGCCAAGCTGACGAGAATAGAACTGTGTCGCGGGATCGATCCAGAAGATGTGCCAGGCATCGATGCCTGGGTCGTAGACCCTCAGCGTCGTGCCATACCAGTTGCCGGTGACCGGCATCGCGGTTGTACTGGCGAGGTGTCGCTGGGCGCACGGCGGAATCATCCAAACGTCCTGGATCGCGCGACCCTCGAGGGCCCAGCCGAACCAGATCTCACCTTGCGACCGATGTTCAGAACCGCTCTCTTCAAAGGCCGCAACATCCATGTCCCATCGGCCGATGAATCGGCCATAGAGGTTCATCTTCGCAGCGTGCTCGGTTGCAGGCTCGGTCGAGAGCAATACTTCGCTCAGGCAGGACGGTGCAAAGGGCTTCATGGTCGGTCGTTCGCTCTCGTTGCGGTGCCCAACCCTACGCCTGCGCAGGCGCTGCAACTTGGAGAAAGTTGCGTTCCTGCCGCCCAGCGGCTGCCGTCACGATGCGTCATGACTCCGACGGCCCCTCCACTCGCTTGGTCTTGCGCAGAAAATGCCGATGCACCTTGGCACGATTGCCGCAGGAACTCATCGAACACCATCTGCGAGTCCCGCCCTTGCTTTCGTCGAGGAATAGCCAGCGGCACTTTCCGTTATCGCAAATGCGCAGGCGGACCCGATCGACGGCAAGCGACAGGTCTGCAGCGGACCATAGGATGGGCGCCAGCAACTCGCCCGAGCTCGGCGTGATCATCGGCACGCGCCAGCCGGAATTGCCACCACCGAGCACCAGCTCCTTGCGCGGCGGCGAGGCCGCCAGCAAAGCGTTCAGCTGCCGTACCTCGACGCCGAGCGTTGATCCGGTGACCAGGGCACTGAAGAGGCGATAGAGCATCTCGCGCGCCTGCAACGCATCAGCGAAGAGCCTCTGTGCCGCACCAAGGTCGACGTCGCGCAACCTGCCCAAGCTGAGGACTGTCTCGGGACCCACCACGCTGGCTTGGGCAAGCCAGCGGACCAGCGCGTCGTAGTCGACCAGCGACTCCGTGGGCGCCTCCGTCCCCCGCCAGAACCGGGTGTTGGCGAAGTCCAGGCACAGGCCCAGCGAAGGGGCCGCTATCACGCGTTGCCGCAGGTCTCTCTCGAACGGTGGTGGCATGACGGATCCTACTAACCCCCTTGCAGGTTGACAAGATCGGAGGGCAACAACTACGCTAACCTCTATGGCGGTTAGATCATTGATACCAGGGACCGGAGTCGCCGCCTCGACCGGACCCGAAGGCGCCGCAATGCCCCGCACCGTGCCCCTGCGCACTGGCCGGCTCTCGGTCATCGACTACCGATGCGCGGCCGGCCCGGGCGACAAGCCATTTGCCGAGCAGCACACCCGCCACTCCATTTCCTTTGTGCGAAAGGGTGCGTTCGGTTGCTGCTGCCGCGGTCGGTCGTTCGAACTGGTGGTTGGGTCAATGCTCGTAGGTCATCCCGGCGACGAGTACATGTGCACGCATGACCACCACCTCGGGGGCGACGAATGCCTATCGTTCCAGTTCGATCCCGAACTGGTCGGCGACATTGGCGACGATGCCTTGGCGTGGCGCTGCGGGGCCCTCCCACCCGTGCCAGCGCTGGTCGTGCTGGGTGAATTGGCGCAGGCTGTTGCCCAGGGCCGCGCCAGCATCGGTCTGGACGAGGTGGGAATGCTCCTCGCGGCGCGGCTCGTTGAACTTGTCGCCGGTCGCACGATCCTGTCGACGGTGGCGTCGGCGCGTGATCGACGGCGTGCAGTCCAAGCCGCGCTTTGGATCGAAGCGAAGTCCGCAGACCCCATCGACCTCGAAAGCGCCGCCGCCGAAGCAGGCATCAATACCTTCCACTTCCTGCGCGTGTTCACGCGCGTCATCGGCCTGACACCACACCAGTACCTGATTCGCTGCCGCCTGCGCCACGCAGCGCAGCTTCTGGCCGAGGACTCGATGACGGTGACCCACGTGGCCTACGAGGCGGGGTTTGGCGACCTATCCAATTTTGTGCGCACGTTCGGGCGCGCCGCAGGCATGTCGCCGCTTCGATACCGTCGGCTGGCCCAGGGCCAGGGCAGTTTTCTCCAAGAACGTTCGGCGCTTCCTGCTCTACCGTGAAGCCCCGCAGCCGATGCGGATATCGACGCAAGCTGGAGCAGGAATGGCGCCATTGAAACTACCTCGCTGGACGATATTCGCGGTGCTGACGGCGGCCTTCGCCTTGAGTCACGCGTTCCGTACGGTCGTGACGCTGATTGCCAGGCCGTTGCACCTGGAACTGGCGCTCGGCAGCGAGGCGATCGGTCTTATCGGCGGGGCCTTCCACGTGGCATTCGGCGCCATGCAACTGCCGATGGGCGTGGCGCTCGACCTGTATGGACCTCGACGTGTGTTCGTCCTCGTCTTTCCGGCAGCAGCGGTAGGTGCGCTGCTCGTTGCCGTGTCCTCCGGCGCGCAGGGCCTGCTCGTTGGTCAGTTGCTCATCGGTCTGGGTTGTGCGCCAGTGTTCCTGGCCACCATGGTCATGATCGGGCGCCACTGCCCACCGGAGCGGTTCTCAGGCCTGACGGGCATCGTGCTGGGTCTTGGCGGTGCAGGCATGTTGATCACGGGAACGCCATTGGCTTGGGTCGTCGCCACCTGGTCTTGGCGGGCGGCGTATGTGGTCCTGGCCTTGGCTTCGCTCGCAGCATGGACGTTCGCTCTCGTGTTGTTGCCCGCCGAGCCGCCAGAGACGCATCGCCAGCGCACAGCGTTCATCGAGGCCTTGGTTCAAGTGAAGGCCATCCTCGCGAGGAAACAGACCTGGGGCCTCGTTGCCCTGGGGGCGGTGACATATGCCTCGTTCATCAGCCTGCGCGGCCTGTGGCTGGTGCCGCTGTTGGCCGACAGGCATGGCTACGCGCTGATGTCGAGTGGCCATGTGGCGCTCGCCGGATCGGTCGCTGCGCTGGTCGGGCCGCCGCTGTTTGGTCGCATCGACCCGGGCGGCCGTTCCCGCCGACAGCTGATCGTGGCCTGCACGCTGCTGTATGCACTCTTGTTTGCGCTGCTGGCGATCGGAATGCCGGCGATCGTTGATGTTGCGCTCACCGTGACGGCCGGCGCACTGGCCGGCTACTTCGTGCTCCAGTACGCCGATGTGCGATCGGCCTATCCGTCCAACATGTCGGGGCGTGCCTTGGCCATCTTCAACACGTCGATGTTTCTTGGCGTTGCCGCGATGCAATGGGCCAGTGGCATTGCCGCGTCGGCCGCTGGCGCACAGCACGCGGCGCCCGTGAGCGCAGCGTTCTGGATCATCGCGACGCTGCTCGTGGCAGGGACTGCGGCGTTCGCCTTGCTGCCTTGGCCGACGGGGACACAGCGCAAGTTTTTCCAAGAATGAATGGCTCAGGCTCTGGAACATGGCAGCTTCAACCACGGAGGTGAATATGTACGATCATGTCGGAATCAAGGTCAGGGATCTCAAGGCGAGCACAACGTTCTATGCTTCAGCGCTCGCACCGCTGGGTCACGTTCAAGGCTATGACGACAAGACCTCAGCTGGATTTGGGCCCGAGGGTGCGCCAGCGTTGTGGCTGTACCAGTCCGACCTGCCCGCCGGACCGGGAACGCATATTGCGTTTCGGGCGTCAGACCGCGCAGCGGTCGAGCGCTTCTACGAAGCTGCGCTGAAAGCCGGTGGCAGGGACAACGGCGCACCCGGTCTTCGGGCTGACTACAGCCCGACGTACTACGCGGCGTTCGTCATCGATCTCGATGGAAACAACGTCGAAGCCGTGATGCCATAGAGGTAGCCGAGGCAGCACCGTGCTGCACAGGTGTCGCGCCTCGGTTGCTCCTCCAGACGAGCGCGGGGGTGACCTTCAGCTGGAAGGACTGTCGCGCCAGGGACACGTTCGCTATAAGGCGATGACGCTGGCGCCTGCGAAGTTCATGCGTCGCGTCCTGCTCCACGTATTGCCCGCGGGCTTCCAACTCGAATGAAGCGGTCGCCTGCTGCAATGGTGGCGCAGAAGAGTCCCGGCTGCCATTGGAGATCGGGATGGGGGCGAGCAGGCGACTGGATCGATGACGCACGCAAGAGCAGCTGTACCGCCTGATGCAGCAGCACGCGGCCAGCTTCATCGCGCACACCGAGGCCAGGCTTGGACTTCTTGGAGATCATGGGGGTCCTTCAACTGGAGAAGTTGTCGAACCCATCTTGCCTTGCCGCTAACATTTTCCGATGCGGCTCCCGGTTCAATCCCACCCCCGTGAGGAGCGACGATGGCTACTCGCGACCACGTCACGTACTGCCGAGCGTTGTGCCCCCATCGGCGGCAAGACCGAAACGAAAGCTCGACGCGGTGATGCTCCCGAACATGGTGTCGTCGTGGTACACGCAGGTCCCGGGATCGTCGAGGCCTGCACCGACGGCAACCATCAAGGGCAGGAGATGGTCTTCCTGCGGATGCGCGATGCGGGCAGCCGGCGCGTCGATCCAGCGTTTCAGCTGCGCTTCGCGTTCAGCAGGGGAACTGGCGGTCAACGTCTTCTGGAGCCATGCATCGAACAACTGCGAGGGAACCGTTCCCTCGGGGTTGTACTTGCTGAAGTTGTGGAAGCTGACGCCGCTGCCGATGATGAGGACGCCTTCGTCGCGCAACGGTGCGAGCATCCGACCGAGCGCAATGTGCTCCGCAGGGTCGTAGTCTTGCCGCAGCGACAACTGAACGACAGGAATATCGGCGTCCGGGAAGGCCACGGCCAGGACCGTGAAGGCGCCGTGATCGAAACCCCTGTCGGGATCCAGCTTCGCTTGGACGCCGCCTGCGGCGAGCAAAGCGCGAACACGCTCTACCAACGCAGGCGATCCCGGCGCCGGGTACTTCACGCGGTAGGTGTGTTCCGGGAACCCGTCGTAGTCGTAGTACATCGGGGGGTTCGGGTGCGATGTCAGTGTGAATTCCGGGTTCTCCCAGTGCGCGGAGATCATCAAGATCGCCTTTGGACGCTCCGGCAGGCTCGGCGCCAATGCCTGCAGCGACCCTGCGAGCTTCTCGAACATCTTCCCGAAGGTGTCCTTCATCCACGGCCAGGGGCCGCCGCCATGGGACAGGTAAAAGGTCGGCATGCGATTCATCTCGTTCACTCCAGGAGTAGGCATCAGCGCGGCAAGATGGGAGCCTTGCGGGCACGCCCCCACAGCGCGAACAGGGAGAGCGACAACATGACGATGTTCAAGACGATCACCGGTGCTTCGCCTCGCGACAGATGGAAGATGATGGCGAGCACCTGCAGTACCGCGCAGCCCAACGCAGCGAGCACGGTCAGTCGCGGCAGTATCCGCGTCAGGGAGGGAAGCAATAGTCCCAGCCCGCCCGCCAAGTCCACGAACCCGATGAAGCGCACGAAGAGCTCCGAGTGCTCGCCCGTCCACGGCATCATTTTCGCCAGCTCGGGGATCGGCGTCGTGAGCTTCATGAAGGCAGAAGAGAGAAAGAGCGCCGCGAGAGTGAACTGCGCCAGCCAGATGCCGCCCCGCAGAGGGCGGCTCGCTGTTGGAGTGGGGACGGCAATGGCCATGGTTGCTCCTGATGGATCGATTGCTTGCATCACGCACTCAAGGAAGCGATCTTCTCTTCTGCCTGCGAGATCGCGGCGCTCCGTGCCTCGGCGCCGACATTCATGCCTTCGGCCGCCACCACCTCGATCTTGTCGATACCGAAGAAGCCGAAGATCCCGCGCAGGTAGCTCTCGGCATGCTCGAACGACGCGCCGGGCATACCCGGGCCGTAGAAGCCGCCGCGCGCAATGGCAATCACGACGCGCTTGCCACCGGCCAGTCCCACCGGACCGTGCTCGGTATAACGAAACGTCTTGCCGGCGATCGCCAACCGGTCGACCCACGCTTTGAGCTGGCTCGGGATGCCGAAGTTGTAGAAGCCGACGCCCAACACGATGGTGTCGGCAGCAAGGAACTCATCGAGTACCGCGTTGCCCAGCGTCAGATCGGCCTGGAGGGCGGGCTCGTGCGGTGCCTCGCCCGCTTGCCCGGCCGCCAGATAGCCGCCGGACAGATGCGGGATCGGTGCAGCCGACAAGTCGCGGTACGTGACTCGAACCGCTGGATTGATCGCTCGGAGCTGGGCGACCACGGAAGCGGACAGCTTGCGGCTGACCGAGTTCGCGCCGAGGATGCTCGAGTCGAGGTGAAGGAGGTTCGTGGACATCATGGGCCTTCCGGTATAGATTTGATACCATGAATTCTTTGGGTACCGAAATGGCGCGTCAAGACAGCACAAATTTGTGGCGTGGTAACTCGCAGGGAACCAAGGCCGCGAGGTCGTCGCCGGCCGAACCGGAGCAATCGCTGGCGCAGGCATGCCCGCGCGTCAGCTCGCTGCTCTCGCGCATCGGCGACAAGTGGACCGTGCTGGTGGTGATGCTGCTGCGCGAAGGTCCGCGTCGCTTCAGCGAACTCAAGCGCGAAATCGGCGGCATCTCGCAGCGCATGCTCACGTCGACGCTGCGGGGACTGGAGCGCGACGGGCTCGTGACCCGCACCGTTTATCCAACCACGCCACCGCGCGTGGACTACGAGCTCACGCGGCTCGGGCACGAGCTGCGTGAGCCTGTCGAGGCGCTGGGAGACTGGGCGCTTGCCCATCTCGACGTGATCGACCGGGCCAGGCGCGAGTTCGATGCCCGCGCCGACGCGAATGCGGCGACACCGGCTCGTGGCGCGGTACGCGTCGTCAAGCTTCAGTCTCGCTCGCCTGCGAGCCGAAAGTGAATTCGCCCGTTTCATCAACCGCGTCGCATCGGAGGTCACGCAACCGACGGTGAGCCACGGACTGAGAGAAGTGCGACTCGGCGCCGATCATCCGGTCCTCGCTGGAGATCTGGTACCGGCTCGGCTTGTCAGGTCACGCGCGTGATCCACCAAAGCGGTGATCCGCCTGGCGGCGGAACTCGCTCGGCGTCACGCCTTTCACCTCCAGGAAGCGGCGGTTGAAGTTGGCGACGTTGTTGAATCCGACTTCGTAGCAGATGTGGGAGACGAGGCGGTCGGACTCCATCAGCAGTTGACCCGCCCGGTTGACGCGGACGCGGTTGACGAAGTCAGGGAAGGTGTTGCCGGTGGCGCGCCGAAAGAAGCGCGAGAAGCGGCTCTCGGTCATGCCCAGTTCGGCTGCGAGCTCGGTCGCCGACAGCGGCTGCGCGTAGTCGCGCATGATGCGGTTGACCAGCGCGTTGATCTGGTCACTGTCGGCGTCGTCGCCCTCGCCCCGCATCTGGATACTGGACAACAGTCGGTAGTCGGACCAACGGGCCAGCTCGGCCAGGAAGGCGCAGAACGCCGCGAAGCGCTCGGCGCCCTTGCCGCGCTTGACCGCATGCCAGTGCGCCAGCGCACGCTCGGAGAATTCGAAGAACTCGATCCCGTAGCGCGCACGTTCGAGCAGCGGCAGCAATTCGACCAGCTCGGGCAGGTGCTGCGCCGCTTGCGCAATGGGCTCGTGCCGGAAATGAATCACCAGGTCGCGCTCGGTGACGCCTCCCTCGGGCACATCAAACGACACCCAGTTGTGTGGGAGCCGCGGCCCGACCAGCACCAGGTGACCGGGTTGAAACGGTCCGATCCAGTCGCCGACGAAAGCCTTGCCCGACGTTGCGGTGATCAGGTGCAACTCGTAGTCGTCGTGCACGTGCCACCGCGCCAGCGGCGTCGGGAAGCCGTGCGCCAGACAGCGCACGGTGCCGGTATCCGGCGGCTCGAAACCCAAGGTCGGCGAGCGAGTGAAATCGCGCTCGAGATCGGGCCGGCGCTGGCGCGGCAGCTTGACTGCGCGGACAGACATGGCGCGGTCGTCTCCTTCAGGACCTGATGCTGCAGCAGTCTACGCCCGGCGTGGCGCACGACGCGGGACAGCACACTAGAGATCGAAATTCGTGGGCATCATGACCACGTCGCGAATGGTCATGCCGCGCTGCCGCGTCAGCATGAACATCACCACCTCGGCGACCTGGCTGGCCTCGAGCAGACTGCCCGAGTCTCTGGCCTCGGTCAGCTTCTCCTGCGGCCAGTCGGCGAGCAGTGCGCTGATGACGGGGCCGGGCGAGATGGAGCCGACGCGGATACCGTGCTTGAAAACCTGGCGCCGCACCGTCTGCACGAAGCAGTTGATTGCCCACTTGGACGATGCATAGACGGGCTCCCACGGCGTCGGAAAGTGCGCGGCCAGGGAACTGGTCACGATGATGTCGCCGGTCCTTCGCCCGATCATGTGAGGCAGCACGTCGTGCACGTTCTTCATCACGACGTTGACGTTGAGGTTCAGCATCCGATCGATCGCCGCCGTGTCGGCGTCGACCAGGTCGCCGCCGACGTAGCTGCCTGCGTTGGCGTGCAGGATGTCGATCTTCCCTGCCATCTCCAGCGCGCGTGGCGCGAGCGTCGCGCAGGCCTTGGCGTCGAGCAGGTCGATGACCAGCGCGATCGCCGCAGCACCGTGCTGGCTTGCGATGGCCGCCAGCGCCGCGGCGTCGCGATCGACCAGCACGACGCGAGCGCCGGCCGCCAGCATCGCCTCGGTGCTAGCCAGCCCGATGCCCGACGCGGCCCCGGTCACGACGGCAACCTTGCCTTCCAGTTCTCGTGCCATGCTCCGATCCTTGTTTTTGGCCACGGCCGGGTGGCCGTGATCGGTTTCTTACTTGTAGTACCCGCCCTTGCGCATCTCGCGGTCGGCCGCGACCTGCGAGGCCTTCAGCGCCGCGTCCACCGTCACCTTGCCCGACAGCGCCGCGCTCATCTGCTGGCCGACCGCGATGCCGATCGCCTGGAACTCCGGAATGGCGGCGAACTGCACGCCGACGTACGGGCTCTTCGGCAGCGTGCTGTCGGTCGGGTTGGCGCTGTCGATCGCCTTCTTCTCGGCCTCGGCGAACTTCGCGGCCTTCAGGAATTCCGGATTCGCGTAGGTCGACTTGCGCGTGCCGGTGGGGACTGCAGCCCAGCCCTTCTCCTTGGCGACCAGGTTGATGTAGTCCTTGGACGTGGCCCACGTGATGAACTTCTGCGCCGCGTCGGCGTTCTTGCTGCCGGCGGGAATGGCCAACGCCCAGGCCCACAGCCAGTTTGCGCCCTTGGTCGTCGCGCTGTACGGCCCCTGGGCGAACGCGACCTTGTCGGCCACCTTGCTCTGCTTGGGATCGGTGATGAACGAGGCGGCAATCGTCGCATCGACCCACATGCCGCACTTGCCCTCATTGAAGAGCGCCAGGATCTCGTTGAAGCTGTTCGACGCCGAGCCCGGCGGCCCGTACTTCTTCAACAGGTCGACGTAGAACGTGACCGTGTCCTTCCAGGGTCTGCTCTCGAGCTGCGGCTTCCAACTCATGTCGAACCACTGCGCGCCGAAGCTGTTGGCCATCGTCGACAGGAAGGCCATGTTGTCGCCCCAGCCCGGCTTGCCGCGCAGGCAGATGCCGTACACACCCGCCTTCGGGTCGTGGATCTTCGCGGCCGCGTCGCGCACCTGCTCCCAGGTCGGGCGCTCGGCGAAGGTGACGCCGGCCTTGTCGGTCAGGTCCTTGCGGTACATCAGCATCGAGCTCTCGCCGTAGAACGGCGCGGCATAGAGCTTGCCGTCGACGGACAGGCCGCTGCGCATCGCGGGCAGCAGGTCATCCACGTCGTAGGCTGCGTCAGGCTTGATTTCGTTGAGCCAGCCCTTCTTGCCCCAGATCGGTGTTTCGTACATGCCGATGGTCATCACGTCGAACTGCCCACCCTTGGTTGCGATGTCGGTGGTCACGCGCTGGCGCAGCACGGCTTCTTCGAGCGTGACCCATTTCAGCTTGATGTCTGGGTAGGCCTTTTCGAAGTGCGGCGTGAGCTTCTGCATCTCGATCATGTGGCCGTTGTTCACGGTTGCGATGACGAGGTCGGTCGCGGCGCAGGCGCCCGTGGCCATCGCCAGCGACAGGGTCGCGGCAAGCGCGCTCTTTAGGTTCATGAGGTGTCTCCTCGAGGTGGTCTTGAGTTCGGCGTCACGGGCATCGCGACGACGAGCCAAACGATAGGTGCCGCACCTTCGAGGGCACATACGCTCTCAGCGAGCGCCAATACGAAATTGCACCAGGGGGACAGCAGTTTCCCTTTGCCACCGACACATCTGCATCCCAACGATGACCAGCTTCTGCACCCTGCTGGCTGTCTCCGCACTGTCCAAGCGACTGCGTCCCGAGGCACCCAGCACGAAACAGCGGACTAGTTGCCGGACCGCCAGGCCCTGACTGAACGCCTTTCAGCCTGAACAGCTCTTCGTCCCGGTACCACTTCTCGAGCTCGAACTCGGGAATCTTGCGGCGCACGGTCAGCTCGCCGCTCGCATCCTCGACGTACTGCTGGCCGAGTACGTTGCCATAGACGGTCTGCAGGTTCTTCTAGCCGGCGAAGATCGCCCGCGTCTTCTTCGACGGCGGCTTTTCGAGCAGCAGGAAGCGCGGATGGGTCGCGGTGCCGGAGACCGCGCTGGCGATCACTTCCGTTCGCATGGCACCCGCCTTCCTCGTGCAACGACCTGGGCGGGAGCAGAACGTGGGCGGCGCGGGCTCGCCATCCCCAGAAATGCGACGGCGCTGTCACCGCGGCGAAACGATCGCCGCGGCAGCCGTCGCGATCAACCGATCAGAACTCGGGAGCCGCGGCCGCGGCGGCTTCCACCGCCTCGTCGAACGCGGCTGTCTCGGTGGCCGCCGTCTTGACGGCCTGCTGCTTGTCGAGCGGCCGGCAGATCCGGCTGTGGAGCCGCGCGAGGCGCTCGGAGCACTCGACGGCCGCGATCACCGCGGCAGGATCCATCATCAACGCGAACGGGTTCGAGGCGATCTGGGTCTGCGACATGGGCGACTCCCTGCGGCTGCGATATTGAACGCTGCCAATGTAGGCGTCGACGGCGTTCGGCCGCAGTCGGCGAAGCGCCATAGGCTGCGTCAGGCAGCTTCCTACACCTTCCACGGGGGTGGAGGGCCCCGAACGGCTTGGGCACGATGCGGCGCCCTCGCCTGCGTGCGCCTCAGCGCTGCAGCTTGCCCAACTGCGCCGCGAGCGAATCGCGCCCGGCGAGCTTTGCGAAATCGGCGGCGCTCAGGTTCTTCTGGTTGCGCTTGCCCGGGTCGGCGCCACGCTGAAGCAGCAGCTTGACGCTGTCTTCACTGCCGTACTGCGCCGCCATCATCAACGGCGTCGTCCCGCTCGGCGCCGGCGCGTCGATCTCGGCGCCGCGATCGAGCAACGTGCGCACGATCTCGGGATCGGGGCCGCTCGCGGCATAGTGCAGCGGCGACCAGCCCGGCCGGTTGATCTTCGCCCCGCGCTCGAGCAGCAGCTTGAGGCCTTCGGCCTCCCCTTTCAGCGCGGCCATCATCAGCGCCGATTCGCCGGCCGCGTTCAGCGCGTCGATTTGCAGGCCGGGCTGCGCGAGCAGCAGCTTCGCGGCCCGCAGCGAGTGCTCCTGCATCGCCATCGTCAGCCCGGGCTGGCCCCTTTCGTCTGCGGTGTTCGGGTCGAAGCCGCGCCGCAGCAAGTCACCCAGCGTGCTCGTGTTGTCGTTGCGGATCGCAATGAAGAAGTCTTCGAACGAGCCGGCGCTGGCGCTGAAAGTTGCTACAGCAAGAATGAGATAGAGAATCTTCCTGAGGCGGCTCATGAGCGCTGTTTCGGACTTGTATCCGGCGCTTGCGGCATCGCCGAGGTCAGCGGTGCCACCTGGAACAAGCGCTCGAAGTTGCGGCTCGTGGCCTCGGCAACCGCTTCGACCGGGAGGCTCTTCAACTCGGCGATCTGCTGCGCCACGAACGGCACGTAAGCGGGGCTGTTGGTCTTGCCGCGGAACGGCACCGGCGCGAGGTACGGGCTGTCGGTCTCGATCAGGCAGCGCTCGAGTGGGACGAAGCGTGCCACCTCGCGCAGATCGTTCGCCGTCTTGAAGGTCAGGATCCCGGAGAACGAGATGTGAAACCCGAGGTCGAGCGCTGCACGCGCAACGGCCTGCGTCTCGGTGAAGCAATGGAAGACGCCACCGCTTCCGCCCTGGGCCTCGTCGGCGCCCTCCTCGCGCAGGACCGCGAGCGTGTCGTCGGAAGCGCTGCGCGTGTGGATCACGAGCGGCAGCCGAGCGGCTCGCGCCGCCCGCACATGCACCCGCAGGCGCTCGCGCTGCCACTCCATCTGCTCGATGCTGCGGCCGTTCAACCGGTAGTAGTCGAGCCCGGTCTCGCCGATCGCGATGACCCTCGGCTTCGCCGCGAGCGCGAGCAGATCGTCCACGCTCGGCTCGCGCACGCCCTCCTCGTCCGGATGCACACCGGCGCTGCACCAGAAGTTGTCATAGCGCAGCGCGAGCGCGTGCACCGCGTCGAACTCCTCGAGCGTCGTGCAGATGCACAGCGCGCGGTCGACCTGCGCGGCCGCCATGTCGCGACGGATGTCGTCGATCCGCGCGCTCAGCTCGGGAAAACTCAGGTGGCAGTGGGAATCGACGTACATGCCGGCCGCAGAAGGACGCGCCGCGAACAGGTGAACAGGCGACCCGCGAGCGATCAGATCGTCTGCGTGGGCTTGGCCGACGAAATCGAGGTGCCGAGCACCTCTTCGATCTTCAGGCGCAGCGCGCGGGTCTTCTCGTCGGTCGGGAAACGCACGCCGACACCTTGCGTGCGGCCGCCGGACGCATTCGCCGGCGTGATCCAGCCGACCTTGCCGGCCACCGGGTAGCGCTGCGGATCGTCGGGCAGCGACAGCAGCAGGTAGATGTCTTCGCCCAGCTTGTATTCGCGCGTGGTCGGCACGAACAGGCCGCCATCGGAGAACACCGGCATGTAGGCCGCGTACAGCGCGCTCTTTTCGCGGAACACCAACTGGATCACGCTGGGCCGGGCGGCGGCCGTGGGCGGTGTGTTGACCGGCGGCAGGCTGCGTCCTGTGGGTTCGCTCATGTGTGTCAGTTTACCGAATCGAATCGCCGAATCGAATTGCCGAATCGGATGCCGGATGCGAATGCGGGATCGATCCCGGGTTCACGCCTTGGCCGCGGCGCGGGCCCGGGTCGGCGTCAGCGCGGCGCGGCCTTGCTCGACCAGCGACTCGGTCAGCAGCCCCGCATTCCACGGGTGCTCGGCATGGCGCGCGGTGCGCTGCAGCTCGCGTTGCCAGGCATGCAGCGGCGCGGTGGCGCCAGGCTCCAGCTGGAGGCCGGTGATCGAGTGGGCGGGGAAGTAGCGCGGCGCGGCGCCGGCCGCTGCGCACAACACATCGTGGCAGAGCTTCAGCAGCGAGTCGATCAGCAGCGGCAACGGCCAGCCCGTCAGCGCGCCGGTCGCGCCGCGTGCCACGAGCGCCGGAAGCTGCGCCCACAGCGCCGCGTCGACGACGCCGTCGCGGCTCCACGCGAGCGCATCCTGAGGCTGCCCGCCGGCAGCGGCGAGCAGCAGCGCGGGATCGGCCACGCCTTGCGCGCGCAGCCATTCGGCCGCGACGCCGGTCTCGGGCAGCGGCAGCGTCACGGCCTGGCAGCGGCTGCGTATCGTCGGCAGCAGCGCATCGGGCGCCCCGCTGCTGAGCACGAAGCGCGCGGCGCCTGGCGGCTCCTCGAGTGTCTTGAGCAAGGTGTTGGCCGAGATGCCGTTCATGCGCTCGGCCGGATGCAGCACGACGACCTTGGCGCGGCCGCGCGCCGACGTGGTCTGCGCGAATGCGACGGCGGCGCGCACCGCGTCGACCTTGATCTCCTTGCTGGGCTTGGCCTTCGAGGCCTTGTCGGCGTCGTCGGCATCGCCGTCCGGCTCCCAGCCGAGCGCGGCACGCAGCGCCTCGGGCACGAGCACGAGCAGATCGGGGTGCGAGCGGGCGCGCACGAGGTGGCAGGCGGCACAGTGGCCGCAAGGCCGGCGCGCGGGTTCGCCACCCTCGCCGCCCTCGCGGCGGCGGCTGTCGTCGACTTCGCACAGCCAGCCCTGCGCCAGGCCGAGCGCCAATTCGAACTGGCCGACGCCGCTGGGCCCGTGCACCAGCAACGCGTGGGAGCGCTGCTCGCGCAGCGCCCGCTGCAGCGGCTCGGCGAGCCACGGCAGCGCGGGCTTGCCGTCGGCGCCTACCATCCGCGCGCCTCCAGCACGGCGTCGATCTGGCGCGCGACGGCCTCGCGCTCCGGCGCCGAATCGATCCGCGCGAAGCGCTGCGGCATCGCCGCGGCACGCGCCGCGTAGGCCGCGCGCACACGCTCGAAGTAGTCGAGATCCTGCTGCTCGAAGCGATCGGCCGCGCGAGCCTGCGCGCGCCGCTGCGCGGCGATTGCCGGCGGCAGGTCGAACAGGAACGTCAGATCGGGCTGGCGGCCGGCCTGCACCCAGCCCTCGAGCTGCGTCAGCCAGTGAGGGTCCGCGCCGCCGCCGCCGCCCTGGTACGCGAAAGTGGCATCGGTGTAGCGGTCGCACAGCACGGTGTCGCCGCGTGCGAGCGCCGGCTCGATCACTTGGCGCAGGTGGTCGCGGCGTGCGGCAAACACGAGCAGGCATTCGGTCAGCGTGTCCATGGTGTCGTGCAGCACGAGCTCGCGCAGGCGCTCGGCGAGCGGCGTGCCGCCCGGCTCGCGCGTGCAGACGACGCTCGCGCCGCGCGCGCGCAGCCGCTCGGCAACCGCGGCGATGTGGGTCGACTTGCCGGCACCGTCGATGCCTTCGAACGTGATGAAACGTGCGCTCATGAGGGACGACTGCATCGCCACCGGCGGTCGGCCGGCGCCTGTCGTGCTTTGGGTTGGTTGCTACTGCTTGCCGGGCTGCACGGCCTGCGACGCCTGAGGCGCACGCTGATACTGGTTCACGGCCCGGTTGTGATCGGCCAGAGTGTCGCTGAACTCGCTGCTGCCGTCGCCGCGCGAGACGAAATACAGCGACTTGGTCGAGTCCGGCCGCACGGCGGCCAGCAGCGCGGCGCGGCCAGGCATCGCGATCGGTGTCGGCGGCAGCCCGGTGCGCAGGTAGGTGTTGTACGGCGTGTCGGCGAGCAGGTCGCGTTTGCGCAGGTTGCCGTCGAATGCGCTGCCCAGGCCGTAGATCACGCTCGGGTCGGTCTGCAGCGGCATGCCGACGCGCAGCCGATTGGCGAACACGCTGGCGACGCGCCCACGGTCCGCCGCGACGCCGGTTTCCTTCTCGATGATCGACGCCAGCACGAGCGCTTCGTCGGGGCCTTTGAGTGGTGTGTCCGGCGCGCGTTCGGCCCAGGCGGCGTCGAGCCGCTTCTGCATCGCGCGGAACGCACGCTTCAACACCGCCAGGTCGGCGGCGCCTTTGCTGTAGGCGTAGGTATCCGGGTAGAAGCGTCCTTCCGGCGCGACACCGGGTGCGCCGAGCGCGGCCATCACCTGCTCGTCGCTCATCGCCGCGGTGGTGGGCTTCAGCGAATCGGCCTTCGCGAGCTCGGCGCGGAACTGGCGGAAGGTCCAGCCTTCGATCAGGCGCGCGGTCGCCAGCGTCTCGTCGCCGCGGACCATCTTGTTCAGCAGGTCCACCGGCGTCGTGCCGCGCGCGATCTCGTAGCTGCCCGCGCGAATCTTGCGCGCCTGGCCCGACCAGCGGAACCATTCGTACAGCAGCATCGGCGAGGTGTCGACGCCGGCCTGCACCCAGGCCTGTGCGATCTCGCGCGGCGGCGTGCCGGGCTCGATCGAGAGCTCGACCGTCTCGGCGCTCAGCACCAGTGGGCGGTTCAGCCACCAGAACGCCGATCCCATCACCCCGATGCCGACCAGCAGCACGAGCACCAGGACGCGAGTCAACCACTTTGCCAACGACTTCATCAACACCTTGACGCGCGGTCCGGGTGCACGCGCCGAAACCCCTGGGGCACAAGAACCATGGGCACTGATGATAATCGGCCATGCCCAGCCCACTCGTGTATCAAGGCGCGACCGAGTTGCGCCACCTCGGGGTGATCCGCGCGCGCGGCGCCGACGCAGCGACCTTCCTGCAGGGACAGCTCACCAACGACGTGCTCACGCAGAGCCCGACGCAGGCGCGGCTCGCCGGCTTCTGCTCGGCCAAGGGCCGCCTGCAGGCGAGCTTCTGGGTGCTGCGGCCGGCCGCCGACGAGCTGCTGCTGATCTGCGCGGCCGATGTGCTCGCGGCCACGCTGAAGCGCCTGACCATGTTCGTGCTGCGAGCGAAATGCAAGCTCGACGATGCGAGCGCGGCGCTGCCGCTGCTCGGGATCGTCGGCGCCGCCGTCATGCCGGCCGGGGCCACAGCCTGGCAGGTCGACGCCGACACGCCGCTCGGCCGCACGCTGCGCCTGCCGGACGCGGCCGGCCAGCCGCGCTGCGTCGTGATCGGCGCGCCGGGCGCCGCCGCCGCGGCGTTGCCGCCGCTGCCGCTCGATACTTGGCGCTGGCTCGACCTGCACGCCGGGATCGCGTTGATCGAAGCCGCCACCGTCGACCAGTTCGTTCCGCAGATGCTGAACTACGAGGTCGTCGGCGGCGTCGATTTCAAGAAGGGCTGCTACCCGGGCCAGGAGGTCGTCGCGCGCAGCCAGTACCGCGGCACGATCAAGCGCCGCATGTTCCTGTTCGACTGCGCGGCCGAGGTGCGGTCCGGCGCCGAACTGTTCGACCCGCGCGATGCCGCCCAGCCGGCCGGGCTCGTGGCCAACGCGGCGCCGCGTCCCGACGGCGGCGGCGCCAGCGTGCTCGCCGAAGTGAAGCTTGCGGTGATCGACGCGGCCGGTGGCGCAGCAGCGCTGCGCCTGGGCAGTGCCGACGGCCCGGTGCTGACGCTGCGCGAGCTGCCCTACCCGGTGCCGCGCGAGGCCGTCGAAGTGCCCTGAGGCGCGTTGACGGGCGCCGCCCGGGACACGTTGCTTCTCTGGGCTGTCAACAATCGTCAACAATTCATCGAAGAGTTCACGACCCGGTCATCCGGCGTCGACGCTGCGGCGGCGTTGCGCGAGTGCTTCCTCTACCATCCGCCGATCGCTCCGCGATGGACATCGACTCAGCAGTAACGGCCGACGCCATGCCCCAGCCCGCCCGCTTCAACGCCGAGGCCCGCCGACCATGTGTCTGGTAGCGCTCGCGATCGACCACGATCGGCGCTTCCCGCTGGTGGTGGCGGCCAATCGCGACGAGTTCTACAGCCGCCCGGCGAACCGGCTCGCCTGGTGGACGCCGGACCGCGGCGGACCGGCCATCCTCGGCGGCCGCGATCTCGAATCCGGCGGCACGTGGATGGGCCTGACGCAGCAGGGCCGCTTCGCCTTCCTGACCAACGTGCGCGACCCGCGCCGCCACGACCCGCAGGCGCCCACGCGCGGCACGATCGTGCCGGCCTGGCTCTCGGGGCGCGAAGCGACCGATCGTTTCTGGATGCGCACCGCGCTGTCCGGCCACAACGGCTTCAACCTCGTCGCGGCCGATTTCACGCAGGGCGACTGCTTCTGGGCCTCGAGCACCGAGCCGCACGCGCGACGGTTGCAGCGCGGCATCTATGGCCTGTCGAACGGCGGGCTGGACACGCCGTGGCCGAAGGTGCAGACGCTGAAGGCGCGGCTGCGCGCGAGCCTGGCGGTCGCGCAGACCGTCGACTCTCTCGCCGCGCGGCTGTTCGCCGCGCTCGCCGACCGCGAGGTCGCGCCTGATTCGGCCCTGCCCGACACCGGCGTGCCGCCCGGTTGGGAGCGCGCCCTGTCGGCCGCGTTCGTGCGCAACCCCGACAACGCCTACGGCACGCGCTGCTCGACCCTCGTCATCACCGAGCGTGCCGGCAGGCATCCGGTCACGCACGTGTTCGAGCGCAGCTTCAGCAGCACCGGCGACGTGGCCCTGCTGCGCCGCTCGACGCTGCGCAACTGGCCGCCGCGCTACCGCACCGAGAACTCGGCGGCGGTCGAGGCGCAAGCCGTGGTTTCGGAGTCGCTGGTCGACGTGGACATGGCGGCCAGCGAAAGCGTCGCCGTCAAGCGCACGCGCGTGCGCACGCTGCTGCGGCCTGAGCCGGGCCGGCTGTCGCGGCCGGTCGCGCTGACCGACTGACGCCCTTCCCTCGCGCGGGCGCTCAAGCCCGGGCGAACAGTGCGTTGGTGAGCAGGATGCCCAGCGCCGTCAGCGCCAGCGAGCCGAACAGATGCAGGCTTGCAGCTCCCAGCGCCCAGCCGTATTCCTGCCGGCCGATCAGCGTGACCACTTCGACGGAGAACGTCGAAAAGGTCGTCAGCCCGCCCATGAAACCCGTGATGATCAGCAGGCGCCACTCCGGCGGCAGGCTGGTGCTGTGCGTGAAGAACGCGCTGGCGACGCCGACCAGCAGCCCGCCGATCAGGTTGGCGGCCACCGTGCCCAGCGGCACCGTCGGGAACACCGGGTTGAGCCAGCTGCCCAGCCACCAGCGCAGCACGGCGCCGCAGCCGGCACCGCCGAAGACCACAAGAAAGGGTAAGCCGCTCATGTCGCTCCTTCGTGGAAACCGGGGCCGGGCCGTGACACCGCTCGCCGCATCTCGATGTGCGCGATGCCCGCCTCGCTGAACACCTCGCCGTGCGGCACGAACCCGGCGCGCAGGTAGAAGCTCTGCGCGTTCGTCTGTGCATGCAGCGCCAGTTCGCGCACGCCGCGTGAGCGCGCCGCGGCGATCAACGCCTCCAGCACCTGCCGGCCGACGCCGCCATGGCGCAGCACGCGGCACACCGCGACGCGGCCGATGCGCGCCGGCTCCTGCGCGCTGGCCGGCAGCAGCAGGCGCCCGGTCGCAAGCGGCATGCCCAGGCGGTTGAACGCGACCGTGTGGACCGCGTCGTGGTCGGCTTCGTCCCATTCCAGGTCGAGCGGAATCTTCTGCTCGGCGACGAAGACCGCTTCGCGCACCTGGCGTGCCGCGGCACCGAGTTCGTCCCAGCCGCCGGTGCGCAGCTCGATCATGGGCTCGCCGGCCTCGAAGGCCTGCAGCACCGCCCGCAGCGATTCGGGCACTGGCTTCGAGGTCTGCGCATGCGGGTCGGCGAACACGTAGACGAGCTCGCAGCTCACGAGCGGCTCATCCTGCCGGAACACTGTGCCGTCGAACCGGATCGACGAGTTGCCGATGCGCTCGCAGCGCAGGCCGATGTCCAGCACGTCGTCGTAGCGAGCCGAGGCCCGGTATTCGAGCGTTGCCTTGCGCACGTACAGGTCGCCGCCGAGTGACGCCATCGCCTGCGCGTACGGCAGCGCGAGGGCGCGCCAGTAGCCGGCGAACGCCGTGTCGAAGTACATCAGGTAATGGCCGTTGAAGACGATGTTCTGCGCGTCGATCTCGGCCCAGCGCACGCGCAGCCGGTCGAAGAAGCGGAACACCTGCCGGCTGGTGGTCGTCATGCTGTGGAGGTCTCCGTCGCAAAGGCTTGGCGCAAGGCCGCGGCGATCAGCGCCTGGGCTGCGCCGGCCTCGGGCAGCACACGGCCCATCTTGATGAAGTCGTGGGTGACGCCGCGCACCAGCTCGAGCTCGACCGCGACGCCGGCCGCGCGCAGCTTGTCGGCATACGCCACGCCCTCGTCGACCACCGGGTCGCATTCGGCCAGCACCACGCAGGCCGGGGCGACGCCGTCGACATCGTTCGCCTCGAGCGGCGCGAAGCGCCAGTCGTGGCGCTGATCGTGCGCGATGTACTGGTCGAAGAACCACGCGATGGTCTCGGCATCGATCAGGAAGCCGTGCGCGAAGGCGCGGTGCGACGGCGTGTCGGCATACGCCGTCGTGCCCGGTGTGATCAGCACCTGCAGGCACAGGCGCAGGCCGATGTTGCGCGCGTGGATGGCGGCGACCGCGGCGAGCGTGCCGCCGGCGCTGTCGCCGCCGACCGCGAGCCTTGTCGCGTCGAGGCCGAGCGCGGCAGCGTGTTGCGCGAGCCAGCGCAGCGCAGCCCAGGTGTCGTCGACCGCGGTTGGGAAACGATGCTCCGGCGCGAGCCGGTAGTCGAGCGCTAGCACCGCCGCGCCGCTGCGCAGTGCGATCTGGCGAACGAAGCTGTCGTGCGTCTCCAGGTTGCCGATCGTGAAGCCGCCGCCGTGCATGAACAGCAGCGCGGGCAGCTGCGTGTGGCCATCGTTCGACGGGGCATACAGGCGCGCGGCGAGCGGCGTGCCGTCTCCTGCCGGGAGGGTCAGGTCCTCGACCCGCGCCAGCGCCGCACGCGGCGGCTCCAGCACTTCAGCGGCGGCGGTGTACGACGCGCGCGCCTCGGCGGCGCTCTGCGTGTAGAACGGCGGCCGGTTGGCACGGCCGATGTTCTCGAGCAGGCTCGCCATGCGGCGCGTCAACAGATGCTGGGGTGGTGATGAGCTCAGGGGATTCCTCGATGTCGGTCATTCGCGCGGCCATCGATAGGCGCGGCCATCGGCGCGAGAATGTCGGGCGAGTTTGCCAGACCGAACGCATCGGAGACACACCGTGGCCATCATCAACTACATCACGCAGGTTCAGCTCGACTTCGGCGCGGTCAAGCTGCTGCCGCAGGAGTGCGAACGCGTTGGAATCCGGCGCCCGCTGGTCGTCACCGATGCCGGTGTGCGCGCCGCCGGCGTGCTCGACAAGGCGCTCGCCGCGCTCGATGCATTGCCGCATGCGGTGTTCGACCAGACGCCGTCGAACCCGACCGAAGCCGCGGTGCACGCCGCTGCGAAGCTCTACACCGAGCAGCGCTGCGACGGCTTGATCGCGGTCGGCGGCGGCTCGAGCATCGACCTCGCAAAAGGCGTCGCGATCGCCGCGACGCACGACGGTGCGCTGAAGACCTACGCGACGATCGAAGGCGGCAGCCCGAAGATCAGCGACAAGGTCGCGCCGCTGATCGCGGTGCCGACGACCGCTGGCACCGGCAGCGAGGTCGCGCGCGGCGCGATCATCATCGTCGAGGACGGCCGCAAGCTCGGCTTCCACAGCTGGCACCTGGTG
>Ga0070706_100000385_pt1 | contig 52907 bp, 46 predicted proteins | sample KBSK5501metaG_FD_65476 | JGI IMG/M metagenome (GOLD analysis project Ga0070706, IMG submission 65476) | Corn, switchgrass and miscanthus rhizosphere microbial communities from Kellogg Biological Station, Michigan, USA - KBS K5-50-1 metaG | ecosystem: Host-associated > Plants > Roots >... | reverse complement strand
GCGAAGCCGCCATCTTTTTCAGTTCCCGCCGCTCGTGCGGCGCCAATTTCAATCTTGTTGCTGACACCCACTTAACTTACCAAATAATCGCTTTGGAAATCAATGAAACGCTGCACTAGTCGAGTTGCGGGCCTACGACGGCCAGGCATGAGCCTCTCAAAGTTATGTCTTTTCCTACATCTGATGATGCCGCAGCGAGCACGGTCTCGTACGGAACGAGTGTAACTTGCCCGAACGGTGCGGGAGTGGGCACAGTTATCGGGTGGGATACAACCAATCAATTCGCGTTGGTCCTGCTTGGAGGTGTGCAGTATTGGTTCCCGGTTTCTTCGCTTTCTTGAATCAAATATGAAAACAATCTCGGCCGGCGGCCAAACCATCACCATAGCGGGCTGGGACCAATCCAATACTCATTGCCTCATCAAGTTTGAGGACGGAACCGAAAACTATTCTCGCATTAGTCAACTCCAACCAACACAACCGTCATGAAGAAAAGTTCAGATTCGAATCGCGGCATCGGGCAAGTCCCCAATAGCCAAATTGCAGATTGGGGCAGTGGCGCACGCCCGACGGTCAGCCAGACAGCCATCAACGCTGTAGTGACCGAAACCAACCAGATCATCAACCATACCGGAAATTCGCACCCCTCTGCAGTCGATGCAGAGCATCATGGCGATTCTGGGCAAACGCTAAAGGTTATCTTCACACCATGAAAACAGAAAAAAGAAGCATCGTTTATTTCACAAATATTCTGCCGTGGCCGCCCGGTGATCCGACTGCGGTCCACTCCCACGTTGTCTTTGATGGCCATACTCTCGTCCCGCGCAACATGCTAGCGGAACAACTCCCGCTTCCGGCGGGCAAAACTTCGCAACATACTTCCTAAGATGAGCCGTCGCCAAACTTCCCGAAAGCTGGCCCTTGAGCGTGAGCGAGCAGCCCGACGTCAAGAGCGAGCAGCCCGACGTCAAGCGATATCCGCCGCTAGAGGGAAGCGAAAACCCGTGGCAAGGTCACTGCAGCGGGCGAGCAATCAAATGCGCCCATAATTCGATTTTAGAGCGTTCAAGTATGGCCATAACCTTAGCCAGAAACATTCAGTCCAAGTGCGCGGTCCGTTGCGCCAGGGTACCGGCCTCGGCTTCGGGTTCGTTGTAGTCGAAGACGCCTGCTCCGGCACGGATGCCGTTCGCGGTCCTGTTTCTTCCAGAGGATGATGACGTAAAAGTGGCGGCAAGAGAACTCGATCTGCCTGGCTTTCTCCTTCTCTCACCCGGGCTGGTATTGTTTTTGTACGGATCGGATCATCTGGGGGAGCGAACAGGGATTGCGGCGTTCCTACTGTCGGTTATTCTGCTGGCCGAAGGCAAGGTAGTCGAAAGCGGGCCGCCGCCCAGCAAGTTTGATTAAACTGCACTGAGGCCCGGCAGATTACGCCCATAACACGCGAAGCAGCTTCTAGACTTATTGCAGGAGTGGGTGTCTCCATGGAAACACCCACTTTCATGGAATGATCGATCTGCGGTCTTACACGAGGCTGTGGGTTGCTGCAGTGTCTAAAAGCCCGAGCAGCCTGAACGTCTTTAGAGCCAGCGGATTTTCGATTTCGAGTCTCTCCCATAATCTTTGCACCCGATTTCTCATCCGGGCGGTTGCTATCAGAAGGTCGAGATCGATTGAGGCCATCGCAAAGGCATAGGAAATAATCCAATCCGGCTGATTCATCTCCTTGTCAGTCCGCAGTTTGGACGTGCGGATTATGACTTGGATTTCCCGGAGAAGCTTTAATAGCTTTTTGGGCTCCGAGCCATGGGCAACTACATTCCTTAATGTATTTAGTTTGGTGAGAAGTTTCCAAAGTAAGGACGTGCTGGCCAGAGGGCTGACAGATTGAAGGATATTCAGCTTTTCTGCAAAACTGTAGCTATCACGAAGGCATTTGGGATTTCTAAGAGACTCAAATAACAATTGGTCAAGAAGACCTTCAATCAACAGGTGGCCATTGAGCACGGGCGAATAGGCGGGATTTCGCCGACTGAACTGTGCGAACATTTCGTCGACGCGCGCTTCAGGAATTTTCAAATTCTCGAGCCATTGCTGAAATTCACTTTGTATTGTTTCAAATTCTTCTTCCAGGGCTTGTTTGGACACTTGTGTGGACGTTGCTTCGGTATCCGCCTCGCTTTCAGGAAGCTGTGCGTCATTGCTCATAAGGCGATTGTGACAATAGTAAAGGCCTATAGAAATTCGAATTTAGCGTCGGCCGCTGCCCGGATAGGTGGCACGGCAGTAACGCGGGAGGCTTGGCGATAGAAGCCCCACAAACGCGCGGGCCGAGCGATCCGCTATCATCCAGGCGGACGAGCGAACAAAGCGCGCGCATAGTGCGGATATTACTGCCTCTGGGCGGCGCCGGGTTTTCTAGTAGGTACTTCCGGTGCGATCGAAGCAGCGGCCGCGCGCGACCTCAAAGCAGCGGTAGAATATCGACAACAAAAAACCCATATCCGGTCCCTTCATTGTACAAATCGCGCCGCGCGTCTCGGAGTCCGGGGGGCTAAAGGTTGGCCAATTCAGCGGCCAATTGTTCTTCGCTCAGTTCGAAAATGTCGTTCGCGACGACATTTTGTTTTGGCCGTTCTTTGTAAGGAAGGGGTGGCTTGCGTTTGCATTCGCATTCCAGGCGCCGGAGTGCTCGGCGAACGTCGGCCGGGCGAAAAAAGATTTCGGTTCCGGTCCGTCCCTTTCCTGGTTGCCGAAGAGCGGGAGAGAGGAACCCGCGAGCGAGTAGAGATTGGAACCTGCGGCGGCCTAGCACATTACTGACCGCAGTTTGGTGAAGAAGATCCATTTTGCACTTTTGGCCTTCTTACATCCGGCGCGGCACCGGACACAAACCCAAAGCGCAACGGTGACGGCCGATCCGCCGAATCCGGTCTGGAATGAGCATCTGGCTTTGTGATTCTCTTGTCGAATGGCCCCAGAATACGACGATCTCAAGGCGCTGTTTCGTTATCGCAAGCGCGTAACAGAGGACCCGCTGCGGCTCGAAATTTTGGCTGCCCACGCCCTCATCGAAGAAATGATTGAGCTGGTAATTGCCGAGGCCGTTCCGAACTCCGAGTGTTTCGAGGTGCCAAGGATGGCATTTCGGCAAAAGCTCAAAATCATTGGTGCTCTAAAGCCTGCCATGGAGCCACTGGTTTTGAGGAATATCGAAAAATTGACCAATCTGCGCAACGCCGCAGCGCACAGGGACTATGAGACATTGAGAGAGGAGCGGTTTAGGGATATGGCAGAGTTTTTCTATCCTGACCCGGCCGTGCGAGCGACCCACGACCGAGAGACCCTTTTGGAGGAATCGACGGAGTTTTGTGCCGGATATCTTATGGGTATGCGAGATATCTTTCGGAACCTTCACCAAGGATCGCAGGAGTGAGGCGAGCGATCTACTTTCCGACTTCGGTCCGAACTTGCGTCAGGAAGAGATTTGATTCCATAGCAGCGGCCAGGACGATGTTATAGTCGGGCCATCTTTGCTCATTGAGAACTGACAGCTCCTTCTTCACATGCGGCGCGAGTTCCTTCCGCAGTTTTTGCAACGCTTCTTTTCGTTCCGGTCCGTCAACTTTGTGGGCCACTTTATTTCGAAGGTTATTGAGAGCAGAGACTAGCTCCCAACGTGAATCGTCGCCCAATGGGGCAAACGCACGAAGCCATTTCATTTTTTGAGCGAACCTCGGATTGCGTTCTAATTCCAGGTGCTTAGGACTCTTGGCGGCTGCCGCAAGTGCTCGATCAAGAAATTCTTCAACGAGGAAGTGGGCCTTGAGGACTGCGGTTGCTAGCCGGTCAATTTCGGAAATTCGCCGACTGAAACCGGCTAGGAATTTCGCGACTTCCTCTTCGCTCATCTTTGGCTCATCCATAGGAGTGGCATTTGCTCTTTTTAACGGCACTAGGCCAGCAGGCGTTTCTGTTCGGGCGAAAGATGGCGGGACGCGCGTCCGGCTGCGATCATTCGCTCCAAGGTCGGTCTTGGAATCTCCGGCATCGCGGTAAAATCACCGGCTGCAATGGCTTGCTCTAATTTCGGGCCCGTGGCGCGGGGGAGGCTTTTCCAAAAGGCGAGCACGCTCTCATGGGTAAGGTGCAGGTAATCGGCCGGACTAAAGAGCGTTTCCTTGCCGTGGCGCTTGGCATCGTAGGTGGTGAAATTGACCAAGACGATCGCGCCATCCGGGCTGCGAGGATCATTGAGCACAACGTAGATGTGACGCGGGGCGTGATTGCTACGCACACAAGTCCCGGCCTTGATCATCTAAAAGACTTCAGCCAGCAAGTTTGCCTCGGCCGCATTTTGGGCCACCTCGCGCGCGTTGGCGCCCGCCTCCTCGGCCAATTCAGCGACCGTGATTGGTTCGCAACCCTGATCAAGAGGCAACCATTCACCACAATGCTCGTGGCACCATTGGGAAAGTGCCCACTGGTCCTGGTGTTCATGGCGGCGAAAGAGCTCCTCGATGAGCTCGAGCTCGAATTCCGAGAGCCGATCGGTGCCGGGATCTTTGCGCAACTCAATCTCATGGTCTGCGCGGTCGGAAATGAATTGAGACCAACTGGTCTCGACCTGCCAAAGGCCGCCCGAATTGATGAGGTCGAGCACTTCGCTGGTGACCGGGCCGTTGCGCATCGAAAGGTATGCACCGCCGACCACCGGGACCCCTCGGCGCGCAATGGATTCGCGGTCCAAAAGGTAGACCAGCTTCACCAGCTTCATGATGTTGATGGTCCGCCCCGGAGCGCGTTTCAAGAATGCAGCCGCCACCTCGGTCGCCTTTTGGGCATCAAAGGGAAAGCTTGTTGTGAGAACCACTGATTTCATCCTACGTCCGAGCGAGACAATACCTTAGGGGCTATCTGAGGATCAACCCCCATTGTGTGCTATTGTGCGCCGTTGTGCGTTCTTGTGGTGAGCGCCGGGTTGTCCGCCAGATCGCCTTGACCAGGGCCGAGCTCGCCTATCTGGAGGCGGCAAGGAACCTTGTTTGGATAGTAGCCGTGGGCCAGCAGTCGGCTTTTCGGATCCAGCGCCTTGTCGATTAAGCTCGAACAATTGCGTACAATCTCGAACGCGTTCCGACTAGCCTGTTCCGACTTGCAATTTCTAAAATCGACTTGTGAGTCGCAAGATCCTGATTATGAACAACTTGGAGCGGGTGAAGGGAATCGAACCCTCGTATGCAGCTTGGGAAGCTGCCGTTCTACCATTGAACTACACCCGCGAGATTGCCGCGACGCGCTGGAGCGAGAGTGTAACGTAAGGGACCGCCGGCGCAACCGATAATCGGCTGTCCCGCCAATCGTCGAGCTAGAAGCTCAATCCGTCTATGGCACACTCAGCCCGAGGGTTTGCTCCAAGTCTCTGCCTTGACTGCACCATTGGGCGGATAGCCTTCCAAGCCCAGCCCTCGGAGTCACCATTCACGCCCGCCTCACGGACCGACCATCGCTTTCCCCAAAACAAGCGACTGTAGTGCACCCTCACTTTACAAGTCGACGCGGCAAACCTTATAAGTGAAGCCGTTGATATGCCGGAAGACGATAAGCAAGCGCCGGCGAAGCCGGCCGAAACGGCGAGCTCCAGTCCTGTAGTTGTCAACACTATCATCGGTCTGATAGGAATAGTCGCAGAAGTGACGGGAACGGGCTTCTTCAATTCGCTGGTAGAACGTCAAAAGGCGAAAAACGAACTCCGATTGGAACGCCACAAGGCAGATACGGATCTGGTGAAGCTAGCACTGCAAGCTCCGGACGAACAATCACGAATCGCATCCCTGCGTTTTATGGTGGCAACGAATTTAATAAGCGATGCCGAAATCCGAAAAGGAGTCTCAGCCTATCTGCCCAGTTCCCCGGCAAGCCAAAAGCAGACAATACCGTATCTCGGTCCTAAGAGCTCAATGAAGGGTGAAATCCAAATGTTGGCATTGGGCCAATCGGAACTGGATTTCGCTGAAAAAAATGCAGAAGCGCTAAAAAGCTACGGCTTTTCGACGCGACCCCCGAAAACAGATGAAAGGCTAAAGAAAGTTACTGCAAATAAAGTAGTTTTCTTTAATAGCGGGGATCTTTATTTGGCTGAGGAGATTATGGCCCACCTCAAAGCAAAAGGGTTAGATGATGTTTCGATAGTCTATTCGGATAGAAATGAGCCACCCGGATACGTCGAAGTATTGTTGATCAAGACACCGCCTCTCTCTAAATGATCCATTACAGGCCTCTCCATTTAGTTCCGTTCAAATGATTAAAGCGTCGCGCCCTTGTCTGGCCTGACACCGAACGGAGGCGAGCTCAGCCGACCTTGCCACCCCAGTGTCGACTTGGAAGGTCAACCCACGGTCAAGCCAGAGGTTGCGTTCAAACCCTCCGGCTTGACCGCGGATTGAGCTTCTAGCTAGACGCGTCAGGGGTTACCATTCAGGCGCCGCCCAGATGGACCATTGACAAACACCTGTGCTAGATTTGTCTACTAGCGCCGTAATCCCGCATGACTCCCAGCCGTCCAGATGAGCATTATGATGTTATCGTAATCGGCGGCGGAGCCGCCGGAGTCGCCGCTGCAGTTGGGGCTAAGCAAGCCGGCGCACGGACACTGTTGGTCGAGCGATACGGCTGCCTCGGCGGCGCCAGCACAATGAGAAATGTGCTCACTTTCTGCGGATTTTATACCGCAGAAGAGAAACCGCGCCAGGTCGTTCACGGAGTAGGGCAGCAAGTCCTGCAAGAATTGGAACAACTGAAGGCAATCGCCGGACCCGTCCGTTTACGCGGCGTTTTCATACCGTTCGACCCTGAAGCAGTGAAGCTCGCGCTCGATCGGGTGTGCCGCCAGGCGGATTTGGACATTTTTCTGCACTCAACACTCGTTGGAGCAGGTCGGGAGAACGGCAGAATCACCGATGTCTCAATCTTTGATCATTCCGGAATGCGGAAGTTCTCGGCAAACGCCTTTATCGATGCGACCGGAGAATGCGACCTTGCTTATCAAGCCAAAGCCTCCGTGCGATATGGGAATCATGGCAACATCAATATCGGTACGCTCGGCATGCGGATAGGCGGCGTCGAACGGATTGACAGCATCGCGTTTCAAGAGGTATCGGACGCGATTCAGGAAGCTCGCCGCAAAGGCGTTGAACATCTGGATAACGAAGCTGGCCTTCTCGTCCAAATCCCTGTCTCGGGAGATCTCGTTGTCTATCTGGTTGACGAAGAATACGACGCGCGAGATGCGGCAAGCCTCACCACAGCGGAAATTTCAGCGCGCGAAAAAGCCTGGTCCTATTTGCAGGCGATTCGGCGAATCCGGGGATGCGAGCGTGCGTACATTACTTCAACCGGACCGATGATCGGCACCCGCGAATCCCGGCACATCAATGGGCGGTATCGGCTCACCAAGACAGATGTCACGGAAGGGGCAACCTTCGACGATGTGATCGCGCTCGGTGCATGGGCGGTAGAGTATCATCCAAAAAAAGGGGCCGGCAGCACCTGGGAACCAATCAAGAACAATCGAACCTTCGACATTCCGCTGAGAAGCTTGCAGAGCAGTGACACCGAAAACCTTTTGGCCGCGGGAAGGGCACTCGACGGAGACCAGTATGCCGGAGCTTCGATACGCGTTATCGGAACGGCGTTCGCGACCGGTCATGCTGCCGGCGTGGCCGCCGCGCAACTGTCACTGCAAGGCAACACCGATCATTTGCTGGTGCAGACCGAATTGAAACGACAAGGCGCTACCTTGAAACTCAGTTAACTTGGAAACCGGCGATCTCAGGCATAGGCGCGCCGGCGCTTTTCCCAAGGCCAATGAAAATGCTTATGAGAACGACTCCGCTGTCGACTCCGGCGACGATGATTGTGATTAGACCTGCGCTGGCGCTCGCTCCGCGAATAATGCCGGTTGGTAGACTGATGATGCACTGGCTGATCGACTTCAGACCGATCGCGATGGTGCGACACTGAAGGCGGCGGATCGTAGGGAGGTAAAGGAACGTCTACATGTTCCTGGGCCGACACTCTCATCACGAATCCTGCGAACAAGGATAAGAGAAGAAGAACGCAAACTCCTTTGCTCATCTCGACCAAGATCAATGCCAGAATCTGTATCAGATTCAAGTCTGAGGGTTCAGAGTGGCCTGCCGTGGGTTCAGGTCGGGCGGGCCGCGTCTCGCCGAGCCTTGGCGAAGGCGGAAGCCCGAACCCTACCGACAACAGGTCCGCCACACGTGTAGCGTCCAACGAATCGAGCGTTGACTCATCCAAATCGCTGCGTCACTCTTTTCGCAACTGCAGGCACTCCGCGTTTTGGGCTCAAACGAAATAAACGATCAGTCGACTCTCCCGTCTGAGCATTTCCTCACATGATCATCGGCAAGTCCAAGCGTCCGCGGAATGTCGATACGCCGCGCGCGGCGGCAATTCTTTATGGCGACTGGGGTACAAGCAAAGCCTACGTCATCGGTTTGGCATTCGCAGTAGCCGGCTATGCATCGTTCTGGCTGATCGCAGCAATGTGTTTGTTGGTCGCTTTAGTAGCGATCAACTACATGGCAATCTGCCAGCATTATCCAACCGGCGGAGGCGTGTACGCGAGCGTTCGGCACAGATCAGAGATTGTTTCCATCGTTGGCGCGTTCTTGTTAATCGCGGACTACATAGTTACCGCCTCGATCAGCGCTCTGTCAGCATTCCAATATTTGGGCGTGAGTCACCCCGAACTGTGCGCCGCGTTAGCAATTCTATTGATCGGCGGATTGAACTTTTTCGGTCCAAAACACACCGGTGGACTCGCTTTCTTGGTATCGATTCCGACCGCGATCGTTGTCATCGGTTTGGCCATTTTCGCCTTACCTCACCTGGGAATCGCGCTGCACAACCTCAAGCCGCTGCCTAAAGGATTCGTTCACAACTGGACTGGGTTTGTTGGAATTGTTCTAGCGCTCTCAGGCGTCGAGGCAATCGCAAATGCCACAGGTGTCATGAAGTTGGATCCCGGTAGCACCGACGATCACCCCTCCGTGGCTAAGACCTCCACCCCCGCCATCGCTTGGGTAATGCTCGAGGTATGTATCCTGACCGCATTGCTAGGATTAGCAATGCACGCACTCCCAGGTTTGCAAGTGGACAACGGCGAGGTGGACGCTCCTGGCAATCCGGGGGTGCGCGACTACATGCTTCGTTACATGGCTCAGGTGTTTGTTGGCTCCCAATTCGGCGACGCCATCGGGCAGCTCGCCGCGTGGATCGTCTCGGCCGTTATCGGTTTCCTCCTTTTGTCAGCAGTAAACACTGCCATCGTCGCCTTAATTGCGATTTTCTTCCTGATGTCCCGTGATGGAGAGTTACCGAGGCAGTTTGAAGAGCTCAATCAATTTGGAGTTCCGAATATTGGCCTGCTCGCCGCGACAATCGTGCCAACGATTCTTGTTTTGGCCGTCCGAGATGTAGCGGGATTGGCCGATCTGTATGCGGTCGGTGTTGTCGGTGCAATTGCTACCAATCTTGGAGCAGCATCAACGGACAAAAAACTCGACTTGGCACTCTGGGAACGGGTCTTGATGTTCTTAACTTTCCTCGTGATGACGTCAATCGAAATCACCCTTTTCGTTACCAAGCCACATGCCCTGATGTTCGCGGCCGTTGTCATAGTCGTAGGTCTGATATTGCGCGGACTAGTCGAGGAGAGGGCTCAACGGAAGGAATTGGCGGCAACTCCAGCGGCGCAGAAATTGCCCAAAGTGCGGCTATCATTCGAGGCGAGTGATGATGTCTCTGGTCCTCCGATGGTGGTCGCGGTTCGCGGGATCGGTCGAACCCTCGATTATGCAATTGAGGAGGCAAAGAATACTCATCGACCTCTTTACATTCTTTTCATCCGCGAACAGCCGGTCATGGCCCCTGGCGACCGGAAGCGCAAGTGGTTCGATGATCCGGAAGCCACAGCTATCTTTACCCACGCCCAAGAACACGGCAAAGGCTGCACCATCCTGCCCGCATACGCAGTGAGCGATTCACCAGCAGACACGATTGTCGACATTACCGCGACGATCGGCGCCTCGTATCTAATAGTAGGTGCACCACAAAGAAGCTATTTGATCAACCTTTTGCGAGGCAACATCATCCGTAACATTTCCGATATTCTGCCAGAGGATATTCACTTCCTGGTCTACGCGTAAGCCTCTAGGCGTGACGAACTTCCTCCGGAAACGGAATCGACAGAAGTGAGTGGACTTGATACATGATCGGCAACTCCGCGATCTCAATCGCCTCAAACTAAACCTCAAATCTCCCATGTTACACATCCTCTGGTATATTATTGTCGGCTTGGTTGCAGGGTTTATCGCGACGAAGGTGACTGGCACTCATACCGGTCATTGGTACCTCACAGCTCTGTTGGGAATCGTCGGCTCCATTGTAGGAGGGTTCATTGCTCGCCTGTGGTCCAAACCGGCGGATGGAGCACCATTTCATCCGGCGGGCTTCATCATGTCGATCGTCGGTGCAATTATTGTGATCTTCCTGGGCCGCCTACTCGGCTTTTAGCATCTTACTGTTTTTGTCTGGAGTTCGCAGGGGGTTGCCGACTGTTGTAGGACAACTTGGCGGGCTCGGACGAACAATAGCTTCTTCTTAGGTTCGATAAACTGATCCAGCATGAAACAAATTATTCGAATGGTCCTAGCTGTTGCACTTTGCTCAGTCGCGATCTCTTCCGTAAATGGGGAAGAAGAGCTCACCGGCACGCTGAAAAAAATCAAGGATAGCGGCGTCATTACGCTGGGGCACCGCGAGTCCTCGATTCCTTTTTCTTACTACGACAATGCCAACCACGTTGTCGGCTATTCCTATGATCTGCAAATGAAGGTCGTTGAGGCGATAAAGAAAAAACTCAATATGCCTGATCTTCAGGTGAAAATGATTCCGGTCACGTCGCAGAATCGGATTGTCCTGGTGCAAAACGGAACCGTGGACCTGGAGGCTGGTTCCACCACCCATAACACCGAACGCGCGCAGCAGGTCGATTTCTCCAATTCAATTTTCCTTATCAAAGCGCTTCTCCTGACCAAGAAGGATTCCGGTATTAAGGATTTTCCGGATCTGAAAGGTAAGACGGTCGTAACCACTGCCGGCACAACAGAAGAGCGCATGATCCGTGAGATGAATGAGAAAGATCAAATGGGCATGCAGCTCATCATCGCAAAGGATCACGGCGAAAGCTTTCTCACTTTGCAAAGCGGTCGGGCTGTCGCGTTTTTCATGGATGATCCGTTGCTTGCTGGTGAACGCGCTAAAGCGAAGAATCCTGACGATTGGGTGATCGTTGGGACTCCACAATCCAAAGAGGCATACGGGATGATGCTGCGTAAAGGAGACACACAGTTCAAAAAGCTAGTCGACAACACGATCGCTGCAGTCCAGACCTCGGGCGAAGGGGAAAAGCTGTATTACAAATGGTTTCTCTCGCCGATTCCTCCCAAGGGCATCAATCTCAATCTGCGGATGAGCGATGAGATGAAAGAATTATTCAAGCATCCAAACGACAAGCCGCTCCAGTAGGCCGCTCTTTCAGAGCGGCCGTTTTCGGTTTTCAGTTTTCGGTTTTCGGTTTTCGGTTCGGGGGTCAACGGGAGCTGAAGAAGGTCGACATATCGGTTGGGATTCCATTCGTTTCCATAGGCGTAGCATTGGTTGGATTGTAGTAATGTGGGCCTTTCGCTACAGTCGCCGCGATCACGGCAAGGTTGGATAACGCAATCAGGACAAAGGCAGTCAAAAGAACTCTCTTTGCATTCATGCGGCAATGGTAGCGTCGCCCTGCCAATACCGAATCGATAATCCAGTATATACTATCGTTTTTCTGAATGTGCCCCTCCCACCATCCATAATTCGTGGCGCCCCAATCGGCACAACAGGCGCCGTTCAGAACCGAAAACTGAAACCCGAAAACCGCTTCCGCAGGAAGCCCTACCCCGTATACCCGTGCACCCGATTCAACCAGCCCGGAAGCCACCGACCTTCTCCCCGAGCAGGAGGCGCATTCGCTACTCTTCGCTTCAGGACTTTGGCTGCAGCATTGCTGAATTCGCGTAACGGCTCCCCGCTGACCATCGACTCCAAGACCTGCAGCAGACCCCAGCCTTGACCGTGATAACGCTCGGTTGGCAAAGTCCCCTCACCCTTAAAATTCACGTAGTCGACCAGGGCGTAAACGCCGGCCGGGTTCGCTGCAACTCGATAGAAATTTGTCCGGATCTTCTCTCGTTCGCTCGCCGGAGCCGCCTCTAAAATCTTTGGCAAGGCTGCTTCCAAACGCGCCGATGCGAATCTCGCTTGCAAAGCAACAGTGCTTGCCAGAATGGAACGCAATTGACGCATCTGGGCGCTTTCGCGCGCAGCCTCAAATTCGGAGCGCGTCGACCAGGGACAACTCTTTGCCTCTTTCAGCCAATCCGGTAGAGCTACTCCACGCGATTCAAGGTATTTCAGCAGCGGCGGGAAACTCTCTTCGAATGGTCCTCTTTTACCAGCGGGATACCAAAGAAAATGACCGATACCTAAAGACGCAAAGTCCTCTCCCGCATTCCAACTGGTCAAGCCGGAGACCGTTCCTCCGCACTCGTTCTGCCAGATACGATGACCAATTCTGGCGGCTTGCGAATCGGATATCTCTAAAGCGTTCGCACCCTGTGCAATCACGACCAGCGCGATCAATTGCGGCAGCGGCAGCCTCACGGCTGGTTTTCGGTTTACAGTTTTCGGTTTTCGGTTTTCGGTTAGTCCCACAATTGCGGATTGAAATCGGGAAACCGAAAACTGAAAACCGAAAACTGTAAACTGGAAACTCATACTCGCATGCCCTCGACTGCAAAGCGTCTCCAATTTTTCGGTGAATCGGTCATTCGCGAGATGACCCGAATCGCCAATCAGCACAAAGCGATTAATCTCGCGCAAGGTTTCCCCGACTTTGATCCACCCGGTGAACTGCTCGATGCCCTTCAGGTCGCGCTTCGCGGACCGAATCATCAATACGCGATTACCTGGGGAGCTCCGCGTTTTCGTGCCGCGCTCGCGGATAAAATCCAGCGCTTCACCGGGCTAGAGGTAGATCCGGATCAACATCTGGTCGTTACCTGCGGCAGCACAGAGGCCATGATGGTCGCGATGATGACGGCTTGTAATCCGGGTGAGCGAGTCATCGTTTTCTCTCCGTTTTACGAGAACTACGCTGCGGACGCGATCCTGTCGGGAGCAATTCCAATTCATATCACCCTCCATCCGCCAGAATTTCATTTCGACCGGGAAGAACTGGAAAAAGCGTTCAAGGAGCACCGTCCCAAGGCGATTGTGATCTGCAATCCTTCCAACCCGTCTGGCAAAGTGTTTACCAGAGACGAGCTCCTCATTATCTCGGAGCTGGCGGACGAACATGACAGTTTCGTAATCACGGACGAGGTGTACGAACATATTATCTACACGCCGAACACGCATACCTCATTCGCGACACTCCCTGGCATGCGCGATCGAACGCTCACCTGTAGTTCATTATCGAAGACTTACTCTATTACGGGCTGGCGGCTCGGGTACGTTCTAACAAGCGCTGCAGTAATCCGAGAGGCGCGGAAGGTCCATGATTTCCTCACAGTCGGCGCAGCCGCGCCGCTTCAGGAAGCTGCAGTAACCGCACTCGAATTTGGAGATGAGTACTACGCCGGCCTGCGAGCCAGCTATGCGGCGAAACGAGATTTATTCCTCGGTTATCTGGAAAAGACAGGGCTGCCTTTCACCCGGCCGGAAGGCGCATATTACACGTTGGTTGATATCTCTTCGTTCGGTTTTAAAACCGATCGCGCCTGCACCGAATGGCTTACCAAAGAAGTCGGCGTCGCCGGTGTACCAGGCTCCAGTTTCTTTTCCGAAGAAGAACATCGGTATGTCCGTTTCCATTTCGCGAAACGGGAAGAAACGTTGAAGGCAGCTGGCGAACGACTCGTGGAAGGACTACGGAAGAGGTGAAAGACGAGGGGGTGTGCCGGCTCGCTTGCGTCACCTCACACATCGCACATCCGTTCCCGGCGCTCCCGGCGTTCCCGGCGTTTCCTTCACCGCTCACCCTTTCACCGCTCCCGACGTCAACCCTGCGATCACATGTTTCTGAGCCAGCAGATAAAAGAAAATCGCTGGAGTCATCGTCAGGCTGACGAACGCCAAAACTCGCCCCCAATCGGTCGAGTACTGCCCTTGGTACTGCATCATGCCTAACGGCCATGGATAGATCGCGTCAGAGTTGATCATCACAAGCGGTAGCAAGAAACTGTTCCAGCTTCCAACTAACGACAGAACTCCAACCGTTGCCAGGATCGGACGGGACAGCGGCAGAGTAATTTTCCAGAACATCTTTGTGTAGCTGCAGCCATCCATAAACGCGGCTTCGAACAGTTCTTTCGGTAACTCGGAAAAAAAACCGCGTAACAACACGATACTGAATCCGAGATTGAAAGCGACTTGCGGCAGGATCACACCCCAATAAGTGTCGAGCAAACCGAGGTCACGCACTCGGATAAAGACCGGTAGCACAGCGGTTGGAAATGGAAACGTCAGTCCCAATGCAAGATAGTTCGCAATCCATCGCTTTCCGGCGAACCGGACGTGGGCCAGCGTGAACGCCGCCATCGAACTGACTAACAGGGTGCAGAAGACCGTAAAAAAGGTGATCACCGCAGAATTCCAGAGCATGTGCCAAAACTTGTCATCGGTTAGAATCGACGCGTAATTCGCAGCGACCCAAACTTTCGGGAGCCCGATCGCGTTTGTCCGCAGATCGCCCGACGATTTGAATCCGCCGATCAAAGTTGCCCAAAGAGGTAACAGGCAAAAGCCAGCCCCGGCAAACAGCACCAACCATCGGTAGTAGGCGAACGCATCCTTACGGTGCATAAAATTTATGACCCCTCCTTTTCTCGCATGAACAGCCGCCGGTACAAAACCATCACCAACATACAGATGACGAACAGGACAACGCCCACCGCACTCCCGTAACCAACTCGCATTCTTTGGATTCCAAACGTGTAGAGATACGAAACAGCAGAATGTGAAGAATTGAGCGGGCCACCACCGGTAAGCGCAATGATCACGTCAAACGTTTGCAATGAACCGAGAATACTGAAAAACAGCGACAAGACGATCACAGGCCGCATCATGGGAAGAATAATGCTCCGCACCAATTGCCAGCGCCCGGCTCCATCGATTCTCGCGGATTCAATTATGTCGGATGGAATGTTTTGGCGGCCGGCAATGAATAACGCCATATGGAATCCGAAATATTTCCAGACCACGACAAGCAACAACGCCGCGGTAGCCCATCCTTGTTCAGCCAAGGGATGAGGGGCCTCTTTGCCAAGCAATCCATAGACCATGGCGACGATTCCGTAATCACCGTCGTACAAGTATCGCCAAATGAGCCCGGCTACGACCTCTGCCAGGATATATGGAACGAAGAATATCGCTCTAAAAACAACACTGGCCCGGCTTCGATCGGAAATGAGCAGGGCGAGCCAGAGCGCGAACGGCACCTGTACAAGCGTTGAAACCAGGATCACCAACAGATTGTTTATCAGCGAATGATAAAAGATCGGGTCATTGATGGCCCGGGTGTAGTTATCGAGATTAATCCAACGTTCCGGTGATCCGTACCCGTTCCAGTTGAAGAAACTGTAGAGGCCAGCTTCTGCCACCGGCAGAATAACGAACATGGTGAATAGCAAAAGCGCAGGCGGCAAAAACAGCAGCGCCGCCGTAACTCGACCGGAACCAAAAATCCTTTTGCGAAAGTTCTGCGCGATCACTCGATGCAGATGATCGGAGACAGACCGCTTCGCGGTCAAGTTTTCGGTTTTCAGTTTTCGGTTTTCAGTTGTCCGTTCGCGTATTGTTACATCGGCCGCAAACCGAACCGATAACTGAAAACCGATAACCGACAACCGGAAACCTTAACTGTCGCGCCTTATGGCGCGATAGTTAAGATGATCTTGCCGAATTGTTTTGCGTTATCCATCGCGATGAGTGCCTGGTTGCCTTCAGACAACGGATACACCGTCTCGGCCAATGGTTGGATCTTGTGCTGTTCCACCAGGCGCACCATCGCCGCAAAATCAGCGGGCGATCCCATGGTCGAACCGAGTACACTCAGCTGTTTCCAAAAAATCCGCCGCAGGTCTAGTTCTGGAGGATTGCCCATGGTCGCTCCGAAAAACGCTATTCTTCCGCCCGGTACCGCCAGATTGGTCAATTTGGTAAAGCCTTTTCCGCCGGCACTGTCGATAATCACATTAAAACCCACATCTTTCAGATCTTCGGCCCAGGACTCGTTGCGATAATTCGCTCCGCCGGCGGCTCCGAGCTCCTTGGCGCGCGCCAGTTTTCGGTCGGAGCCACTCGTCACATAAACGGTGGCGCCAGCTGCAAGTGCAAATTGGAAGGCAAAGAGAGCCGCGCCACCACCGATTCCGGTTACCAGAACGCGTTCACCAGAAGCTAATCCCGCTCGACTAAACAACGCGCGATAAGCCGTTAAGCCTGCGAGCGGCAGAGCAGCAGCATGCGCAAAATCAAGATGCTGCGGTTTCGCTGCAAGCTGAGTGGCCGGCACTTTCACCCGTTCCGCAAAAGTTCCGTCGTCGGGCAGACCGAGAATCCGGAAATCTTTGCCTTGCGCGCGCTCGCCGTCTCCCCATGCGATGCTCGGATTAATAATGACTTCTTTACCGCGCCACGCGGGATCAACTCCAGATCCGGTTTCAACCACAACGCCTGCTCCGTCCGAACCCAAGATGATCGGGAATTTCAAACCGGCATACAGGCCTTTCTGGATCCAGACGTCTCGGTGATTCAGAGCCGCGCAACGGATCGCAACAACCGCTTCTCCGGATCCCGGCTTCGGATCCGGAACATTTTCAAGAGACACCGATTGGCCAACGCCTTTGAGTACAAGCGCTTTCACGATGGAGGGAATCAATTTCCGGTTTTCAATTCACGTCTTGCGAGTCAAACGATCTTGCAACTAAGACCGTCGAACCGAAGCCGGCAAACTGGAAACCGAAAACTGAAGACCCTCAAAGGGACTGGGGGGAACTGTACGCATATATTTTAACTTCGAATATTCGCCAGGCTGTTCAGGCTGGTAGAGCTCTTGTTGCATGGCGACTGCTCCTTCCGACCTCGTTCTTCTTTTCCGCTTCAGCGGATGCTTTTGGCAAATCCCTGAGCTCTTCGAGTTTCAACGGAGTAAACTCGGTCTCTGGGACGGTCTTCTGGTAGCCATACTTCTGGCCATACGTCATACTCTTCAGCAACATGCCGATTAGATAATGTGTAGTATCCATAGGTAGTTTATTTGGTGGTTTCTCTGCATACGGAATGACAACGCATTTATCGCGTGTATTCCTTATTCGTCCTTCTCGCGCGATGCGAGGTAGGCACTGATGGCATTAGGCGCCAATACAATCGTCAGAAGCACTAGGACTAGTGCCCATTGATACACTGTGGTTCCCATATTTCCTTTCTCAAGTTACTTTTTCTTCTCTTGAGAGCCGGCTCGCAGAATCTTCCCCGGAGGAAAGCCTCTACTTGCCGTTTCTTCTCTCAGCATCCTGGTCGGGAGGCCCTAATCGAGCCACTTTCCAGAATGCCCAGAGAAATTCCCTGGAAACCTGCGTCCACATTAGCCCACCTAATAAAACAGTCAAGTCGGATTTTTTTCGGGGTCTGAAATAAAAAGCGTCGCGAAGCGACGACAGATCTCAGCCAGGGGTGAGCATAGTGAACCCCTGGTCGCGAAGCGACGACAGATCTCAGCCAGGGGTGAGCGTAGCGAACCCCTGGTAACGGCACCTAAGCATGCCGACCCTGCAAGGGTCGTAGAAAGGGCGTGCCACCGCCTCTATCATCCCTGCAGGATGGGTCGCGTAAACGAAAAAAATACCAGGGGTTCTCCCGCGATCACGGGAAAACCCCTGGCTGAGATTTGTCGTCGCTTCGCGACTTCGCCCTCCAACCCCTACTTCCGCTCCGGCGCGAATGCTTGTTCGATTGTCTTGGTCGCAGCCTCGGGCGTCACCCGCCCGGCAGCCAGTTCCGCCGTCTGATCGTTAAACACGCGGCCCGCATCCGGACCAAGTAACTGGTCCATCGCGATTCCAATCCAGTTCGACTTCTCGGCTTCTTTAGCGATCGCTTTGAAAAACGGATCTTTGATGACATCAGCCAAACCTTTCGTCATCGGAATTTGTAACCCTTGGCTGGCAAGCTTTGTTTCGACCTCTTTACCAAGCCAATACTTCATAAAGTCGACTGTTTCTTTCGGCGCATCCTTCGAGACCAGCCATCCGTTCACACTGGCAAAAATGTCGTTTGCTTTGCCTTTCCCTCCCGCAACTTCCGGAAAGAAGATCCAGCCCAGTTTTTCGTCCGGTAACCCTTTTTGATCTGCTGCCTGCATTCTTCCTTCTTTGAGGTCCCATGTGCCCATCAAGTGGAACGCGGCTTTTCCATCATGGAAATAGCCGGCTGCGTCAGGATATTTCGCGGCCTGAAAACCTTTTTGGAACGGCTCCAGCGCGCACAGATCCTTGTACATGGTCCATGCCTTCACCATGTCAGGACCGGCGAATCCGCCATTCTTTCCATTGTAGGCAGCCTCCATTCCATCTTTGCCCAGAATCCGCATCATTAAGAATGTCGGATAGAAATGCAGCGGCCACTTGTCAGCGCCGCCGACCGAAATCGGAGTGACTCCGGCGGCTTTCAGTTTTTTCACAGCTGCTAGGAAGTCGTCCCAGGTCTTGATTGTAGTCGGATCGACGCCAGCTTTGCTGGTGAGATCCTTGTTGTACCAAAAGACTATTGGGCCCAGGTCACGCGGCAGTCCGTATGATTTGCCGCTTACCGTGAAATTCTGAACGCCGGCAGGATAGAGCGTATCCTTGAATCCGTCCTCCGTGATCGCTTTGGTGATATCCTGGCAAACTCCGGAACCGACTTGCTCAACCATCACGCCGCCTCCCCAACTATGGAAGACACTTGGCTTGTCTTTCGATTGGAGCAGCGTTGGTAGCTTCGCTTTAAACGCTTCGTTCTCGAGAAAGTCGAATTCGATTTTCACGCCAGGATGCGACTTCTCATAGGTTTGTCCCGCCTCTTTCCAGATCTCGACAATTTGCGGGACTTTTTCGATGTGTAGAATCTTGACGACGGTTTCTGCTGAAGCGGCGCAGGAAAGGGCTGCGAGCGCCAGGCATAAGGGTAGAAATCGCAGTTTCATTTTTGAGGTTCAGGGGTTTTGAATTGGGGGCCTGTGGAACGGAAGTGTGCGAGGAACGCTATCCGACGTCAAGCTTAGGCCGATGGAGTCTATTAGGCGTGGCGGCCGCACGAGGCTGAGCTAAAGCTCAGCCCTACCGGCGATAGACCACCACCCGCGATTGGTAGGGCTGAGCTTCAGCTCAGCCTCGTGCGGCTGCCACGCCTAATAGCCTCCAAACATTTTCCGCGTTGTCCTGATCGCCCGAGTTGAGCTACAACGCCAGGAGTGCAAGTCGCAAAAGGTCCCTCCATCATCCGCAACATCAATCGATTTGATGTCCTCCACACGATTCGTCTCCATGACAACCAGATCTCGCGTTCGGAGCTTTCTGCGAAAACCGGTTTAAGCCAGGCTACAATCTCGAGCATTGTCGGGCACCTGATCGAAGAAGGCGCGCTGATCGAAGACAATGACCACGGCCTCGGTGCACGAAGCCGTGGCAGACCGTTAGTGATGCTCCGATTGAACCCGAGCTACACCCATGTGGTCGGTGTGAAGATCGCTACTCATCAGGTCGTGTTCTCGGTAACCGATTTTGTCGGAGAGGTGTCCGCATCGGACGTGATCTCGATCGAGCCGCTCGCGGTGACTCCGGTGCAGTTGATCGCGCTGATCGTCCGCGGAGTCCGAGCCTGCCTCAAGAAAGCGAACAAGACTATGGATGACGTTAGCGGAATCGGCGTAGGATTGCCCGGCTTCATCGATTCACGTCGTGGGCTCGCCTATTGGAGTCCGGTGTTTCAGCACCCAAACGTAAACTTCGGCGAGCTCATCCGAACCAAATTCCCCGTACCGGTTTTTGTGGAGAACGATGCGAATCTTGTGACTCTCGCTGAACACTGGTTCGGCATGGCGAAGGGCCTTCAGAACGCGGTCGTCGTGACAATCGAGCACGGAACAGGAAGCGGCCTCATTCTCAATGGCCAGCTCTATCGCGGGGCCGAGGGTCTAGCGGCAGAGTTTGGGCATACCAAGCTTGTGTTCCACGGACCGACCTGCCAGTGCGGCGAGCAAGGGTGCATGGAAACTCACACAGCAGGATTTGCAATTCTGCGGGAAGCAGCAAAAGCCGGCGTTCGAATACCAAAAGGAACGTTGGATTATCATGAGATGTCCCGGCTGCTACAAATGGTGATCGCCATGGCTGAAGCCGGAGACAAAAAACTCAAGCGTATCTTCGACGACATGGGCCGCTATCTCGGATTGGGAATCGCCAACCTGGTAAACTTGCTAAACCCTCAACGGGTCATCATTTGCCAAGGATCAGTCCGATGCGCCCATCTTTTTGAAGACACCTTGCGCGCGATGGCGGAGCGCATGGTTTTACCTCCTCTCAAACGCAATCTTGAGATTGTCATCCACCATTGGGGCGACGATGTTTGGGCCAGAGGAGCCGCGAGTCTGGTATTGCTCGAACTCGATCAGCGTGGCCGCCCCGGGGCTCCGCGAGTCCAGGGTTAATTTTTGCGATGCGATAATACTGTCTTGTCCATGCAGAAGAAGGCGCATAAATCGGTCACAAAGACTATTCTGATCCCGAACGAAACTGGTCTCCACGCGCGTCCCGCCAGTGAACTGGTTCGGTGCATCATGCGGTACAAAAGTCAGGTCACCATTCAAGCTAACGGCCGGATTTGCTCGGGTATCAGCATAATGGACATCATGACTGCCGACATTCGCCAGGGAGCCAAGGTCCTGGTAACCGCAGAAGGTGTCGACGCAGAACTGACGCTCGACGCCATCGAGAAATGTATCAACGAATTTGCCCAAAAGGGATTTTGATAAGGGTTCGTCATCGTGAACTTCGGGATCACCACAGGAAAGGATTTCATCGCGATTTGTTTTGCGCTTCTGCTTGTGTCAGGCGGTCATGCGATGGCCGTTGTCGCGCCTCCGGAAGTAGCTTTTCCGGTCTCGATCGATAGCTATCAGGACGAACAGATTCATTCGCTCCCTGCGAAATTGTTGAATCGGATTCAGCAGGAACCTTTCAATCTGGTAGCTGCGGTTATTTTTGTGTTCGCGATCGTTCATACCTTCCTGGTTTCAAAGTTCCGAACAATCGCGCACCGCCTGCAACATCGATACGAAGACCTCGAACCGCTCGAGACCGGTCAGCGTGATGACCCCTGCACTAAACGGAGGGACCGGCTGCTGTTTGGCGCACAATTCTTCCATTTCATGGGAGAAGTGGAAGCCGTTTTTGGAATCTGGTTGGTCCCTCTATTCTGCCAGGAGTGGTGGATAGTACCGCTTCTCGGCAGTCTCAGTGAATGGCCATTGATGATCGGGGCTGTAGTTCTAGGCGCCTTCAATGACAATGCAGCTATCACTTATCTCGCTTCCCTTGTCCCGAACCTTTCCGACCCTTTGAAATATGCGGTCGTTGCCGGCGCGATCACTGGGGGCGGACTCACCGTGATTGCCAATGCTCCAAATCCGGCCGGCCAGTCGATTCTCGCTTCCCGGTTCGGTGAGTCAGGTATTAGTGCGATCAAGCTCCTCGCCGGTGCGTTCGTGCCCACGCTGATTGTAGGAACGATGTTCATGTTGTTTAGGTAGGCTAGAAAACGCCGGAATCCGCCTTCGCCAAGGCTACGGTGGATCCCGGCGTTTTCGACGTTAACCCATTGCACCCTCTGTCGACGAAGGTCTATTAGATCCCATGTTTCTTACGCACCTCACCTGCGGCCTTTGTGGAAAGGAACACTCGAAAGACCAGCTCCAGACCGTCTGCCAAGATTGCGGAAGACCACTGCTGGCGCGATACGACCTCTCTGCGGCGCGATCGAAAATCGATCCGAAGGTCCTCGCCGCGCGGCGCCTGGCCTCGCTCTGGAGGTACCGCGAGGTTCTGCCATTGCCCCCTGAACTCGACCCAGTGACTCTCGAGGAAGGCTGGACGCCATTACTTCAAGTGCCGCGTCTTTCTCGGAAACTCGATCTACCTGCCCTCCGGATAAAAGACGAATCCCGTAATCCCACTGCAACATTCAAAGCGCGCGGAATGACTACCGCTATCAGCATGGCTCGTCTGTTCGGCATCCAAAAAGTAGCAGCTCCGTCAGCAGGTAACGCCGCCGGCGCGCTAGCTGTTTACGCTGCCAGAGCCGGCATCGAAGCGCACCTCTTTATGCCAAGGGATACTCCGAAAACCAACATTGTTGAGTCTCTGGCGGCGGGCGCTCACGTAACATTGATTGACGGCTTGATCACCGATTGCGGCGCCGAAGTCGCTCGCCGGAAAGAAGAGGAAGGCTGGTTCGACCTTTCCACTCTGAAAGAGCCGTTCCGCGTGGAAGGTAAAAAAACACTCGGCTACGAATTAGCTGAACAACTGGAATGGGAACTACCAGACGTGATCTTTTATCCGACCGGTGGAGGGACTGGCCTCATCGGAATGTGGAAAGCATTCGACGAAATGGAAGCACTTGGCTGGATCTCCTCCAAGCGCCCCCGAATGGTAGCAGTGCAAGCCGCCGGATGCCGCCCGATCGTGACCGCGTTCGAAAAAGGTGAGCGATTTGCCGAAGAGCATCGTAACGCCGCAACAAGAGCATCCGGACTCCGAGTCCCGAAAGCCATCGGCGACTTCCTCATCCTGGACGCCGTTCGAGCGTCCAACGGGATCGCAGTTTCCGTAACAGACGATGAAATGATTGGCGCAGCGAAGGAGCTTGGTAAACGCGAAGGTATATTTGCCGCCCCTGAAGGTGCTGCCTGTATCGCGGCACTCGAACAACTCCGCGAGTCCGGTTGGGTCAAAGCCCACGAATCGGTAACGGTTTTCAATACCGGGTCAGGAATCAAATATCTGGAGTGTTATGAGTAGGAGGGGTGTGTCGGCGCATGGGCGTGTGGGCCTCGCCGATACGCCGACACGCCGACACGCCGATACGCCGACACGCCGACACGCCGATACGTTAGGTTTACAGCCCTCCCTTGGCGCTTGACTCTTTCTCCAGCCTGCGATGAGAGTTCCAGCATGTCGCATGCTCTTCAAGATCCCCCTAGCGATCCAGCAATTCTTTCGTTGATCGGAAATACGCCTCTCGTCGAAATCAGCCGCATCGACACCGGCTGCTGCAAGCTTTTCGTCAAGTTAGAGAACCAGAATCCGACCGGTTCAATTAAAGATCGAATGGCACTCGCGATGGTCGAAGCCGCGGAACGGGACGGTAAACTGAAACCGGGCGGCACGATCGTCGAAGCGACCGCCGGGAACACCGGACTCGGTCTAGCACTGGTGGCCGCCGCAAAAGGCTATCAGCTGGTCCTTGTGATTCCGGATAAGATGTCTCAAGAGAAAGTTCTTCACGTCCGGGCGCTGGGGGCAAAAGCGGTAATCACCCGATCAGATGTGACGAAAGGGCATCCGGAATACTATCAAGACCTGGCGGCGAAAATTGCGGCCGAAACGCCAGGTGCGTTTTTCGTGAATCAGTTCGAAAACCCGGCCAATCCGCTTGCGCACCAAACCACGACTGGACCAGAGATTTGGGAGCAAATGGGCCACGATGTGGATGCCATCGTCGTGGGAGTTGGATCGAGCGGAACATTGACCGGCCTCAGCCACTATTTTGCACGGGTACAACCCGACTGTGAAATTGTGCTGGCAGACCCCGAAGGCTCTGTGCTGACCGGCTACATCCGAGAGAAACACATCGGCAAGGCCGGTTCGTGGCTAGTGGAAGGTATCGGGGAAGATTTCCTGCCGGAGATTGCCGATCTCTCTCGCGTGAAGACTGCGTACTCTATTCCCGACAAAGAAAGTTTTAACGCGGCTCGTGAGTTCTTGCGCAAAGAAGGCATTTTCGGCGGCTCTTCTTCTGGAACTCTGTTTGCCGCCGCTCTTCACTATTGCCGAGAACAGAAAACACCAAGGCGCGTCGTGACCTTCGCTTGCGACAGCGGTGGCAAGTATTTGTCGAAGATGTACAACGACGTCTGGATGGCCGATCAGGGATGCATCGACCGCGAGGCGTACGGTGACCTGCGAGACGTGGTCTCCCGGCGGTTCCAAGACGGGACCGTCGTTACGGTCGGACCTTCGGATACTCTGCTCACCGCATTCAACCGGATGCGGATCGCAGACGTTTCCCAGGTGCCCGTGCTGGAAGGCGAACATCTGGTCGGGATACTGGATGAATCCGACCTTCTTCACCGGGTCCAGGATGGTGGCGGTTCGTTCAGGGACACGGTGCGAACTGCGATGACCGACCGTCTCGAAACGCTGCAGGCCAGCGAACCTCTGGCGGCGGTTCGCGAAATCCTTGAAGCAGGTAAGGTCGCTATCGTGATGGACGGCGATGAGTTTGTCGGGCTGATCACCCGGATCGATCTGCTGAATTACTTGAGAAGAAAGATCTAATCGATGCAAAAGCGACACGGATTTTCCACGCGCGCAATTCATGCTGGTCAGGAGCCTGATCCGTCGACCGGCGCAATCATAACTCCGATTTACCAGACTTCCACTTACGTTCAGCAAAGCCCGGGCGTTCATAAAGGATTCGATTATTCGCGCAGCATCAATCCAACCCGCTTGGCCTACGAACGCTGCGTTGCGGATCTGGAAAGCGGAGCGCGCGGATTTGCTTTCGCCTCCGGTCTGGCAGGAATGGCAACTGTCCTTGAGCTATTGGAATCCGGTTCCCATATCATCTCGAGTGACGATTTGTACGGCGGCACGTTTCGGCTATTCGAGCGTGTCCGGAAGACCTCCGCCAATCTTGCTTTCAGTTTTGTTGACTTAACTGATCTGTCCCGGCTGAAAACGGCGCTACGACCAAACACACGGATGGTCTGGGTGGAGACTCCGTCGAATCCATTGCTCAAGCTGATCGATCTTGAAGGTGTTGCTACGTTTGCGCGCGAGAATAAACTCCTTTCTGTGTCGGACAACACATTCGCGAGCCCCTGGATTCAACGACCACTGGAGATCGGGTTCGACATCGTGGTTCATTCAGCAACCAAGTATCTAAATGGACATTCAGATATCGTCGGCGGAGTCGTTGTGGTGGGCGATCGTCCTGACCTGAAGGCGACAGCAGACCGCCTGGGATTTCTCCAGAACGCTGTCGGAGCAATCGCCGGTCCATTTGACAGTTTTCTCGCGATGCGTGGACTCAAAACGCTCGCGCTCCGAATGGAACGCCACTGTGCGAACGCTCTGGATCTTGCTCGATGGCTGGAGCAACATCCGAAAGTTCGGAAGGTAATTTATCCCGGCCTTGCCTCGCATCCGCAACATGAGCTGGCTAAACGACAGATGCGCGCGTTCGGCGGAATGATCACGCTTTATCTCGCTTCTAATCTGGCGGGAGCTCGCCGCTTTCTGGAAAGAACAAAACTCTTTTCTTTAGCAGAGAGCCTGGGCGGAGTTGAGAGCTTGATCGAGCACCCCGCGTTGATGACGCATGGGTCGATCCCGCCGGATCAGCGCGCAGCGTTGGGCATCGATGACACGCTGATCCGATTGTCAGTCGGTGTGGAGGATTTGGAGGATCTGCGCGAGGACTTAGCAGAAGCGCTAGCAGCAATTTGATTTGAAGAGACCTTATTTGCGGCGTGGTCCGCTAGGGGTCCAGGTCGCGCAGGAGCGCGAACCCTACCCCTTCGCGGCTCTTGCCTTTTCGGCGGTAGGGTTCGCGCTTCTGCGCGACCTGGACCCCTGACGACTGAATCATTTTCTCCCTCGCAGCTGATAAAACTTCGCTACCTCCGTGAACGCCTTTATCTGCTTTTCCTGCCACGCCGAATCTTTATGCAACTCGTCTGCAATCAATTTCGCTACCGTCGGAGCGGCCTCGACCGCCGCGGCTGAATCTAACAACAGCGATCTGGTACGTCGCGATAGAACGTCCTCCACGGTTCGAGCCATTTCTTCTCGCACCGAAAATACTACTTCCCCTCTAGAATATGGAAGCCGCGGATGAAATTGTTCGGACAATGTTTTGTCCGCCCGGATCAACTCCTCAATCTTTGCTCGATCCGTGCCATAGACCGCTAAATGCTCCGGCCCTTCCACCGGCTCGGCCTTGTATCCATGAAGATGTAAAGTTTCGGTGCGAGAAGGATTCGCGGATAAACCTCCGACGCTGATTGCGTGGTTGATGCAGTCCTCGCCCATCCGTCGATACGTGGTCCATTTGCCGCCCGTAATCGTGACTAGCCCTGAGGGAGAAACAACCACTGTATGATCACGTGACAATTTGGCGGTCGCGGTCGCTTCGCCATGCTTCACCAGCGGCCGGAGCCCGACGTAACAAGATAGAACATCAGATTCCGTTGGATCCTTCGCCAAATAGCGCGCTGCTTCGGTAAGAATGAAAGAAATATCCTGATCTTCGATCTCGGGCTCCTCAACCGGCTTCGGTACTTCATGGTCGGTTGTACCGATGATCACTTTGTTGTGCCATGGGATGCCAAACAGAACTCGTCCGTCGGATGTCTTGGGCACCATTAACGCCGATGTTCCCGGATTGAACTCTTTCGGCAGAACAAGGTGGGCTCCCTGACTCACCGCAACCATCTTTGCGCCACCTGGTTGATCGAATTCGCGGACCTGATCGACGAAGACGCCCGTCGCATTCACAACGGCACGCGCACGAACTTCGTAACTTCGGTCGTTTTCAACGTCCCGGACGATGACACCTGAGACCTTTCCTCCTTCCTTCAGCAAGCCAGCGGCCTCCGCATAGTTGGCGATAAAACCGCCAAGGTCACTCAGCGTTTGCGCAAGAGTTGTGGCAAGTCGCGCATCATCGAACTGCCCGTCGTAATAAAGCACCCCGCCACGCAAACCGTTTGTTTCGACCGTCGGCAGCTGTTCCACCGTCTCCGATCTGCTCAGGACCTTCGATCGCCCGAAAGACAGTTTTCCGGACAGCAAATCGTAAATAGTCAGCCCGATCCCATAGAACGGTTTCTCATGGAACTGGTAAGCCGGAATAATAAACCTCAGCGGATGTACCAGATGCGGAGCGTTACGGAGCATCAATCCACGCTCTTTTAGAGCGTGACGAACCATTTGAATATCGCCCTGCTCAAGGTACCGAACTCCGCCATGGGCAAGCTTCGTGGCTCTGCTCGATGTACCCTTGGCGAAGTCGGTCTTTTCAATAAGAAGCGTCTTAAGGCCTCGGGACGCGGCTTCGACAGCCGCGCCCAAACCTGTTGCTCCTCCGCCTATTATCAGGCAATCCCAGACCACTGATCGATCCGAAATCGCCTGGATTGACAAATCACGTTTCACGCTATCCGTTCGCCCAGGCTTTCGCACGTCCCACGGCTTTGCTCCACTCGGCGCGGAGTTTGTCGCGCTGGTCAGCCTTCATTTGCGGCTCAAACGTGCGATCGATCGCCCACTGGCTCGCGATCTCATCTGTCGATTTGTAGAAACCCGTGCCGAGACCGCCTAGATACGCCGCGCCCATAGCGGTGGTTTCGGCATTCTTCGGGCGCACTACCGGGATCCCGAGAATATCGGACTGGAACTGCATCAGCAGGTTATTCGCGACAGCGCCGCCATCGACACGCAGCTGGCTTAGCTTGACTCCGGAGTCGGCTTCCATGGCTTGAAGGACATCGGCAACTTGGTACGCGATTCCTTCCAGTGCGGCACGGGCGATATGAGCCGAGGTGGCCCCGCGGGTTAAACCGACGATGGCCCCCCGGGCGTAGCCGTCCCAGTGGGGAGCGCCGAGTCCGACAAAGGCCGGGACCAGGTATACGCCACCGTTGTCCGGAACGGTGGCGGCGAGCTGTTCAACCTCCGGCGAGGTACGAATGATTTTCAATCCGTCACGCAGCCATTGCACCACCGCGCCGGTGATAAAAACGCTGCCTTCAAGTGCATAGATCGTCTCGTTGTTCGCCCGCCAGGCAATGGTTGTCACCAGCTTGTTTTTCGAAGGAACCGCTTCTGTGCCGGTATTCAACAGCATAAAGGAGCCGGTTCCATAGGTATTCTTCGCCATCCCCGGCTTGCTACACATCTGGCCGAAGAGGGCGGCCTGCTGGTCGCCGGCGATTCCAGCAATCGGGATCCCTGCAATGGGCTCGAGGGTTTCGCCATACACTTCGCTGGAGCTCTTAGCCTCAGGCAGCATGGAGCGGGGAATGCCCAAATGCTTCAACATATCGTCGTCCCAACTCCGCGTATGGATGTTAAAAAGCATCGTTCGGGACGCGTTACTTTCATCGGTAACGTGAACCTTTCCGCCCGTGAGGTTCCAGATCAGCCAGGTGTCCACGTTGCCAAAAGCGAGCTCGCCGCGTTCCGCTCTTTCCCGAAGACCCGGCACATTTTGCAGCATCCAGGCGACTTTTGTGCCGGAAAAGTAGGCATCGATCACGAGCCCGGTCTTTTCCGCCACAACCGGTTCGAGCCCGTCGGCCCGCATTTTGTCACACATCGGAGCGGTGCGGCGGTCTTGCCAGACGATTGCGTTATAAACAGGTTCACCGGTTTTGCGGTCCCAAACTATCGCCGTCTCGCGCTGGTTCGTGATGCCGATCGCCGCTATGTCTTTCGCATGAATGCCCGCTTTGGTGAGGGCTTCAGCCGCAACGCCGATTTGCGAGGACCAGATCTCTTTGGGATCATGCTCAACCCAACCAGGCTGAGGAAAAATCTGGGTAAATTCTTTTTGGGCAACGCCCGTTACTTTGCCATCATACTCAATGATAAGCGCACGGGAACTGGTGGTTCCCTGATCAAGGGCGAGAAGATGTTTCATAAGCAGGGGGGATCAATGGGGGATTAAGTTGGAGGCTCAAGTAGATTAGGATACAGCCTGAGAAAGCGGTGGCAAGGCCGACAATGCCTTCCACACCAGAGCGGAGTGATCAACTATCAAGGCGCGTGAACTGGTCGTGCCTTGATCAAGAGCGAGTAAATAGTCTGCCATAGAGTTCGCTTTTTTTTGAGGGTTATGAACTGCTTCGCACTCAGCTTAGCTGCCCGTTGGTGCAGGGATTGAGCCGAGCGTCCAGGTGTATATCAGCGCTCCTAAAACACCACCGATGATCGGTCCGACCACCGGAATCCACGAATAGCCCCAGTCCGAGCTGCCCTTCCCAGGAACCGGCAAAAACGCGTGGGCAATCCGTGGACCAAGATCTCGCGCGGGATTAATCGCGTATCCTGTCGGGCCACCGAGCGACAGACCGATACCCCAGACTAGCAACGCAACCAGAAAAGGGCCGAACCCCGGAGCAAATCCCGTCTTTTCTACCAGGTTCCGGGTCGACAACATCGAAAGCACGCCAAACACCAGCGCGAAGGTTCCAATAATTTCTGTGATCAGATTGGAGGCAGTGTTTCGTATCGCAGGACCAGTGCAGAAAACAGCTAACTTCAGGCCCTTGTCGTCGGTTGCCGCAAAATGATCGCGATACGCCAAAAAAACGAGAGTAGCGCCGATTATTGCTCCCGCGAATTGACCCGCAATGTAGATGATCGCCTGGCCAGCACTCACCTTGCCGATCGAAACGAGAGCGATCGTTACTGCCGGATTTATGTGCGCTCCGCTGTATGCGCCTACCGCATAGACGCCGATACCTACAGCCATCGCCCATCCGGTCGTGATAACGATCCAGCCGGAGTTTTGCCCTTTTGTTTTGCTGAGAACGACGTTCGCAACAACTCCGTCTCCAAAAATAATCAGCAGCATTGTGCCGAGAAGTTCCGCGAGGAAGGTTTGCATAGATGATGGGGTATTTGAGTCTGTACCATGGAAGCTTCCAGGCCGTTGGAACAAGCGTCTGAAAGATCCAGAGTTGCCGGCCACCATTTTACATGCCGGCCAGCCTGATAGTTGGGGGGTTTAAGGGGTACGCGCCAAACCAGCCAGATCTCGTGCCGGCGACAAACAGGTCGCCGGCCAAATGTGGTGGAGAGTCACGCCGATTGTGCCGGTTTATCGTACAGTGAACGATTTGTCAACAGCTTTGAATTTTTGTTCAGTTTTCTCGACTCCCGATCTTTTATTATCTAGATTGCCTGCATTACAGACTCCGATTTCATACGGATTTCTCGTTAACCCCGGATATCGATGCGCCCCTCTGAGCAACAGCGAGCCTTAGCGGTTCAGGTGGCGCGGCTTTATTACTATCAAGGTCTCACTACCGAGATGATCGCCCGCGAACTGGGACTTTCCCGACCCAAAGTTTCGCGTCTGCTCAGTTTCGCGCGCTCCAGCGGACTGGTCGAAATCAGGATCCAGGACTCACGCGCTTATCCGCAGGAACTGGAAACCGCGATCCAGAAACATTATGGAGTCGAGGACGTCCGAGTTATCCAAGTTCCCGCAAATTCCCGGGAAGACGAATGGCTTGACCGCGTTGCGACGTTTGTGGCGGCTCATCTCAACGGCCTCATTCACTCGGAAATGACCGTCGGCATCGCCTGGGGAACGACCTTGGACGCGATTTCGCGCCATCTGGTGCCGAAACCTTGTAAGAACGTTGATCTGGTGCAACTAAACGGTTCGGCAAACATCTTAGCTTTTAATAATTTCTATATCGGCGAAATTTATAGCCGCTTTGCCCTGAACTATGGGGCGCGGGCGCACCTTTTCCCTGTCCCGACTTTTTTCGATTACGCCGAAACAAAAGCGGCGATGCTGCGGGAACGTTCAGTCCAGCGAATCCTGAAGATGATCGCCAGCTGTGACCTGCTGGTTTACAGCATTGGCGCGTTTGGCGCTCGTGTACCCAGTCACGTTTACGTTGGCGGTTACCTGGAAAAGAAAGATTTTCGGGAATTGAAAAAATCAGGCGCGGTTGGCGACATCGCCACCGTGTTCTTTCGTGCGGACGGCAGCTTTCGCGACATCCCGCTCAATGCCCGCGCCAGCGGGCCGGATCTTGCTATCACTCAACACGCGAAACACGCTCTGTGCGTCGTATCCGGGCTGGGAAAAGTTGAAGGGCTGCGAGCAGCCTTGCGCGGCGGCCTGATGAGTGAGCTCATCGTCGACGAACCGACCGCAGTCGCACTTCTGAAGTCCACGGACTCTGATTGAACTTTGAGTGTGAGTGTGAGTTAGATCCCGCTCGATCCCGCTCGCGCCGCTAACCAGCATCAAGAAACTCCTCAATCAAACCTGCCACAAGCTCGGGGTAACGGCTTTCTCTTGGCGCGGCAATCGCCTCTCCCAAATAGTCGCCATGTCCACCGGGCACAATGAGAAGCCGTGCATGCCGTATCGCGCGAGTCAGCTCAACTGCGTGTTGAGGGTGTCGGGATGTCCTGATCGCCGGCCAGGATCAAGGTACAGGCACTTACCGATCTGATATCTCGATCGCTCACGTCCTTAAAGTTACGCATTCTTTCAAGGTCTTTATCATGCATCGATCTCAGTTTCTGCGGATCCGGATTCACCTTGAGAAAAGCCTCTTTAAGTGGTTGAGGCATGTCCGAGAAATCGGCCTGCTCAATAAATGACCAGAACTGCGGGGATGCCCCGTCTTTCCTCGTCATAGAAGAGGCAAACACCAGCTTCCGCACTCGTTCCGGATGACGGATGGCAACCTGAAGCGCGACGCTTGCGCCGTTGCTGAATCCAAAAATGTCCGCCCTCTGGATGTTCAGATAGGCAAGAAGAGCGGCTACATCATCAGCCGACGTCTCGAATCTTACTGGCTGATCTCGACCGGTCGTCCGGCCATGCCCTTGTTCTTCGACCGCAATGACCTTTCGATGTTGAGCAAAGATTGGAAGCACTTTGCTAAACGTCACTTCAATCGTTGATCCCCCGCCATGAAGAAGAACGAGCGGGACGCCTTCACCCGTTCCATGAATTTCATAATACATTTTGATCCCGTTGACAGGGGCATACCCGCTCTCGGCCGGTTTTGAGTCGCCGGCCGAGCTGCGGTTCTTTGAGACAATTGGGCTGCCAGCAGTGTCAGCCCCAACCAGAGGCAAAGTCATTGCCAGAATGAAGTATGTTGTGATTCTGATTTTCCGCAGCCTCATTGTTTCTTAATTCTCTGATAAGAGCGAATCCAACTTATCAAAGGATCCAGTCCAGCCTTGGGTCATGCCGGCTCTTGATTTGTTGAAGGTTTCCAGCTCTTCAGGTGTGACTGCTCCATAAGGTTCCCAAGTGACGGTAACCCGAGTACGGTCCGGTCCTTCCTCAGCCAGTTCGACGATCGTAAGCATCGTTTCCGGCCAAGTAGGAGCCTTGGGATAGCGAGAGATTTTCTCATTCTCATCACAGAACTGTTGAGTATAGACAATCCGATCCGGCTTCTCGATTTTCAGATATTCGACTCTTCCGTACATTTTGACGTCACGATCGTCCGTCATGAGATAGAAGCCGCTTCCGCCGGGTCTAATGTCAGATCGGATAAATTCCATTCTGAATCCAGTCGGAGGCAACCATTGTGAAAAGTGTCTCGGATCTGTCCACATCTCGAACATCAGCTCAAGAGGCGCATCAAAGCTTCGATTGATAACGAATTTTTCTTTCCCAGATGACTCTTTCTCCAAGTATTCCGCCAATCGATCCCAGGTCGAATCGCCACCTGCTTTCTTGATGAATTTTCGGGTCTCCTCGGCCGCCTCAGGAGTTGGCAATGTCATGCTCATCTCCATCTTGGTCTTCCCTTTGCGCTCAGAGAAAAGAACGGTCACTCGAAACATGGGAGGCCGATCATCGCTGGCGCCGTGGTCGTAAACCAACTTTGAATGCCGCTCGACTTCGAGATAGTGCGTCTTGTTCGGATAATCGACGCCATCTGGACCATGCATAGTGTAGATCCAGCTACCTCCCGGCCTGAAGTCTTTACTATGGGTCGTGAGAGTGAATCCACGCGGTCCCCACCATTGCGCTACTTGCTCGGGATCGGTCCAGGCGTCCCATACCGCTTGGATGGGAGCATCGTAAATCCGGGTAATTTTAATCTCGTTAGACTTATTTCTGTCGGACATTTTTCTTTCCTTTCGCTTTCTGTTTTGCAGTGACGCTTTTCAGGTAGACACCGAGGCGATCGAAACTCTGCTCCCAAAAGATTCGATACTGTTCCATCCAGTCGGCCACGCCTTTAAATGCCTTTCCGTTCAATTTACAGGGACGCCATTGGGCTTTCCTGGTTTTGGTGATCAGGCCGGCTTTCTCTAACACTTTAAGGTGCTTAGTGATCGCAGGCAGGCTCATCTCTTTCAGAAATGGTTTAGCCAGATCGGAAACATTAGCCTCCCCTTTCGATAACTGAGCCAGCAACGCCCTTCTGGTCGGGTCAGCCAATGCGGCGAATTTTTGGCTCAGTTGATCCTGCATTTTATTAACCTATAAGTTAATTAACTTATTTGTTAAGTATACTGCAGGTGGATTTCTGTCAAGTCGCACTAGCTACCCCTGAACCCATGAGCGAATGCTCTAGCCTTTTTCTATAGCGGCACCGCCCGAAGGCGGCGCTACCCGATTTTGTAGCTCACCGAAAATAAATCGTCCGATTAACCTCGCTGACATCCGAACCGCGATCGTAAATCCGAAGAAAGGGCCAAACTGCTGAGTCGCCGGTAAACTGGTGATGAACAATCCGGGAATATTACTCTGAAAATGTTCGTCCAGTTGGGGAGAGCCGTCCTGGATGTGAAGTCGGTCCAAAATCTTTGATCCTTGCAGGAACGGTATTCGCGCTAGTTCCACTTTATAACCGGTCGCGAGCACCATAGAATCCACAGTGATTTTCTGACCGTTGTCCATCCGTACCAGGAGATCGCCGCTCGATGATTCGCGGCAATCCTCAACTCGTGTCTTAGGCCATAGCTTGATCCGCCCGCCCAAGATTCGGGCATGCAGCCAAGGCTCTACTTTCAAACGACCCTCAGCCCAAAGCCGTGTTCTGATCGCATCCTTTTCTTGCTCAGGCAGGTCCCGAAACCATCCTGGATTCTGCTCAGTTGTTTCAACCAGGGGATCCATCCAGGACCAGTCCGAAACCGTGAATGCAGGTGAGTCGTGCCGGTAACAAATATGAATTTTATCCGCTCCAGCTTCATTCATCAATGCGGCCCACTCGAACGCGCTCTGGCGCCCACCGATGATCAGACAGCGTTTCCCTGCGATCGCTTTGAACTCAACCAGATCGCAAGTGTGCGAATAACGGCCTTCCGGCAAGAGCTTAATCAAGTCGGGTGGCAAGTTCTTGAAGTATTGGAAACCGACAGCAAGCACAACAAAGCTCGCGGCAACGCTCTCACCGTTATCCATCAGAGCACGGAAGGGAAACGCTTCGCCTTCGTTCCAGTTAAGTTTCCGCAGCAACCATGGCAAGACCGCCAGCTGTTTCTGTTCCTGAAACCATTGCGTATAACTAAGATAAAATTCGAGTGAAAGTGGTTCGACCTCCTTGGCGGTCAACCCTTTGGTCCCGACAAACCTTTCGATGGTGTCGACATTGACCGGGTCGATGTGCCAATCGCAAGCCGAGCGCAAGTACATGCCCTTCGGCATGTTCGCCTTCCAGAAGCCCATCGGCGTTCCAACGATCAGGTGGTCGATTCCGAGATGTTTGGCGTAAGCAGCCATCGCCAGCCCGAATGGTCCTGCTCCGACGACCAGCAGGTTGGTCTTCCTCACGGTGCTGTCGGAGGATTCCTGCACTCCGATCGTTATGCCCGAACGCGCCACTAAAAACGAGCAAAATGCGCCGCCTTTAGCCCTCCTTCGCCAAGGCCACGGAGGGCAACCTCCGCTCCGCAAGCACCCTGAGAGAAAACAATCTACCGATCGGTCAGATCCTTGGAGGTTGGAGGTAAGGGGATTCGAACCCCTGGCCTTCTCATTGCGAACGAGACGCTCTACCAACTGAGCTATACCCCCTGGGAAATCGAACTTGCATTATTAGTACAGGTCCAAGGACGCGGCAAGCAGTTTTAGCCCGGGAGTCGTTAGCCTGTCCCCGGGGTCAGGTCGCGCGGAAGCGCGATCCTACCACCACCTTCCATGGCAAATCAGGCCCTCACAAAGCGTGCCGATCCCCGGGGTTCTGAGAACAGAAGATCGAAGACCGACCCGTCCGACGTAGCCTCCTCCTTTGCGGAAGCTACGGAGGACACGTTGGCGAAGGAGAACCTTTGCGGCCGGTCGCATTATCTCAAGCACTCACGATGCTGTAGGGCGGCAGGCCTCTGCCGCCGGGTCTATCATGCGTTGGGTGTCGGCGGCAGAGGCCTGCCGCCCTACAGCTTACAGAACCGAAGACTGAAGACCGAAAACAGTAGACTGAAAACCGCCACGAGCCGAAGGTTCGCGTACCTATGTCCCCTGAACTAAAAATCGCATTTATTACAGGAGCCGGCAGCGGCCTCGGACGATCGATGGCGCTCGCCTTTGCAAAGAATAATCACAAGGTCGCTGTCGCAGATATCAATTTGCCGGCCGCAGAAAAAACAGTCGACGAAATCCGGTCGGCCAAAGGCGAAGCAACTGCGATACAATTGGATGTTGCCAGCGAACGCGAAGTCGATTCCGCAATTGCCGAATCCGTACGCTCTCTCGGTGGTATCGATGTTCTGATCAGCAACGCCGGCATCCAGATTATAAATCCGATTGTCGATTTTACATTTTCGGATTGGCGCAAGATGCAGGCAATCCACGTGGATGGCGCATTTCTGCTGACCCGCGCCGCGATGCGACAGATGATCGCACAGAAACGTGGCGGATCGATCATCTACACTGGATCTATTCATTCCCATATCGCGTCACCAAACAAATCGGCGTACATCGCCGCGAAACACGCCTTGTTGGGACTGGCCAAAGCAGTCGCGGTAGAAGGTGCGAAACATGGTATCCGTTCCAACACCATCTGCCCCGGCTTTGTCCGAACACCGCTGGTCGAAAAACAAATTCCGGAGCAGGCGGTTCAGCTCGACATCAGCGAAGAAGAAGTCATAAAAAACGTCATGCTCCGAGCAACGGTCGATGGCGAATTCACGTCCCTGGAAGATGTGGCGAGCACCGCTTTGTTTCTGGCGACATTTCCGACTAACGCTCTAACCGGTCAATCGATCATCGTGGCGCACGGGCACTTCATGCAGTAGCTGGTCGAGCCATTGGTCGTATTGGTCCTATATGTCCTATCCACGAATGGGACCAATAGGACCAATAGGACCTATGCCAACCGCCTACTTCCCTTGCCGCACTTTCTCTTTCTTCGCCTCTCGTTCATCTGACAACCGGCGCAGTTCCGTACTAAGCTGATGCTTCAGGCTTTCAACCTCGTCGAACCGGCCGGCCGCGAGCTCTTTCCGGATCTGATCTTGCAGCAGCAGCTCTTTCTCCGCGGTCTTCGACTTATAAAGCGAATCGATTTCAGAAAGTTCGATCCGTTGTTCTTCCGTTAACGGAACAGAAGGCGCCTCTTTTTGGAGGCGTTCCATCGCAAGTTCATATGCTGATTTCATAAGTGACGCCCTTCGTCCAAATCCATCACCTCGAAAGCTGACGCTCCTTCCGGATTCGGATAGGAAGTGTAGACATGTTCCTTGGCCCACTCAAGGATCTCGCAGCCGAGATTGCCGGGCCGGCCGATATCAGGCGCTAATTTATTCCATTTATCGATCCGTTCTTTGGTGACTGTTGGCTGGGCCAAAAACCACTCTTCTACCAGTCGATCGTCGCCAGCGGAGCTACGTACGGCCTCGACAAACGTCTCCTTGGAGAGCTTGAAGAATCGAAGAAAAGTTCCGTCCATGGCCCTGCGATCGCAAAAGAACGGCGCGTAGTCTTTGGGCAATTCTTCTGAAATAAACAAGCGAGCCTTATCAATGAAGCGGCCCAGCCAACAACAGTCCGCCAGCCTTTCCTGAGGGCGCCGGATATTCATACCTTGCCTAAGGCAACCTATTTCTTCTTAAACGTGATACGACCATCAACGACATCCGCTACTACCGAATCGCCTTCCTTGAATTTTCCTTCCAGCAAGTCCAGACTCAACGGATCCAGTAAATCTCGTTGAATTGTTCGTTTGAGCGGGCGAGCGCCAAACACCGGGTCAAAGCCTTCCTTCGCCAAGAGTTTTTTGGCGGCATCGGTGAGCGTGAGGTGGAGGTTTCGCTGCCCCAGACGCTTCATGACCCTGCTGAGTTGGATATCCACAATGGTTACCAACTCTTCCTCCGTTAGCCGATCAAAGATAATTATCTCGTCGACCCGGTTCAAAAATTCCGGACGGAAATGAGCTCTCAGTGCGTCCATCACCCGCCGGTTCCGTTCCTTCCGATCGGTAACATCCAGAATATATTGGCTACCGATATTGCTGGTCATGATGATCACGGTATTTTTGAAATCGACCGTTCGCCCCTGGCCATCTGTGATTCGGCCGTCGTCCAGAACTTGCAGCAGGACGTTAAACACATCCGGATGCGCTTTCTCGATTTCATCGAACAAGACCACACTATACGGTCTGCGTCGCACCGCTTCGCTGAGTTGCCCGCCTTCTTCGTAGCCGACATATCCCGGGGGCGCCCCGATGAGCCGAGCAACCGTGTGTTTCTCCATGTACTCGCTCATATCAATACGGATCATGGCGTTCTCGTCGTCGAAAAGAAATTCGGCTAACGCGCGGCTCAGCTCCGTTTTACCGACACCGGTTGGCCCAAGAAAAATAAACGACCCGATTGGTTTATTCTCGTCGCCTAATCCTGCGCGCGCCCGGCGTACAGCGTTTGATACTGCAGCGATCGCTTCTTTCTGACCGATGACCCGCTGACCCAGCCTTTCTTCCATGTGCACCAGCTTTTCCCGTTCGCTTTCGCGCAACCGGGAGACCGGAATTCCCGTCCAACTGGAAACCACTTCAGCGATATCCTCCTCGGTAACTTCTTCTTTCAGGATCTGCTGGGATTTCTGCAGTTCACCCAGGCGGTTGTTAATCTCGGCAAACTTCCGATTCAACTCGGGTAAAACTCCATATTGAATCTCACTGGCCTTACCTAAATCTCCCCTGCGCTGCGCCTGTTCCAGCTCGGTTTTCTTCGCCTCAATCTGCTCCTGAAGTTTCCGTGATTCTTCAATAATCTTCTTTTCGCTTTGCCACTGCGCCTTAAGCTGGGCGCTCTTCTCCTTGAGGTCGGACAACTCTTTTTCGAGCTTCGCCTGACGTTGCTGACTCGCCGCGTCTTTCTCCTTTCGAAGCGCCTGCCGCTCCATCTCGAGCTGCATGATCTGACGTTCAATCTGATCAATCTCCGTCGGCATCGAATCGAGTTCGATTTTCAGCCGGGACGCCGCTTCATCCACCAAATCAACCGCCTTGTCTGGGAGAAACCGATCAGAAATATATCGGTTGCTCAGGACTGCCGCCGCAACCAGCGCCGCATCTTGAATCCGAACGCCGTGATGGACTTCATACCGCTCTTTCAAGCCGCGCAAGATCGCGATCGTATCCTCAACCGAAGGCTCATCGACCATCACCGGCTGAAAACGCCTCTCCAGCGCAGCATCCTTTTCGATATATTTGCGGTACTCATTCAAAGTGGTTGCGCCGATGGTCCGCAGTTCTCCTCTTGCCAGCTGAGGCTTGAGCAGGTTGGAAGCATCCACTGCGCCTTCGGCAGCGCCTGCGCCTACGATTGTATGGAGTTCATCAATAAAAAGAATGATCTCTCCCTGAGAATCAGTGACCTCTTTCAGGAACGCTTTCAGTCTGTCCTCGAATTCTCCACGGAACTTGGCTCCGGCAATCATCGAGCCGATGTCCATCGCGATAATACGTTTCTTTTTTAGCGAGTCCGGGACGTCGCCACTGACGATACGACGGGCAAGACCTTCGACAATCGCCGTTTTGCCGACGCCGGGCTCGCCAATGAGCACCGGATTATTCTTGGTCCGCCGGGAGAGGACTTGCATGACTCTTCGGATTTCGTCGTCCCGCCCTATAACCGGATCGATCTTCCCGCGACGTGCCGCCTCTGTTAAATCACGCCCATATTTTTGCAGCGTCTGATATTTGTCTTCAGGATTTTGGTCCGTGACCCGTTGAGAACCGCGTACGGCAACTAACGCCTGCATCAGCCGGTCCCGCGTTACTCCCGCTTCGCGCAGGATTCTGCCGCAAGCAGTCTTCGAGTCGGTCAACGCTAATAAAACGTGTTCGACGCTGACATACTCATCCTTCAATCCGGTCATTTCCTTTTCCGCGTCATTGAGAACAGCGCGAAGGTCGGCGCTCAGATACTGATCAACGGCGCCGCCGGACACCTTCGGTCGTTTGGATAACTCCTGTTCGAGGCTCTGCTCAATTTGTTGCGGGCGGACACCGAGCTTCTCCAGGACCGGCCGAGCCAGACCATCGGCCTGGCGGAGCAACACCAGCAACAAATGCTCCGGAGTAATTTCCTGATTCTGCAGGTTAGAAGCCAGAGTCTGGCTCTCCTGAAGCCCCTCCTGCATCTTCGCGGTAAGTCGATCCAATCGCATTCAAAAATGTACCCGAGGAAATCTGGAGCGCAAAAGAACGAGTAAGACAAAATACGCACAATGAATAATTTCCGAGACTTTTCTGGATCGGTCCGCCCCGTCGCAACGCGACGACAAATCTCAGCCAGGGATGAGCGTAGCGAACCCCTCGTATGCTTCATTTAATGACGCGCATCCCGAAGGGACGCCAGAGAGGTCGTTCGGCCCGCGTCTGCCTACCTTACAGGGCCGGCGGCGTCTGGACACAATTACCAGGGGATCACTCCGCTCACCCCTGGCTGAGATATGTTGTCCCATTTGGGACAACACATTGTCGCAACGCGACAACGTTCCAGCCGCTCACTGAAACGCTTCCAACCGCCTCAAAAAATCTTCGTAATTCTCCGCTTCACGGATCACCGAATTCAGTTGATCCAGTTTATCGTCATCCGAAGCGTGATTGAACGAGACTCTGCGTTGGCCCGAGTCCTGACCGAAAACAACTTCATCCCAATGAATCGTCTGGATCCGCGCATTGAACCGCGCAACCGAGCGCCCACGAAAATAGGCTCGCGTCGTTTCCGGCGGCATAAAGATCGCCTCCTTGATCTCATCCTCTTTCAAGATTCGGCGGATCTGTCCCTCGCGCATCAACTCATAGTGAAGACCCTGCTCCCAAGCGATGTTATGATATTCCAAGTCGATTGCTTGAAGCCAGGGATCCGTCCATTCGAGCTTTTCCGTTTCCTGAAAAGTATTGAGCAGATACTTCTTCGCGACCCAGTCGATTCGATCGGCACACTGCATCGCGTCAGTTTCGAGATCGTTGAGAACCTTCTCCCACTCCTGAAGCACCCAGTTTACTTCCTGATCAGCCCGATCACAGTATTTTAGCGCTTTTGCCAGATACATCCGTTGGATTTCGATGGCAGAAATCTTACGACCGTCTCGCAGCTCGATGATCCAATCATAGGTCTGGTCTCGACTGATTGATTTTGTCGCATCAATCGGCTGCGCCACTTCCAGCTGAGGCGCCTCATGTTTCTCAACTAATTCGAGAACAAGCGACATCGTCCCGAGTTTCATCGCGGTAGCGAACTCGCCCATGTTTGAGTCACCGAGAATTACATGGAATCTGCGATATTTTCCCGGATCGGCGTGCGGCTCGTCTCGTGTATTCACAATCGGCCGGCGGTTCATCGTATCGATGCTGACCAGCACACTAAAGAAATCAGCTCGTTGCGAGATCTGGAAAATTCCCGGCTGCCCGGTTGCGCCCTCCCCCTCAATCCCCAATTTGCCCGCACCCGCAAAAATCTGGCGGGTGATGAGAAATGGAATGACATCGCTGACGAGACGATCCCAGGGAACGGTCCGACTCATTAAATAGTTGTCGTGGCACCCGTAGCTGTGTCCGACAAAATCAGTGTTGTTCTTGTAAAGCCTGACTTCTTTTTCCGGAGCCAGCTTCTTGTTCCGTCTCCGGACGCATTCGCTCAAGATCCGCTCCCCTGCCTTATCCTGAGCCACGATATCGCGTAATAGAGTGCACTCGGGCGTTGAATACTCCGGATGAGCGTGATCATTGTAGAATCGCGCGCCGTTGCTTAGAACAAGATCACTTTTGATTTCCTCAAAGCTGAGCGGGCGATTCTTATCCAGCTCGTAGTAAGCGGATTCGTCGGTATCCTGCATCAGGGCCTCGGCCCTGAATCCGCGAGCGTCGAGGTGTGGATCCTCCAGGTTGTAGTCCCATTTCATCAGGGCCCCGTGCTCTGTGTAACATCTTACGAGTTCGATCGATTCGGCAACGACATCGACGGTTTCAACCCCATTCACCGTAATACCGTACTCTGTCTCAATACCAAAAACCCTTTTCATAAAAGGCGCATCCGGTCCCAGATAGAGACTAAATGACATGCGACCTTCCCGAGGGCTTCTCCCCACCCCGGACGGGAGCCACCTTCACAACGTTCTCGGGATCGTAGTCGATCAGCTTTAACCAATCCTCCACAATATCGGTGGGCGGGAATATGTCGTTCTCCAGATATTCTGTATCGAGGGCGACCAGAAGATCTGACTCGCTAATGCCTTCCTCCTGCAATGTCGAGATTGCTCGTTTGATTGCCGATTCCTTGGCCCGCTCCACTACAGAAGCGATGATCGCTCCACTGACCAGGTCTCCGCGATAGAGCGTATCGCGTTTTCCGCTGCGTAGCGTCACTTCCAGAAAGCGGTTCTCATCCTTTCGCGAAAACTGCGCGTCGACAACTTTATCGACCAGATGATCGATGACTGCCGGAACTGTCTTAACTCGCTCAACCAGGGGCGGGTCGTACGGCAAATCCTGCGAGAGATAAATCTTATAGATCTCCCGGGCGGAATCGCGGTCCGGACGATCAATCTTGATTTTCCGATCGATTCGGCCCGGCCGAAGTATTGCTGGATCGATGAGATCAGCACGGTTGGAGGCAAGGATAATCACAACTTCGTTCAACGACTCAATGCCGTCCATCTCCGTGCAGAACATCGGTACCAGCGTGGAAAGAATACTTGAGTACCGGCCTGCGCGCCTGGTCCCAAGAATGCTCTCCGCTTCATCGATAAAGATGAAGGGTAAGAACCCCTCCTTCCTCTTCTCGCGCGCTGTCGCAAAAATCTCGCGCACCATCCTCTCAGATTCTCCAACCCACATATTCAGGATTTCAGGTCCCTTAATGTGCATGAAGAATTGCTGCATGTTCTCACCCGTCTTTTCCTTCAGTTGACGAGTCAGATTGTAAGCGGTGGCCTTACCAATAAGCGTCTTTCCGCATCCCGGCGGTCCATGCAGCAGAAAACCTTTCGGGGTCTGATGCTGGAACTTCGCGAAGAGATCGGCATGCAAAAGAGGTAACTCGATTGCATCTTTAATCGCGGTGAGAGCAGGCTGCTGCCCTCCGACCTTGTCCCACGGCAGCTCTGGCACTGCATCCAGATAATACTCCTCGGTCTTAGATTGGCTCAGCAACTCAATGGCAACGCGATAATTCGTGTCGACGCGGACCTCGTCACCCGCCTTCAACGTAGCTTTCATCAGGTCCTGCGATCGCTGGAGTACGATTGATTGTACGCCATGCTCCGTTCCAACCCGGAGACGATCGTTCCCGAGGACCTCGGTAATCTTTGTCACCGGACCGGATAAGTCGTAGCCTAGATCGCCGACGATGACGTAGGCTTCGTTCACCAGGACCCGGGTTCCTTTTTTAAGTTTCGTGATACTGATTCTCGGATCGACGTTGCAGTAGTAGTCTGATCCGCCAACAACAATCTGAGCCGTTTCTTTGTTGGGGGTGCCGAGAAAGGTCCCAATACGATTTGCCGGAGACGTAACTTTCTTGATGACTTCATCAAGTTTCTCGATCGTGTGCCTCGCTTCCGCGATCAGCTCTTGCTGCTCGGCCACACTGGATCGGAGCTCTAGCAATTCGCTTCGGGTCGGATCGCCGGGAGGGAAGCTAGCGATCAATCTCTCCAAAGTCTCGAGAGGGGTTGCGGGCTCAGAACCAAAACCACCGTATTCGGGTGCTCTGTCTTCGTTCATCTGTACTTCTTAATCACTCCGCGAAGCCACTATAAGCGTTTTCGAAAGTTGTAGCAAATCTGGACTTATTCCCAAACAGGATTTTTCATGATCCGATCGTGTGACAAACATGCATCGCTCCCCATAATACCCCTTTTCATGTCATCGAACCATCACGATTTCCGCATTCCCTACAGTTTCCAACTCCGCTCAGGCTTCGTTGGACTCGTCGGCGCGACAAGTAATCGTGACCTTCCCAGACCTGCGCCACCCTTCTTCTTCACCATAAAGCTACCGGCCTCGTCAAACCTCCAGGCTCACGAGGTCAACATTTATAACACTCATGCGCGTGGCAAAGTCGCGATAAATCGCAACCGCTTCGCCCCGTCACTGCGGGATCACCGCCATATCTGCTTTATCGGCACATTCTCTCCTTCCTTGACTTCTCTTGTTTTCCATCGGAAAACAACCGCCAGTTCTTTGCGAATAAATTAATCAGTGCAATCCGGCACGAGGAATCCTGTGAGAATCAGGAACAGTTGCGCTGCTGTAACTGGATACAATTTTCCACAATGCCAATCCTTGGAACTCACACTAAAGCGTGATCCTACCCTTGGGTGAAGGCGGAAAAGAGGTCGTCTAAGCCAGAAGTCAGAATATTCGACCGGAAATGCCCTCATTCGTGGTTCGACGGGTGTCGAACCACGAAAAACCTTCTTCGCAAAAAAAGAAGAATGAGAGATCGACCCGCCTGCGATGGGCTCCCACAGCTGCTTCAGGCATTGGCCGCTCTCTTGGAGAGAGGAAACATCTTATGTGGCTTAAGCGGTCGATATTCGCGATCTATCTGCTGAGCTTTGGCAGCTCGGCACTGGCCCAAACCCAGCCGGCCAGCGAGCTGGAAGGAGTCACCGTCACCGCGACTCGTCTAGATACCTCACTTGATCGGTCGCCCTCAGCGACAACCATCATCACAGGCGAACAAATCGACGAGCAACAATACCGTTTTGCCTCCGACGCCTTGCGCACTGTTCCCGGGCTGAACATGGTCCAAACAGGAACCCCTGGCCAATTGACGTCAGCATTCATTCGAGGTTCGCGTAGCGATCAAACCCAAGTGTTACTGGACGGAATTCCGATCAATCAAGAACTCTCCGGCGCATTTAATTTCGCGGATTTCACAACGGACAATATTCAGCGAATTGAAGTGATCCGTGGACCACAGAGCGCTCTTTATGGACCTCGCGCGTCCGGAGGGGTAATTAATTTTGTTACCAACAGGGGCGAAGGCACGCCAACTGGGTCCGCATTTTTTGAGGGCGGCTCCTGGAATTCGTTTCGGGAAGCGGCTTCCACGAGTGGGAAGTTGGGTCCGCTTGATTTTTCAATCGGAGCCAGCCGTTTTGATACCGATAACGCCCGCCAGAACAACAACTACCGGTCAACTTCTTTGCTCGGCGACGTCGCTTTATCGCCAATTGCGGCACTTCGTCTCGGCGTTCTATTCTTGTACAATTACGCCGGCGCCGGCTCCCCCAACACCATCACCGATCCGCGCCCGATTGACAATCTCCGGACCGAGCGCTGGCTGATCGCACCACACCTTGAATTCAAGCCGGCTGAATGGTGGAATAATCGGTTTTACTTTGAATACGACCAGGAACGTCAGATCAATCAGCCAAACGAGGATGGGTTCATCGGACCCACTCGGGCAATTCTTCGTCGCTACCAACTGGAATACCAGAATGATTTGACTGCGACGCAATGGCTAACGATTACGTCCGGACTTTTCTATAGTCATACCACCGCCGATCAGCGTCGACTAAGACCGTTCGATCCGTCGGTAGCTCCGGAGATCGGCGATCGAACCGAAAACATTGCCGGGTATGGTCAGATTAAGTTGTCGCCGGTCAAGAATCTGGATCTTTACGTCAGTGGCCGGTACGATCATTTCCGACAATACGGAGATGTATTTACTTACCGATTCGCCGGAAACTACATTTTGGAATGCACCGGAACCATTTTCCGGTCGAGCTACGCCACCGGATTCACCCCGCCAAGCAGCCAGGACAAAATCTTTGGCGGTAATCCAAACCTAAAACCGGACCATAACAAAGGATTTGATATCGGTATTGAACAACCGCTCTGGGATAACCGGATTCGTTTCGGCGCAAATTTCTTCTATACCCAGGCTTCCAATGTAATTGGCTCAAACAGCCAGTTTCAGACGTTCAATCTCGGTGCGTTTCGCACCCAGGGCGTCGAGCTATTTGGATCGGTCACACCGTTTCCCAACCTGGTCATTTCTGCCAACTACACGTATCTCGACGCCAAAAAGACCTCTTCGGCCGACATCGATCAACCGGTTGGCGCCAGGCTTCCCCGCCGGCCCCGGCAACAGTACTACTTTTCGGTCTCTTATCGTTGGTTTGACCAACTCTATACCAGCGTCGAAGTGGGCGGCGTCAATGCTCGCCAGGAAATCAATTTCGGCCAACCGAACATAAACGTCGAAGATTATACAGTTGTTCGACTGGTGGCCGAGTATCAGGTAAATCCGCACTTCTGGCTAACCAGCCGCATCGAAAATCTGTTCGACGAAAAGTACGCCGAAGTGCTGGGCTTTCCGAACCTCGGTAGAAGCTTTTATGGAGGGCTGAAGGTAAAGTTTTAGATGTTGGGCGGCGAGCCTCTGCTCGACACCCAGCGTGTGTTCCAAGGACGTTTCAGAAGTCGCAACGCGACTACAGATCATAGCCAGGGGTGAGCGACGCGAACCCCTGGTAACCACGTGCAAATGCATAGGCCGAGGCGGCGCGCCACGAAACGCGCATTTCGACGTCTCAGAGGTTCGCTACGCTCACCCCTGGCTTTCGTTTGTTGTCGTCTTGCGACACCGCGCCCCTCCCGCCCTGCAACGCCCAACGAGAACAATCATTTTCAATAAATTCCCCTCGCCGAAAGCCTTGCATGCTGCGGAACATCGCGATATGTCATCCCCTATGTTGCAAACCCTCAAGGAACCGGCCCTGGTTCCTTCTCCTCCCCAGGAACAATATGTTAAAGCCTACCATTGGATGCTTCTCTCGCGGACAGTCGAAGAGAAACTAGCAAGTCTGTGGAGAGGCGGAAAAATTGCGGGCGGCCTTTACCTTTCAAGAGGGCACGAAGCAGTGAGTGCAGCAACAGGGATGATGCTCAAACCGGGAGACATTTTCGGCCCGTTGATTCGTGATCAAGCCGGTCGCCTCGCATTTGGCGAACCATTGGAGGATGTTTTCAGAATCCATTTCGGAACTCGCGTCGGCTTGGCGCGAGGACGGGATGGCAACGTGCATCGGGGCCATCCAAAAGATGGTTATTTCGCGATGATCAGCCATCTAGGGGCACTAATTCCTGTGATAGCCGGTGCTTTAATCGCACGCCGATTCCGAGGTCAGAAAGATTTGATCGGTGTAACCTGCATCGGCGAAGGAGGCACATCGACTGGCGCATTTCACGAAGGTATGAATATGGCCGCAGTCGAAAAGCTGCCGCTCGTACTTGTAGTCACAAACAATCAATACGCCTACTCAACTCCAAACGATCGGACGTTCGCCTGCGAGAATCTAGCCGACCGCGCGGTTGGATACGGCATCGAAGGCTACACTGTAGATGGTACTGACTTGAGCGAATGCTTGAAAGTCATCGGATATGCATGTGACCGGGCTCGGGTCGGACATGGGCCTCAAATGGTCGTTGCGAGTTGCCTGCGATTGGTCGGGCATGGCGAGCATGATGACGCAAGTTATGTAGATAAGTCTCTCTACGACAGCCCGGTAGGCCGCGATTGTATAAAAGTCGCAGAAGATTATCTGAAGCAAGTGGGGTGGGCAGATTCCGCGCAAATTGAGACGTGGCACCAGGAAGCAAAACAACAAATTGAAGAGGCGCTGACTCGGGTCCGGCGTGAGCCTCTGGCAGATCCTGAACACGAGGATTGGTGTCCTTACGCTACCAAGAAAATCGCGGAAGCCACTTTTGCCCCATGAGCATTACCTATCTCGAGGCGATCCGACACGCCCAGCAAAAAGCACTCCGAGAAAATCCGGACGTCTATATTTACGGCCAGGACATCGGTGTTTTCGGCGGCGCATTCAAATCAACAAAGGGACTGGCAAAAGAGTTTCCCGGCAGGGTAATCGATTCGCCGATCAGCGAAGACGCGATGGTGGGAAGCGTGGTAGGTGCAGCGATCGAAGGCATGCGCCCGATCGTTGAGATGCAGTTCGCAGATTTCGGAGCGACCGCGTTCAACCAGATCATTAACCAGGCGGCAACGCTTTTCTGGCGGACCAAGACGCCGTGCCCTATCACGATTCGGATGCCATCCGGAGGAAATCCCGGGAGCGGCCCATTTCACAGCCAGATGGTGGAATCGCTCTATGCCCATTATCCCGGGCTGGTGGTAATGACTCCCGCGACAGTCGAAGACGTTTACACGATGTTGTTGGAGGCGATCGACATCGATGATCCGGTCATTTTTTGCGAGCACAAGTATTTATATAACCGTCTCAAAGCCGATGCTCTGCCGGAAACCAATCTGCCCTGCACAAAGGCAAGAATCACGCGACCAGGTAGAGATCTCACTATCGTCACATACAGCGCGACAGTAACTGAAGCGCTGACGGCCGCAGCCGAGTTAAGCCGCGAAGGAATCGAAGCCGAGATCGTCGATTTGCGATCCATCAAACCGATGGATGTTGATACCGTCCTCGCTTCCGTAGCTAGGACCGCACGCCTCCTCTGCGTGGGCGAATCCTGGCCGTGGGGCGGAGTGAATGCCGAGGTTATTTCGCAGGTGGTAACCCACGGATTCCACCTTCTCGATGCGCCTCCGCAGAGAATCAACAGCCGGGATACACCGATCCCCTACAACCCCACCTTGTGGCACGCTCACCGGCCATGGCACCAAGATATTACAAGCGCCGCCCGCAACCTGATGAAATGGTGACCTCAGTTCTCGCCTTCTACCTCTCACCTCTCACTTCTCACCTCTCACGGTTTTAAATCCTCCCCCGTTATGCCGAAAGTTCCAATCATCATGCCTCAACTCGGCGAATCGATTGCCGAGGCAACCATCGTCCGCTTTTGCGTGCAACCGGGAGATCGGGTGGAAGCGGACCAGGAAGTTATCGAAGTCGAGACCAGCAAAGCTGTTATGGGTGTCACCACGCCTTGTGGAGGAGTGATCGATAGCTTTTCGGCGCAGGCCGAACAAACCTATCCAATCGGACACGTGCTCGGCTATATCGAAGCATCAGTCGAAGATGCAGAGCGTTTGGGTAGTTCGGCCCAGGCTCCAGCCCCGGCCCAGCCTGGCGAACCAGTACCACAAGAAGTCGATCATACCTGGACACCTCAATCCGCTTCCAGGTCCGCAGAGACTTGGCACGGATTAGATGTGCCCGTCGCTGCCACCGGCGCTGCATTTCTCTCACCCCGAGTCAAGGCACGCTTACACGAGTTTGGTCTGCATTCGGCCGATACCGGAGTCGTTCCCGGAACCGGTTCTGGAGGCCGTGTAACCATCCAGGATTTCGAGAAATACCTCGAGCATCTGCAGCAACTTCCTTCGAAGAAGGCATCGGCCATGCGCCTGGCAGTTGCAGATTCGATGCGACGCAGCTGGACTCGGCCTCTGGCAACGGTCGGAGTTTCGATCCCGCTCGAGGCAATCTTGGCGCACCGCAAGAAAATAACTCCTTCACCGGGGCCTGCGCTCTATGTGGCCAAAGCCTTGGCGCTTGCGATCGCTGAAAACCCGCAGTACGCCGGCAGACTTGTAGGCGACAAATTGGTGTTTCCGGACTCAATCGATATCGGTGTTGCGGTCGAGGTGCCCGACGGAGTGATCGTGCCGGTGTTTGCGAAATTGAACGAGAAAGCCTTGCCGGAAATAGCTGATCAATATCAAAAGCTTTTGGACGCCGCCAAAGAACGTCGTCTTCCCGAAGAAGCCAAAAAACCTTCAGTTGCTTCCGTCACAAACTTCGGAACGCTCGGCATCACTTGGGGAACTCCGATACCATTACCAAACGAAACATTGATTATCGGTTTGGGCCGCGGCGAAAAGCGTCCGTTCTGGGATGAAGCATCAGACCGTTTCGTACCCCGGATCGAGGCTGAGCTCACACTCAGTTTCGATCATCGAGTGATTGATGGAGGCCAAGCCGGCCGCCTGATTCAGCGGATGGTCGAGCTTCTTTCCAAACCGGAGAGCTTGTAGGGTCGTCCTCTCCGCGAACGCATATGCTTGTTGACAAGGGATCTGCGAAGTACATTTCATGCTTCGCCGCAGGGTTGGCGGCACGCTGCGTTCGGCGCTTCCGATTGCGTTTGCGAGGGATGGACGTTGGTAGGGTTCGCGCTCCCGCGCGACCTGAGCCCAGCGCGCACCACCAGTTCGCCGACACCCGGCTGCCACGTCTTGGGTCCAGGTCGCGCGGGAGCGCGAACCCTACCCTCTTACTTCTCTATCTGCTATTTGCTTTCTCGGCGGGCGCACAGCCCCCTGCAACCCGATCTTTCGATTTCTACGAACGCGGCCCTTATCGCGAAGATATCCCCCGTCCCTCTCAAGTATTCGGTTACGAACCAGGCGAATTTCACACGACGTATGCTCAATACGAGAGCCTGCTGCGCCAGTACCAGGAGCACTCTGACCGGTTGCGGGTCTTTCAAACCGGCAAAACGGCTGAACATCGTTCCCTGTACTTGCTCGCAATCGGTTCTCCGAAAAATATCGCTCGCCTCGACGCTATCAAAGATGGATTAGCAAACATCGCCGATCCCCGTAAGCGCGGACCGGAGATTGAGGATCTATTGCGTAACACGCCGGTTGCCGTTTGGCTCAGCTACAGTATTCACGGCAGCGAATCAGCGGCGTTCGAAGCCGGTATCCAGGTGCTTTATCAATTGCTGGCTTCTAACGATCCGGCCCTGCTGTCGACGCTCGACAACGTGGTGGTGTTGATTAATCCATTCCAGAATCCGGACGGTCACGAACGATTCGCCACTTGGTACAACGCGCATGGCTTCGGCCGTCCGGAACATTACGCGTTCGAACATCAGGAGCCCTGGAGCATCACCGGACGGTTGAATCATAACTTTTTCGACCTGAACCGTGACTTGATCTCGTTGTCCCAGCCGGAATCCCAAGCTTCCACCGCCGCATTCCTGCAATGGCATCCGCAAGTTCTGGCGGATCACCACGGACAAACAAAAGAGTATTTCTTTCCGCCACCGGCTTTGCCGGTCAATCCCAATCTCCCTGGGACGACCACCAAATGGACAACCATTTTCGGCAAGTCGAACGCTCAAGCGTTCGACCAATACGGCTGGCAGTATTTCGTGCGAGATATCTTTGACCTGTTCTATCCCGGATACTGGGATAGTTGGTCTTCACTCCATGGCGCAATCGGAATGACCTACGAAACCGACGGTGGCGGAACGAACGGCTTTCGTTGGTCCCGTGACGATGAGACGGTCGTGACGCTGAGAGATGGTATCTCAAAACACTTTGTCGCGAGTCTTAATACTGTCACCACAGCCGCAGCCAATCGAGAAGCCCGGCTCCGGGACTACCGCAGCTTTTTCGAATCCTCTCTCACTGAACTGAAACGAAAATATTACCTTGTTCCGTCGAGTAACCCGGAAGCGACAATAAAATTGGTTTCTCTGCTACGGCAGCACGGTATCGAGGTCTCACGGATCAACGCTGACCTGAAGCTTTTCAAAGCAAAGGATAGCCTTGGCAATGATACGGCTGACAAGACAGTCCCCGCCGGCTCCTTCGTTGTTGATACGGCCCAACCATATGGCCGCATGGCAAATTCTTTGTTGGAAATCGAGACGCGACAAGATCCGGAATTCTTAAAGCGTCAGGAAGAGCTTCGGCGGCTGAATGATACCAAAGGATCAGAAGAAGAACGGCGCGAATACGAATTCTACGACGTAACAGCCTGGTCCCTGCCGCTCGCTTTCGGCGTTGAAACCTATTTCAGCGATGAGCCAACTCATTTCGACAGTCTACCGGTAGATTCCGCAGCGTACCCACGATTGCGATTACGCCAACCGGGTGGCCAGACTCAAGAGATAGAGGCTGTCGCAACACCTAAACAGATCGAACCCGGCGTTGCCTACGCGTTTGAGCCCAATTCGCTCTCCGCGATGAAACTGGCCATCGCTCTTATTGAGCAGGGCTTCCGGCTTTCAACGTCAAACGAACAATTTCAGGCCGGCAATCGAACGTTCGCGCGCGGTTCTTTCATCGTGCGGACGGAACGTAATCCGAGTGATACGCCGAAAACATTGAGCAACCTGAGCCATCAATTTGGCATCCCGATCTTTTCGTTGGCTTCGACATTTTCCGATTCTGCTCAGCACGGCATCGGCTCGGAAACAGTTTTCTTCGTTAAGAAACCGAAAGTGGCTCTGGTAGCCGGTAAGCCAGTGGAACAGACAAGCTACGGTCTTCTCCGATTCCTATTGGGCCAGGAGTGCGGCCTTGATGTCGTTCCGATTTCCCTGGAGAAGCTCCGGAGCGCCGCGCTCAAGGAATTCAACGTCGTAATCCTGCCGGACGGCCACTCCGGCGATTATAAGGACCTGATCAGTGAGGATCAATTAAACGCATTGAAATCGTGGGCCGGCGCTGGAGGTATCCTTATCTGTATCCGCGGCGCGAGCGAATACGTTTCAGACCCGGACCTGAAGCTCACCTCTTCTCGTGTCGCTCGTCTCGAAGAGAAGCAACCAGAGGCCGCAGCGAAAAAACCATCGCCCACGCCAGAAGACCAAAAGAAACCGACGCCGCGTCCGCCAAAAAAAGAAAGCGAAGCGCGTAAGCCGTTGACGGTGCCGGGCGCCATCGTGCGCGCGCGGGTCGATCACCACAATTTTCTAACAATCGGATTCGATTCGGACGTGTTGCCGGTTCTTGTGGAAGGGAACGCTTTTCTCGGGAGGAGCAGCACTGGCGCTAACGTGCTTACATTCGATGGCGACAAACTGCGAATCAGCGGATTCTTCTGGCCGGACAACACCGAGCGCTTGCTCCGAGGTACTTCGGCCTTGATCGATGAGCCACTCGATCATGGTCACATTGTTCTTTTCAACACCGAACCGGGTGCAAGAATGATCTGGCTAAACACGGTTCGTCTGCTATTGAACGCAATCATCTACGGCCCTTCCCAACCAGCCAAGGAAGAAGATTAAACGCCGGGAGCTTGTCGCGAAGCGGCAACAATTCTCGGCCAGGGTTAAGCGCTAGCGAACCGATGGACTCCTCTCGAAAGTTTGTCGCGAAGCGACAACAAAACTCAGCCAGGGGTGATCCGGCCTTGGTTGGAGAACCCGTGGACTCCTCTCGAAAGCTTGTCGCGAAGCGACAACAAAACTCAGCCAGGGGTGATCCGGCCTTGGCCGGAGAACCCCTGGATTCCCCAAGAAATACGCGCCGGCC
>Ga0070706_100000384_pt1 | contig 53019 bp, 50 predicted proteins | sample KBSK5501metaG_FD_65476 | JGI IMG/M metagenome (GOLD analysis project Ga0070706, IMG submission 65476) | Corn, switchgrass and miscanthus rhizosphere microbial communities from Kellogg Biological Station, Michigan, USA - KBS K5-50-1 metaG | ecosystem: Host-associated > Plants > Roots >... | reverse complement strand
CATTCGAAGATATTTTTAAGATAGGGGGAGCTGGCATGGATTATGACATCGTAATAAACCCCCAAAACATATGGGTTAAAGAGGGTGGCGAGAATGCTCAAAATACCTGTTCCAAAAAGTATTTTCCAGTCTTTGGGCTTTTGAAAAAGTCTGCAGGCAAAGAAAATGGCTATGATTAGAAGCCCAAATGCAAAACTTCCATGGAGATTTACCCAGAGTAACATTAGTGGTGGGATAAACCAGAGAAGCTTAATTTTTTCCCAAGAACGTATCAAAATATACATAAGTATTGCTAAAGGTATAAAACCCAATACTTGGCCACGTAGACCTTCGCGAATACCTACATCAAGCAGTTGCGAGAAGAAGAAGCCGGCAATAGCAAGCTTCCAATATGATAATTCGAACTTTTTAACCAAAAGCCAAAAACAGAAAAAGGTCACGATTGCCCCGGCCAGCGAGGCTCCGATATAACCACTAAACTTAAATATTGTATAAATAACAGGATCAAAGAGCCATTCGTGATTGGTCCAGGGGAAACCTGTCATTGTCCAGGAATAAATATCGGTTTTAAGAAGATGTCCGGTCTTAAACAAATATTCACCATATCTGAAATGCCAACCCCAGTCTTTATCTCTATATGGATATACAAAAGATAAAAAAGTTGCGACGAAAACTAAAATTACCAGAATTTTTTTCTTCATTGTGTTTGGACTATCCACCAGTTGAAATTGACATCTTTATCAAGCGGTTGGTCGAATCCTACCACAAATTGTCCATTTTGCTTACTCTTCACATAGAGTACGTAGTTATTGGTTGAAGAGGTCGGTGTGACATAAACCTGAGAATAATCATTCACCCTTGAGCTTTTAATTATGATTTCGCTTACTCCCGCAGGAATAGTTGCTCTTCCTATACTTGAGTTGGTTTGAGCGCTACCAGTCGCAATTTGTGCTGCATCTGTAGCGTCAGGTGCCGAAATAACTAATGAGTTAAATGTTCCGGACCCGGTTGCATTTACAACCCCTGCATCAAGCTGGGGTGTTGTGATCTTTCCGGCAACATTTAAGTCACCCGCAATTTGGACATTTCCATGGGTGTCGATTGTTACAAGGCCGTCCATAATTTCAATAGGAGCAAGAGCCAGAGATTGGATCTTAAGTGGTGCCGTTAAAGAATTCAGAGAATTTTCACCTAAGACTAAGTCGGTTCCAATTGTTAGAGTTTGAGTTACCGAAAGGGAATTTATGGCGGCTTGTCCTGTTACATAAAGATCATTTGTGATTAGGTCTGCTATAGTTGCTGAGGCGGTAGAGTTCAAATCAGCGCCACTTGTTGCTGAAAGAAGAATATTCTGATCTGCCTGTACCTGGGTAAGAAGCTCTTGGATTTTTGCCATTTCGGCTGAGTCTGATGCCGATTCAAAAGAATTTGCAACAACCTTGTCTGCATAAACTGTTCCTTTGAATAGGGCGTCTCCGACATTATTTATTGCGGCGACTGCGTTTCCGCTAGCGTTTTGAATGATAAACTCACCGGAAGGTGAAGCTTCTGTACCAATCTGTAAAGCGACACTTCCGGAGCCGGGGAGTGGAGAAATTAAGTTAGTCTTTAGTTGGTTAGAGATTAGAATATTAGCTGTCAATTTTTGGGTTTCAATCGCTCCCGCCTTAATATTAGTTGCGATTAAGCTTCCCAAGGCATCAGCTTTAGTCACAACCGTTTGAGTTGAGTTGTCAAAAGCTTGCCAAATTCCATTTACCCAGGCCAGCCCCGCATCAACTATCGGCAAATTTCCTTGAGCTGAAGTGGTGTTATTTACAATTGCAATTATTTGGTTGTTGCCGCCGGTATTCCAATCACTAGTGGCCCTTGCAAAAACCATCTGTCCAAAACTTGCCTTTTGGGCAGTTCCGGGAATAGTGCCAGAGGTTAGGGGGTCACCTGTTTTAATTGGGTCTGAATCCGGATCAATTTTAACCGGAATACGTCCCGCAAGGGCTAGTAAGCGTCTATTTTCAGCTTCAAGTCCCAATGTTTGACCCGCTTTTGTAGAAATTGCACCTATTAAGCCCGCATCATTTGCCCCATTAGCTTTTCTAAGAATGGGAACTCCGTTTTCATCCATCCTTCCGGTTAAGGCGACAACATCTCCAGGTTTAATTTCTGGATCATCCACTGTATACCACTCCGCCAAATCGGCTCCGAATACGATAGCATCAAGTCTTACTTGTTGTGTGGCACCAGTATAGTTATATAGTCTGACAGTGTTTGCATCAGTTTGAACTATCTTAAATCCATTATTCCAAACTATTTGGACACTATAAAGTATCGGGTGATACCCGGAATTAGTTGTAGAAAGAATTGCCCGGTACTGTATATATTCATTCGGGGTGGATGTGATTATGGATCCATCTGGATTATTTAAGAACCTATCAGCAGTAATATTGTCAAAATAAACCGTTGAGTTAGTTGAAAGAACACTTACTCTAAGTTTTGTGACTGCATTACGACTACTGGGGTCGATAGAATGAATGTCCCAGTAAACTCTTTGCCAGGTGTTACTTGCATTAATAGTAAATGTTTTTTCCTGCTCAGTTGCTGCGCTTTCACCAAAGCCGAGTTTAACAAGATTTCCGGATGCAGTTGCATAAACCCAAGCAGTTATATAATCATAATTTGATAAGTTTGCTGAAGGGGTTGACTCAACATAGCCATTTGAAGCTCCAACCGTAGATATCTTAAGATTTTTATTTACTGCCCCTGTAACATCTTCATCCTCAAAGAAATCAACATTACGAGTGAGTTGTCCATCATTAAGTGTGGCGTTTGAGGTTGTCCACTCTGTTGCATTATTTGCGGTTTGAAGGGATAGACAATTTGGACTGGCGCAGCCAACACCAGTGGTTGAATTATCTGCGGTAGAACTCGATGCAGGTTTCCATGCTTCCCAACTTCCATCAGTTGAGTTGGCAGTTTTGCCTGATCTGGTTTGGAATTCAATTAGCCCGTACGTTTGCAAATCCTGTAGCCACTTAATTCTTTGATAACTTGTTGCATCCGGTGTGTGAATTTCATCAGAAATAAATAGTGAGTAGTTGTCAGATGTAACATTTGTGCTTGTTGCTGTCGGAGATGTAGTGCCTGAGAGCGATGAGGCATATTGGGTCGCAATAATTCCGCTTCCCCCAGGACCTCCATGCTCAGCGGCAGTCAAACCAGCTCCGCCGGCTCCGCCAGAAGCTCCGACCAGACTTGAACCCAATGTCAGGGTGTTGCCTGCAATCAGTATTGATCCGCCGGCTCCACCTCCACCCCCACCGCGACCTGAGGCTCCAGTTCCAGTTCCACCGTTTGATTGTATTGCTCCAGAAACTGTTACAGTGTTTGCTGAAACGTACACAATCCCTCCACCTTGGCCACCAGGGGACCCTGTTAATGGTTGTGAAGCCCCACCTCCACCTCCACCCCCAGAACCGAACATGAGTGCAGATAGTGCCGCGTTTCCATAAGTTCCTCCACCACCTCCACCACCTCCGTTTGCTGCTGCGGCCGCACCATTTCCTGAAGTAGTATTTCCACCATTACCTCCGTTACCACCTGCGCCGTTACCTCCAGTTCCACCCGTTCCATATCCACCTCCACCCCCACCCGGGGCTCCATTTGAACCCTCGCTTCCACCACCTCCACCTCCACCTATGGTGGAACCAGCTCCTGCAGCTCCTGCTGTACTTGCACCACCGCCTCCACAAATTCCTGCTCCACCCGCGCCCGCAGTGACTCCTGAACCTCCTCCGGCGGCTCCATTGCCACCGGCGCTAGAACCGGCAGATCCGTTTCCACCCAATCCACAGTAAGACTCTGCGCCGTTACCTCCTTTAGCGCTTGCGCTATTTCCACCTTGGTACCCGGTACTATTTGCATGTATCGTACCTGCAACTGTTACGGTTCCGGTAGCTCTAAAAAACATTACGCCGCCTTTAGTTCCATCCCAAGCTGAAGGCGAAAAGTTGATAGTTGAGTTTACAGTGACGTTTGTATAATTTGGCACGCGTTGGAGCATGACCATTTGATTAGTTCCTTGGGAGGTTCCGATATTTGTATCAGTTCCCGCCGAGTCTCCATAAAATTTATTTTTTGATGTTTTGAAAGTGACAACATTTCCATTTACGGCCGAAACTCTAAGCGTTTCGTAATTTCCTACATTGGCATATGAAGTATTATTTCCTTGCAAATTAATAAGCAGGATTTCATCTCCAACAGCAAGACAACCACTTGTTGGACTGGTTGAAAGTGTAGCTGTTGTTGCAGTAAGCGCTGTCACAGAATAATTGGGAGCATCTCCGGCATTTCCAGATTCAGTACAGACACTTGATCTTCCAGAAATTGAACTTGTAGTATTTATATTTGTGTCCGAAGAAATTGTAATCGCCCCGTCTGCTCCAGTTCCTGGGTCAAAACCTCCTGTTTGGGTGATAGAAGTCTGTCCTTTTGTCAAACGGAAGCTCTTGGTACTATCTTCAGATGTTTCTGTGGGTGTGACATGTGAATTGGAATAATAACCATTGGTGTTATCACCATTCGCGACGCCACTGGTCAGACGTACACTGTTTACATCAATAGTGTGACTTGTTCCATCAGAGTAGGTGAGTTGAAAATTGCTCGCATTCGGAACCGAATTAGGACTATAGCTTGCCAAAATAACTCTGTATTGGAAATAATTATTTGCAGTTGATGTGACAGTGCCGGGGGAGCTTGTCAACAAATCTTCAGCTTGAATATTATCAACGTATACAGTTTGGTTTGGTGTAAGAAGAGTAACTCTTAATTTTGTCACCGCATCCTTGCTTCCATTTGATATGTTTGCAATATCCCAATAAACTTTTTGCCAAGTACTTGCTGCGTCAATTTTTATGGTATTTGTATTGTCATTTGAATTGGTTTCACCAAACCCTAGTTGAATTTGGCCGGACTGTGTTGCATAAACCCATGCAGATACGAGCTTAAAGTTGGAAAGGTCGGTTGAAGAAATAGTTCTTTCTGCGTACCCGTTTTGTGCACCAACAGAGCCAAATTTAATAAATTTATTAGTTGCGGTTCCTAAGTCTTCATCTTCAAAATAATCTAGATCGCGGGTTGGATCACTTGAAACAGCATCTGCTGGCGAATTTAGATTGGTTGCAGTCCAGCTTGAAGCATCTGCATCCATGCTGTCTAAACTTTTAATGTTGGTTGTGGCTGTTGCCGGTTTCCATGCTTCCCAGGATGTGTCTGCTGAATTTGCACTGTTTCCGGTACGTGTTTGCACCTCTACAAGACCATAAGTGTTAAGTGTCTGGTCCCAAGATATAGAACTTATAGATGTTGCGCCTGGGATATTTACTTCCTTGCTGACCCAAATTCCATAATAGGATGGTTGGGCAATACCAGCACCAGTTGAAATTGGAGTTGGAGTACCGGCTGAGCCCGTTATTGAAGTAGGGGAGGATGTCACTGAACGTCCGCTCCCTCCAGTTCCTCCGGCCGCTCCGACTGTTCCGCCCGCACCGCCGGCGGCTGTTACTTGATTGGTTCCGATTGTTAAACTATCTCCCAAAATGTAGATTGCCCCTCCCGATCCTCCTCCTCCGGCGCCTCCAGGTGCGTTTGTGGCATTCGTACCTGCGTTCCCACTTGTGGTGATATTCCCGCTGGTATTTGTTAGTGTTGCTGTCGCGATGTATATGGCCCCGCCTCCACTTCCACCATTACCGAAGTTGGCTGCTGTGCTTGTGTTTCCTCCAGCACCTCCACCTGATCCTAAGAACATTTGGTAAAGATCTGCTGAACCATTTCCTGATGAGTTTATGGCTCCATAAGTACCTCCGCCCCCTCCGGCGCCGGCAACGGCTGCGATACTGTTTCCTCCGTTTCCTGATTGGTTCGTTCCACCCGCGACACCATTTCCTGCTGCTGTTGTTGAATTGCCTCCGGTAGCGGCAGTTCCATATCCAGCTCCACCTCCACCTGCCGCATTGCCTGTGGCATTTCCACCTAAGGCTCCTCCACCACCTCCAGAACCACCCTGAGTTGTTGAACCTGCACCGCCAGTAGTATTTGTCGCTCCGTTTCCGGCTCCACCTCCACCTCCGCAAGTACCAGCTGAACCGACAGCGTTAGAGGCTCCTCCGTTACCGCCTGCAACCCCTCCTGCGCCACAGAAGGATTCGCCTCCCTTTTTACCAGTGCCGCCTCCACGAAAACCAGCTCCGGTTGCTGAAATTGTTCCGCTGTTGGTTACAGATGTTTGTGCTCTAAAGAACATAACTCCGCCTTTTGTTCCATTAAAGGCCATGGCACTAAGCGTTCTTGTGCTATTGACAGTTACAGTTGTGTAATTGGGCACACGTTGGAGCATGACGAGTTGGTTTGTTCCTTGAGTGGTTCCTATATTTGTATCTGTTCCTACATCGTCACCGTAGTATCTATTTTTCGATGTCGTAAAAGTTACAGTGGTTCCTGATACTGCCGAAACTCGAAGTGTTTCCCAATTACCTACATTTGCAAATTTGGTTGAGGTTCCTTCAAGGTTAATTAATAAAACCTCGTTTCCCGCGGCAAGACATCCTGATGCTGGAGTAGTTGAGAGAGTTGCGGTAGTTGAAGTTAATGAGCTGACTGAGTAATTTGTCGCATCTCCGTTATCAGAACAGCTTCGGCCAGAGATCAATGGAGCGCTTGTCGTTATATTTGTATCTGCACTAATCGTTATGGCTCCATCTGCACCATTTCCATATGGATAAGTATTATTAAGAGCTATTGTTGAAACTTTTGTCTTTTGGGTGAAACTTGGATTAAATGTATTATCAAGTGCATTGAATATTGTGTTTGACCAGTTTGCTATTGTTTTCCAAAGAGAATCTACTGTGTCAAAAAACCATCCAGTTGTCGAAAGGTCATTCGTATTCTGATTGTGAGCGATTTGAATGTAACTTTGGTTGGCGATATTGGCAGCGGTTGACGCGTACTGAGTCATGTCAGTTGCGAGTCTGTGCCATGCACTATCAGTTCCTTCAACAAATAGGGCACCTGTGGTACCGATTGTTTCAGTATTCGGGTTTGAATTTCCGGTTACGATCGTATTATTAAAGTAGATAGACCCGGGGCCAATGGCTGTTGGAGCTGCCGCAAATCTTCCTACCTGAAGCTGTCCACCCATAGAGATATTTCCGGATTCCGTAGCATTTCCAACCTTGTCGATTATGAATTTTGGAACGCCCGAAACTGATGCCGCAAAAACATCAGCGGTAGATATTGTCTGATTTACTACCAACGCGGGTTGTGTTGTGTTTGATGCATTTTGGATTAACCAACTACCTGCGGTCAGCGTATTTTGTAATGATGTTGTGTCTGAGCAGTCGGTTCCCCCTGATGTACAAAGAATTATTGCAGGAGCTCCATTTGCGTTTGCAATCTGGCCTCCATCAAGATATAAAATTCCATTAAGTTCTTCTTTGCCGCCAATTAGAACGTCTTGGGCTGAAGAAAGGCCGTGTCCGGTGGTTGCGGTGCCGAACCTTGAATACGATGTTGTAGTTGTTCCTCCAAATTGTCCGACTCCGCCAAAAGCTCCCCAGCCTGAACAAGTCCAGTTGCCTGTAGTTCCATCTAGTGTACAACCAGTATCTCCCGAACCCCCTGAAAAAGTGAGGGACCCTGATGACCCGGCTGGCCCAATATTAAATGTTGTCGCAGCCCCACCGATTGAAAGGTTGGTTACTGTCGAATTAAAGATAGTTGCTGTAGTTTGGGTTGTTGTAATATCGCCACCATTAACCGCCAAATCTCCGGAACAGGCAAAATCTCCTGTTGTACCGTTAATAGTACAACCTGTATCTGCCGAGCCCCCTGAAAGGGTAATTGAACCTGCGGCGCCACCCGGGCCGATGTTTAAGGCAGTTGTAGCTCCTGCCAAAAGATTAAAAGTGGTTGCGGTTGTAGTTAAATCTCCGCCATTTATTGCAACATCCCCAGCCGTTGTAACATTGCCTGTCCCTGAAACAACTTGGAATGTGGCAGAGGCTGTAGAAATTCCACCAATCGCCAAATCATCCGTAATGTTGGCAGGGGAAAGTACCCCAAGATTTCTCTGCCACCAGCCTTGAGTGCCAGTTGTTCCTGTAGTACCAATATTCCCAGAACAGGTGAAGGTACCGGTTACACCATTTAGAGTACAACCAGTATCTCCCGAGCCTCCGGAAAATACTATCGAACCTATGGCTCCGACCGGGGCAAAGTTGATCGTTCCTGCATCGCCTCCAAAATTGATTGTGTTAGCCAGAGTGTTAAATACATTTGCAGTTGTTGAAGTTGTGGTGAGACTTCCACCGTTTACTGCGGCGTTTCCTGCCAAGGCCAAGTTGCCTGCAAAATCTATATGTGCTTCTTCAACACCTCCGTTTAATAACTCGAGAAAATTACCTGAGCCAAAACCTCCACCACCACCATTGGCTACGTCAGCTACGATGACATTACCTGAGAAGGGCTGTGTGCCACCTTCACCAAGCTTCAAAATATTACCTGAGGTTATGGCCGAGGCGGTTGCCTCAATCACATTTCCGCTTGTTACCCCGGTTGATGTAACTTTGACAACATCTCCGGCGGGTTGTTCAAGTCCAAATGCTTGGAATTTGGCTGAAGCTGTTGCCGATCCTCCTACTGTCACATCCCAGGTCGTATTGGCAGGGGAGAGAACTTTGGAATTCAATTGCCAGAAATTTGTAGCCGCAGGGCAGTTGGCGCCGCTTGAATCGCAGACGGCGTTTCCGCTTTGGAAAAAGGCCTTGGCGTAAACATTTCTAAATTCAAGAGAAGATGACGTTCCCAAATCTGTAACATCAGTTACAGCAGGCGAGACATTTCCACCTGCGATTCCATTACTTGGATTTAAAGTTATATTTCCCGTAGTGTTACCACCCAAAACAAGGGGGGAGAAAGTGGTTGTTTGAATAGTCCCGGTTCCTGCATGGAAAGCCAAAGTGCCTGAGACTGACGCCGTTCCATTGACGTCAAGCACAGCTGTCGGGGTGGTTGTTCCAATTCCAACTTTATCATCTGTTGTAAGAGTCATTGTTACGTCGCCCCCGGCGCCAAGCTGAACTAAGTGAGAGCCGTCGCTTCTTAGTATCGTGGCATACGATCCCGAGCCTGTAAGAAGAGTCCCGCCGCCGCTTCCTTCCATTCCGACAGCTCCGGATCCTCCAATTCCTGCATTGCTGAAATACAACGAAGTGATAGCTCCCGAAGAAGTAGTCCTAAGCCTTTCCAAAGCAGCGGACCCGACAACATCCAAGGTGTAGCTTGAACTTGGGGCCGCGGTATTAACTCCTACCGCTCCGGTTGTGCCATTAACGAAGATGCCCGTTGCAGACCCTGGAGCAATCTGCACTGACCCGGTTTCACCGTTACCTATATTTAAAGGAGCCATATTCGTTACAGCCAAAGTTCCATCTCCTGTTAAATAAGTTGAAACGTTAGTTATTGACCCGGAAATCGAAGCTGTCGGTGTACCGCTTGATACATTTATAAAGGCAAATTTGGCAGAGGAGGTTGAATCTGATCCGATGAGAACATCTACGGAATTATTCATTGGGTAGAGAGCGCCATTAGTCTGATTCCAGTACTGGGTTGCTCCTGCTGGACAGTTGGCGCCGGTAGAATCACAGACCGCGTTACCGCTTTGGAAGAAAGCTTTGGCGTACACATTATTAAATTCAAGAGAAGAAGATGAGCCGATATTATTTGTATCTGTTAAGGCGGGGAGAATATTTCCACCGGTTGTGATATTGCCGGAGCCATCAACATCAAAATTTGTAAAATCAATGACGGCGGTTGTACCTAAAATTGTGTTTGACCCAACATTTATGGCGTTGACTATATCACCTGCCGAGGCATCAATTGCGTCGGTTATACCATTCGTTATACCGCCGGAATTAGTGATTAATATGGCATCATCGACAATTGTCGAGCCTGTTCCCGCTGTATCGGCATTATCAAGATGAAGGAGAGATTCGGTGTTAACATCTCCTGTCTGACTGCTTGCGGCATTGGTGATTGAGAACACATTTTGAGTTGTAGGTGAGCCTGCATTGTTATTAAAATTGATTGTGAATGGATCAATGGCACCTGTTCCGGTCCAGCTAAAAGCGGTTGTATAGGCCGACATGTTAAGTGCGAGGTTTGCGGTTGGGTCAATTAAGTCGCTCCACATAGTAGAACCCGAGCCTACCGCACTTACATCAGCCGCGCAGGTAACATTTCCGGAGCCATCGGTGGTAAGTTTTCCGCCATTTGAAAATCCGTTACAGGCATAACCTGTTAAAACTATGTTTCCTGAGGATCCTTTTGTTAGATTTACGGTTGTAGCCCCTGCAGTATTACCTATTGTGATAGCGTCTGCAGTAGTTCCGCCTGTGCCAATATTAATGGTATCTGCGCCGGTTCCGGTTCCGATGTTGACCGTTCTGGTTATATTTGTTGACCCCAGGTTGAGAGTAGAAGCGGCGTTTGCGACGTTAAAAGTGGAAGCGGTTGTGGTAATATCTCCACCATTTACCGCGATGTCTCCGGCAGTTGTTATATCACCGGTTCCTGAAACAACATGGAAAGTTGCTGATGAAGTTGCGATTCCTCCAATTGCCAAATCGTCCGTAATATTGGCAGGGGAAAGAACTCCTAGGTTTCTCTGCCACCAGCCTTGTGTGCCGCTGGTTATCAAAGATATTATATTTCCTGAACAAGTGAAGGTGCCCGTGGTTCCATCCAGGGTACAACCAGTATCACCCGAACCTCCGGAAAGGTTTATTGTGCCCGTTGCCCCTCCCGGCCCAACATTAATTGCAGTTGTTGCACCCGCTAGAAGATTAAATGTTGTTGCTGTTGTAGTTAAATCTCCGCCATTAATTGCAACATCCCCAGCAGTAGTTACATCTCCACTTGCCGGGACAACAGTGAAGTTTGCGCCTCCTACAGTTAAGTTGGCATTGGTTACATCAAGTCCATTGGTCGCGTCAACGTTTCCTGCAAATGTAACTTGACCGGTTGAGCCAAAATTCAAAGCTCCGGTTCCGCTTGTGGAAAGTGTAAAGCCGCCGGTTGCAATATCGGTATTGGCATCCAATGTCATGGCATCTTTGAAGTCCGAGAAGTCGAGTGAATCCGGAGCGATAGAGAAAGTCGAGCCCGTTATCGTTAAAGTGTTTCCGGATTGCGAAGTGGTGACGCTTCCCGCTCCGACGATATTTTCGGTTCCTCCCAGAGAAATTGCAGTACTTCCGGAGTCTCCTGCGAACGTAATTGTTGAGTTTAGGAGCTCTGAATTACTGATACAGCCGCTACAAGTTACATCTGAGGCTGTAATTGTGCCGGTTCCTGTAAAAGAAAGGGAAGCGCCACTTCCAACAATCATTGTTGCCGTTGTGTTTGTTCCGGATGTAATTGAGGTAAAACTTGAACTTCCGCCACTTCCCATTGCCACCCAGGCGCTACCATTCCAGACAAGAACCGTGTTACTGGTTGAATTATAAATAAGTGATCCTGTGCCTATTGCGGTGGGATTTGTATCAAATCTGCCAAGTCTTAGTTGTCCATTGAAAGTTGCGTTTCCGGTATTTACCAAAAGTGCCATTGCAGATTGGGAGCCGTCATAACGATTAAGGACAAGAGTAGAGTAGTCAGAATTACTGGTTGCGGGCTTGCCGCGTTCGTCAAGGGTCAGGGTTAAAACATCACTTAATGCGCCTCCCGTGGTTAAATCTTTTGTAATCGAGGCAAAATCTCCAGGGTTTTGGTTGATCACAAAGTTTCCAGAATTCTGAGAATAGCCTGTGATATTTGTCAGGGCGCCGCCGCTGGTCAAACGAACTACCCCTTTTGTGGAAAGATTCCCGGTTTGGTTAGTATCGCCAAGAGCATCGATTGAATATTTTGTCGTCATCTTGGGTGCGCCATTTTGAAGTCTAAGTAAATCGTAGCCCGTTGCATTATTTGGAACCATTCCGTAGTAGAGTGATCCACTTGTTAAGTTAGGCGCCTGGGCGTTTAAGAAATTCCCTTTATTTCCCTCAAACAAAAAATGAGCGTAACCATTAGCATCGGGATTAATTTCAATATTTCCTCCTCCGCCATCTGTTGTTTTTATGGTTACGGTTTGGCCTTCGATAAGAAGGTTGCCGCTCTTGGCCTTTACGGCAGGGGATTCACTTGCCAAATTTAAAGATCCTGTTGAATCAATTACCGGAATTGTAAGCGGGCCGGCGCCGACATCCGGTTTTGCAGGAAAATAACCACCAAGGTTCGCGGCAGTATTAGCGGTTTCAATTGGAATCCTTGCACTGGAAGAACCCGAGGCGACTTCAGGCTCCAAGAATAGCTGATTGTTTTGGAAGAAAAGATCAGTCGGGACATTATCTAAAGATATCAAAGCAGATCCATTTGAATCAGTTGTGACTGTTTGAGGAGCTGAAGTATAAAGCGGTGTTTGATCAGTTTCGGATTTAAATACTTTGAAAGTCAGGCTTTGACTCCCAATTTGTGGGCTCCCATCTGAACCGGTCAATTTTAACTTGGCAAAAAGATTCCAGCCTGCAATTACCGCGGAATTTGCGGGATTTACACTTGGCGAAGCTTCTGGATTTTGGTTATTTGAGATCGTCTGAAGCTTAGATTCTTGAGCTGGTGTTAAAGTGAACGGAATTGGTAGTTTAAGGTTTCTCAAAAGAAGAAAAATAAGAATTACAAGCCCGGTAGTTATTCCAACAGTTATCCAAGTTCTAGTTGAAGCTTTGCCTTTTTTTGGTGAGGAAACTACGAACGGATTTCCCGAAATATTCTGAGTTGGGATGGCAAGTGGGTTAGTGGTTATGTGGCCTTGATCCTTGGCCCAGCCGAAGAAACGGTTGAGTGCAATCGTTTTTCTTTTGGCTGTTGCCGGAGAGCCATTTTTTGAAATTTCATTCTGGTAGGCCTTGATAACCTCTGGTGATAAGTTGGGTAGAGTAGCCATTTTTTAATTTGTAGATTTGTAGATTTGATTATTTAATTCGAGCCAGGTGAGGAATTGTCTAACGTCACTTGTGTAATTCTTGATCGTGCTGGCAGAAACCTTCTCAGCCTCAAGATAGCTTCGAAATTCCTCAAGAAGTGGAAGTGATGAGGCATGCTTTACTCCTCCTTCACTTACATTTTCAATGCCATCCATGAAATTAATATCGACTGAATTCGAGAGGAGGAGGGACTTAGAAAAATGTCGTAAAGTAGAAAGCCTTCGATTAATTGTTTTTATCGGAATATTATTTTCAGCTAAATAGGTTCTGTACTCGTTTACGATTGACTTACTCAAAAAGGGAACTGCTTCCGAGAGTGTTTCGATGTAGGAACCAAACGAGCGGATTTTAAGGATTGCCCAGCCTGTGAAGTGGTTTAAATCGCTTCGATAATTCTTGTGAGATTTTGGAGACAAGCCAAGAGAGTCAAGGTATTTTACAAAATTTATTTTGATGAAATCCGAACTGTTTACATTCATGGCTAAATTAGACGCATTACACTAATTAGACTATTATTAAAAGATTTTATTAGCCTGTCAATAGCCTCTACTGGATCATTTATTTTGATTTGTTTTCATTGTTTTTCACAGTGAGTATAGTTTAATTACCGCAATCTTTTAACGCACGATTTATGTATAAAGCTTTGTAAAATGGGAACTTATAACAGTATTATTGGATGAATTTTAGTCAAAATATTAGCTTCGGAATATTTTTGCGGTTAAATGCGTTTATTAGAGTGAAAGGGGAGGATTTGCGGTTAACGAAGCTGGTTTGCTCAATTACTTAATAATTGGTATAGCCTTGTATGTAATAATATTTTTGTAGCTGTAACTAGCGATCGAATCAACCGACTGCTAGAAAAAAAAGAGCCCACTTTGTCCCGAAATTTTGGCGATTATCTAAAAATATGAAGCTATCTTACCTCCGGGCATCAAATGTAGAAGGAGCATTGCTTTTTCTGCGCTAAATAATACAATTTGATCTATGGCAGATTCTTACGATCATACCAAGATAGAGAAGTTTTGGCAAGAGAAATGGGAGAAAGAAGGCCTATATGTTGCGGATATAGACAAAGCTAACGAACCCTTCTTCAATTTATGGATGTTCCCTTACCCATCAGGGGAAGGACTTCATGCTGGACACGCCTTTGCTTCAACAGGTAGTGACATCTACGGCCGCTTTATGAGAATGAACGGTAAGAGTGTCTTCCAACCAATTGGCTACGATTCTTTTGGCATACACGCAGAAAATTACGCTATTAAAATCAACGAAAAACCTCAGGCGGTGATTGCCAGAACCACCAAACATTATGAGGAACAGATGAGATCTTTGGGTCACGGATATGATTGGACGAGGACAGTGACAACTTCTGATCCCGATTATTATAGATGGACACAGTGGTTGTTCGTAAAGATGTTTGAGGCCGGCCTTGCATATAAAAAGATGGCTACTGTTAACTTCTGTCCCTCTTGTAAGACAGTCCTTGCGGATGAACAGGTGATGACACCGAAGCAAGCGGGGAAGGATCCTAAGGGTGCAAATGGGGATGAAATCAAGAATAAAGAATTATGGGAGGACCTGAAAGTTTGTGAAAGGTGCGGCACGGTAGTTGAGAAGAAAGATTTGGATCAGTGGTTTTTTAAGATTACGCAGTATGCAGACAGGCTTCTGGAAGGTCTTGATAGTATCGAGTGGAGTGAAAGAGTAATTCTTGCCCAAAGAAACTGGATTGGTAAATCCGAAGGGATGATTTTGGACTTTAAAAAGGAAGATGGGACACCTTTAAAGGTCTTCACAACGAGGCCAGATACCTTACAAGGTGTCACTTTTATCGCTGTTGCAGACGAAAAACTTTACAACGAGGGTGGTACCGAAAAAATGGGCGAAGATACTCATGAATTTGCTATTTCTCCTCTCAACGGCCGAAAGATTCCTATCTGGAAAACGAATTACGTGGCTCCGGGCTATGGAACCGGGAATGTCATGGGCGTTCCTTTCCACGATGAACGTGATATGGCTTTTGCTAAAAAGTATCATTTAGATATACTAGAAAAAGAACCTGATGAGGCTATTTGGAAAAAAGCAGAAAAAGAAGGTTGGGGGAAAGTTCATACCAATTTTCATCTCAGAGACTGGCTTGTAAGCCGTCAAAGATATTGGGGCCCGCCAATTCCTATGATTCATTGTCCCAAAGACGGTTGGGTTTCTGTGTCTGAAAAAGATTTACCGGTACTACTTCCAAATATATCAGACTATAAACCCGAAGGCACGGGGAAGGGTCCATTGGCAAATCATAAAGAATTCTTTGAAACAACATGTCCGAAATGTGGAGGCCCGGCTAAGCGCGAAACCGATGTTATGGATACCTTTGTTGATTCTTCCTGGTATTTCCTAAGGTATCCCTCGGTAGGCGACAATAAAGAAGCGTTTGATCCTAAAATAACAAAGCGCTGGCTTCCCGTAAATCTTTATTTTGGCGGAGCTGAGCATTCCGTGCTTCATCTTATGTATTCCAGATTCGTAACAATGGTTCTACATGACCTCAAATATATTGATTTTGATGAACCTTTTCCAAAGTTTTTTGCGCACGGCCTCATGATCAAGGACGGTGCCAAGATGAGCAAATCAAGAGGAAATGTGGTGAATCCGGATGAATATGTTGAAAAATATGGCGCGGATGTTTTGAGGCTTTACCAAATGTTTATCGGCCCAATGGACGGCTCTCCTGACTTTAGAGACACCGGGATTGAGGGAATGGAGAAGTTTGTTTCAAGGCTTTGGAGGCTGTTTACTGAGAAACAAGACCACCTGGAGCTTCGAGGGGTTGATGAGAATCAAATTCTCACAAAACTACATCAAACTATAAAGGGCGTGACTGAAGACATTGAATCTTTTAAATATAATACTGCAATCGCCAAGCTCATGGGGCTTGTTAATGTGATGGTCGAGAATAAAATTTCGAATAAAGAATATCTCAAGACTCTTGCACTTCTTCTGGCTCCGTTTGCGCCTCACCTAGCTGAAGAAGTTTGGGTAAATGTCCTCATGGAACCTTTCAGTATTCACACGTCTCCTTGGCCCTCATATGAGGCCAAATACATCAAGGAAAATGAGGTTACTTTTATAATCCAAGTAAACGGAAAGACTAGGGGAATCTTGAATCTGGAATCTGGAATATCGAATCAAGAAGATAAGGTCACAAATCTTGCCAAGAAAGATGAAAAGGTGGCTAAGTGGCTGGAAGGAAAAGATATCAAAAACACAATCTTCGTTCCCGGAAAACTAATCAACTTCGTGATATAGTTAGTTAATGGACAGTTTCGATTTTGATGAACTAATCCTTAAGTTTCGTTATCCGATACTAATTCTTCTTTTGGGTCTTATATTTTTGATAGGTGGCATCTTTGTTTTTAAAACCGGCGGATTTTCTACCCAAACAAAAGTTGAAGTTTTGCAAGCAACAAATAGTGGAGGATTAAAAGGGGAGTTGACAGCCGAAATAACCGGAGCAGTAATTTCTCCCGGTGTTTATAAACTTAACGCTGACGCAAGAGTTGATGATTTATTAATAGCGGCGGGCGGATTTTCAGTGAGTGCCGACAGGATTTGGACAGACAAATATTTAAATAGAGCGGCTAAAGTTACAGATGGTCAAAAAATATACATACCAAAAGTCGACGAGCAGTCTAAAGTGTTGAGTGCTAGAAATAGTAGTCTAGATCAAACAACATCATCCAATTTTCCATCCGATAGTAGTGCATTAATAAATATTAATTCTGCAAGCACAAGTCAATTAGACTCTTTGCCGGGAATTGGCCCTACTTACGCCCAAAACATCATTGAACACAGACCTTACTCAACCATACAAGAATTGGTGTCTAAGGGAGCAATAAAGCAAAGTTTGCTAGACAAGATCAAGGATAGAATTTCCATTTACTGATTTTCCATCTGTCATTTATTTTTATATTTTCAAATTTTTAAATCGATAAATAAATGGAAAATGATAAATTAGCAATTGGAAAATACACCATTTGGGTGTTTTTAGTTGTCTTGATTCTCGTCAGGTACTTTACCACTCGCCCTGTTTATCATATCGGTGACAATATTCGTATTATATCTTCGGTTTTGTCTGACCCGGTGAGTTTCCCAACTTCCCAGTATTTGCGTCTTGCCGGTTTAAAGGTTTATTTACCATCTTTCCCCAAAGTTTATTACGGCGACAAAATTGTGGTTGAGGGAGTAGTAAATGGCGACAAATTGGAAAGCGCCAAACTTATTAAAATTGAAGACACAAAGACTTTTCTTTCGGGGTTTAGAAATGCAATTATCAACTTTTACGAAAACTCTTTACCACAGCCAGAGGCTGGTCTTCTTGGGGGAATAGTAATCGGGGCCAAAGGGGCCTTAAGCCAAACTTTTTATGACCAAACTAAACTTGCAGGCGTTGCCCATGTGGTTGTAGCATCCGGAACCAATGTTACATTCGTTGTTTCATTTCTCTTCGGTGCCATAACTTTATTCTTGCCACGAAGAAAGGCGATACCTTTTGTTATATTGGGTATTCTTTTGTATCTCTTTGTATCAGGCTTTGATGCTCCACTAATCCGTGCCGCCATCATGGCATCGGTGGCATTCTTTTCCCAGGAAGTGGGGAGAATGGTCAATACTTGGCGGATTCTTTTTATAACTGCGGCTCTAATGCTTATATATAGGCCAGATTGGATCCTCGATATCGGTTTTGCACTATCATTTGCCTCAACAGTCGCAATTATGCTTTTCCAAAAGAAAATCGATGCTTGGTTAAAGAAAGTTCCTGATGTAATACGACAAGATTTTTCAACAACCCTGGCCGCCCAAATTGGAGTCACTCCGATACTTTTTGTTATATTTGGACAGTTTAATATACTATCTCCGTTAATAAACGTGTTGGTTCTTTGGACAGTGGCACCGCTCATGATCTTGGGAAGTATAGGTGGAGTAGTTGGGTTAGTATTTCCGTCTTTAGGCAAAATTATCCTGATATTAACTTATCCGCTTCTTTGGTGGTTTGTGCGGGTGGTCAAATTTTTTAACTAAAAATGAAAATCTGGAAATATCTTTATTTATTGCTCATTCTCATAATGGCACTAATCGTTATTTCTCTTTTTGAGTTGCCAGATGATAATCTTCATATTATTGCCTGTGATGTTGGCCAGGGAGATGCAATACTCGCAATTTATAAAAATATTCAAATTTTAACGGATGGGGGAATACCTAACGGAAAAGTTGAAGAATGTCTTTCAAAACACCTCCCATTTTGGGATAGGGAAATTGAAGTAGTTGTAAACACTCATCCACAGCTTGACCATTACGGCGGTTTCATTGGTGTCTTTAAACATTATAAAGTTGATTATTTTGTCGGAAATGCACTGAGTGCTAGCGCTTCCGAGTACCAAGTGCTAAGAAAAGAGGTGGGGGGTAGTGGTACAAAGGTAATCAACCCAACAACTGGTATGAAGATCAGGTATGGTCTGATCTCTTATGATATATTCTGGCCATCGAGGGACTTTTTGATATCGGAGGGTATGACGGGGGTTGAAAACAAACTCGGAACTTTTTCTTCAAAAAGGGATCCAAATGATTTTTCAGTTCAGGCTATCCTGAGCCTTGGGACATTCAATTCGCTCCTAACCGGAGATGTTGGGGCGAATATAGCAGATCTGGTAATTCCGAACTTACCTACCAGGAACATTCAATATATCAAAATACCTCATCATGGAAGTAAGTATGGTCTTACCCCTAATTACCTCAAAGAGTTTGTGCCTAAACTTGCGGTTATCTCAGTTGGTAAAAATAATAGATATGGACACCCGACCCCTGAAATTCTTGATCTACTAAAAAGTTATGAAATTAAAACTTTGAGGACTGACGAAGTGGGGGATGTTGAGGTAGTAACTAATGGTGAAAAATATTGGGTTAAATAAGGTAGTACGAGGAACTGAAAGGAAAGGGTAAACCCTTCAGTTCCTCTTTGTATCAAAAGATACCTATATGATGTGAGCTTGTTATCACCGGAGGGTGATAGCTTGCCCAGGCCATGAATGCGACAATCATAATCATAACGATTGTGATTTTTATGATCGCATAGACCGATCTTTTGTCCATTTTTAACTCCTTCCTCAACGAGGAATCAGGATTCGCCATACGACACTGCTCACACATGAGCAAATGGCTACGACGCCAACAAATGCGGTTGGGGCTAGAAGAAGCCAATTCTTGCGCTTCTTCCGCTCGATCCTTGCCAGATCTTCTGGTCTCATTTTTTATCTCCCTTTTTGTTAACGAACGAACTTAATGAGCATAGGCGTTAGCCAGATGTAGCTCAAAAAAGAACCTGCGACGGTTCCAAGCCCGGCCGCAAAAAATTCTTGCGACTTCTCATCGTTCTTGAAAATGATGCAACCCAAGCCGAGTAGTGCCAGGAAAAGTACGAGATTTTCGTACCAGACCGTTACCCACCAGCTCAATGTTGCCCAAAACATCAGGAATGCACCCACCAGGATGCAAAGTAAAAAGAGACGGATTACCTTGTCCATCTTTTTGTTCCTTTCTCCAGTTCCAGCTTTGCAGTAGGTAGCTAGAAAACCCATACCCGATAGTATACTCGTTTTGAGGCTAAAGTCAAGTTTTTGGTTTATGTTTGAGACTCGAAGTAGGCCCTTAACTCTTCCGATTCGTGAAGTTTTTTCTTTGAACTTCTTTTGAGCTTATCGACGTCTTTTTCGGTTATTTTTTTGCCGGCAGTTAGGCTTAGGGTGCTTGCGATTAGGCTTCTGGATATATCTGGTTCCAATGACATTAACATAACTTCATCTTCCAATGGGGTGAGAATGCGGTGCATTGTATTACGAAGGAATTGAGAGGTTATAGCACTACACATTCTATCGTCTGCCTCTTCAATACCTCCTGAGCGATCAAATTCCATCTTGCCCCGAATTCTACACCTATAATAATAAGATTGCAAATTCGATCTTTTTGAGTATAAAATGAAGGTATGATCAAAGACAAACTAGAGAAAATATTGGGTTTTGAGATTGAGGCAACGGAGAACCCTGAATTTGGCGATTACACTGCCAATATCGCAATGAGTCATAAACCCCCCAGAGAATTTGCTCAAAAGCTGGTTGAAAAGTTAAAGAAAGATAAGGAACTCTCAAAAATAATTGAAAAAATCGACGTTGCCGGACCAGGTTTTATCAATTTTTGGCTAAAAACAGATGTTCTAGTTACCAATTTGATGCAGATTGAAGAGGAAAAAGGGAAATATGGAAAGACGGAAAAAAACAAGGGAAAATTTGCCATAGTCGAATATTCTTCACCCAATATTGCCAAGCCTTTTGGAGTAGGGCATCTTCGCTCTACTGTTATTGGCGATGCCGTTGCAAACTTAATTGAGGCTACCGGTTGGAAAGTTATGCGTGACAATCATTTGGGAGACTGGGGAACTCAGTTCGGGAAAGTGATTTATGCAATCAAAACCTGGGGAAACGAGGCTGAAATTGAAAAATCTGAAAGTCCGGTTGAGGAGCTGGTAAAGCTTTACGTAAAGTTTCATGAGGAGGCCCAAAAAGATGAATCTCTGGAAGATGAGGCTAGGGCCTGGTTCAAAAAACTTGAAAGCGGAGACACTGAGGCTAGACGCCTCTGGCAGAAATGTGTCGACTGGAGTTGGATTGAATTCAATAAAGTTTACGAAATGCTGGGAATTAAGTTTAGCCCTGAGTTTAATAAGGGTCGGGGCTTAGGCGAATCCTTCTTTGAAACCCGAATGAAGCAGGTTATTGATGAGTTTAACGAAAAGAAACTTCTAAAAGTTGGGGAGGATGGAGCAAAACTGGTCTTTTTTGAGGCTGAAAAGTATCCACCCCTAATGATAATTAAAAAAGACGGCGCAACTCTTTACGCGACCCGCGACCTGGCCACTGACAAATATAGAAAGGAAAAATACGACCCTGATCTTATTATTAATGAAGTTGGAAGTGAGCAGGGGCTCTATTTTAAACAGCTTTTTGAGGTTGAGATTCTCCTTGGCTGGTATAAAGAAAGCCAGAGGATCCATGTCGGCCATGGCCTATTTCTCTTGGATGGCAAGAAAATGTCTACAAGGGCAGGCAAGACAGTAAAACTTTACGAAGTCTTAACAGAAGCTATTAATATAGCTAAAGGAATGGTTTCTAGTAAGGGAAAAGCACAATGGGATGTTCTTGCATCTAAACATCCAGCTGGTGTGGTCGAGCATTTAGGCTGGGATCCGAAAAAAGTTCCTACAAGAGAGTACGCCCAGAAAGAAATTGATGACATTGGTCAGAAAGTTGGAATAGGTGCCATAAAATATTTTGATTTAAGTCATCAGCCCCAGACAAACATCAATTTCGACTGGGTTGGTATGTTCGCAATGGAAGGAAATAGCGGCCCATATTTGCAATATACCGTCGCACGTACAAACTCCGTGCTCGCGAAAGCACCCATTAAAGGAGGCTCCCTGCAAGGTGAATATAGTAATTTAAATGATGAGGAAATGTCTGTGATGAGAACACTGATTAGATTTCCTGAGGTAATCGAGACTGCAGCCAAAAGTTACTCGCCTAACCTTCTTTGCAATTATCTCTACGATTTGGCCTCGAAATATAACGCTTTTTATAATAAAGACAAAATCATCGGGTCAGAAAACGAAGGGTTCAGGTTGGCTCTTACCGCGGGGGTTGGGCAAGTGCTTAAAAATGGCCTAAAACTTCTTGGAATAGAAACTCCTGAGAGAATGTAATATACTACAGGCTGGAAATTCAATTTCCGGCAAATTCACATCAAAAGGAGGACGAATGTCCAAAATATTGGTCGTAGTGAAGTGGATTCTCACCGCCCTTTTACTTGCCGCATTTTTGCTTGCGGCGTTTCAGGCGGCAACTTTCCACCCCAATCCGAATCCGCCAGCATTCTCGGAAACGTTCAGTGATCCGACGCTATCGAACTGGCCCTTGAAGGCCGTGGACGGTCTGGGTACGGCAAAGCCGCCCCCATATCACGGTGCAGAACTCATTGTCAAAGACGGAACTCTGAGACTTCAGATTAGTCCGGACCCGAATTTTGACAAAGAAGGCGGCAAGCCCGTAGGAGATGCTCTCGCAGCCGAGAATTACAACAACATCTTTATTACTGGGGCTCCTTCTTTCGCGCCGACCTGGAACGAAACGGTCTTTTACGAGTTCCGGATGAAGATCGACAAAGGCTATAAGGGGACAACCGGTTTTTGGATTGAGTCAAAGGACACCTTTGACGGAACGGGCCGGATGGTTACCAACGGTTTTAACGCCTTTGGGATCAGTTTCACCAGCGCCGATTCAGACAAAGCGATCGCGGGCTTGAAGTTTGAATATGCAAAGGGTTTTATCCCACTTTGCATCGGCAATATCAGTGCCGATCCATTTGTTTGGAATGTATATCAGATCAAATGGAGCAAGATCCTCGGGTTCATCGATAGGTTCGATGTGTCGGTGAATGGAGTCTATCAAGGCTCTTGTTTCATTCCCTACATCGGGAACAGCCGGTCCGAGATTCAATTCTGGGCAGACAATTTCAAAATTCTGCCTGGGTTTACACTCTCGCATATAAATCCGACTGAAGTCCAAGGTGTAGAGTTTGATTCTCTGAGCATTAGAGTTAAGAAGTAAAGTTGCCTTACCGGCATTTGTGAACCAAGTGCCGGTTTTTTTTTGCCAAAAAAAATGAACAGCGTCCCTTTTGGGTAAATCACCTTGTGGGTGAAACGCTGTTCTGATTCGGTTCTTCATTTCTTCGTCGGAGGATGCGTCTGGGTAGTTCGGTCAGGACATACTGATCGCTCTGATAGCGATGAATATAAACGCGACGAACGCGCCGCCTGACACGATCATGAATCGCAAATTCTTGCGGTTTGAAGCTTCAATTATGAAGCTTGTCAAAGCGCCGATTGCGACAACAATCCAAAAGATTGTAAAGGCGTTCATTTTTCGACCTCCTTTGGTCAATTTTTTTAAATCAAAGAACTTTGGCTATCTTTGCCATCAATCGCATTTGATTAATGTCAAAGTAAAGCCCAGCACCAGAAATTAATTTCATCCGAAGATGAATTCTGGTGCTGGAAAGCTGCTTTGATATGTTCATACTGTGCCGAGTAGGGTGATGGCTAAGAGCCCAACAGAAAGTTGGAAAGCCAATTTATCCCAGGGGATAACTACACCACTCGGTATTCGTCCTTCACCAGTTGTCACTGGAGAAGTTATTCCTACCCGGACCGCGACCAAACCTGTCAAAAGCGCAGCTGTGAGCGCGGCAGCGAAAGATTGGATAGGCGTCCACCCAGCAAAAATTCTGATGAGTGGGTATGCAATCAACCCGACAAAGGATGTTGCGACGGTTCCCGCAATCTCCTTAGCATCGGTCATCTTCGCCGTAAGTTGCACAACCTCTCGGCCGTACACATAAACGCCAGCGGCGAGGAGAGCATAGATGGCAAGACTCATCCAAATCTCGCTGTAGCGCTTCAGAACGAACAGTGTTTCAACTTGTCCGAAAGGTAAAACAGGGGCTTTTGGAATCCCAAAAACATATTCAACTGCCCCAATGGTTCCAAAGATTAATCCCCACCCGGCAATGGTAATTAATAAATCTCCGAGGGGAGAGTAATCAGCACCGCCTTGTTTTGAGGCCTCATAAACTTCAATAAAGGCCCAGACCAAAAGCACAGTACTTGTAAAGAAAAGCAACTGTTGGTCATTAAAACCCTTCGAACTTAATGGACCTCTTAGTAGCGAAGCAATGAAGGTAGCCGACACAATTTTTGCAACTGCCCAAACTGTGGCAGTAAAATCATCGACCTGTCCGCGCTGCTTCGCGTCCCTGTAATTGGCAAAACCAATTAACAGTACAGATAACACAATCATCATTTGTACCGGGCTTTGCCAGGGAGCGTTCAAGAGATCAATCGGTCGAAACTCCGGGATTGCGGGAGGTAAGAATGGGGTGGTTTGTTGGGGAGCTTGAGTCGTTGTCGTCGGATTTACCGAGACAGTGCTTGGTGGTCCACCAGGGGTTCTTAATATCCCGAGGAGAAGCACCAATGCCAAAACGACCGCAAGACCCATACCAATCCATTTCCCCAAAACTTTCAGCCTTTCCCAGAATCCTGGTTTTTGTCCGGGATCCTTCCTCTTAAAGAGGTTGGAAAGCTTGCTCCAAATCCAAGCGGTTCCGATAAGAATTGCCGCCCAGATGCGAGACCAAAGGGAAGGGCCTTTCGGTTCCTCGACTTCGATCACATCGCTTTCGCCCATATCTTTGGTGACTTGAGAATCAGCCTGTTTGGCGTCCAGGTATTCCTCTAAGGATGCCTGAGCGGTGGCGTCGTCCATTTGGGCGACATTTTTCCTAGCTGACTCACTCATTGTTGACCAAAGACCGTCTTTCTGTAACCGAGCAACTAATTTGTTTGTCATGGCAATTTACCTCCTTTCAAAAAGGTTTGCCACAAAAATATATCAAAGCATGTCAAAGGGCCAACTAATGCCTCTAACTGTGGGAATTATAGGACTGTGGTGAAGCTAATGCAAGCGAGGGATGGTGAAGGTTATTTCTTACGTTGCTCACGAGCCCATTTAATTGTGCTATCTATCTTCTCTCCAGTCGTATTAACAATCCCTTCAATTATTTCTCCGCTGGTGTCTTTTAAAGCGCCTGCAATACCTCCAGTGGATTTTTGTTCACCGAAGATTACTCTGGTCAGAGGGGTCACAACTTTCTCAGCGCCAGTGCCTAAAAGACCTCCAAAAAAGCCTCCCAGGGCTTCACCTCTCATTAGAGCCAAATCAGTCTTTCTTTTCATCAAAAGGTTGTGTGCACCAAGAAGGTTTTGAGCTGTTTCTACGATACTTTCATCAGCCACATCGCTTAATGCGGCAAGAGCTACACCTTGAATCGCGTCTCGTGTAGCTTCTTGAATGGCCTCGTTTAATTTATTAAATTCTTTCTTTGGTAGTCTGACCGCAAATGCCATAGAATCAAGAACTGCTTCCTCAAATTTTAATTGTTTTCCTGTCTTAACTAATTTTTCAGTTTGAATCCATTTTGTAATAACACCATTAAGATAATCTATAGCTTTCTCATGGCCATCTTCGATTTCTATACCTCTATTTTGCAAAGAATCCATCACACGCTCCGCCAGGTCCATTGAAAACATTGCTTGTTCAGTATCTGTTTGGTTGTCGATAAGCTGGCTTACAAGCTCACTCATTAACGGATTAGTTGTTTTAACTTTTACCTCCTGGCCTCTTGGAGTAGTTATGACCATGTAAGATTCTCCCGTGTCCTTGTCATTCACAAATTTGGCCGGTGTTCTTATATTGCCTTTGGTTGTAGGGGAAAGGTTTTCTTTTCTTGCAGGGGAAATACGATCTGCGATTTGCTCCTCGCGCGATTGCCCCTCTGGTTTTTCGAATTCGTTAAACATTTTTTAAAACTTCTGCGAAGTATAATCCTGTAGTTATAGAAAATCAAGCTTTGCCGGAGGGAGTTAGCTTTTCTGACTCTTCCAGTTCCTTTTCGAGTTTTCTCTCGATATAGCCTGCATCAATTTCCTTTGTCATTTCCTCGATCTCAGAATCGTCAAGCTTGACACCCTGCTTTTGGGCAATAAGTTTAAGTAGCTGAAGGATTTTGGTGATTTCCTTTTCGGAGATAAGCTCAACCTGTAGTTCGAGCTCGTTCCTTAAAACATCCCTCTGGTTTTCTCTATTTTGGCTCATTAAAACTATGACAGAAAGGATTATTGCCTCAATTGAGACAAACGAATTCATAAAAGAGTAGGGGTAGGGGTCTATTACCGGAAATCCCGGGATTTTTCCGCTATTTCCAAGAATCCAGACTGCGTAAAGAAGAACATTTCCAATCAAAAAGCTTAGTGTCCCGAAATAAGATGTTAGAAAATCGGCAAGTTTAACAACAAAAGGCCGTTTTCGAAGTGCCTGGGCCTCAAAACTCCTAATAATTTGTCTTGAGTGATGGTGATGTGTTTCTGTCACTAAATTATTATATACTATCCCCATGGATTACAAACTTCACAAACTTCCTAACGGCCTTCGAATTTTGACCGTTCCTATGCCCGGACTTGAATCGGCGACTGTTACGGTTTGGGTAAAAACAGGTTCACGCTTCGAAGATAAAAGAATTAACGGCATTTCTCATTTTTTGGAGCACATGGTTTTCAAAGGCGGCAAAAAACGTCCAACAGCCAAGCTTATTTCTGAGGCAGTGGACTCAATCGGCGGAGAATTTAATGCCGCAACTTCAAAAGATTGGACAAATTTTTACATCAAAGCCCGCGCGGGGAACTTAGAAACTGCGATGGATGTTTTAAGTGATATGGTTTTGACGCCGATCTTAGACCCTACCGAAATTGAGCGCGAAAAAGGCACAATTATTCAGGAGTTGGCCATGTATGAAGATACTCCGATTATGAAAATTGGTGATATTTTTGAAGAACTTGCCTTTTCCGGCAATTCTTTAGCTTGGGATGTCGGAGGAGAAAAAGAAACGGTCCGAGCAATTAAGCGTGAAGATTTTATGAAATATCGGGGAGAACATTATCACCCTAACGAAATGCTAGTTTCAGTTTCCGGGGGAGTTACCGAAAAAGAAGTAATAAAACTTGCAGAAAAATATTTTAATGAACTTCCTGCATCAACCGGGAAAAGTCCAAAAATTTCAAAGTTTAATTTGAACCAAAAGCTTCCAAAGTTTGAGCTTAAAACGAAGAAAGTCGAGCAAGCACATTTCATTATCGGTTTTTTGAGTGAGGGTAGGGGAAACCCGGGCCGGTTTGCCCAAAGCATTCTTTCAACAATTTTGGCGGGTCCAATGAGTTCTCGTCTTTTTATCGAAGTAAGAGAGCGCCGCGGTTTGGCCTATGCAGTCAAACCCTCGAGCGATAAGTTTGAAGAAGTTGGCTATGCCGGAGTTTATGCCGGAGTAGATTTGGAAAAGACCGAAGAGGCTATTTCTGTAATTTTGGAGCAGATATATGGCCTTGCTAGCGGAAAATATCCAATATCTGAGGCGGAACTAAAGAAGACTAAAGAATATATTAAGGGGCATATTGCTCTTTCTCTTGAGGACACAGGAGCTGCGGGGGAATTCTTTGCAGAGCAAACTCTTTTCCTTAAAGAAGTTTTAACACCTGAGGAAATCTATAAACGTCTTGATAAAGTAACAATTTCTGAAATAATAACCGAAGCCAAGAAACTATTTAGAAAAGACCACTTGAACTTAGCAATAATCGGGCCGTATACTGATGGCAGTAAGTACAAGAAATTGTTGCAATAGTTTGATAGAGCTAGAGACTTAGCAACAAAAGGTAATCTAATATATAAAAGTGGAACAAACATTAATTATTTTTAAACCGGACGCAGTTCAGAGGGGAATAGTCGGCGAGATTTTAACTCGTTTTGAAAAAGCGGGTTTAAAAATTGTTGCCGCAAAAATGCTTCGCCCGACAGAAGAACACTTTCATAAACATTATGAAGACATTGGCAAAATGATCTCCAGGCGCGGCCAAAAAACTTTTGATGTAACTCTCAAAATGATGCAGGAAGGGCCTGTAATTGCAATGGTTTTGGAAGGAATTGAGGCAATAACACTGGTCAGAAAAATGATAGGTACCACTGATCCCAAATCTTCGCCTCCAGGAACAATCAGAGGGGATTATGCACACATGAGCTTTGGGTATGCAGATAAGGCTGGCATTGGTGTTCCTAACTTAATTCATGCATCAGGAGATGCGAATGATGCCAAACTTGAGATTGCACATTGGTTTTCAGGGGACGAAATTTACGAGTACAGTACAGTCCACGAAAAGTTTACCCAAACAAAGAAATAATCTTAACGCCTCGCAACCTCTTTCCTGATATAATATGCCTATACACCTCGGGGTGTAGTGAATCGGTATCACGTTACGTTCGGGACGTAAAGACACTGGGTTCAATTCCCAGCACCCCGACAAGGTCCTCATAGCGCAGACGCTTGAGGGCTCGTATGACTCGCCCTCATAGCTCAACGGACAGAGCAGACCCGTCCTAAGGGTAAGATGGAGGTTCAATTCCCTCTGAGGGCACAGGAAGTTATTTTACTGTCAGGGTATAGAGGTTTGGGGCGGAGCTATCTCCACCAAGATTTGTAAGGATTAAAAGCTTAGTTGCGTTTGTAAAGGGAAAAGCGAATGGAAACACATAACTTCCGGAATAGACTATCTGGCGGTTTGTTCCGTCGTAATCCATTACAACAACCTGGCCTTCTCTGGCCAAAAGCAAATGACGGCTACTTGGCATCCATCTTAGGGTTGGGGACTGTTGGTCTGAAATAAGAAAATTTCGGTCCTCTTTGACATCGTAAACATAGGTGTGACCTGGTTGTATCTGTCTTTCCTGGCGCTGCGTTGAAGACCCCGGAAGAGGTGAAATTAAGTTGTCCGGTAAATTTCCCGATGCACTTGCGGTATAAGCAATCAAATTATCATCCGGTGAAAAAGTAAAACTGATACTTTTTCTGGACAAAATATCTGCAAGGACAGGAGGTAAATCTCTCAGCAAACTGGCATTTTTAAGATCTACTTCTTTCTTCCATCCGCCAACTGTTAAATCTTTGGTTGCAGAAATATTAACCCTCTGAGACTGGCCAATAAATGATCCCGTATCGAGTACAAAGACACTGTTTGACATAGATAAAAGCAGCTGTCTGTTATCTGGAGAAAATTGATATGAGGCTCCGGTCAAATCTCCATCTGTAACTCTTTTTGGATCATTAGAAAAACCTAAGGGGAGTGTGAATGTATCCATTACCCAAAGCCCGACCTTGTCATTTCCAACTCCAGTTCCAGGTAGAACGCTAAAAGCAATTTTCGTTCCGTCGCTTGAGGCTATTGGGTTTGTGGCTCCAGAAAAAGTTACTGGTGAAAGGGATGGGGCGTTTTTAAATAAAGAAACTAATGCCTGCGTAACGATCTCTTTTTGAATGGTTAGCCTTTTATACCAGGGGAAATAACCGTCTTTTTTGACTTCAACATCGTATGTACCGGGGGGAAGCGAGATGTTGGCATTTGTAGCACCCCTTAAGTCGTTATTAATATAAACCGAGGCTCCTGTAGGCTCAGATTGGACAACCAAAATCCCATTCGGCTGAAATTTCCACGCCGTTAAGTCAAATCTGTAGCCTCGTGCATAAAAGGAAATGAAGACTCCGGCCGCGCCAACTATCAATATAGTCAGTAAAAAGACAAAAATCCGAATTTTGGTCATAGCCTATTATATCAGTTTCAAGAATACGACGTAATTTTACGCCGATGAATTGAATCTGATATGTCATTCTCGCTTAGGCGCGAAGCCGAGAGTATCTCGAGGAGAATGTCATAACAGAGTTTGCTATAATGCCATCACATGTTCCGTAAAAATATTGCAATTGATTTAGGCACCGCAAATACGCTCGTATGGCTAGCAGGAGAGGGGCTTATCGTTAATGAACCCACCGTTGTCGCCATTTCTTCGGATGACAACAAAGTCGTAGCAGTAGGGGAGGAGGCTAAAAGAATGCTAGGTAGGACTCCCGAGGCGCTTATTGCCAGCCGCCCCATGAGAGATGGTGTTATTGCCGATTATCAGGTTACCGAGGCTATGCTTAGGTATTTTATCGGCAAAGTTACCGGCAGATTCCAACTATTTAAGCCTAATGTCATGGTTTGTGTTCCAGCAGGCTGTACTCAGGTTGAAAGGCGTGCCGCCTTGGATGCAACTCTTTCAGCCGGTGCCGCACATGCCTATTTGATAGATGAGCCTCTTGCGGCCGCAGTTGGAGCCCAGATTCCAGTTTCTGCCCCTTCCGGGCATATGATAGTTGATATTGGTGGAGGTTCCACCGAGGCCGCAGTTATTTCTCTTGGTGGAGTTGTAGTTCATAAATCAGTGAGAGTTGCCGGGAACAAAGTTGATGAGGCAATTGCCAGTTATTTAAAGAAAAAGCACAATCTGATCGTAGGGGACCAAACATCTGAAGATATTAAGATCAAAATTGGGTCCGCAACACCACTACCAAAAGAAGAAAAGATTGAAATAAGCGGGCGCGATTTGGTTTTTGGCCTGCCAAGAACTGTTACCATTACCTCAACCGAGGTAACTGAGGCTATAAAGCCGATTCTCCTTCAAATAGTTGGTGCAGTTAAGGGTGTTTTGGAAGATACACCACCCGAACTTGCGGCAGATATTATAGATAAAGGCATTGTTATGAGCGGAGGCACATCTTCCTTGCGAAATTTTGATAAAATGATGACAGAAGAGACTGGCGTGCCGGCACACGTTGCAGATGAGCCTCTTCTTTGCGTTGTCCGAGGCACGGGCTTAGTTCTTGAGAATATAGAACTTTGGAAGAGAAGCGTTACAACCAAGAGGTAAATTACACTTATAGGTTATAGCCTAAAATAGCAAAGAATCATACTTATAGGTATATCAATTTCAGATAACTCGCACATATAAACATATCATCGGTCGATAATAAGACCACGCTAATAGATCTATATTTTTAAACTTATAGTAGAAGGGTAAAAATACTCTTTAGTTTGAGGATCAATTGGGGATAGATAGTTAAAACTGAACATAGATTTAGAGGTAAAAAATTGTTCAATACTGTGTATTCAGTTAGTATTTAGTATGTAGTATTTAGTATATAGTCTAGCAGAGTCTTTACTAAATCCCAATATACTATATGCAATATACTATTAAGGATATAGGTTATAATAGAGTGCGGTAAAAATGAGGCTAATAAATAAAATATTAAAAATTATGAGTTAAATGAAAAAAATACATGAAAAAAATAACTAAAAAAACAACCAAAAAAGCCCAAGAATACGTCAATATCCTTGGAATTAATATTCTTGTCACTCAAGAGGAGCGACTGATAACAAGTGTGAAAAGTTTTTTATCCCATAATCATCATTTTTACATTGTCACACCTAATCCGGAGCTTGTTTTAGCTTCAACTAAGAATCCAGACCTCAAAAGAGCATTAAATGATTCCGATTTCTCTGTTCCTGATGGTGTGGGGTTAAGGTATGCCTCCAGATTTTTATATGGAAAGGATTTAAAAATCATTCCAGGCAGAAAACTTTTTGAACATTTAGTGGCGGAAGCAGATAAAAATAAATATAAAGTCTTTCTTTTAGGAGGATTGGATGACGAAGCACGAGCCGTTGGGCATAAATTGAAGGAAAAATATAAAAATTTGAAGATAATGAGTGCAAGAGGTCCAATATTAAACAAAAAAGGTCAACCTGACAGAGATTTAGATAAAGAGTTAGAAAAAGATACAGTTGACACAATAAATAAATTTGCTCCAGATATACTCTTTGTGGCTTTTGGAAATCCTAAACAGGAAATTTGGATTCATGACAATCTCGGGAAGCTAAGAATTGGCGGCGCTATGGCTGTAGGAGGCACTTTTCGCTATCTTGCCGGTTTTTCCAAGCTTCCACCCAAGTGGGTAGAGAAGATGGGTTTGGAATGGCTCTGGCGGCTTGCAAAAGAACCGAAAAGAATCGGAAGAATTCTAAATGCTTTTCCAATATTCCCTCTGAAAGTATTTTTCTTCAAAATTAGCCACAAAACTTCCCGTTAACTGTGTTACAATCTGCGCGGAATGTTAACAGAGCGTAATTTTGTTAGTCTCACAAAAATGCCTGAAAGTATTCAGGAACAACTTACGAATCTTCCTTGTGAGGAAGAAAGAGGGGAAATTTGTGCGGAATTAGCAGTTCAACTTTTTTCCCTACTAACTTCGAATGGAATTGTAGTTGAAAATGCCACCTTTCGTTCTAAGGAGTCCAAAAAAATAGAAAAAAAGGGTGAAATACGCAATTCTAAAGCGCCGTTAAGGGATATTTATGGTGTGCGCTTTATTACAAATGAGAAGAATAGGGTAAGGGTTGCTGAGATAATTCGATCCCAGTTTCCTTTAACACCGGAAAAGTTTGATGACGGAATGCCTTCGGTAAGAGATTATGCAGACCCTGAAATGAAGGCTTTTGTTAAGGCGAATTTCAACCCCCGGATATCAGAAAGACACAGTGCGATGCATATAAATATAGTGTTTCAGAGGGAGGGCGCTAAAATTTACGATATTGCAGAAGTCCAAATTCTTTCTGAGGATGAAATGAAGATTTTTAAGGAAACGCGCGAAGAATACGAAAACAAAAAATCAGTGTGACCGTTCCCAAACCTCCGCAAATTCATGTTTTGCCCGATAAAGTTGGCCTTCAACCGCACGCTCACTAATACCCAGAATCTTGGCAATTTGGGAATAACTCATATCATACCAAAACCGGAACTGTAAAAGCCTTCTTTTTTTTGCCGGCAGCAAATTCAAACAATCATTCACCGATCCTCTCAATTCTTTAAGAGCCAGAGACTCTTCGGGGGAAAGAGATTTATTGTCAATATTGGCAATGGCGTCAATCATGGGTACTACCAACTTGGAACTGGCATTGACCTGATCGTGGTAATAGTCGGCGATTTTATTAAGAGAAATTCTGCAAAGCCACGTAAAGTAGCTGGATTTATGCCTGAAGGTATTCCAACTGCGCCAGGCGGCAACCATTGTTGCAGAAAGCACCTCTTCCTTGGCCTCAGAATCGCCCGAAACGCGTTTAATAATAAACTTGGTTAGGGGGACCATTAATTTCTCAAACTCTTGTGTAAAAGTTGAGTCAGTTTTTGTCATTTCCAAATCAAGTATATCACCACATAGTCAACACTTGACTGATATGTTAATATACTCAGGAATATGGCTGAAAGACTTTTACATGTGAGTATTGGAAGTCCTGTCGATGGTTCTCAAAACGTATCTCAGAAAACAAATAGAGATATCAGTTTAATCGTAAAAACATTAAAAAAAGAAAAAATTATAGAGAATGAAGATGACGTTAGTGTAGTTGCTATATTTGATTCAAAACTACATGCTGGTACAGTTGGCAGAAAGGTGGAACTCGTGGAAGTAATTAGAGATGAGGATGGTTTAGTCATCGATACAAAAGAAGACAAATTTACGGTAGACTTCAAATTATGGTTAAAAAAGAGAAAAAAGTAATTTTAGTCGATTCTAAAGATAATATTTTAGGCTTCCAAGAAAAGTTTGCCGCTCATAAGAACCCGGCCGCACTCCACAGGTCAATCTCAATTCTCATTTTTGATAAAAGTGGCAAGCTTGTACTAATACAAAAGAGATCAAACTATAAAAAAACATGGCCTTTGTTTTGGACAAACACAGTTTGTGCGGACGTTTTGCCCGGTGAGACGTATCCTCAGACTGCCAAAAGAAGATTAAAGGAGGAGATGGGTTTTTCAACAAAAATTAAAGAAGCATTTAGTTTTATCTATAAATTTAAATACGATAAAGTTTGGGGAGAGCACGAACTTGACCATGTATTTATTGGCAAATATGAGGGGGATGTGAAGCCAAGTCCGAAAGAAGCTGCAGGCTACGAGTGGATCGAAATAAAAGAACTTATGCGCGATTTAAAGAAAAATCCCAAAAAATATACTCCCTGGTTTAAAATAATTTTAAAAAAAGTTGTATAATCGCCGAATGAATATAGAAAGGATTGCCAGGGTAAGCGTTCCGGCAAATCTGTATAGGGAATTTTCGCCGTTAAGGGTCATGGTAGACAGCATTGACAAAAAATCAGAAAATTTAGACCTGCAAACGGTAATAGTCGCTTTGTATAACGCAGGCTACGTTGATTCCCAAGATAAAGTAAGAGTAATTTTTGAGCCTGACGCGATGCTTCCTCCAAATCATCCCTTAAGACCAGTAAAATTTATTCAGATAATTAAAGAAGATAATGATGTCATAGTCGATGCAATTGTTTTAAATTTATTAGTTGAAAGAGAGGCGAAAAACAATAATTAATAAAAAATGACAGAAAGAGAAAAAATAACAATAAGAATTGAAGTGCCGGCCAAGGAATTAAGGGAAATAAATGAAGCTGTCATAAAGGGAGACCCGATTGCAAAATACATGTTTGAGGATACGCTCAGGAAAATTGAGGGGGAATTAAAAAAAATCGGTTATGTTAAGTCGGGCGACGCATATCGAGTTGAACTTGCCGAATCGGATGAGGTTTTTCCTGATTCACCCATTAGAGAATTTGAAATATCTACTCCGATTGACGCTGACGGCATTTCTTACCATACATATGTAGTTCCATCAGATAGAAATAATTAATATTTTCTCTCCAAAATGAAGTCGATGAGCTCATTTAAGTGTGTTCTTGCCGGCTCACTGGACAAGAATCCCAAATCTTTATCAAAAATCTTTTTTGCTTCATCTTTTTCTTTATTAGCCAAGGCTGAAACATAATCAACGCCCTCAGTTATCACCAAAGTTTTTTTGCCCTCAACTTTATCTTGGTCAGCATCAATTAAATCATCAACTAATTGAAAACATCTTCCCAGATGAAGTCCAAATTCCGTAATTTTATCAATTTCGTCTGCGTTTGCCCCCGCGAGAATTGCCCCAAGCCTCATTGGACCTGCGATTGAATAGTAGGCGCTTTTACTGTCGGCAACAAAAAAGTATTCTTTATCTGTCATTTTCTTTTTCTCATTTGTCCAAATTTGCTCAACTCCTTGCCCGAGTGCCGTTCGCATAAGCATTTTGAAGAATTCCTCACCAATCCCTTTTGATCCAACATCGTTTACCATTTTCCACATAATTATATGAAGTGAATCTCCCGCATTTATTGCAAGCTCTGTTCCGTACATTTTGTGAAGAGTGGGTGCATTTCTCCTCTCGTTCGAACTATCTTCAATGTCATCGTGAATCAAAATCCATTCTTCGGATAGCTGCATTGCCGCTGCGGTTTTAACTATATCTTTAGTCTCAACTCCCAGAGCTTCAGCAGTGAGGAGCGTTAGCGTAGGTCTAAGATATTTCCCTTTTCTTTCCGGATAAGTTTTATTAATTTTCCAGTACAAGTCGACTTCTTTTTTGAAATCATCTGGTAATCCAAACTGAGAGGGGTAGGTAGGATCTTTTAAATATTTTTCAATTTCAGGGAAAACCAATTTTTTAGTTCGCTCGAGAGTCTCCTGGATCATGGTCATATTATACAATATGATATAATTTCAGGCATGACGGACATAATTTCCCTCCCCAAAGGTACTGTAATTCCATCTCATATCGCCATGATCCTTGACGGCAACAGGCGTTGGGCCAGAGCCCGCGGCCTTGAGCCTTGGAAAGGCCACTATTATGGCTATCAGGCTGTTAAAAAACTGGCCGAGTCAGCCAGAAGGATTGGAGTCCACACCTTTACAGTTTGGGCATTTTCTACTGAAAATTGGGAGAGATCTGAGCGTGAGATCAACGAAATAATGAACATCTTCAGGCGCGCTTTAAAAGAGACCGAGAAGGATTTCCACAAAGACAAAGTTGCCTTTGTTCATTTGGGCAGAAAAGACAGGCTTCCTGAGGATCTTAGGTCTGAAGTTATAAGAATTGAAAGCGAGACAAAAAAATACGAGAAAAACCACGTTTTTAATGTTGCAGTGGATTATGGGGGAAGGGATGAGATTTTGAGGGCGGTAAAAAGAATTGTTGATGACAAAATTCCAACCGAGAAAATCGACGACAAACTTTTTGATTCATACCTAGATACTCGTGGAGAGCCTTATCCCAATCCTGATCTTTTTATCCGAACAAGTGGTGAGCAAAGAACCAGCGGCCTTCTTCCTTGGCAAATGAACTACACCGAGTTTTATTTTGAACCAGAACATTTGCCTGATTTTACTCCTGAAAAATTGAGAGAGGCGATTCTGGATTTTAGTAGAAGGAGAAGAAGGTTTGGAGGAAACGATGTGGAAGAACACCTCAAATTTAACCCGGCCTTAACTGCCAAACTTGAACTCTCTTGGTGGAGACTTAAAAATGTTCCTGAGGGAATGAGAATCCGAGATTACGCAATGAAACATATCAAAGAGCAGTACGGCCTTTCAAAGGAACTGGCAATTCAAGCCGCAAAACTACTAATTGAAGCTCTTGCCGAGGAAAAAGATAGTAAATTTGAAAAGGCCAAAGAAAAAATGAAGCAATTCTACCAACTGGTTAAAAATGAATTGAAATTAGCATTTGAGCCAAGGCTCGTTGCCTCGCTTGACGTAAACCTGCGTCAGGGGAATGGGGAAGACGAGGAGGCGACAAAAGAATATTTAGCCGAGGTGTATAGAATTTCCACGTTTCAGGCACAAAAAGCGGCACATTTACGCGTACTTGCCAACATCGAAGGCAACAAAGGCAATTGGGAAAAAGCAGAGGACTATCTTCAGAAATACTACAGCGCTCTTAAAGAGAGGGTGGCATAGTCTTCGTCAGCAAGTTAGACGCAACCATTAAAGTTTTATAAATAGATAAGTGATATCCCGACCAATATTAAGAAAATTGATGAGAACTTAATTCCCAGAGCCCCTTTACTTATATTTTCTTTAATGATTTGAGGAAAGAATCTTGACAAAATGATTGCAAAAATTAAAGTAAATAGTGGCTGGGTTCCCGTAACCACACTAACCAAGGCAACAGGAGCAATAGAAAATGCAAACGAGGCAGAAAGTTCTGCAACAACCGTAGCTACTTGATTTAAAGTCATAATTCCCCAAGACTTGAATGGAAGTTTTAAGCTTTCATTAACGAAAGCTCTTCTATATGGGCTGTAAACAAATAATGTTACTGCTCCAATCCCTCCACCGATTGCTTGGTAAAAAAACGCTGTCCAGAAATCGGTGTTAACTACGATAAATTTAAAAAGAATCGGGGTAAGACCATATAAAAAACTTGAAAAGAGCATGTACCAAAACGCCTTTCGTGGTCTAAAAATCTTTGCATCCAATTTTTCCGCTGAAAGAAGAAAAGCTCCGGCAAAAACAACAAAAAAACCGAGGATTTGCTTCCCGGATATAAGTTCATGCAGGAAAACATACGATAAAACCAACACAATTATCGGAATGAATTGAAATAATGGAATTACGCGGGAGGTTTCTTCTGATTTCAAAGCTTTAAAGTAGGGAATTAAGTAGTAAATAAATAACATCCCCGATAAAAGTAAGATTGAGGTTTGTGTAAATGATAGTATTTCAACTTTGTGCCAGAGGAGAATGGAAAGTCCGAAGATTAAGAAAATCAATCCCTCATTAAAAACAATGACAATTGCATTCTTTACATGCTTATCAATTAATAATTTTTCCCCCAAACTGTCTAGTGAATTAAGAAATGGGGTTGCGACTGCATAAAAAAGCCATTTCATAGCCAAAGTATATCAGAATAAATTAAACTGAAGCTACTTTTTGTTAGCCTTCATGTATTTTTATGAAAAGAATATGTCAACTAAAACTATCTGTGTTAGAATCACTTCATGTCCGTGCCTTTCAAAAACAAAACTGTTCTCAAGATTCTTGATTATTATAAAAACCTTTGGACTTTAAGCTATACCTCCGCCATTGCCCACTGGGATTTGGAGACCTATATGCCGGCGAAAGGGGCAGGGGCCAGGGGTGAGGCGCTTGGCAGGCTCTCAGTAATCCGACAAAAGATGTTTCTTGATCCAGGGTTTGTCGCATTGATCCATAAAGCAGGGCGAGAAAAAAATCTTACCGATCAAGAGCGGGGAGTTACCCGTAACCTTCTAAGAGCCCTGAGAGTCTACGAAAAACTTCCAAGTGAATTCATCGAAAATTTTGAAAGATTAACTAATACGGCGACTGTCGTTTGGAGAAGCGCCAGGGACGGCAACGATTACAAGCTATTTGAGCCGTATTTAACCAAGATATTCGACATGAATAGGAAAGCGGCGGAATATTTGGGTTATAAAGACTCACCATATGATGCACTCCTTGACCAATTTGAAGAAGATCTTACAAATAGGGAGGTCAGTGAGTTTTTTGGTGAGATAAAAGATCCTTTAAAAAATTTACTTGATCAAATAATGCGTTCGGAGAAACACAACAATAGCCAAAAGTTGGAGAAAATGGCCTACAAAATAGAAAAGCTGAAAGCTGTTAATCAAAAAATATTATCGCTCTTCTGGGCAGATTTTGGCCGGTTCAGGTTGGACGTTTCATCCCATCCTTTCACCACCTCCTTTTCGGGCAACGATACCCGTATAACTACATGGTATCACAAGAAAGATTTTGGCCGAAGTGTTTTGGCAACTGTTCATGAGTTTGGCCACGCGCTATATGATTTGCAAAGTGGCCCAAGCTTGGAAATGACTCCAATTCGAAGTGAATCACTGGTTATTCATGAATCTCAAAGCAGATTCTGGGAAAATTTTGTAGGTAGAAGCGAAAGTTTTATCAAATATTTCAAAAAAGATTTTGAATCGGCCGTTGGCCAGAAACTTTCAACGCAGGATATTTACTCCTACTTTAACAACGTATCGCCGGGGCCACTCAGGGTCGAAGCTGACGAAGTGACTTACCACTTCCACATCATGCTTAGATTTGAGATTGAAAAAGATTTAATTGAGGGGAAAATTAAAGTTAAAGACGTTCGAGATGTATGGAATTCAAAAATGAAGGAATATTTAGGAATTGCCCCTCGCAACGATAGCGAAGGGGTTCTCCAAGATATTCATTGGAGCGGGGGAATGGTTGGGTATTTTCCAACATATTCTCTCGGCACGTTTCTGGGGGCACAATGGGAGGAGGTAATTAAGAATGAAAAATTAATAATTAATAATTATGACGGCATCAAAATGTGGCTGAAAGATCATATTCACAAATACGGATCGACCTACACTTTGCCGGAACTACTTAAGAAAAATAAAATGAAATTCGATCTTAAAGTGAATTTAAACTATCTTCAAAAGAAATACGGGAAGATTTACGGTTTTAAGGCCTGAAGGGTTTTTCGTTAAAACGGATTACGATATCTTCTCCGATATTTCCTTCCCATTGCTCAAATATTACTCCGGCTTCTTTAAACATTTCAGCGGCGATTCGAATAGGTTCGAGCCAACGTTCGGGTGCCGAATCCATTGTTTTTTTGTGGCCGACAACCTTTACAATTCCGGAATCAATAATGGACTTTGCACATTCATTGCAAGCAACCCAAGTGCCGTACATTGTCGCGCCTTCTGTTGGAACACCGCGTCTTGCCGCGTCGAGTACGCCTTCCAGTTCGGCGTGGGCAACATAAAGATATTTTGCCGGTCTTTGAAGCCTAGCCTCCGTTTCAGCGACTCCGCGAGGAAAATGATTTGCCCCCCATGCGACGGGATAACCTGCTTCGTTGACTAGAACCACACCAATTTGGGTGCTTAAGTCGGTGGAGTGGGCGGCTGCAAATTTATAAGCTTCTTTAATATATTCTCCTATTCTTTCCATTGATCGGCCAATATAACAGAATAAAAAAAATAACACAAGCACTTTTTCTGGTCAGCCAGAAGTGCTTGTGTTTTTAGTGATGTTTTGTTGATTTATTTTATTGGAGGCATCTTGATGTTTTCCCTGAGCTTTGCAGTAAAAGCTTCGAGCCCCGCTTTTGTAATCCAGCTTCCTTTCTTCTCGGTTCTTACATAACCAACACGAACCAAATCGAGATAGTCAAAGTAGTAGCTATTGCGAGTACTTTCATGGCGCAAATTAAAAGCTACTTCAAGAGTCATTGGATGCTCCTGATCTGTATGCCGCAAGTGGTCGAGCATGTCCATTTGATGCTTGTTCATAATCCTCCTTTAAAGTAAAAGTACGTACCGACAGAGCGTATTTTAACACAAAATTGGGGCTTGACGGTAGTGTAACCCTTTGATATCTTGTGACTAAGAAAGATAGGAGACAGGCAGGGGACGGTATCAAAGTATAATTAACTACAAAAAAATGGACGAACCAAAAAAGAAAATTAAATTAGAGTCTCTCCCAGATCTTCTTACCGTTCGTGAAGTTGCAGAAGTTCTTCGGGTTTCACCTTTAACAATCAAACGTTGGGGCAAGCGCGGCAAGCTTCCTGCAATTCGCATAAACTCTCGAGGGGACCGCAGATACAAAAAGGAAGCCGTGCTTTGGCTTCTCGGAATGCAAGGAAAAGAAGAGTAACTTCGTGATATAATCCCAGCCATGATTCGAAAAGAAATTCATATTCCTGTTGGCCCGGGCGTGACCCTTGATTGGGTAAAATCAAACCCAGAAGCGTTTCAGGTATTTACGGAAGCAGGTTTAGACTGGGTTGATCACAATGAGGCGTATAAGGTTTTTAGAATGCTTCGAGGTGCAAATGATCCCAGGGTTCAATATGAACAGGCTCTAACAGAGTTGGTCGGTGAGGAAACTAAGCAGAAACTCTTTGAGATATACCAAAAAGAATTTAGTCAAATTTAGTCCAACTTGATCTGTAAATTCCAGAAGTGCGAGTAAAGGCTGTCTTTTTTCTGCAAAAGTTCTTCATGCGTTCCGATTTCTTTAATACTCCCATGTTCCATAACCACGATTTTATCTGCTCTGGCCACAGTTGAGAGCCTGTGAGCGATAATAATAGTGGTCTTTCCAGCCCTAGCCTTCCAGAAGGCTTCCTGAATAAGTTTTTCGCTTTCACTGTCTAGCTGGCTTGTGGCTTCATCAAAAACTACAATTTCAGGACCCGCGAGAATCATTCTGGCAATTGCCAAGCGCTGTTTTTGACCTCCGGAAAGTTTCACTCCACGCTCGCCGACAATTGTTTCATATTTTTCTGGCAAACTTTCTATGAAGCTATCGATATTGGCGATTTTTGCAGCACTCCTGATTTCTTTTAGAAAAACATCGGCCTTACCATATCCGATGTTATAAGAAACAGTGTTATTAAAAAGAATTGGCTCCTGTGGCACCACACCAATGAAGGACCTAAGATCAGTCTTTCTAAATTTATCGATATTTATGCCATCGATTGTTATTTCTCCACTTCTAAGGTCATAAAACCTCATAAGCAATTTGGCAAGCGTAGTCTTACCAGATCCACTTCTTCCCACAAGCGCCACCGATTGCCCCTTATTTATTGCCAGATCAAAGCCATTAATAGCGTTCTTTGTTCTATTTTTGTATGCGAATTCGACATCTTTAAACTCAACGATTCCTTCTACTTTAGATAGTTCTACAGGATTTTCGGGGTCTTTTACCTCGATTGAGTTGTCGAGAAGCCCAAAATATTTTTGAATATCAGAATAATTTCTGGCCATATCGCGGAAAGACCAAACAAGATCCCAAAGACGGGGGAAAAACATTCCAATAAAGGTTACAACCAGCACAAAATCGCCGACATTCATTTGCATGGTGGTGGTTGCACGGGCGCCAATTAGAAGTATCAAGAAAATGGCGCTGAAAATAATCGAGCCAATCACAAAATCTATTTTTCTGTAAGTATTGGTAAACTTCCAAAGCTTTTCCTTCCATGGCCCAAACGCTGCGTTTAAGCGGGACATTTCCCATTTTTCTCGTGCAAAAAGTTTAACCGTTTCATAATTCAATAAATTGTCGGTAATTATGTCGGTAATTTTATCTTCCTCTTCATTAAAAGCTTTTCTTTTACTTATGTTTTCCTGAAGCAGGAATTTTGTTGCAATGAGGGTAAGAATCAAAGATACAATAACTATGCCTGCAATCCGTACGTCTAGCCTTAAAAAGAAAAAAATCATGACGGAAAAGGCGACTATAATGTCAAAGATTCTGTGATGGACTATAAAGGAGAATTCAAAGAAGGCGCTGTCTCCACGCTTGAAGGCAGAAATTAAGCTCCCTGTACTTTTATTTGAATGAAAGGCAAAATCAAGATCCTGAACCCAGGCAAAAACAGCGGCCCTTAACTTTGCGGCAGCGTCAATCACATTGTAATTTGAAAGCCAGAAACTGGCCTCAGCCGCAAGGAGCCCCAGGATGCTTACTATTATATATATGATTATTATGCTCAAAAGGTTCTGATAATTACGAGCGGGGATAGCATCAACCAAAAGTTTATAAAAATAGGGAGAGAAGTTTGAAAAAATTCCGGCTGCTATAATCATGAGAACAAAAGCCGCGTAAGCGACCCTTTTCTCAGTCATAAACCTGAAGAATGTCTTTAATGTTTTCCACATATTTTTGAACGCGAAAAATTCCCCTTTCGGGTTGATATTTAAGCGGCGAATTTATTTTAGCAGAAGTTCAGGCCAAAAGAAAACCCTCCTTCTGAAAGACGTCTGACATATTTCGTCAAATAATCTCCTCGAGGAGGGCTGGTGTCGTCTAGTCCTCAGATCGGACAGAGTTTCTGACACTTGATGACGGGACGCGCATCATTGCGATAAGTAGCCCCATCAGGATGATCTGCCAGATGTTGGCATTCACAGTGACCCACCCAGGCAGCAAAACTTTGACGGCATAGAAGCCGGCGAAGCCCAGAAGCCCGTAGTAGACAGGAAACAGGATGCAACCGAGTCCGCAAGTGACGACGACAATCGTCACAAAGAGCCAATCGGCAATCCAGAGTCCCACTGTGAAGATGAATCCCACGATTCCCGCGACCAAAAGCTGGTTGACCAGGTGTGAACCTGTCGGAGCAATGGTCTTTACGATGGTGATCCATCCTATCCACTGGAAAATCATCAGACAGAACGCGCTGATCACAAAGTTAATCAGGTGACGCATTGTTATCTCCTTTCTATTCTTTCTGTGACGCGGCTATGGCGGCTATCAGGATGACAAGTGCCCACAAGCCGGCAAAAACGACGTTGCCCATGGCGAGACAAAATAAAACTGTTGCCAGAGCTATCAGACCTCGTGCCAAGTGAATCAGACTCTTCGTCTGCTTGGGATCATATGACCAGGCAAGCATTGCAGCCCCAGGCAGAATAACGTAGGTAATTACTGCCAGTGCGGTCATTCCTGCCTCCTGAAGACGAATATCGTCAGAGTGACAAGGTCTAAGATCAGAATGACATCAGCCACATATACAAACGTTCTGGAATGCTCGTAATCGCCAGTCCAGAGTAGATATTCTGCCAGGATTAAGAAAATCCATGCAATTGTGAGCAAAAACCATGCGAGTTTCATCAGATTCTCCTTTCAAATGTATGTGTGCGACGGACGACTAAGGAATGAATTATAGGACTAAAGGGGTAAAGAAGCAAGTAAAAGTCGCCTATGATATAATATACGTACTCTTAAGAGATTATCCCATGCGAAAAATTGCGGTTTTGTTATTTATTATGGCGGTTGGACTAGGCTTTTTTATGCCTGCTAATGCCATTGCCAAGACCCCTATACCCACGCCTTCTCCGACAGTTACGGCTACCCCGACCCCTGAGCCTCCCAGAGTAGACATTACTCAAAAGAGTACAGAATCTTTGGGGCCTCTTGAGATGCTTTTGAAAAATCAGGAGCTAGGCCCGATTTGGCCTGCTAATCCTATTAAATATGCAATTCGCGGGGCTGTAGCCTCAGGAGTTCCTGCAAACACAATCGTGCTTCTACTTCTTTTGCCTCTTGTTGCATTTGTAATAGCTTTTACCAGAAATGTTATCGGAATTAGGGGATTCGGAATCTTCCTTCCTGCTGCTCTTTCAGTTGTGCTTGTTGCCACGGGCCCAATTGTGGGAATAGGACTCTTTCTTATAATCGTAGTGGTTTCTACGACCATGAGAATGCTCTTAAGAAAATTAAAACTTAGGCTCCAGTACTTGCCCAGAATGGCTTTTATCCTTTGGGCTGTAGTTTTGGGTGTTTTGGGAGTACTTTTTACGGCGCCTTTTATAAGATTTCCAGATCTTGCCAATGTTTCAATTTTTGCGGTTCTTATTATGATCCTTTTAGCTGAAGATTTTACACGCGTTCAGCTTGGAAAAAGTGCCAAAACAGCTGTAAATTTAACTTTCGAAACATTAATTCTTTCATTCATATCTTTTATCTTTTTAACTTTTCAACCTCTTCAGCACTATGTTCTTTTAAACCCGGAGGTTACACTTTTGGGCGTGGCCATCCTGGATTTACTCCTTGGCAAATATACGGGCCTTAGGATTATGGAGTTTTACAGATTCAGGAAACTAATTAGAAGCTAATGAAAATCTCTTCAATATTGGGTTTAAACGCTCGCACCCAGCTTTACGCTTACAAATATAACACTAAGCGTGGCAAAAGAATTGCAGATTCAAAAATCCAGACCTCAAGAGTTCTTATAAAAGCAGGTATCCCATACCCTGCCATAATTAAAATTTTTAGGAACCCTGAGGAGGTTTTGAACTTCAATTGGGAAAGCCTTCCTGAAAAGTTCGCTCTAAAGCCGAGTCGAGGCCTTGGAGGAGAGGGAATAATTGTTGTAAAAAAGAAGTCGGCTGACGGTAAGGGTTGGTTTACTACACAAAAGGAAAAAGTAAAATCGGGTGATCTTAAACTTCACACTTTGGATATTCTTGAGGGAGCATTTTCTATGGGTAACGAGCCAGATGTAGCATTTATTCAGGAATATGTGGGTAGGGCTGAAGCTTTTAGAAAATGGGCTTATCGAGGTACCCCCGACGTTCGAGTCATAGTCTTTAATAAGGTTCCTGTGATGGCAATGTTAAGGCTACCGACCAAAGAATCCGGAGGCCGTGCCAACTTGCACCAAGGGGCGATGGGGGTTGGAATTGATATCGCAACCGGAATAACGACCAGGGCGATCTGGCACGGGGAGCAAATTGTGTTCAAACCTGGTACAGAAAAGGCACTTAGAGGAATAAAAATACCCGATTGGGATGATGTTTTAACTACAGCGGTTCAGGCATCCATCGCCTCAGGTCTTGGTTATGCTGGAATAGATATTGTGATTCACCCCGAAAAGGGCCCTATGGTTCTTGAGATGAATGCCCAGCCAGGCCTTCAAATTCAGCTTGCCAATATGGAAGGATTACGGCGCAGGCTGGATAGAATCGATGATTTAGAAGTAAGTGATGCGGAACATGGAGTAAGAATTGCCCAAACTCTTTTTGCAGGGAGATTTATAGATACAAAAGCAATTGAGGAGGGTGTTAAAAAGATTTCTGTTTGGGAAGAAATAAAGGTAATAGGCGGTGGAGATAAAAGTAAAAAGGTTTGGGCTAAGGTTGATACTGGGGCATGGAGGTCCTCAATAGATAAAGATTTGGCCGATTCTTTGGGGCTTTTGTCAAAGGAAAACATACTTTGGACAAGGAAAATACGAACCTCAATCGGGCGAGAAGAGCGGGAAGTTATAAACCTGGACTTTGTACTTGCAGGGCGCAAAATCAATACTTTGGCAAGTATTTCCTCAAGATCGCACCTAAGAGTACCCATTATTATTGGACGCCGCGACCTTGCGGGATTTCTTGTTTCGACAAATTATTCGGATAAACCAACAACTTGGGTGCCACCTATGTGGAATGGAATTTAAAATGAAAAAGATATTAATACTTGTTGGCAAAAAAACAGATAAGAAAAATGTTTTCCTTAAACTGATAACTGACTTTACAGAGTCCGATACAGATGTAGAGATGGATACATTCCCAAATCTTACTTTTGAAATTGAAAATGGAAGAGTAGAAGTACGGATTTCTGGCCGTGACATTCGTGAATTCGACGTTGTCTATATTAGATCTTTAAGAAAGGACCTAACCTTTATGGCAGGAATTTTGTCGTATAGCCTTGACAATCTGGGAGTAAAATATTTTGATAAAAAATTTAAGACAACTCTTGCAACAAGCGATAAACTTACTTCTATCGTGCTTCTTGGGTTGTCCGGGCTTCCCATAATTCCTACGTTTTATTGCGAACGCGAGAAAATTTTGGAGAATGCCAACTTTCTAATTAAAAAATTTGGCTTTCCGATTATTGCTAAGGAACTTATGAGCCATCATTCTAAAAATGTTTTTGTTTTAAGAAGTAAAGAAGATTTTAAAATGCTTGATGGACACCAGTTTCTATTTCAAAAGTTTATTCCTCTGTCGGATGAATATAGATTTCTTGTTTTAGGGAACGAGGTTAAATCTATCCAACGAATGTATAGAGATCTAAGCGGAATCAAAGCTCAGGTCGACAATAGGTATGATTATAAGTATATAAATGTTTCTGAAATGTCGGGTCAGATGAAAGAATTGGCTGTAAAATGTGCTGAAGGTTTAAACTTACAAGTTGCCGGTGTTGATCTTTTGGTGGCTAAAAATAAGTCAGACATATACGTAATCGAGGTTAATGGGAACCCGGGTTTTACTTACGATACAAATGTTTCAGGAGAAATTCCGGAACTTGCTAAATTCCTGGAACTGGAGGCGAATAAATGATTGGGGACACAATAATCAAAACTTACGAAGATAAGTTATCACTTTTGTCTCTGAGAAAACAATTTCATTTTTTAACAAGGATTTATCGAATTACAGGAAACGCAAAATATATTCCTATGATTCGTGCAGTTTACAAAGCGCTTTTGCCAAAATTTAAAAAAAATCTGGAGGCAATTAGAACTGAAGCAAAATTAAAAGAACTGGCTGAAACCAGGATTTTAAAATATAAACACGACACCCCAAGGAGGGCGAAGCGATATTCCTATTACCTTCTTAATCCTGAGCTTTTGGTTTATGAAGCTGCAATTCTTGACCTGTTTATTGTTAAGTCTTTGGGGATGGAAAACTCTGATTCCATTTCACACGAGTTTAAAAAGGCCAAATCATTAATTTCTGGAAAAAATCTTGAACGTTTATTTTTATCACAGGAACATATTCGGGTTAATCCATCTGAGAGTGCAAATAAAATATTTTTCCTAAATTTTTTAGGGATTTCAGATAGGCGAGAGGAACTTTTGAAGACATCTAAAGAATATTGGTTAAATCTGAAGCCACAGGATACGCCTACGTGGCATAACAAAATTTACGCTCTCACACATTTAATTATCGCCGCCTCAAATTACTATCAAAATTTAGTCGAAAAAGAAAAGTTTGACTGGATATTAAATTATTTTGACGAAGACTTTAACAATATTGAGAAAGCCGTGAGTTTGGATAGTTTGGGGGAGATTGGGCTTTGTTATAAGCTTACGGCCAATCCGCAAAACAATAATCTTCAGAAAATAAAGACAATTCTTGAATCAAAATTTGATAAAAAAATCGGCTATATTGCCCATGAAAAATATTCAGATTTCTCAGGGTCTGAACACAGAAACACTGTGGCCGCTATGGTTTTGACCGATTTTGATAACCTTTATAAAGGCCCGAATATAGGGGATTTAAAGTAATTTTTGAATATTTAATATACTCTTCAATTCGTGAAAATAGAGCCCTCTTTCACAACCGAAACTTTCACGAAGCCGTAAATCGGCACAAAAATCCCACCGGTTAGGTGGGATAATTTGTTGTCTCCCGATTAAAAATGCTACGCATTGTTAACGGGATTAGTTTACCACGTAGACTGAAATCTTATTTCAGTTCTACAGTGGCTCCAGCTGCTTTCAATTTCTCTTCAGCGCTTTTTGCGTCTTCTGCTTTTGCGTCTTTAAGAATTTCTGCCGGAACTGTTTCGGTCATACCTTTTGCATCCATAAGAGTTAAGTTAGGATTAATCTCACGAAGTGCTTTGATAACACCGATTTTGTTTGCACCTGCCGCAGTCATAACGACGGTTTTATTGCCGCCTTCTTCTGCTGCTGGGGCTGCCGCACCTGCTGCTGCCGCTGGGGCTGCTGCTGCCACGGGCATAGCTGATACTCCAAGTTTTTCTTGAAGTGCGCTAACAAGTTCTGAAAGTTCCAAAACTGAAAGTTTTGCTACTTCCTCGACCATTTTTTCAACTTTTTCTGATACTTTTTTTGTTTCTTCTGCCATATCTATTCACCTCATTTCTTACTTTTAAGCCTTTGCTTTTTGGTCTAGAGTGTAGACCAACTGATTCATAGGGCTTTGCAAAGTGGTAACTAAAGAATACATTCCTGACATCAAACTTCCCAAGAGCTGTCCAAGAAGGGCATCGCGTCCAGGAAGGGTTGAGAGCTTTGCGAGTGCAGCTTCGTTTTGGAATGTTCCATCAACGACACCAACTTTGAATTTTGGAAGTTCATGTTCTTTGGCAAACTTACCAAGTACTTGGATTGGGGCGACAGGATCCTCGCCTGAGATTACAAGAGCTGTTTGTCCTTGAAGGATTGAATCCTCGAGCATGTTTTTATCGATTCCTGCAGATTCACCAGCGCGTTTAAGGAGGGTATTTTTGACCACAACCATGCGAGACCCTGATTCGTCTAACTTGTGTTTAAGTTCCTGTTGGGCTTTAACATCGAGCCCAGAATAGTTAACCAACACCAAGGTTTTGGCGTCTTTGATTTCTTTTACTAAGTTTTCAACTAGAGTTACTTTTCCTGCTTTAAGCATTTTTTGAAGCCCCAAGAAGAGTTTTCGCCTCGGTACGACTTACTTTTGTGCGTACTTTCTTAGGACAAGACGAAGTATATCAAACTCTTGGAGTTCTTACAACTCTCGGTTTTTTTTCCTCTTTTGGCTCAGGTTTAGTCTCTTTTGACGTTGGAAGTGCAACTCCGGGCCGGCCATAGACGTTGCCTCTTACGAAATCGGCAGGTCCGGGAGGCGTTATCTTACGTTTTTCAATTTGCTCCTCGATATTCTCAGCCATGAGAAGAATTTACACTGTTTTTATCTGTCACGCAAGTTAGGTAAGTTGAAGTTTGACGCTTGGGGACATTGTTGACTTAATGAATGCGCGAACAACTTGTTTACTGCCTCCAAGAACCTTAATTATTGCCTCAACGTTTTCGGCGATCTCTTTATCCGGCTGGCTGTTTTTTCCAACTACAGTGTGAATTAGAGGGGCTTCTTTTTCGGTTTTTAAAGTTACCATTCCTGCCGAAAAACCTTTGGCTTTTTTGGGGTCGGCAACAAGTGTTCCATTCTTAGGATTTGGCATCATGCCTTTCGGGCCAAGAAGTCTGGCAAAAGGAACAAGCTTAGGCATCATTTCCGGAGTTGCCACCAAAATATCAAAATCAATTACACCTTTTTTAAGTTTCTCAACTGTAACGTCCGTGGCAATTTCTACTTTTTTCTCGCGTCCTGCGGCGTGGGGAAGAGTAATTTGAGCTGAAGTACCAATCTTTTTAAGTACTAGGTGAAGCTCCATTGTGCCGTCAAACTTTGAATACGAAGAATCTTTTACAAGTTTGATAGCCTCGGCGGTTTTGAAAAATTTCTCACGATCAAATTTGGCTTTGGCACTAACATATTTTTTGCCTCGAACTTTTTCAACAATTACGCGTCCGCCGCTCTTTTTAACTTCGGCGCCGTTTGTTTCTAAGATAGGAGCTTCCTCAGTTTCTGAAGCTTCAACAACCTTAACGCGTTGTCCGCCTTTTAATCCCGCAACGTGAACTTTTTCGGCCTCACCTTTGTGGGCTTGGTCGTGCTTTTTTTCATTTTTGTCGTTAGACTCTCCAACGAATTGTGTCTTCATTTTTCCCATATATTTATTTGATAGTTACCCCCATAGACCTGGCTGTTCCTTCAACAATCTTCATGGCCGCCTCAACGTCCTTTGTGTTCAAATCGTCCAATTTATCCTCGGCAATTTTCCTTACCTGGTCGCGGGTCAAAGTTCCAGCAACTTCGCGGGGCATTTTGCCTGAACCTTTTTCAATTCCAAGAGTCTTTTTGATCATGTCAGCAACTGGGGCTTTCTTGATGATGAAGTCGAAGGTCCTGTCTTCATAAATGGTGATAACAGCTGGGACGACCTGGCCCTTCATATCGCGGGTTTTGTCGTTATACTGCTTAACGAACTCCATGATGGCAACACCATGCTGTCCAAGAGCGGTTCCAACGGGAGGAGCGGGTGTAGCTTCCGCTGCCTTGAGGTTAATTTTAACTACTGTCTTTACTTTTTTTGCCATATATTTCGACTTTCGTCTGCCTCAGATCAACCGAGGTAAGGTGATTATAGCCTAAAAAAGACATGTTGGCAACGATTAAAGCCCGGCGGATTTAGCCAGATAATTCTTTCTTTTAACCACATCGTTAATGTCCCATTCTGCAACCCTAACTTTATCTTCTTTTTCTCCAAATACGATTTTCATCCCATTTGGGAAAAGCAGCGACTTTATTGAATCAGGCATAGCTGAGGCGGCGTTTAGTGATAATTTTAGGGCAATCTCGCCATCTTTCTCACTCCAGGGCCTATCACTTAGGAGGTCGTCCATTCTTAACGTAATCAGAAAATCGTAAAGTTTTACATAATTCTCACGATTGATTTCTTTTGAAGTCAAACTAACTTTTTCGGGATTCATACCGGGGATTATACTTTTTGTATTTGAAGAAAATCCAACTCAACCGGGGTTTCGCGGCCGAAGATTGAAACTAAGACTTTGACTTTGCCTTTTTCCTCATCCATTTCATGGATTGTGCCAAGGAAATCGGAGAAAGGTCCGTCTGTAATTTTAACGGCTTCACCAACGCTAAATTTAGTTTTAAATCTGGGGGCTGGGGATGAAACGAATTTTTGAATATTAGCGACTTCGGTTTCTGAAAGGGGAGTTGGGTTATTTCCTGCTCCAACAAAGCCAGTAATTCCGGCAGTAGTACGCACTGCCAGCCATGTCGGGTCGTCCAAAATCATTTTAATAAGAAGGTATCCCGGGAAAATCTTCTCTTTGACTGTGGCTTTTTTGCCTCCGCGAATAATAACTCTATCCTGTGTAGGGACGAGCATTTCAAAGACACGACCGACCAAATTCATGGTTTCAATTCTTTGACGGAGTGTTTCCATGACACGAATTTCATGACCAGAGGATGTGTGAACTACATACCATTTGGCCTTTGGGTCCTCGGTTTGGGCAATAACCATGTGACCGGGAATTTTCTTTTTTCCGGTTCCGCGCTCTGCAACCTGTGTTGCCTCTGTCAATGTTTTGTCGTCGTCTGCCATTTATTTAGTTACTATCAGGGTGAGAAGTCGTGTAAAGAGGTAGTCTAAACCTCCAACATAAGCTCCGATTATACCCGAGACTAGAAAAACTATCAAGGTCAGTCTAATAACTTCGTTCCGTTTCGGCCAAGTGACACGAGAAAGCTCAGTTCTTACCTCAGAAAAGAAGTTCACGATATTTCGCATTCAAGGCTGATTGTACCAGAAAATTGTATAATACCCAATATGGAAAAGAAGAAATTACCGGATTTTCGATTTGAAAAGAAACGCTGGAAAGAAGGTTTTGCGAATGTTGCAGGAATTGATGAGGTAGGGCGTGGCTGTTTCGCAGGCCCCATAGTGACCGGATGTGTTATCTTTGATAAAAATACTATATCTACCTTTAAAGGAGCCTCCTTTAAAGGGTACGGGGAAATAACAATAAATGATTCAAAACAATTAACACCAAAACAGCGAGAAAGGGCGGATAAATGGATTAGGGAAAATGCACTGGCGTGGGGAATTGGAGAAGTGTCGGCCCAGAAAATAAATTCAATCGGTATGGCAAAGACGGCAAAAATTTGTTTTAGAATAGCGATCAGTGAGGCTCGAAAAAGACTTGGGAAGCCGATCGATTTTCTCCTTGCGGATGCATTCTTTATTTCTTACGTACCAGGTTTACCTGCACGCAGGAGAAAAGACAAAAAAGGCCGCTTTTACAAGAGGATCTCAGGCAGGCAGCAGGCAATTATCAAAGGAGACACAAAATCTCTTTCAATTGCGGCGGCCTCAATAATCGCAAAAGTCTATCGTGACAAATTGATGGTCAAACTCTCAAAAGATCCAAAATACCGCAAATACGGATGGGGAAGAAATAAGGGCTATGGCACCCGGGAGCATCAAGCAGCCATCAGAAAGTACGGTGTTACAACCCAGCATCGAAAATTGTGGATAGAAACGTGGCTGAGCCACACAACAAAGGATTAAAAGTGTTTCTTCTTTTCAAGCTCGATTGAGTGAGCAATCCTGTATTTGGCTTCTTTTCTCTTTTCGGACGGTTTTTTGTAGTGTTCGCGATCGCGATACTCCTGCATGACACCCTCCATTATGGTTTTTTTACGGAAACGGGCAATGAGTTTGTCATCGCTTTCTCCACTTTTCTTTTTAATTATGAACATAAATATATAGTCGCCTCCTTCCTTCTAGATTGCAATTTTAACATATGTTACAATCTCTTGGAATGGCGAAAAAGACAGCCCTCATCACAGGAATTACAGGCCAAGACGGCAGTTATCTTGCCGAATTTCTTTTGAAAAAAGACTATAAAGTTGCCGGAACTGTGAGAAAAACCAGCAATATGGCCTTTGAGAATATTGGCCATATTCAAGACGAGTTAACATTGATTCAGGCAGATTTGGTGGACCCGGTTTCACTTCGCGAGGCGGTGCAAAAGATTAAGCCAGATGAGGTTTACAATTTAGCTGCACAAAGCCACCCTGCAGAGTCTTTCAAGCAACCCATCCATACAGCAGAAATTACGGCAATTGGGGCTCATAGAGTGCTTGACGCTGTGTGGGACGTCGTTCCGAAAGCCAAGTTTTATCAGGCAAGTTCCTCCGAAATGTTTGGTTGGGTGAAGGAAATTCCCCAAAGTGAAGACACGCCTTTTAATCCTGCAAACCCATATGCTGTTGCTAAAACTTATGCTCACTATATGACCAAAATTTACAGAAAAAGTTACGATATGTTTGCAACAACCGGAATTCTTTTTAATCATGAATCTCCCAGGCGCCACTTAAATTTTGTAACCCAAAAAGTTACCTATGCTGCGGCTTGTGCAAAGTTGGGAGTTAAAAATTCAGATTTTCTAAATGAAGAGGGAGAGCCAATTGTAAAAAATGGAAAAGTAGCCCTCGGAAATCTTGAGGCAAAACGAGATTGGGGATTTACCG